>Ga0228535_1003673_pt1 | contig 10461 bp, 4 predicted proteins | sample SJ1metagenome_FD_168457 | JGI IMG/M metagenome (GOLD analysis project Ga0228535, IMG submission 168457) | Enriched culture of PCE-dechlorinating microbial communities from Ithaca, New York, USA - SJ1 | ecosystem: Engineered > Modeled > Simulated communities (microbial... > Unclassified | place... | reverse complement strand
CGTGCGAGAAAAAGGACGTGCCCTCGAGGCAGAGATATTCGTCGCCGGGGTCGAAGTTTCTCCGCAGCGATATTTTATCGAAGTACGCCGTTCCGGCGCGCGGCGCCCAGGAATGCTTTTCCGCGCGCCTGGCCGCGAAAAGGAGAGAGGCTTCATCCAGGAGGACGGGAAAGATGCCGGTGAGGCGCGCCGGCTCCTCGGGCTCGATGTCCACGGCGTAATCGCCGTAGGCCAGGCTTCCGGGGATATCCCTGTCGGACTGCCAGTCGGCCAGCCACTGGTATTGGCCGTCGCCGTAATACCAGGCCGCCGTGCGGGCGAACCGCGTCATGCCGCTCCCGCTCCGCCGGCTTCGCGGCGAATAGGCGCCGGTGTCGCCGAATCCGACCACGTCCCCGCGGTTGTCCGTCGTCACGGCGAGCAGGTCGAGGTATTGCCGCAGCCGTCCTTCCTTGAGGAAGGACTCCTTGCCTTCAGCCATGACATAGGCCAGGTTGTCCCCGGGCGAAGCGAACTGGTAGCCGGCCGCGTCGTCGTTGGGGCGGTAGGAATTGGATTGGCCGAAGTCGAAGGCGAGCCGGTACTGATCCACGAGAGAATCCAGCCCGGTCAGGCCGTACTTCTGCGTGTAGTACCGGTGGGCGAGATACAAGCCGAGGCCCATGTGCGCCGTATGGTTCTGGCGCGGTTCGCCGGCGGGCGCGATGTCTTTATCGAGGAGGATCATGTCGCGGACAAACGCCGTGTATCCCCAGAGGACTTCCTCGATCATTTTTCGGTCGGCGGGCGAGAAGAACGGGTCGTCGTCTATGAGATCCCAGGCCTGGAAAAGATCCTTCAAGCTGAAATAGACGCTCGTCCAGGGCTCGGGAACCCAGTCGCCCGTTTTTTCCGCCTGCTCGTAGGCGATGGCGAAGCCGTCGCGGAAATGCTCGGCCCATTTTTTATCGCCCGTGAGAAAATAATTCAGGCCCCAGGCGCCGATCTGGCCGTAGGGGGCCCTCGCCGTCCTGATGTTGTCGCGGACGTTCTCGATGATCGCGGCGATGCTCTCGGGAGGCTCGGGCATGTGGACGCTCGTTTTAAGCGCGTGGAGAGTCCCGATGCGGGAAACGCCCTGCGGGAGGAGCGACACGAAGGCCGTGAATCCCTGGACGAGGCCGGAATCGGAACTTGCCCCGATCACCAGGACATTCCGGTCGCGGTTCCAGACCGAAGTCGCCGGATGGATGATGTGTCCTTCCTTCCCGGGAAAAACGGCGTCGGCGAAGGCGTAGCGCTGCTTGTAGAGCTCAAGCGCCCATGGATTGTTCGAGATATTCCCGACAAGGATCAGATGTTTCAAAGCCAAGTCTTCTCTTTTGAGGGCGTCGGCACGGCTGAATGGAATTTCCCGGCCGCATTTTTGGAGGAGAAGGGACCTGAGCCCCATGATGTCGGGCTCGAGCGCCGCCGGATAAACGACCAACAGTTCGGACGGATCGATGGGGATGGAAAAAATCCTGCCGCTCACGGGCTTGGGAAATCCGTTGGGATTGAAAGGGCTTTTGGAATACCGGGCGTCGAGGTTGCCCCCGGCGATCAGGAAGAGGATGACGGCGGCCGGGAATGCCGGCTTCAGGCGTTTCGGGTTGGCTTTCATCAAGGACTCCTTGGATTAGTGTCAAGTGAAGAGTTTCGCGCTCCTTCGTTCTTCTCCATTATCTTTGTCAATCCCTCAAAGTCAAGAAATCGGCGGAATTAAATAACGAAGGATAAACGGCGGGGCAAGAGGGGCGGATCCGGCGGCGCGGCTTCCCGCCCTCCGTGCCCCCGGTTTTAAAAAGGACCCGCGGATTGACGGGAACGGCGTTTCGGATTTCACGGCCCTGCGGACTGCGCGGGGAAAAAATCCTTGGGCGTGGCGCCCCAACCCCGGCCGTCCCGCCGCGATCCCGATCGTGCCGCGCCGGGCTCGGTTCAGGCGGCGGCCACGGCTGCCGGGGATGCGGCGGATCTCCCGGGAAATATGGTAAATATGTATTGTGTCCCTCTTTTGAGGGGTCTAATATATGAGAAGCCGGAAAAACGGAGCGGCTCCGTCGGTGACGAGGTCATTCCATGTGTCAGGTTTTCAACGAGAAGAAAAGGATTTTCACCTTCTTTTTCCTGGGCGCGGCGGTTCTCGGCCTATCGAGCTGCGGCCAGGTTGAGATCGAGAGCCGGTGGCGGACGAGCGATATCGTCATTGACGGCTCGGCCGGTGATTGGGGGGGCCTTCTCTGGTCGATCGAGGACACCGGTGTATTCGTGGGCGTCCTCAACGACGATCAAAACGTCTATCTCTGCGTCGAATCCGTCGACCGGGGAGCCGCCGATGAAGCCCTCCGCCGGGGACTTACGGTCTGGTTCGACCCCAAGGGCGGAAAGGGACAGGTCCTCGGTCTGCGCTTTCCCTTGGGGAAAGCATGGAACGAATTCGAGGGGTCGAGAGGCCGCAGGCCGGATGGCGAGCCGGGGGAGGAAGAGCCCGGCGGCGGGCTGCCGGGAAGAAGGCCGGAAATCCGCGCGGATGAGATCGAAATCCTCGGTCCCGGGCGTGACGAAAAAGCCAGAATGCCCTTGAGCCGGCTTAAGGGCATCGAAATCTCCATGGGCATGGAATCCGGAATCCTCGTTTATGAACTCAAGGTGCCGCTCGCGAAGACCGCGGATATCCCTTACGCCGCAAGCGCGGCGCCGGGCGGATTTCTGGGAGTCGGCTTCGAATCCTCGAAGCCCGATCTTTCTTCCGTTTTGAGAGGCGGCGGGCGCATGACGCCCCGCATCGGCGGCCGGATGCCGGGCCGCGGCGGAATGATGGGCGGGCGGGGCATGCAGAATATCGATCTTCCGGAGCGCTTCAAACTCTGGCTGAAGGCTCACTTGGCCGCGCCGGCCTCCTGAACCGGCCTATTGTTGAGCGTCTTCCCCGGAAGGGTCATGAACACGGATGCCCGGATCCGGGGCCGCCGGTCCCTGGACCGGGGGAGCCGTCGCCTGTCCGCGGGGGGATTCGGGAGATGTCGGCGAGGGCTTCCGCGTCCGCCTCGATTTATCCCTCACGGAATTTGACGCGACGATAAACACGACGCCCGCCAGGCAGACGAAGAGTGCGGCCATGACCACGGGGGAGAAGAGCTGGTCGATGATCTGTTCCGGGATTCCCTTCATCCTGTCGAGAACGAGGTCCCCGAGTTCCGACATCCGGCGGCCGTGCCAGTGAAGGGCGCCGCCGAGGGCCCAGAGAGACGAAGACTTGACGACGAGCGCCAGCAGCAGGGCGGGGATTCCGCCCAAGAGGATGGAGACTCCCGACCATTTCAAGAATCCGGACGGCGTTGAGTCGGCGACGACGGCGCCGAGAAAAATGAACAACGCCGGAATCAGCAGCAGCAAAAAGGACGAGAAGCTGAGAGTCCGGTAAACGCCGAAGGGAAAAGCCGGGGCGCGATTGAACCCCCCGAAAACCTCGATCTTGTCGTCGATATCCCCGGCGATCTTGGCCTGTGTTGCGGCCAGCGCTTCCCTCGCTTCGGAGAAATCCGGCCGGCAGGCGGGAAGCCGGCGGTCGCCCAGACCGCGCGCGGCGATGTCCTCCCAGGCCCGGAGGTCACGGGCGTCGCAGGGAGGAAGATTCTTCAGCGTTTCATCGAGAAATTTCCCAACCTCGGGGCTGAGGACGGCCGCCTTGAGCGGCCGGAGGTCGATGATGACCGGCCTGGGCCGCTTCTTTCCCTTGAGCATTTGGCCCACCTGGCGGAGCGAGCCTGAGAGCTCTCCGCTCATCCAGTTGAGAAGGCCGGTTTCTTCCATAAGCTCCGTGGGAGATATCCCCGTCTTGCCCGCGGCCTGGAACCAGGCGCGCGTCCGGCCGTCCGTGACGTATGCTTCGCTCTGCGCGTCCCGGAATATTTCGTCGGCCTTGGCCGGGATCTCGGCGATGATCCGGCGCGGAAGGTCGGTCAGGAACTCAGGCGAGGCCACCGCCTTGATCAACCCGACGGTCCAGATCATGGAAAACAACAGCGGAAGGCCGATGAAGCCGATAAGCAAGACTCCGATCAGTTTTCTCAGTGCATTCATGACTCCCTCCTCGTGCCGGATGTCTTCCCTTTAAATGACCATGAAACATCCTTTTATAATTATAATACGAAGAAAACGCCGCCGGAGTTCGGCGACGGAGGTTTCCCGGGCAACCCGCCTAGTCAGGGCGGCTGACCTTCCATTCGCGCCCCCCGGACCGGACCCGGAGGAAATCGCCGCCTCCGCTCCAATCGAAGCCGACGTTCACTTCGGCCTGTTCCCCGGTTTTGACCGCGAGCGCGATCCGTGACGGGCCTCGCTCGACGCGCACCGGGGATCCCGGTCCTCCCTCCCCCGGCGCCGGGCCGGTTTTATAGGGCCGAAGAACGGTCAGCGTGAAGGTGGAGGCCGCGGTTTCGACGCTCGAAGCTTCCACATGCCACTGCGGCGGGAAGCCCGGGCTTTTGATCGAAGCCAGGTAGGCGTAGTCCGGATCGGGCTTGTACCCGGTCCATTGGCGCATATGAAGCGGCCGCTCGGAGATATAATCCACGACGACGCCCGCCTTTTCGCGCTCGAGGACCAGCCTTTGAGCGGGGCCGAGCACTTTGAACGGGGCCTGGCCGTGCAGCATCCATTGAAAAGTGCTCGGCCGTAAGGCCTCGACCTCGTCCGCCAGGATGATGAGATCCGGCTTGACGAAGACCACGTGGCGCAGGGCTTTTTTCAGGCGGCCTTCGTAGGAATCCGTCGCGTCGCCCGCGAGGTAATCGAAGCCGTCCCGCAGATCCCACTTGACGATGCGGCCGCCGAGGTCGGCGGAGTGGACTTTCTGGCCGAAGCCGTCCACGAGCAGGGCGTTCTGGGCGCGCGACGTCCAAACCCAGTCTTTATGGAAGGGCGTGCCGTAGAGGTCGCGGTAGACGTTGTTCACGAGCAGCGCCTCGCCGTAAGCATCGAGCGTGAATGAATTGTGCGGTTCGTGACCGTGGCTCGAGCGGCCCATCGGGCTGGCCTTGAACCGGATCTCGATGTTTTCGGCGGCGTCGAGGAGCGTCGTGTTGAGGACGGCCACCCCCGTGCCCCGGAAGACTTTGGACGGCGGCAGATCCGCTGGCGCCTTGGGCTTGACGGGCGGCATCTCGCTCCGGAGAAAAGCCAGCACGGGGTCGCCGGAATCGGGCGGAATCTTCCAGGCGTCAAGCCACCAAGCCCAGTAAGGATTGCCGGTTCGCCTCACGTAATAATGCATGAACGAGTAGACGGCCGAGGGGCGGCGGTAGGCGAGATCGCCGAGGCCCAGCTCCGGGGTGCCCGGGGGAGCGGAGTGGAGAATATAATCGCCGAAGTTCTCGAAAAACGGCTTTTTGAAGCCGTCGATGCCGAGCGCCACGCGGGCGACGTCGAGCCACCAGGTCGTCTTGGACATGTAGCCGGCGAAGTAGGACAGGCCCTCGTGCCAGCCGCCGTCGTCGTCCGACCAGACCGGGTAGGCGGCGAAAAATTTCGTCACCGCGTAATCGAGAAACCGCTCGGCTTCGGGGCTTTCTCCGAGAGTCGCGACGGCGTATTCGCCGAGCTTGTGCCAGGTCCGGTTGCCGTGGCTGTCGTAAGGCCGGTTTAGATGGCCCGCGCCCTGACGGACTTCCCAGCTCTTCCAGGCGTCCTCGGCTCTCCGGAGCATGACGGCCCGGATTTCGGCCCTCTCCGCCTCGGTGAACATCGGCCAGGCCCAGTCGTAGGCGCGCGCCAGCCGGTGGAGCATGGGCTTCGCGGCCTCGCAATTGAGCTCGAAATTCGTCGGGCCGTCCGGATCCCAGGCCGCAAGCCGCATCACGAACCGCCGGGCCCGCTCGCCGTAACTTTTTTCCCCCGTGAGAAGCCAGGCGAAAGACAGGATTTCCGCTTCTTGAAGCGCCTTGACGGTCTGCACGCGGTTGGACCACCAGTATTGCGAGGTTTCCGGGTCATAGGCGTTGGCCCGGACCGCGGGCTCGGGCGTCGGCTCGGCGGTCAGAAGCTCTTTCGCCCGGGCGATGAGATCGCCGAAGGCCTCTTTCCCGCCTCCCGCCGCCCAGGCCTTGAGCCGCGGCAGGTCCTCCGGCCGCGCAAAGAGCCGCGGATGCTTTTTCGGGACGCGCCGCCGCAGCTGGGCCATCGTCGGCTGGGGAAAAACCGCGGCCTCTTCGGGGACGATGAAACCCCGGGCCCGGCTCCAGTCCGACAGGCGGCCGTCCGCCGCGGCGATGCGATAGCGCCAGTGGTATGTCCCCGGCTTGAGAGGTTCGGAGTGCGTGTAAACGCTCCACCGGAGATTCCGGACCGTGGACGGCCGCTTGAATTCCGGATTGTCGGCCCATTCGACGATGTAGCCGGCCGCCTCTTTTTCATGAACCCAGCACAATGAAGGAGGATTCAGGGAAACCATGGAGCCGTCCGCCGGACGATATCCCCATTCCTCGGGCAAGGGCGTCCGGTCGGGCGCCTGTGAATAAAGGCTCGCCGCCGCGGCCAGGGAAAGCAGCAGGGTGATTGCGCGTTTCATGTTCCTCCTCTTTCATGAAAAATCCGGAAAGCGGCCGCTTGGCTTTTGCTCATAACGGCCGAATGACCGGGCACGGAGCGTTCCCGCCCGCTATGGAATGAGAATGATGCGAGGGCGCTCGAGCCGCGTCCACCGTCGAGGGGCTTTGTCCAGCCTCCCCGGTCTTCGCCATGATAGTCAAATCGGGAGCCGGAAATCAAGGCTTTCCCGCCGGGGATTCCCGTCAGCCGGCGGATGAACGGGGTCAATGGGTCGTGCGTCCCGTTTGACTTCCCGGCGTCTTCGCTGTATCTTTCAAGGAGGCGGAAAAAGGGGGGGCATATGCGTTGTCCCAGGTGTCAGCTGGAGAATCCGCGGGACACGAAGTTTTGCGGCAACTGCGGCGCCTCTCTGGCCGGCCCGGAAGCGACTCCGGCCTCTTCCACGGATACGATCGAGGCCTCTCCCCTGAGGGCGCTCGAACCCGGGACGACATTCGCCCGGCGCTATCAGGTCATCGAGGATCTCGGCCACGGCGGGATGGGCCGCGTCTACAAGGTCTTCGACACCGAGGTCCGGGAGAAGCTGGCGCTCAAGCTCCTGAATCCGGAAATCGCCACCGATGAGGAGACGATCGGGCGCTTTCGGAATGAACTGAAGCTGGCCAGGACGGTTTCCCACCGGAATATTTGCCGGATGCATGACCTCGGCCGCGAGGAAGGCGCCTATTACATCACCATGGAGTATGTTCCCGGCGAAGACCTCAAGAGTTTCATCCACAGGATCGGGGCGTTGCCGGTCGGAAAGGCGGTCAGTATCGCCCGGCAGGTCTGCGAGGGCTTGGCGGAAGCGCACCGGGTCGGCGTCGTTCACCGGGATCTGAAACCGCAGAACGTCATGATCGACCGGGACGGCAACGCCCGGATCATGGATTTCGGGATCGCCCGTTCGGTCAAAACGAAGGGCACCACCGGGGCGAACGTGATCATCGGCACTCCGGAGTACATGTCGCCCGAGCAGGTGGACGGGAAGGAGGCCGACCGGCGGTCGGACATCTACTCGCTCGGCGTTGTCCTTTTCGAGATGCTGACGGGCCGGCTGCCGTTCGAGGGGGAGACGCCGCTGGCCACCGCGGTCAAGCAAAAAAGCGAACCGGCGCCCGACCCCCGGAAGATCAATCCTCAGATTCCGGAAGACCTGAAACGGATCGTATGGAAATGCCTGGAAAAATCCAGGGAGAAAAGGTACGAGACCGCGGACGGCCTGCTGTCCGACCTTGACGGGATTGAAAAGAGCATCCCGGCGGCGACGACTCCGCTCCCCCTCCCCAGGCCGTTGACGTCCAAGCAAATAACCGTCCGGCTGCCGTCGAGGAAAGTCTGGATCCCGGCGGTCGCCGGGCTTGCCGCCGTTCTTGCCTTTATCGTTTGGCAGTTCGTTCCCGAACGCCAATCGGGCAAGCGGGCCGTGGCCGTCCTCGGATTCCAGAATCAGACGGGGGATGGGAGCTTCGATTACCTGCGGGAAACGATTCCCAATCTGCTCATCACGAGTCTCGAGCAGTCGGGCCACTTCCGGGTGACGTCGTGGCAGCAACTCAAGGACCTGCTGCGGAAGGCCGGGCGAAGCGAAGGAGCCGTCCTGGACGAGAACACGGGATTCGAGGTTTGCCGCGAGGCCGGCGTTGAAGCGATCGTCGTCGGATTCTACACCAAGGCCGGCGAAACTTTTGTCACGGACGCCAAGGTGCTGGATGCCGCCACCAGGCAGCCGCTCAGGGCCGCGCAGTCCAGGGGAGAGGGCCCGGCGAGCATCCTTGGGACGCAGATCGATGAGATCAGCCGGTCGATTTCGAAGGGGATCGGGCTTCCGGTCCTGAAGATTGAAAAGCCCCAACCGAAAATCGCCGAACTGACGACGAATTCCATGGACGCCTACAATTATTTCCTCCGCGGCCGGGAGGATTATGAGAAGTTCTATTACGCGGATTCCAGGAAATACCTGGACAAGGCCGTCGCCCTCGACCCGACGTTCGCCGTCGCCTACCTTTATTTATATAGGGCCGCGAACAGCCTTTTGGATTTCAGGGCAGGGGAAGAAGCCCTGGAAAAGGCTGAAAAATATTCCGAGAAGGCCACGGAGAAAGAGCGGCTTTACATCGGGGCCAGCTACGCAAGCGCCATAGAAAGGAATCCGGACAGGCAATTTCGTCTTTTGAGCGAGCTGGCGGAAAAATATCCCCGGGAGAAATACGCGCATACCGAGCTGGCGGCGTATTTGAACGGCCGCGACCGTTTTCAGGAGGCCGAAGAGGAGTACGAAAAAGCCCTCGCCTTGGACCCTAATTTTGGTTTTGCCCTCAACCAGTCCGCCTATCTCCAAGCCCAGATGGGCGATTTCGACAAGGCGATCCAGTATCTCGAGCGGTATGCCGCCGTCAACCCCGGGGATGCCAACCCGCTGGATTCGATCGCCGAGATGTATCTTCTCCAGGGACAGCTGGACACGGCCGCGCGGAAATACAAGGAAGTCCTGGACCTGAAGCCGGAATTTCACGGTTCCTGCCGGGGCCTGGCCTATGTCTACGCTCTTCAGGAAAACTACTCCGAGGCCGGCCGGTGGGTGGAGGAGCATATCGCCCGAGCTCCAACCCAGACGGCCAAGGTGGGGGGGCTCTGGCTGAGGGCATTTCTCCGTTATCTGCTCGGCCGCTGGGATCAGTCCCTTGCCGATTACCTGGAAATCAGGAAGAGAAGCGAAGAGGCCGGCGCGGATTATTTGGTGTTGACCGTGGATTGGGTGACGGGATTCATTTACGGGGACATGGGGGAGTACGATCTTGCCCGGCGGGCGTTCGAATCGTATATTACCTCGGGCGCTGAGCGGAATCCCTCGTACAAGACGTTTTATGCGGTTTTTAGGATCTACTATCGCGGATTGATCGATCTCAAGCAGGGCCGGCTGGAAGCAGCCAGGGCGAGCCTCCGGGAGATGAAGGCGCTGCTCCCGGACGTGGATCCGGCCGACGGGGAGCAACTGATTTTTCTCATGCAGCTCCATGAGGCCGAAATCGCCCTTGCCGGGGATTCGGCCGACGCGGCGATCGCCGCGGGCCGGGGCGTGAAGATGCTCAATCTCCAGAATACAAACCCGGCGATGATCGCGGGTTATAACGTGCCTTTCCTCAAGGACGTTCTGGCCAGGGCCTACTGGAAGAAAGGGGAGCTTGATCAGGCGGCCGCTGAATACGAAAAAATGATGATCATTCATCCGGGCGATCGAGTCCGCTATCTCATCCATCCCCTTTATCACTATCGTCTTGGCAGAGTCCTTGAAGAAAAGGGAGACAGGGAACGGGCGCGCCTTGAATACGGGAAGTTCCTCGAGTACTGGAAAGACGCCGACGCGGACCATCCCGAGCTGGCCGACGCCCGGAAGCGCCTGTCCGCCCTGCGCTGAACCTGGCGGGAAGCCCGGCGATTCCTCAACGCTTAAAGCGCCGCGCTGCGTTTTTAAATCGTTTTTCGGCGTTTCTCGCGAGAAGTGGCGTTCGGCAAAGTGGGGATTGACCGGTCCCCGCCCGGTGCTTCCGATGGGATTCCCGGCTTGGGGGGAAAATGAAAGTCCTTTTGATTTGAATGATCTTGGGAAGGCCTTTCGGGGTCACGGGATTGCCGGGGAAATAGGGTAAACGGGTATTGTGTCCCGGATTAAAAAAAAGCCGCCCCACCCCGGGGGGTGGGACGGCTTTTGAGGTTCTGCTTGAACTCGAGCTGCTGCTTACCTGAACGCGAAACGGATTCCGAGCTGAATGCTTCTCGGATTGTTGACGGCCGTGGGCTGGTCGATCGTGGTGGGGACTTTCGCTTCGTTGATCATCGTCGTGATCATGT
>Ga0228535_1003671_pt1 | contig 10467 bp, 9 predicted proteins | sample SJ1metagenome_FD_168457 | JGI IMG/M metagenome (GOLD analysis project Ga0228535, IMG submission 168457) | Enriched culture of PCE-dechlorinating microbial communities from Ithaca, New York, USA - SJ1 | ecosystem: Engineered > Modeled > Simulated communities (microbial... > Unclassified | place... | reverse complement strand
TGTCCTGAGAATTAGGCTGTATCTTCGCCGCTACGCTCACAATCAGCGCGTTGAGCAAGCTCATGGCCGTGGTGTAGGAAACTACGAAAGATATTGCGTTGCACGGGACGGTTATCGTCAGGTCAGAATGCTGTGCTGTGCTGGAGGTGAGGCTGTTGGAGATTAAAGCGGTTTTGATCCCTAACGACTTGGCGAATTTCAACGTTTCGTATGTGCCCTTTGCGTACCTGTGAAAGCTTATGCCTAAAACCAGCGGCTTTTTATGACAACAGGAAGACTTGACCAGTTGTTCCTTCACGAAGTCTCCCACCAGCAACCCCAAGTTCGGCAGAAACCAGGAGAGGTAAAAGTGCAGATAATATGCCAAAGAGAAAGCGCTCCTGAAGCCAGAGATGTATACAAAGTCTGATTCCACAATCATATTGACGAGCTGGTCTAATCTTTCTTGTTCTAATTTGCTGACTGCGATAGTCAGTGCCTCTAAATCTTCTCCCATAACCCGTTTTCCCAAGCTTTCGTCCTTGCTTGTAGCTTCCAAATATTTCCTGTATTCGTATTCTGGAGAAAACTGCTCTACCATGACTTCTTGGATGGCCTGCCTCATCTCCGGATAACCGTCATAACCTATGGCGCTGGCAAACCTCACCACGGTGGATTCGCTCACCCTCACCCTCTCGGCCAACTCGCCAGCGGTCATGAAAGCCGCCTCCGGCATCCTCTCGAGCAAAAAATGGGCCACCGCGAGCTGTCCCGACGACAGCTCCGGCAGCTTCCGCATGATCCTTTCCTTTATCCCTTCATACATATCCATACGCCTCAATCCCGGTTCATTAGCCCGCCTATTTTAACAGCGCATAGGCCTTTGTCTGACCAGGACTATCGCTCCTTTTCAAGTCAAAGTTAACTGCCCTATCCAATCCATACAGAGTAACCACAATGATAAACATGCCACAATGATCCACTTGGACTAAAATATACCCTTTTTGGACATTGAGCACAATCTCGCCGCGCAAATTATACATAAAAATCTTTTCATTTACGTTGATGTTCTAAATGATGAGGTGCTTTATTTAATTTAAGTTTACGGAATAAAAAGATACTTAAGAAAAGTACCGCACCAACAATATCAGTGACAAGACCGGCATAAATTAAGCTCAGCGAGGACACGACCAATATGGCACGCGTGAATATGCTCAGATTACCGTATAAATATCCTTCTATTGAAGCGGATAGGGCATAAATTCCTATTATTGCTGTAATTATCGACCAAACAATCCCAAGCACATTACCCTCCATCAGTAAGGTAGGGCTATATATAAACATAAATGGGATAATATAGCCAGCCATACCTAACCACCACCCCTCGAAGCCGAGTTCTGTGGGTGACGATTTTGTAAGACTTGTGGCAGCATAGGAGGCAGTCGCTACGGGTGGTGTAATAGCAGATAAAATGCCAAAATAGAACACAAATAGATGCGCTGCAAGAGGGGCGACCCCCATGCGAGTTAATGCAGGGGCAACTATTACGCTTAATACAATATACACCGAGGTGGTTGTCATGCCCATGCCGAGAATTAATGCTGATATCATGGTTAAAATCAAAAGAACAGGCTTGATTCCCATGGAGAGAGAAATGAGTAGCTGCGAAAATTTTAGGCTGAGTCCAGTTAAAGAGAGAATTCCTATGATAATACCTGCTGCGGCGCAAATTATAGCTACATTAAGACTATCCATGGCTCCATCGGAAAGGGCTTGAATTATTTTGCGGGGCGTCAAGCGCGTTTCTTTTCTAAAAGACGAAACAACAAGCAGAGAGATTATAGCCCAGAAGCCGCTTTTAAGAGGAGACCAACGGACAATAGCGAGGAAATAAACTAACAAAACTAAAGGTGCGACAAGATAGAATCCACCTAAGAAGACACTTTTCCAATCAGGGACTTCTTCTGGAGGCAGGGTTTTGATTCCAGCTTTCTGTGCTCTAATATCAACAATAAACCAAAGGGCAGCATAGTAAAGTATAGCAGGGATGAACGCTGCTATTATGACGTTTAAGTAAGAAATGCCAAGAGTTTCAGCTATGATAAACGCTGCAGCACCCATAATCGGAGGCATGAATTGTCCTCCGGTTCCTGCTACTGAGATAACACCGCCCGAAAACTTCGGTTCGTATCCCAGACGTGTCATCATGGGAATGGTGAAGGGGCCCACTGCCATAACATTAGCCACGGCACTTCCGGAAACCATGCCGAAGAGGCCACTTGCTACAGTAGCGACTTTTGCCGGACCTCCTCTCGCCTGTCCAAAAAGAGCAAGGGAGAGTTCTACGAAGAAATGGCTTGCCCCACTGTGTTTTAGAAAGGCTCCGAAAAGGATAAATAGAAAAATATACGTTGCTGAAACGCCAAGCACTGTTCCATAAACGCCTTCAGTCGCTTGTGTAAGATACGTAATGACGCGCCAAAATTCAAAACCCTTATGAGAGGCTATTGGCAGCATGTGTCCAAATAGACCATATAGAATGAAGATAATGCCCAAAATAGGGAATATTATGCCAAGCTCTCGGCGCGTTCCCTCAAGGACAACAATGATTAACAGGACTCCAATTACGACATCTGTATTTGTAGGGAAGGGAGCTCTCATAAACATCTGTTGCCAGAGGAAGAAAGCATATAAGGTTACTATTAGACCAGCTATGGCAAGACCAATATCGACAATGTCTTTTAAGTTCAATTTTTTTTGGCGTTTTGCAATGCTTTTTAGAAATATAAGAACTAAGACAAAACAGAGATGCATACTCCTTTGTTCCATAGTGGGAAGCGAACCTATAGCTGCTGTGTAAAGGTGGAAGCAGGACATAGTCACCCCTAAACATATTATTATTACTGCGATAAGTTTGCGAAAGGTCGTTTGTTTTTCTACATTTGCATCCATAAGCGATACACCTCCGCGTCTAAAGACTTTTATGCTCTTGTGTGATTTATACTGGAGCCTGTAGATCATGGTTTTAGATCTACGGGCTCCAGTATAAAGAGCTATTTCCCCCAGAGTTCTTTGTAGTATTTCAATGCACCAGGATGAAAGGGAACGACGGGGCTCTCGTAAAGCGGCTTAGTTGTTTCAGCAGAGTATTTACCAGCTTCAATATGGATTTGCTTGAGTTCAGCGGTGCTCTCGCAAATTGTCTTTGTTATTTTATATGCAAGTTCCTCGTCCATTCCAAGATTTGCGAATAAACAAACTTGAGAAGTAAAGACGTTAACTGGATAATCTTGTCCTCTATAAGTATTTGCAGGTATTTGAGATATCCACCAGTAGGGATGTTTCTTTTCCAAAACTTCGATCTTGTCTTCATCAATGGAAAGGAATAGTACATCCTTGGTAGTAGACAATTCCATAGCATGTGCTTGGGGTATTCCGCCACCAGTGTATGCTACATCGATAGCACCATCTTTTAGGGCATCGGTCTGCTCCGCATAGGTCATAGGATATGATTTGTAGTCTTTGTTTTCTTTGAGTCCATATTCTTCAAGGAGCGCGACTGTCTGGTAATAAGCGGTATTCCCCAGCACGGGAATTCCAATTTTTTTGCCCTTTACGTCACCATGGGATTTTATGCCACTCTCTTTAAGAGTTATAGCATAAAGAAGTAACTCATGCCCGCCCACAAGCATGCCCAAGTTTGTTAAGGGCTCTCTAAAGCCTCTTGAAGTATCGCCTTTTATGGCAGTATATGCGCCGTCAAGTGTGAAAATACCCATTGTATCTACAGAGCGTGACGTATAGGTGCCATTTCCCAGAGGGGAACCTGTTGTCGCTGTAGTTGTGACTTCTACATCAGGAAGTTTTTGGGAGAGTATACTCGCTATCGCAGCTCCTATGTAATAATATGTTCCGCCAGGATTTCCAGAAACGATATTGAGATTGATCGTATCAGCGAAAGCAGTGCTCACAGTACACGAGATAAGCACGCAAAGGATCACAAACCCTTTTGCCATGCTAATTAACATCTTTTTCACTTTTGCTCCCTCCTCAGCTTTTGTATGTAATTGATGACCTTGCCTGGAAAACTAACTTACGTAACATACTTTGATACGATGAAAAGCAAGTCTAACACAAACCGCATCACTCCTTTCCGTTACCTGAGACGCGTGAGTTCATAAGAAGCGAATTGCAGGTTTTACTACGTTTTTAGCAATTGCATCCTCGAATGCTTTTATGCTTTCTTCGACTGTGTAAGTTTTTAATAGTGGCTTAATGTCCATTGCGCCTGAGCTTAAAATAGACAATGTCTCCTCATAATCCCTCCACATAGAGGTATAACTAGTGATGATGTTGACCTCAGCGCGAGTTATTTGAGCGAATGGAAAGGCAACTTCTTTGCCACTCAGCCCCAAGAGCAGAATTTCTCCTCCTTTTTTGATGACGTTTACGGCAGATATGAGGGCTGAGGCTGCTCCTGAGCACTCTAGCACGAAGTCCGCTTTCCTGCCGAAATATTTTTCGCAGTAGGAAGCAACATCTTCATGTTGGCAATTAACTGTATGGAAACCCATTTTTCTGGCTACGGGAAGGCGGAGCTTCTCGTCTTCGTTCGTCCCTACCACCAAGACCTTCGCGCCTTTTAGCCTCGCCAACTGCGCAGCAGCGAAGCCTACTATGCCAACTCCTGTCACAAGCACGTTATCGCCCACGTTGATATTTATACGGTGTAAAACTCCATGTACGCTAACCGTGCAGGCCTGTGCTGCAGCACCTTCATCAAATGACAGATTTTCGGGAACTCTATGGAGGTTTTGTTCTTTAAAGAGCACGTATTCTTGCATAACTCCTGTTGTGGTAAGACCGCGCATCAAGTTGGATTCGCAGATATTCGTCATGCCGAGACGACAGTTACGGCATTTGCCGCAGTATATGTTTGACTCTCCCATGGCTCTATCTCCAGGTCTAAACTCGGTGACTTTGGATCCTATAGCTTCGACTACGCCACAGGCCTCGTGTCCCAACACTACCGGTATCGTCATGAAGGTTTGATAAGATGGAATAAATTCATAAGCGTGGATGTCGCTGCCGCATATCGCAGCACTGTGAACCCGAAGAAGAACCTCATCATCTTTTGGATCCGAAGGTTTAGAAACATCTATTACATCTACAGCACCGGCTTCTCTGCGCAGTTTTACAATTGCTTTCATAGGCATTCCTCCTCGCCCATAGAGCGCACTAATCTATCATGCGGCCGCCTTCAACGAAGACTGTTTGTCCCGTAATGTATGAAGCACCGTCAGAGGCCAAGAAAAGTACAATCGATGCTATGTCACTAGGTAACCCCAAACGACCAAGTGGAATGCGACTCACAAGGGATTTGAAGACATCAGGGTCTTTTACGTAATTCTCTGTCTGTTTGGTAACCACATATCCAGGGGCTATAGCATTAACGTTGATGTTGTATTCTGCCCACTCGTGAGCCAAAACCTTGGTTAGCTGAGCAACTCCTCCCTTGGCAGCGGCATAAAGCGAGAGGTGCTTGTGCCCTCTTGCGGCTGATACAGACGCAGTGTTGATGACTCTGCCCGATCTGCGTTCAATCATGTGCTTGCCCACAGTTGTTGCTACGAAGAAAACTGCCTTTAGGTCGACCCCGATGAGCTTTTCCCACTCTTCTTCGGAATACTCTACCGCTGGTTTTCGGATATTAAATCCAGCATGATTGCAAAGGATGTCTATCTTTCCGAGTTTTTCGATGGACTCTGCTACCATGCCTTTGATGCTGGCGACATCAAGAAGATCGACCTTGACAAAATGAGCCTTTGCGCCAAAGGTTTCACATTGTTTGATAATATCTTCTGATCCTTGTGGGTTTATGTCGGCTATGACAACATTGGCGCCGCAAGAAGAAAAGGCTCTCGCAAATTCGCTGCCCATACTTCCTGTGCCGCCGGTGATAAGGACGCTTTTTCCGGTAAAATCCATCATTTCCCTGTAGTTCATGATCCTTCATCTCCTTTAAACTTCAGTCCCTCATCACCTTGAGTTCGTTGGCTGTATGGAAGTGTGCATCTGTGAGCTGGCGCAGCTCATCCAGCGTGATTTCTGGAGCTATTTCCTCCAGGACGAGTTTTCCTTCAACGAACCTCATAACCGCCAGTTCGGTCACGAGTAAATCCAGCGCGCCGTAGCCGGTTATTGGAAGAGTGCAACGTGAAAGTATCTTGGACTTCCCGTCGCCCGTAGTATGGGTCATAGCGACGATTACAGACTTGGCACCTGTGACTAAGTCCATGGCTCCACCTACGCCCAACTGCTTGCCGTTGGGTATTATCCAGTTGGCGATATTGCCTTCTTGGTCGACCTCCAAAGCGCCTATCACGGTGACATCGATGTGGCCTCCGCGGATCATCCCGAATGAAGTGGCACTGTCAAAATAAGAACACCCCTTCCTTTCGGTTATAGGACGTCGCCCTGCGTCGATGAGGTTGCGGTCCTCTTTGCCGGGTGCGGCAGGTGGGCCCACACCGAGGATTCCGTTTTCCGCCTGAATATAAATTTCTTCGCTCTTGATGTATTCAGGAACCATGGTAGGTATCCCGACGCCAAGGTTGGCGAAGAGAGGTTTCGGCATTTCCTCAAGCTCTCGGGCTATCCTTTTAGCGATCCTTATTCTCGCCGCTTCCTTTTCTACGATGGTCACTAAATTCACCTCCCCAGACACAGGATGTCGACAAAGATGTGCGGCGTAACTATGCACTCCGGGTCCAATGACCCCGTTGGGACTATTTCGTCTATCTCCGCGATGGTAACGACGGCGCCCATAGCCATGAGAGGGTTAAAGTTCCTGGCCGTTTTGTAATAAACGAGGTTGCCCAGCTCGTCTGATTTGTGGGCCTTTATCAGGGAGAAATCGGCTCCTATGGCTTCTTGTAGCACACATTCCTTGCCGTTAAAGGTTTTAGTTTCTTTACCTTTGGCCAACTCCGTTCCCACGCCTGTGGGGGTGTAAAAAGCGGGTATCCCAACTCCTGCGGCGCGGATGGCCTCGGCCATGGTTCCTTGAGGAATGAGAGTGACCTCGATTTCGCCGTTGTTAAAGGCTTCCGCCACCTCCGGGTTCCAATTGAAGTAAGACCCGATGACGCCTTTGACCTGTTTATTCCTGAGCAGCTTGCCCAACCCCACGCCAGGGGAACCCAAGTCGTTGCTTATTATCGTTAAATCTTTCACGCCGCTTTCCGTGAGGACTTCGATCAACATGTTTGGAACCCCTGCATTGCCGAACCCCCCTACCATAATGCGAGCGCCTGGTTTTATGAGTGAAATAGCTTCCTTTATCGATTTCAGTTTTTTGCAATCGATCGGCATCGCTTACCGCCTCCCTTTGCGCGTCTTTATGCTAAAGCATCAGATTTTCGTATATCGTGGCCATCCCCTGTCCGCCGGCAATGCAGATAGCGGCGAGACCGAGTTTGGCTTTTCTTTTGACCATATCGTGGAGGAGCGTCGCCGTGATCCTGGCACCAGAGCAACCGAGGGGATGTCCCAAGGCGATAGCTCCACCGTTTACATTTACAATCTCCGGATCGAAGGGCAACTCTCTGAGCACGGCCAAGCTTTGGGCGGCGAAGGCCTCGTTTAACTCTACGATGTCAATGTCATCCAGACGTAAGCCTGCACGTTTTAAGGCGTCTTTCGTTGCGGGGACGGGCCCAATCCCCATGATGCGAGGGTCAACCGCCGCTATGCCTGTGGAAACTAATCGAGCTATGGGCTTAAGGCCAAACTCTTTCGCTTTCCTTTCGGAAGTGAGTAGAAGTGCGGCAGCACCGTCATTGCGGCTTGAGCTGTTTCCCGCCGTTACCGTGCCGCCCTCTTTAAAGGCCGGTTTGAGAGCAGCGAGCTTTTCGAGGTTCGTGTCGCGCCTCGGCCCTTCGTCTACGTCGACTGTGATGGGTGTCCCCTTGCTTTTAGCGATGGTTATTTGGACGATTTCCTCTGCGAATCTTCCAGCGTCAATAGCCCTGATTGCCCTCATATGGCTCCTGTAGGCGAACTCGTCTTGTTCCTTTCGCGAGATCGCATACATCTCCGCCAGGTTTTCAGCGGTCTCTCCCATAGTGAAGCGCCCATAGGTTTCTTCCGGTTGGGATTTAGGCTGGCTTTCCGTGTTGGGGTCGACGAGCTCTCCGTTGCCTGCCACATAACCGAACCTGCATTTGCGAAGGTAATAAGGGGCTGTGCTCATGCTTTCAACGCCGCCAGCAATGATGGCATCTGCATATCCGGCCTGTATTTGCCAGGTAGCGCTTGCGATGGCCTGCATTCCGGAGCCGCATTGTCTGTGGACAGAATAAGCCGGAAGGTCTTCTGGCAAGCCGGCTTTGAGTGATGCTACGCGGGCTATGTTGGGAGCATCGGTGGTGGGCTTGGCCTGGCCTATGATGACCTCGTCAATTATTTCTTCGTTCGATCCAGTAGGAGACGCGACTTCCCTGATTACGGGCACCAACAAATCTTCCGGCAATATGTCTTTGAAACACCCACCCATTTTCCCCACGGGAGTGCGTTTAGCTGCTATTACCACGACTTGCTCCAATCCTTTACCCACCTTTCTGCCTCGTGATGCAACTTACGCGTCAAAATATATCACGATGCAAAAATTGTGTCAATAGGGTTGGCTTGACATGGTTGAGATCATGCGTCATGATGCTGTAAGTGTTCTTCTGATAAAAATTGGGCTGGTGTGCTGGAGGAGGGGATAGCCTTGGCGCGCATCCTGATCGCCGATGATGCGCCGATAGCCAGGGCGATGCTCAGGAGGCTCTTGGAGCAGATGGGGCATTGCGTGGTGGGGGAAGCCGAAAACGGCAAAAAGGCCGTGGAACGATATATGGCGTTGCATCCGGACTTGGTGGTGTTGGATATAACGATGCCCGTGATGAACGGCATCGATGCCCTCCGTGCAATTCGCTGCTTCGACCCGAAGGCCAAGGCCATAGTAGTCAGCGCTTTAGGGCACAGCAGGAACATAAAAGAGGCGATAGATGCCGGAGTCGTCGAGTTCGTCTTGAAACCCTATGAGCCGGATCGAGTGGCCCGGGCGGTCAATCGAGCACTTGCATCTTGACAAAAGCCTTCAGTTAAGACCTCACGCGGGTATCTCCTTGAAGTCGTGACGGAGGTGGTTTTGTGTCCTCGTGGCAGTGCGCACTTCTGCTATTGGGAGGGCTCGGAGTCTTCCTTCACGGTATGGAATACTCCGCATCTGCCTTCCGAGAAAGCCTCGGCGACAGGACGAGGCGCCTTTTGGCTTCATTGGGAGAGAGGAAATCCTTGTCGTTTCTATTTGGCATCCTCTTGTCGATCTTATCTCAGAGCAGCACTGTGGCCATATCATTTGCCGTTGGGCTCGTCGATTCGGGCCTGCTATCGCTTTCGGGTGCTTTGGTGGCGATGATGGGTTCAAGCGTAGGGAATGCCTTTATCGTGCTGTTCTTGAGCTTGGGGATCGTGAAGTATGCGCCTGCTCTTTTGGTCGCATCTGTGTTAGCTGCCCGATCTGGCAATCGTGAGGTTCAAAGGTGGAGCAGACCTCTCGGGGGCATCGCGCTGGTGCTGACCGGCATGTTCCTCATAAGGCTTGGGGTACATCCGTTGATATCGGAACCATCGGCGCGGGAACTCTTGCTCTTCTTTTCAAGTCAACCGATCCTCATGGAAGGCGCTGCCTTTATCCTTACAGCGATGCTTCAGAGTAGCACTGCCGTAATGGCCATGGGCGTCGCGCTTGCGGCGTCCGGTCTTTTGCCCCTGAAGGCGGCATTTCCGTTGGTGCTCGGGGCATACCTCGGGTCGTCGATCACGGTGATGCTCGTCGGGATGGGGAAGAGGAGGCGCGCGCGCAGCGTCGCTTGGGGCACATTCATCTACAGGCTTTTAGGCGTGGTTATAGCTCTGCCGTTGGGAAAGCTTTACCTGGGCTTGGCGCAACGGCTTTCTCCTCTCATACTATACGAGATGGTATATATTCAGATGGCCATAGCTTTGGTGAACGCGGCGTTGCTTTTGCCGTTCGCGGACCTGTTGAGCTCTCTTTGTCTCGGCCTGGTCCCGGTGAAAGAAGAGCCGGGCGAGCCGATTTACCTCGACGAAACCCTATTGCCCTTTCCGGACGTCGCCCTCGCCTTGCTTTCGCGGGAGACCGTTCGAGCGGCCAATTACCTCGAGGAGTTATTGCAGGCTCTCCTGTGCGGCGGCGAATCGGATCGCGCCCAGAGAATTCGGGAATCCTTAGGGGATCTGCTGGAGGCATGCCTGCGTTATCTTTCCTCGATGGCGGTTCCCTTAGAAGATGGGCGCCTGCGGAGGGAATATATGAGCGTATCTTATTCCCTGGCCATGCTCAAGGAGATGTCGGAGATCATTACGAGCAGGCTGTGGCCGGTGGCCCATGCGCTTCAGGGATGCGATCGCTTGGTG
>Ga0228535_1003670_pt1 | contig 10469 bp, 7 predicted proteins | sample SJ1metagenome_FD_168457 | JGI IMG/M metagenome (GOLD analysis project Ga0228535, IMG submission 168457) | Enriched culture of PCE-dechlorinating microbial communities from Ithaca, New York, USA - SJ1 | ecosystem: Engineered > Modeled > Simulated communities (microbial... > Unclassified | place... | reverse complement strand
GGGTAAACCGGCTGACGGAGAGGTCCTTCTGAAGAATACGCTCGCTCGGCAGTTTTTCTCCCGGTTTTATGATGCCGTCCTCGATCTGCTTCTTAAGGTAGTTGACGACGGCGTCCGCAGTGGAAATTTTCGATAATTTCACTTCGCTTCCCATAGGTTACCCTTTATAAGTTTTTTAAGACACCCCCTGCCCCATTCATGTCAACATGCTCATATCACATGCCGCCAGAATCAGACAATTGTTCTTGCCACATCCGGGAAACGCTGCATCTCAAACGGTCGCTTTCCCCGTGCCCAGGCGCCTGCATTCCGGCACGAATGCCCCGGCGGCATCGTTCACGGTATCCCGGCGGATCTTGCCGCTTCGACGACACCGGGTCCTATGCCGTCCCCGGGGAGGATTCCCATTCGGCGCCGCTTTTCGCATCATTTACAATGCTGTAATTTCTTTGGGGAACTTATGGAGGCAGTCGCCGGCGCCGTTTCTGCCGATGATGTAGTTGTCGCAAACGACCGCCGTTGCCTGCCTGCCGGCGATGGCCGGATGGACCGCAATGTTCATCCCCTCCATGATGCTCATCTTCTCGCCGGGTTGGCAGGAAGGCCTTTCAACCAGGTCGTAGCCCTGGCCATGGGCATGGAGCCGCCTCTCTTCCGGGTAGCCGTGACTCCGGAGGTATTCGTTGTTCGCCTTCACGATCTCCTGGGGATCCGTTCCGGGTTTCAGCAGGTCCAGGGTCACTTTCTGCGCCTCCTTCGCCTGTTCGAAGGCCGCCAGAAGCTCCTGTGGAACGCTCCCGATGCAGGCGATCCTGTGAAGATGCGTGTAATACCCTGCCGGGTCCGCCGCTTCGATCATAACCCCGACCTGATCCCCTTTCTGGAGCACCCGGTTCATGGCGTGAATCGAACTGTACGGAAAGGGCCTGCCCGCGGGGGCAGAGCCGATCAATATGAACTGCTGCTCGCTGCCCATCAGCCGGCACTTCATCCGGCCCGCCGCCGCCACTTCGAATTCCCTTGCCCCGGGCCGGATCGCCGCGAAACAGGCCTTCATCGCCTCGTCCTGGATATGGGCGCTTGCCCTGATGCATCCGATCTCTTCAGGACTCTTGACGGCCTTGATCCTGTCGATTTCGTCGGTCATATCCAGAAACTCGGCCCAGGTCAGATGCGTCCGGACATAACCGGCGAAACCCAGGGTCATGGCCCCCTCGTTGACAAGGCAGACCCGGCACGTCCCGTAACCCTTCAACTCGGCAACCACGCGCTCGCCGTCGTACGAAGTGGTATAATTCATCGAAAGCATGACCGGCGCGCTGAGCCGTTTGCCGACCCCCCTTAGAAGCCACGGCTCGGGGACGGCCTCCCCGGGGTCGCTCGAGCCGTGCCAGAAAGTCGTCATCTCGCCTTCCCTCGGGAAAATGAGCGCGGCCGGATAGGCGTGGACTGCGGGCATGTCGGTAAGCCACCTCAGATATCCGCCCAGGTAATCGTTGTTGTTCTGGATCAGCAGAAAGTCGATTCCGCGGTCCTTCATCGCCTCACGAACGGCCTTCCATCTTCTCTCCAGTTCCTCCGTCGAGATCGGATGGATCACCCGCTCCTTCATCAAATCACCGATCATAGAGACCTCTCCTATATTCCGGTCACAGATTCTTTTCCGTTCAAACGGCTCATCATAGGGGCAGGAAATCCGTTTGTCGGAATCCTGACCGCGATGGCGGCCAAACGGACCTGAAGCCGCCCCAACACGATGCGGTCGATACGATGAACTTCGCGCATCATGCTATTGCTGATTGATTTTATTAACAAATTATACGGAACACGTCCCGACTGGCTGCCCGAACTTCCTGGAGAAAGAACTCCCCGGTACGGGTATAACCGGCGGTCCTGCTGTGAACTGCTGTGAAAAATGACCGGTCAACTCGCGGATTGTGCGGCCAATCCACTGACCGGATTCTTCTTGGTGAACCAAGAAACCGGCGAAGATATGGGGGACCGTTCAGCGGCCTTCCTTCCGGGTGACCCGTTTCATGACCTGCGAGAGGGCGGCCTTGGTCATCCGGTTCTCGATGAAGCGCATGGCCATGGGCCATCGCTGCTCCACGCAGGTCGTCGTCCCCTGATCGGCCAGGGCGATATAGATCAGGTGGTCCTCCCCTTTTGCCTTTCCGGCCCGCCCCGTGATGCCCAGCCCCAGGTCGGCCCCGGCCGTGCCGCGCACCCACTCGGCCAGGGATCGGGCCATGTCGGCGTTCACCAAATCCCCCTTTGCCCCCCCGGCCGTCGGGGCCTTGAAGAGCGCCTCCGCCATCTGCCTGTCCGTGACGGTGACGCCCAGGCGGAAGTACCGGTTGCTTCCCTCCATGAGCTTGAGCGTCTGGGTGATGGAACTGCCGAAGCCGGTCTCGGCCACGGCCAGGGTCAGCCCGGAGCCGGCGAGCAAGGTTCCGAGAACCCCCTCGTAGGTCTCTTCGTCGGTGCCGAAGATGAACGTGCCCAGGAGCTGGCGGACCTTCTCCTCCAGGCCGGCGTTGAGGGCCTCCGCCTGAGCCCTGTCGTTCGCCTTGGCCGTGAGGCGGACGTGGACCTCCCCCATATGGGTATGGGCCAGAAGGCCGATGGTGGGATTGGTTCCCTCTTCGATCAGGTCGTGGAGCTTCTCGTCCACCATGCTCTCTCCGATGCCGAAGAGCTTCAGGACCCGCGAGACGATCACCTCCCGGATGCCGAGCCTTTCCCGCAGATAGGGCAGCACGCTGTGTTCCATGAAATGGCGCATTTCATGGGGAACCCCCGGCACGGCGATGATGGCCTTTCCGCCCTGCTCCGCGATGAACCCCGGGGCCGTCCCCACGGGATTTTCGATCGGGATCGCCCCTTCGGGAATCAAGGCCTGCTTGCGGTTGTTGGGGCCGGCCGTCCTTCCCAGGCTGTTGAAAAAAGCGCTGATCTGGTCGAAGAGGTGTTGCTGGAAGACCAGGGGTTTCCCCAGGACTTCGGCTGCGGCTTCGCGGGTCAGGTCGTCCAGGGTGGGGCCGATCCCTCCGGTTGTGATCACGAAATCCGACCGGTCCAGAGCGCTTTTGAGCGTGGCCTTGATGCGGTCCAGATTGTCCCCGACGTTGGTCTTGAAATGCAGGTCCAGGCCCACGGTGGTCAACTGCTGGGCGATGTGGGCGGAATTGGTGTCCACGATCTGCCCCAGGAGAAGTTCCGTTCCCACTGCAACGATCTCTGCTTTCATCGAATCGATACCCCGTTTTTCCCGGCCGTTTTGCCGCTATCGGTTGTCCCTGCAGCAGTCTGTCCACCCGCTCGTCCCATGCCGAAAAAACTTTTTGTTCTCGGACAAGGGCTGGCTTTTTCCGCAGGGAGCGTAGGACAAGCCCGCCTTGCATGTCAATGGAAAATTTGCCGAAACCGGGACATGGGTCGGCGATGCTGTGATTCGATTTCCGGATGGGGACAAAACGGGGTTTTTGAAGGGCGCCTTTAAAGATTGTGCGGGATTTGCCGGGATATGAGGTGCAGCCAAGAATGGACGCTGCACCTGCATTTCCGGCTCAATCCCGCTCTGTCGGCCAGGCCAAGTTTCATTCTTCCTCTTCGATGGGGATGATGGCTTTTTTCTTCCGGACCCAGGGCAGGAGGGGCAGTACGAGGAGGATCAGGGAGATTCCCAGGAGCACCGCCGAGATGGGTCTGGTGAGGAAGATCATGGGGTCTCCGTAGGAGATCACGAGGGATCTTCGGAGGGAGGTTTCCATGATGGGTCCGAGGACGAGGGCCAGGACCAGGGGGGCGCCCTCGTACTTGAACTTTTTGAAGAGGTATCCGATGACGCCGAACAGGACCATGAGGAAGACCTCGACGATGTTGTTGTTGAGGCTGTAGGCCCCGATCATGCAGAACAGGAGGATCAGGGGGAAGAGGATGGGGTAAGGGACCTTGAGGATCTTGATCCACAGGCCGATCATGGGGAGGTTCAGGACCAGGAGCATGACGTTTCCGATGTACATGCTGGTGATGGCCCCCCAGAAGAGGTCCGGGTGTTCGCTGATCAGGGTGGGTCCTGGCTGCATGCCGTGGATCATCAAGGCCCCCAGGAGGATGGCCATGACGGCGTTGGCGGGGATACCCAGGGTGAGCAGGGGGATGAAGGCCCCGGCGGTGGCGGCGTTGTTGGCGGATTCGGGTCCGGCCACGCCGGCGATGGCGCCGTGACCGAAGCGTTCGGGGTGTTTGGAGACCCGTTTTTCCACGGCATAGGATACGAAGGAGGCGATGGCCGCCCCTCCTCCGGGGAGGACGCCCAGGAAGAATCCCAGGATGGTGCCGCGGACGATCGGCCAGAGGGAGAGCGCCCAGTCCTGAAGGGTCGGGAGAATGTTTTTGACCGCCGCGGAGAAGACGCTCCGCTCCATGGACTGCTCGACGTTGAGCAGGACCTCGGAGATCCCGAACAGCCCCATCACCACGGGCACCAGGCCGATGCCGTCGCTCAGCTCGACGATGTCGAAGGTGAAGCGGGTCACGCCCATCAGGGGGTCCACGCCGATGCATCCCAGAAAGAGGCCGAATGCGGCCATCAGCAGGGCGTTCCACATCGAGCCGCTGGCCAGGAAGGTCAGGACCGTCAGTCCCAGGATCATGAGGGAGAAATACTCCGGGGGGCCGAACTTCAGGGCGATTTCCGCCAAGGGAGGGGCGACGAGCATCAGGCCGACGACGCCGATGGTGCCGGCGATGAAGGAGCCGAAGGCGGACATCCCCAGGGCCGCCCCGGCCCGTCCCTGGCGGGCCATCTGATATCCGTCCAGACAGGTGACGACCGAGGCGGCCTCTCCGGGGGTGTTCACCAGGATGGAGGTCGTGGACCCCCCGTACATCGCGCCATAGTAGATGCCCGAAAGCATGATGATGGCCGACACGGGCGTCACGTGGAAGGTCGCCGGCAGAAGGAGGGTGATCGCCGCCGCCGGCCCCAGTCCCGGCAACACCCCCACCAGGGTCCCGATGACGACCCCAAGGAAGCAAAACAGGAGATTCTGGGGCTGGAAGGCCACCTGGAACCCCGTCATAACGCTTTGGAACAGATCCATTACCGCACCTCTTAGAACCCCCAAGGCCCTTTGGGAAGCTGAGACTTAAGCCATAAGTCGAAAATCACGTAGGCCCCCGTCGTGATCAAGACACTCCCCCAAACGACCAAAGACCACCTCTGGGGCGAAATCGCACGCAGGAGAAATCCCATCAAAAGCAGCGTACACAAAACAAACCCCAGGCTCGTGAGCAAAAAGACATAGGCCAAAAGCCCAACCAGGACCGCCAGGGATTTCCCCCAGCGGACCTGGGCGCCAATGATGACGGGCGTCCAGCGAACGCCGCGCCGCCTCTCCAGGGTCCCGTGAATCAGGCCGATCAAGGCAAACAGGCACATGGCCAGCCCCGACAGAAAAGGCATGAAGCCCGTGTCGGGACTGGCCAGGGACCCTAAATGCAGGCGAAATGAGGAAATCGCCACGATCACCCCAATGACCAGCCAGAACGCCGAGGCCAACTGCTCATTGTTGAACCGGTTCATGGAATCTCATCAATCCTTTCGCAAACCGAGCTTCACCACCATGGACTCGATGAAGTCGTTCAATTCCACCAGGTACTTGGCCAGATCTTCCGGGCTCCGATAGGTGACCATGGCGTCCACCTGGTCCATCACCCTGATGAACTCAGGATCCTCGAGGCTCTTCTTGAAGGCCTTGTGAAGGGTGTCGACGACCTCCGGGGACATCCCCTTGGGACCCACCGTCGAATGAATGTGGGCATGGATGACTTTGTACCCCGCCTCCCTGAGCGTCGGGACGTTGGGGGCAAAGGGGATCCGCTTCGTCTGGAAGGCCGCCAGGAGCCTCAACCGGCCCGACATCACATGGGGCTTCCAGCCGGTGTTGTCGGCCACCGCGTCGATGTGGCCGCCCAGAAGGGCCGCAACCGCCGGGGCATTCCCCTCAAAGGGGACATGGGACATCTTGGTTTTGGTCACCGCGCAAAGCTGCTCCATCACCAGATGGCTGGGGCTGCCCGGTCCGGAGGAACCGTAACGGATCTTCCCGGGGTTGGCCTTGGCGTAATCGATGAACTCGCCGATCGTCTTCCAGGGGGAATCGCTCCTGACCACCAGGCCCTCGTGGAAGACCGCGTGCTGCATGATCGGGGTGAAATCCTTGGCCGAATCGTAAGCCACCTTGCGGAAATGCTGGGAGATAACGCCGCCCGTAGCCAGCAGGGCAATCGTATAGCCGTCGGGCTTCTCATTCTTGAGGCTCGTCAGGGAAACCGCGGAAGATCCCCCCGGCTTGTTGACCACCACCACCGGCTGCCCCAGAATCTTGCTCGCGGAATTCGCCAGCCCGCGCACCACAATGTCCGATGCACCGCCCGGGGCATAACCCACCACAAGGTTAATGGGCCTGCTCGGATACTTGTCCTCGGCCTGTCCGAAAACCGGACACACCAATACCCCTACCGCCAAAACCATTGCCAAAAACAAACCCCAGCTCCGACAACCACCCTTCCCTTTCAATCCTTCGCTCTTCATCCTTGCCTCCTAAATGTCATATTACAACGGACTTCCCTTGGCCCTATTTCTCCGAGGCCAGCAGTTTCCGCAACTCTTCGACTTCCTCCGGCTTCATGCCATAGGTGTGTTGATCGTCTGAGGGGAATCGGTTATCCCGGACATCTTGAGCGTATTCCAGAAAGGCTTTGACCATTATCTCCCCCACATTCGCGTACTTCTTGACGAATTTTGGCGTGAAATCGGGATAGAGTCCGATCATGTCGGCGTAGATGAGCAGTTGCCCGTGGGTGTGTGAACCTGCGCCGATACCGAGGATCGGAATACCGCTGCGTTCAGTGATGGCTTTGCCCACTGCAGCGGGAACGCCCTCCACCAGGGTGCTGAAAGCTCCGGCCTCTTCGATCCGCTTTGCCTGGCGGATGATGCTGAGCGCTGCCTTGGCGCTTCTGCCCTGGGCCTTGTAGCCGCCGATTTGCCCGGCAAATTGAGGCGTCAATCCGATATGTCCCATGACCAGGATGCCGGACTCGTTGATCGCGCTGATCCGCTTGACCATCCGCTGGCCGCCGCCCTCGAGCTTGACCGCGTCCATGCCGGCTTCCTTGATCAGCCGCCCGGCGTTTTCCACCGCCTCTTCATCGGACACCTGGTAGGACATGTAGGGCATGTCCCCCACGATGAATGTCTGCGGTGCGCCGCGCCGGACTGCCTGGCAGTGGCGGATCATATCGTCCATCGTAACGGGGTATGTGGTGTGGTGTCCCAGGGAAACCATCCCCAAAGAATCACCGACCAGGATCATGTCGATTCCGGCTTTTTCCTGCATGTTGGCGGTCGTATAATCGTAAGCCGTCAGGTAGACGATTTTAGTTCCATTGGAGGCCATTTCCTGAAAGTCAAAGATCGTTTTCTTGGGCATCGTGCGTTTCCTTTCGTATCGTATTTAAAGAACCGGTATCTTATACCGCTTCGGTCAGGGACCTCAGGCGCGATAGCGCTTGACCAGTTCGGGATCGACTTGAAGCCCCAGTCCCGGGGCCTTCGGCGCCTCGACGAACCCGTCAACGACTTTGTGGACGCAGGCCGGTTCGACGAACAGGTCGGAGAGGAAGGTCTGGAGATAGTGCTCATGGGTGAAATACTCCATGATGGGGGCATTGGAGATGGCGGTGACCAGGGAGATATGAACTTCCTGGACGGCGTGGGTGACACAGGGGATGTTCCAGGTGCGGGCGAGAGCGGCCACCTTCATCCATTCCGAAATCCCGCCCACCCGCGTGACATCCGGTTGGACCACGTGAACGGCGTTTCGGGCGATCAGGTCCTTGAATCCGTATTTCGTATACTCGTTTTCCCCGGCTGCGATCGGCACGACGCTCTGTGCCGTCAGCCGGACATATCCGTCTATATCGTCCGGCATCAGCGGTTCTTCCAGCCAGAATATCCGGCAGGACCTCGTGTCTTCAATGAACCTCAGGGCGCTGGTCAAGTCCCACGCCTCGTTGGCATCGACCAGCAGATCCACGTCGTCGCCGATGGCCTTTCGAACCGCTTCCACGCGGATCACGTCCTTGCGGACGTCGCGACCGACCTTCATCTTGACGGCCTTGAACCCCCGGTCGAGATAGGACCGCATTTCATCGGCCAGTTCCCCGAGCTCATTGCGTTCCGTATAGAAGCCGCCGCTCGCATAGACCTTGGTCCTGTCCGCATACCCCCCAAGCAACTTGTAGACGGGTATTCCGGTTTTCTTGCCGACGATATCCCACAGGGCCATGTCGACCCCGCTGATGGCCCTCACGGCGGCCCCTTTTCGGCCGTACCGCGTCGTTCCCTGATACATGCTCTGCCAGAGCTGTTCGATGGAGAAGGGATCTTTTCCCAACACCATGGGTTTGAGGCCCTTTTCAATGATTTCGTTGATCACAACGATTTCGCTGCCGCTGGCTACTCCAAGCCCTGTCAGGAATCCCAGTCCCGTGATCTCCTCGTCGGTGAAAATTTCGACCAGCAGGACGTCCCGGCCCGCAATCCTGCGGGCCGCATCATGGATATTTTGCTTAAAGGGGCAATAGAGGATGGTCGTTTTCAGGTCCCTTATTTTCATATATCAAACAGACTCCCTTCGCTCGATGGTTCAGAATGAATTGGCAGGACGCGGTCAGAAGCGTCTCCTTGACGAGATCTCATGGCGAAGCACTATTGCGAATCACGTGCCATCGAGGAGAGGTCCGCGAGGGGGGCCGCCCGTCGCCGGCGATGCGTCCGGCCGATGCCGATCGACCGAGAACGGCCGAAGGCTTTCCCGCTGAGGAGAATGGGGCGTTGCCGAAGGGAGGGCACTTTACTGGAGTTTGAGACGGACTGACGGTATCGCTTCCTGCACAGAGCTACTGCAGCTTGCCGCGAAGGGGGTCATGTCCCGGCGTGAGAGGACGCCGGATTGGGTGGGGAAGAAAATCTTCATGGCCCGTCACGGATTTCATGATCAGGCGAAAATGAAGGGGCGGACAACCGGGAAATGAATGCACAATATGGTTTCAATATGAAACCATATTTCACTGAACAGTTTCATTATGAACCAATATTGATGCGTTCGTTCTTGAGCCGTCTCCACAATGTCGTCTTGCTCATGCCAAGCAGGCGCGCAGCCCTGGCCTTGTTGCCGCCCGTTTTTTTCAAGACATCCAGAATCAGTTTGAATTCTTCCTTTTGAACCAGCGAAGAGGCGTTGACATTCTCCCCTTTCGCGACGGCGTCCTGCCATAGGCCCGCAGGGGCATCCCAGACGTTCAGGATATCCTCCACGGTAATGGTCGGGCCGTGTGACCGGACGAGCAGGCGTTCCATCACATTCCGAAGCTCCCTGATGTTGCCGGGCCAGTCATAACGGCTCAGGAGGGCCATGCCTTCCGCGTCGATCACGGGCTGGTCGCAGATATGACTCTTGGCGAGCCTCTCAAGAAAATGGTCGGCCAGCAGGGGAATGTCGCTCATTCGTTGGTTCAGCGGCGGCAATTCGATTTTCAGGATGTTGATCCGATAGTACAGATCGGCCCTGAACCGGCCTGCTTCCAGCAACTCCTTGAGGTTCCTGTTGGTTGCGCAGATCACGCGGACGTTGACCGGAATGACCTTGTCATCTCCGATCCTCATGATTTTCCGCTCTTCCAGCACCCGCAGGAGACTGGCTTGAACGGCCGCCGATATTTCCCCTATTTCGTCCAGGAAGAGCGTCCCGCCGTGGGCAAGCTCAAACAGCCCGGACTTCCCGCCCTTCTTGGCGCCGGTAAAGGCCCCTTCGACATAGCCGAACAGCTCGCTCTCCAGCAGATGTTCCGGCAGGACAGCGCAATTGATGGCCACAAAGGGGCCTTTTCGGCGAGCGCTCTGATTGTGAATGCTCTGCGCAAACATCTCCTTGCCGGTTCCGCTGAGCCCCTGGATCAGGATGGTCGAGTCCACTCCAGAGTAATTCTCGGCTTTTTCGATGACTTTTCTCATGCCGGGTTCCTGCGTGATGATGTCATCGAAGCGGTATTTTGCGATGAGCCCCTTTTGATGCAGGTTGAGACGTACCGTCTGTTCCAGGCTCTGGAGTCGATTGAGTTCGTGCAGGACCAGAACCGCCCCGAGACTTTTTCGGTTCACAAGGATCGGGTTCATGTTGCACACGTATTTTTTGCCCTGGAATTCCCGAATCTCCCCGATCCATCTTTCGCTGCCCCGCACCGCTTCGTAGATGCCCGTCTCGTCCGCTCTCGGCCACTGGAGAGACCCCTTCTGCGCGGTTCCGGCCATGTTCATGATCTTTTCCGCGGGGCGGTTGAAGTGGGTGATCTTGCCCGTTTTATCGATAGAGATGATGCCTTCCTGGATGGAATCG
>Ga0228535_1003669_pt1 | contig 10473 bp, 8 predicted proteins | sample SJ1metagenome_FD_168457 | JGI IMG/M metagenome (GOLD analysis project Ga0228535, IMG submission 168457) | Enriched culture of PCE-dechlorinating microbial communities from Ithaca, New York, USA - SJ1 | ecosystem: Engineered > Modeled > Simulated communities (microbial... > Unclassified | place... | reverse complement strand
CATCCTGCTGCTCACCATCTATACCGGCGCGGCGACCCCGACGGAATCGAGCGCAGTCGCCTGCCTGGCAGTGTTCCTGATCGCCGTTGCAAAGGGCAAGATGACCATGGCAATCCTCCGAAAGTGCATCATCCAGGCCGTGCGGACCACCACGATGATCGGCTGGATCATCATCGGCGCAACGGCCTTCGGCTATGTCATCATCTACTCGGGCTGCGCCCAGGAGCTCACGGACTGGGTGGTCGGTCTCCCGGTCCCGCCCATGGTCATCGTGAGCGTATTGATGATCGGCTACCTGATCCTCGGCATGTTCCTCGATCCCGCGGCCATCGTCATGATGACCACGCCGATCGTCCTGCCGATCCTGACGGCCCTCGAGATCAACATCGTGTGGTTCGGCGTCTTGGTGACGATCAACATGTGCTGCGGGAACATCTCTCCGCCGATGGGACTGAATCTGTATATCGTCAAGGGACTCATGCCCGAAGCCATCAGACTGAAGCGTCTCTTCATGGGTGCGATCCCCTTCATGATGATCGATTGCATCTGCGTTGCCTTGGTCATGATCTTTCCGGCCCTGGCAACCTGGCTGCCGAGCATCGTGGTCCCGAATTGACGGGCCAAAGGGGAACCGCGCGAATCTTTCCTGTCAATGATCAGTCGGATATACTCCCCTCCGGCAGGGCCGGAGGGGGAGTTTGCCCATCCACTGGTCAGCAACATGGAAACCGAACGCCAAACGGCTGTTTGTGTTTTAGATTGAGGCAAATTCTGGATTTTAATTAGATAATTCCCTAAACAACCTTCCGTCTCCCATTGGTTATCCAAAATGCCGAGAGAATGCCGATGGTCAAGATAGAGATCAACAGATACAGTGTAAGCAGGTTTGAAATGGCTAGAATAGCGGTTGCCATCAGGGGGCCAACAGCATTTCCAGCTAACCGTGCCGAATTGAGAAAGCCAATTCCCGCTCCACCTATGCCCGGAGCAAAGCTAGCCATGACCAAGGGAATAGTGGCAGCGATGATACCGGCCTGGATCATTCGGATTACTGTAAAACTGACGACATCCTGAGAGACCAGTAGAAAGGTTTGGAAAAAAGCTGCCATGAGGCATACCCCGGCAATCACCCCGACCCTTTTCGCTCTTGGCGTCATACGGTTGATCACGTAGCTGCCAGCGATGGCCGTAGCGGTATAGCCCATCATAATAAAACCCGCCGATTTCAGGGCTCTCTCACCCGTCAGTCCGAACCCCTGCAGGATATGCGGCAGAATACTCGGCAAGAAGGTGAGGTGAATTGTGGCGATGAGGATCAAGCCCCCTCCCCACAGGAAACCACGGTCAAGGGGGAGCTTCTGGTTCCGGACCATCTCCTTTATGTCCATCTCAGCTACATAGATATGGCATAGCAGAAGACAAACGGCGACTAAGACAAATGAGAAGACAAAGGGACTCTTGTATCCAAGATGTGAGGCTAGATAGGCCCCTACAGGGGGGCCCAGCAACTGCCCAGCGGTTATGGAATTCTGAAACAGGCTCAGGTTGCCGGCCAACCGGTCTCGGGACGATATCTCAGAAACCATGAAAAGCCCAATGGTGGAAGCGCCGCCAAGAGCCCCTTGGATTAGACGAAGCCCCAGCAGCAAAGGCAGATTGACCGTAAACCCCATGAGCAGAAAGATAATGGCATTTACAAAAAAGGCCCATTGAAAGAGCGCCTTTGGCTGGATTTTCGAGGTCAGGCTTCCCCAGATAGGAGCGGCAGCAGCAGAAATAAGGGAAGTGAGCCCCATGATCAGGCCGATCCAGAGCATCGTTTCATGAGCAGGGTACGGGCTGACCCGAGTAATATAAAAGGGCATAAATGACATGACGGTGTTGAAGCAAAACGCCAATCCAAACTGAGACATGGAAATTGAAAAGACGCTTTTGAACGTGTCAGAGGCAGATAAGTAACTTTTCAAAAAAACTCCTATAAATAATAATCCACGACATAGCTCGCCGGTCTATACAAAATAACGCACTACAGGGTATGGGTCATATCGGCCGCTGTCCGGCCACCCTTTCGATTGGCGATTTGAGCTTTCCTGTGGATTCTTTTTAGAGAAAACCCTAGAAGCTTTCTTTCCGGCCATTTTCACCGGCTCAATTTGGGCCATACGACCGACCGATATCAATTATTGTCAAAGATCAATGGACCTCATCCCTGTCTGTGCCAACCAAGCCTTTTTTCAGGGACGATTATTTGGATCTGGTCCTTTTTGGCGTCTCTCTATGGCGGGAGAACATGACATCTAGTTTCGAGGAGGGTTACAGACCGCTTGCCTGGCTCAACCATCAATCACGTGGTCATGCCTTCTGCGCAGCGCGATTCCCCCGTTAGCTTCATGACCCGTAATGGACCCGGACAGCCGTCACACATGAAACTGCCGTGCCTTGGCTGCGGCAGGACGCCAACCGCAGCCAAGGTTCACAGCCTAACATGGCGGAAAGCGGGAATCGCCATCCCCTATTCCGGCTTGATCCCAGCCTCGCGGATGATCTTCAGCCACTTAACGGACTCCTGCTTGATCAGGTTGTCGAACTCCGCCGGAGACATGGTCAGGGGTTCCCCACCTTGAGTCCTGATCTGCTGGATCAGGTCCGGCGAAGCCATGGTCTTATTGATCGCTGCGTTCAGACGGTTAACGATGTCGCGCGGCGTAGCCGCGGGTACCACATAGCCAAGCTGTCCGACGACCTCGAAGTCCGTCTTGGTATGCTCCGCCACGGTCGGAAGATCCGGGAGGACCATCATCCGTTTCTTGCTCGTGACGGCCAGAGCACGAAGCTTGCCGGACTTGATGTGGGGCAACAGGGCATAGCTGTCAAAGACGAACTGAACCTGGCCGCTCAGCACACCCACCAGGGCCGGCCCTCCCCCTTTATAAGGAACGTGGGTCATTTTGACCTTCATCGTGCTCTGAAGCAGTTCCCCGGCAAGATGCGTGGAGCCGCCGATGCCATTGGAACCGAAGTTGATTACACCGGGCTTGGCTTTGGCCAGAGCCACAAGCTCACCCACAGTCTTGGCCGGAACCGAGGGGTTGACCACGAGGATATATGGAGTCTCCACTGCCATGCCCACCGCAGAAAAGGCCTTGATCGGGTCATAGTTGAGCTTATACAGCCCCTGGGCGGGGGCGTGGGCCACGACGTTGACCATCAGGATCGTGTAGCCATCGGCAGGCGCATTGGCCACCAGAGCCGCGGCAATGGTCCCTCCAGCGCCGGCCCGGTTCTCGATGATCACGGGCTGTCCCAGGATCTCCGACATCTTGGGCGCCATCAGGCGGGCGGTGGTGTCGAGCCCTCCACCGGGGGCATAGGGAACGATGATCTTGATGGGTTTGTTCGGATACCCCTCGGCAAACGCAGTGGCTGACACCAAAACGAACGACAGGATAAGGAAAATTCCAAGCGATGCCACAGTAATTGAACGGCCGAGTTTGAATGATTCAACTCCAAAGCTTCTCTTCATGCTTGCCTCCATTGAATTCAAATAACCTCTTGCCTTTAATCGCGCCGCTCTACGCAGAGGCGCACAGTTGTCGCTACAGTGTTTCCACCTCCTCTCGTCGCTTCACTCCCTGAACGTCTCCTCCCGTTTGGCCTTGATCGCTGGCACCGCCACGATAACTATCAGTGCTGCGGCAATGAGCAGAAGGGAGAGAGAGACAGGTCTCGTGAAAAACACGGAGAAATCACCGCGGGAAAGCAGTAGGGAACGGCGGAAATATTCCTCCATCATGGGCCCCAGGACGAAGCCCAAAAGCAGGGGCGCCCCCTCGCAGCCGAACTTCAGGAAGACGTAGCCGAGAAAACCGAAGATCGCGGCGGTCAGGACGTCGAAGGTGTCGTTGTTGACCGTGAAGGCACCGATACAGCAGAAGGTCAGGATCGCCGGGTAGAGAAAACGGTACGGCACCCTGAGCAGGGAGACCCAGACCCCGATAAGAGGCAGGTTCAGGATGACCAGCATCAGGTTTCCGACCCACATCGAGGCGATTACCCCCCAGAAGAGCGTCGGATTTACGGTCATGACCTCGGGGCCGGGTTGGATGTTGTGGATCATCATCGCGCCGACCATGATGGCCATGACCGCATTGGGGGGTATGCCCAGTGTCAGCAAGGGGATGAAGGCGGTCTGCGAGGCGGCGTTGTTGGCCGTCTCTGGCGCGGCAACACCCTCGATTGCTCCCTTGCCGAACGCTTCGGGAGTCTTGCTGATCTTCTTCTCCAGGGCGTACGAGGCAAAAGAGGCGAGCGGCGCCCCGCCTCCTGGCAGGAATCCGAACAGTGATCCCATGACCGAGCCTCGGAGGACCGGCATGGCCATCCGCTTGAAATCCTCCTTGGTCGGAAAGAGGTTCGTAATCCGGTTGGTGAAGGTCTCCCGCTTTTCCGACTTCTCCACATTGCTGATGATCTCGGAGAAGCCGAACACGCCCATGGCCATGGAGACCAGGCCGATGCCGTCCACAAGCTGTGGGATACCCATGGTATAGCGGGTAATGCCCGTATTGACATCCGTGCCGACCATCCCCATTAGCAGGCCTAGGCAGATCATGGCGATGGCCTTGATAAGCGAGCCCGAGGCGAGGACGACCGCGCCGATGAGTCCCAGTACCATCAGGGAGAAATACTCCGGCGGATAGAACTGGAGTGCCATGTCGGCCAGTGGCACGGCAAAGGCGGCAAGAAGCAGGGTGCCGAAGCATCCGCCCACGAAGGAGCCTAATGCGGAAGTGGTGAGGGCGACGCCGGCCCGGCCGCGCCGCGCCATCTGGTAGCCGTCGAGGCACGTGACGACTGATGATACCTCACCCGGCAGGTTGACCAGGATCGAGGTCGTCGAGCCGCCATACATGGCACCGTAATAGATTCCCGCCAGCATGATCAGCCCGGCCAGGGGCTTGAGCGCGAAGGTCACTGGCAGCAGCATGGCGATCGTAGCCAGGGGGCCGATGCCAGGCAGCACTCCGATCAGCGTGCCGATGACCGCCCCGATGAAGGCGAACACGATGTTGACGGGCAGCATCATCGTGTAGCCGAAGAGTTTCACTGGATCGAGGCTGAAGATCGCACCGAAACCTATTCCCAGATTGGCCAGCAAATTTTCCATGATCACTCCATCAATTGTCTATGAACCACGGCCAGAGAGGCAGGTAGATGTTCAGGATCCAGACAAAGACCGCCAGACAGAAGACGATAAGAATCGCAGCATTGACCAGCGTCCCCTTCCAGCCGAACTCGTGGCTCGCCGTGCTGGAGAGCCCGATGAGCAACAGGAGGGAGAGGATCAGGCCGAGCCACCTAAGCACCACACTGTAGAGCACGATCGGGCCCAAAACCAAAAACAGCTTCTTCCAGTAGAAGGCCGGAACCTGTTCCTCTTCGGCCTTAGGGGTCAGCGCTTGGAGCGATATCACAATCCCAAGCAGTGACATGACGACACTCACCACTATCGGAAAGTATCCGGCACCCATCTGGGCCGCACTGCCAAACTTATATTGGGTTCCGATGAGCGCAAAGACGATGCCCGTCGCGGTAAACATCAACCCGGCCAGGAAATCTCTCTTGTTTTTGATTCTCATGCGATCCTCTCCCTACCCTTTTTCAGTTGACGCGGTACTTCCTGATCATCTTTTCGTCGAGCACCAGGCCGAAGCCGGGCCCCTGGAGGATTTCGATCCTGCCGTCCCTGATCTGCGGACGGTTGGTGATCAGCCCCTGCCAGATCGGGTCGCGGTCTGGATTGGCGAAACACTCGAGATAGGTACCATGGGGGACGCCTGCGAGCATCTGCATTGCGATCTGGGGTTCCTCGTGGTGGGCCATCTTCACCCCGAAGACCGAGCACATGCCTGCCACGCGCCGCCACTCTGTGATGCCACCGCTCTCGGAAGCGTCGAAGTTGACATAGTCCACGGCACCAGCCTCGATGAGGCGGCGGACGCCGTGGCTGGTAAACTCGGACTGGCCGGCGTTGATTGGGATGCAGGTGGCCTGGCGGACCCGGGCCATCATGTAGGCGTCGTCGTACCAATGGCATGGCTCCTCGAACCACTCGATGTCGAGGTGCTCGATCAGGTGCGAGAACCGGATAGCGTCGGCCACACTCCAGCCGCGGTTCGCGTCCACGGCGAGCATGAAGTCCTTTCCCGCACCGTCTCGCGCCGCGGCCACCCGCTCGGCGTCCCTCTCCGGAGAGAGATGCCCAACCTTCATCTTGCAGCCAGCCAGCCCCATCGCCTTAAGCCCGGCCATCTCCCGGGCGAGGTCGTTAAGGGTTTTCCCCTCCTCGTAGTAGCCCGCGATCGTGATGATCGGCAGGCTGGTCCGGTAGCCTCCGAGCATCTTGCTGACGCTTATGCCGGACGCCTTGCCCACGAGGTCCCACAGGGCCGTGTCCACACAGGCGATCGCCTCGATGACGAGCTTCCGGTCGCGGTTCATTTTTGTGATGGCGTACATTTTCTCCCAGAGCTTCTCGATATCGTGAACTTCCTCGCCGATAATGAGCGGTGCGAGCTCCTCTTGTATGATCTTGACGATGTCGAGTGCCTGTTCTCGATTGTCGCCGTTGTAAACTTCACTGACCAGCCCCACATCCGTGCGGATGCGGGTGATGATCGTGCACCGCGAAGGGACGTGGTAGGTACTGCCGCCGAAATCCCTGGTCAGTGGAATTTTAATAGGTATGGTTTCGATGCCCTTGATACGCATGTTGTTGCTCTCCTTAATCTTTATTAGAATCTCCCATCGCCAGTTCCAGTGGCGTTGAAGTTGCTCGTTAAATTTTCGTGGAACCGCTCAGCATCAGGCTGAACGTACTGTCCGGCTTCAAATTCACGCCAGCAATCTCGTGAGTTCCGCAATGTTTGGAACCATTTCCAGCTGTCTTACCGTATCGATGATCCACTGCCTTTTTTCCTGAGCGACCTTGTCCCTGGTGACGATGCTGAACTTTTCACAGATTTCCTCGGGGCTCAGAGGGTTGTTGGGATTCCCTTTGGCTTGGAGGACCCGGGTGGATACGGATCTGCCGCTCTTCAGCCGGATCGCGATCTTGGCCCCCTCGATCTTCGGGAATAACCCGTCGAGCTCCTCATCCACGTAGAGCTTGGTCCGTCCCACGAGCTCCCTGAGCTTCCTGCCCTGCTCGTCGTCGGATATTTTCTTGAAATTTTTCGGGTCTTTGATATCCCCCACAAGCGTCAGCGCCACGACGTACGGAATGCTGTACTGTCCCGCCATGGCGGAGTCGATCTCGTAGATGCTCGAGAAGGCGATAAGCTTCTCACTTCCTCCGACTCTAATCTCATCGATCTCGTCCCACTTCAGGCCGAACTCGTCCCTGAGCGACGCAACTCCATCGACCGTGGAGTGCATCGTCGTGCAGCACGGGTATGGCTTGGTCCCCACGTTCATGATCTCGTACACCGCTCCCAGTCCCTGATTCGTCAGTTCGATTTCGGGCCGGTCGGAGAAGACCCGACAGAATCCGTACTTGCCGCCCACGATGTCGCAGGGGCCGCGGAATCCTCTCTGGGCCAAAAGTGCGGCCAGCACGCCGCTCTGGGCCGCCCAGCCCGCGTGGAGCCTCTTAATCATCTCCCCGCCGCCAGTGGAATCCTGGGTGAACTGCATAATTCCAGAGCAGGTTGACCCGCAGATGCCCATGGCGTCAATCAGTTGCGCCTCACTGAGCCCCAGGATCTTCCCCGCTGCGGCTGTGGCGCCGTAATTGCCGCTCGTCCCAGTCGGGTGGAAGCCTTTGACCATATGTGCCTTTGCTCCGACACCCATTCCAACCCGGCACATCACCTCGTATCCCATGATGACGGCGAGTAGGAATTTCCTGCCATCCACCGACTCCTGTTCCCCGACCGACAGTGCGGCCGGAATCACCACCCCTCCGGGATGGGACTGGGCGCCCTCATGGACATCATCTAGTTCGAAACCGTGCCCCATCGTTCCGTTGATCAGAGCTGCCGCCGGGGCAGATGTCTTGGCGCCGTTGCGCACGATGGTCGATTTCCCCTGGGACTTGAGTTCCTGCATGAGCGAGGAGGTGATCTGCGACCACGGGAGGTCCGCGGAAAAAATGATGCCTCCGAGTGTATCCAATATCCGCATCTTCGCCCTGTCGATAACATCGAGGGGCAGGTCCTCAAAACGTGTTTTGCAGACAAATTTCATCAACTCACTCGTTGTGTCCATGATCGATCCTCCGTAATTTTCTCCTGTTGCTCAAACACATCCGCTTTTATTCCTCGTTGTTTTATTTTTTTGAATCGTCCTCCAAGGCTTCCTTGGGCAGACGTTTCAGAAACACAAAGGAAATGACCAGAGCAATGACCGCCAGTGCGATGAAGACCACCGAGACGGGACGACTCAGGAAAAGAGAGATGATCCCGCCGGAAAGCGTTCCCATGGAGATTGACTGACGCAGCGATATCTCGAATATCGGCCCCAGGATCAGCCCCAGGATCATGGGGGCCACGGGCCATTTGTTCTTGTTCATGTAGTAGCCCAGTATGCCGAAGGCTAGGGCGACCCAGACATCGAACATGGTGCAGCGGGGGGAATAAGCCCCGATCAGGCACACGGCTAGGATGAACGGGGCCAGGAATCTATAGGGAATCAGGCTGATTCGGGCCCAGAGGCCTACCAGCGGCAAGTTCAGCACCAGTAGCATGACATTGCCGATATACATACTGGCGATGACCGTCCAAACCATGGAGCCGTGTTGGAGGAAGAGTTGAGGTCCCGGCTGCAGGCCGTATAGCATGAATGCAGCCAGCATGATGGCCATCGAGGGCGCCGTTGGGATACCCAAAGATAAGAGGGGAATGAAGCCGGCCTGCGCTGTGGCGTTATTGGCCGCCTCCGGACCCGCAAGCCCTTCGATGGCCCCCTTTCCGAACCGCTCGGGGTGTTTGGATATTTTCTTTTCCACATCATAGGACATGAACGTCGACAGGGCTGTCACCATGCCCGGTATGAGACCCAGGGGAAAACCTAGAATCGTCCCACGCAGAGCCGCGAACAATCCCCTTCTCAGCTCAGAACCCCGAGGCATCATTCTTCCCAGTTTTCCCTGGAATATCTGCTGCACGCCTGCTTCTGCGCTCGAAAGGATCTCTCCGATCCCGAAGAGCCCCACCACAACAGGCACAATCTCGAACCCTCGGGTCAGTCCCACCAGGCCGTAATTCAGGCGCGGCGCCCCCGTCAGCGGGTCTATCCCGACAGAGGAAAGAAAAATGCCCAAGATTCCTGCAACGATTCCCTTGATCAGCGAAGCCCCCGAGAGGCTGACAAGCATCGTCAAACTGAAAAACAAAAGGCCAGTGTACTCCGGAGGACCGAACTTGATGGCGAACTTGGCAAGTTCGGGGCCCAAGAGGCAGGTCCCAATGACTCCGAAGGTACCGGCAATAAACGATCCCACCGCAGCGATCCAAAGGGCCTCCCCGCCACGCCCCTGGCGCGTCATCTGAAATCCGTCAAAGGTTGAAACCACCGAGGCCGATTCGCCGGGAATATTGACCAAAATGGAGGTCGTGGATCCCCCATACATGGCGCCATAACAGACCCCGGCCATCATAATGATGGACCCGGTCGGATCGAGATAGACGGAAAAAGGCAGGATGATGGCAATGCTGGCAGAAGGCCCCAGCCCGGGCAGTATTCCGACCAGCGTTCCCAAGACGCAGCCGATGAAGCAAAAAAGGAGGTTATACAACGTTAAGGCATTTAAAAAACCATCCAGGATAGGCATCTTACATCCCCCTTAACCAACGGATCATTTCTGTGCCTTTATTGGCGGGAAGAATACCAAGCATGTATTGGTCATCTTTACGAAAACAAAATCCCACGCGGGAATATCATGCCGAGGAACATGACGAAGAGACCGTAGAGAGCCAGTGCAATGCCCGCGCTGACCGCAATATTCGCAGTCCAGGACTTAAACCCCATGACGCGGTGCATGAGGATGAAAAAAACCAACGTCGATCCGAGATAACCGATCAGATAGAGGAGGACGATATAGACGACCAGAGCAAAAATAATGGGAAGGGTCTTGGACAGGGCGCTGGGGTTCCCGGCTTCCACATTCTTTTCCTTAGTGCTTCTGAATTCGGAAACGAAGAAGATCGCGCCGACCAACATTATGAAGACGCTGAGGAAGATGAGATAACGTCCAGGACCCACGATGTCTTCGACGGAATGAGCATCTTTGTAAACGGTTAATCTGACCCCTTCTATCAAGGTCATGAGCCCGATACCGAAAACGACTGCTCCTTCGATCAACTCTCTTTTCTTCACAGCCATGATTCGCTCCGATCTGTTGGGCCCCTCCGGGACCAGAGGCCAATGACACACGGTTCCACGGGATCGATTCTTCGGTTGGTCTCGAACAAG
>Ga0228535_1003668_pt1 | contig 10474 bp, 9 predicted proteins | sample SJ1metagenome_FD_168457 | JGI IMG/M metagenome (GOLD analysis project Ga0228535, IMG submission 168457) | Enriched culture of PCE-dechlorinating microbial communities from Ithaca, New York, USA - SJ1 | ecosystem: Engineered > Modeled > Simulated communities (microbial... > Unclassified | place... | reverse complement strand
GGTTGCGATTCAAGGTCTTTGAATTCAAGAGAGATGGGTTCTCAATGGCTTGCCTGCCCCATAATAAAGATCCCCGAAGAGGTTAGGGAAGATATTCCAATAATGATTGGAGTCTCTGAGGATGCAATCCCTGAAGTTGATATTTTAATGGGAAAAAGTGAGTATGTTTCAGAGAGGGTCATTTTTCATTTAAGTGGCGCCCTTCCTTCAAGATCTTTAAATAGATGCAGATTAAGCGGAGCAAAAGTTGGCTCTCTTCATCCCCTTATGATTCTTCCCGACCCACTGACCGGCGCAAGAAACTTAAGAAATGCAACATTTGCAATCGAGGGAAGAGAACAGGCAGTCGCACTTTTAAAAGAAATGGCTGTTGCAATATCGGGTAAATTCTTCATAATTCCTGTAAAGGGTAAAACTCTTTACCACATTGCAGCAGTCAATGCATCAAACAATCTTGTTGCACTTCTTGCGGAAAGTATGTATTTGCTTGAAGTTGCCGGTGTTCCGAGAACTGAGACAGGAAAAGCATTTCAGTCTCTTGTAGAGATAACTGTTAAAAACTTTTACTCTGAAGGTCCCGTGCAGGTCTTGACCGGTCCAGTTGAAAGGGGGAATTTAAAAATGGTGGAAGCACACTTAAGAACCCTTTCAAAACTTCCAAAGTCAAAAGAGATTTATAGAATTTTGTGCCTGAGAGCGCTTGAAATAGCAAGAGAGAAACACCCTGACAGAGAAGAAATTTATAAGGAACTTGAAAAACTTTTAAAGTAGGGGCAAAATATTAGATTGGAGGTTTGAATGGCATTTTTTAATTACGCAACGATGCAGATGGCTGCAAAGATAGTTTATTATGGACCGGGGCTTTGTGGAAAGACGACTAATTTGCAATACATCTACAACAAAACCTCCAATTCATCAAGAGGTGAAATGGTCTCTCTTGAAACAGAGACAGACAGAACGCTCTTTTTCGATCTCCTTCCGCTTGAAGTTGGGGTCATCGCTGGCTTTAAAACAAGATTCCAACTCTACACTGTTCCCGGACAGGTCTTTTATGGGGAAACGAGGAAAATGGTTCTAAAAGGAGTTGATGGAATTGTCTTCGTTGCCGATAGTCAGCAGGCTGCAAAGGAGGCAAACCTCGAAAGTTTTAAGGATTTGATAAACAATTTAAGAGGACTTGAACTTGATATAAGAATGCTTCCCCTCGTTTTCCAATATAACAAACGGGATCTACCAAATATACTCCCCGTCGATGAACTTCAAAAAATGTTAAACCCATTCAATTATCCATATTTTGAAGGCATTGCAGTTAAGGGAGTAGGCGTCTTTGATACTTTGAAAGAGATAAGCAGATTGACTCTTCAGTCATTGACAGAAAAACTTCTCAAACCACAAGAAAAAGCAACAAAGGCTGTAGAAATAAAGGCGACAGTCATCCAGAAAAAAGCAGAGGATGAAATGCCCAAAGTGGAATTTGCTACAGAAAAAAGTCAGGTGAGTGAGGAGGTTCTTGCAAAGACCACACCGAAAGTTAGAACAGTAACATCCTCCGTAACAAATATCTCTAAGGAACTTGACAGTATAAGGGAAAGATTACTTGGACCACTTGCCACTCCTCAAAAGCCAAAAATGAAAGACCTGATTTCGCCTGCCCTTGAGGATTTGAAAAAGTTTTCTTCTACACCACCCCCTTCTTCAAAACCTCAGGATGTCGTTACGGTTGCTTTTCCTCAGGATGCTCTAAAGAGTGTTGAGTTTTTGAATATGTTGCTTGAGATTGATTCGGGGAAAAGAAAATTTCGAGAACAAGTCAAAGTTTCTAAAAAAGAGTTAACTGAAAGAAACGGTGAGTTTGAGATAAAGGTAAAACTTACCCCTAAAAAATCTTAAACTTCTTCTTCTCTCTCTCTTTTTTCTCCTCAAGCAGTAAAACCCTCTTATTCAATTCATTAATGCTCGCTCTAATCTTGATATTCTCATCGGTCAATTTCTCAAAAACCTCTAAAAGAAGGTCTATATCTCTTCTCAAAAGGACGGGATCGCTCTCTGAAACCAGAAGTGATTTGACTTCTTTTAACGCCCTTTTCTGTTCATGAATTAAAGAGTGGATGTACTTTAGTTTTTCAATATCTTCAGGCCTAAACCTCCTGTGCCCGCCAGAAGTTTTAGGAATGTTGAGGTAAGTCGCAAACTCGTTTTGATAAAATCTGATGGTGCTTATTGGAAGTTGAAGCATCTCACTTACATCTCCGATAGAGTAGGTCAAATCCATTTTTTTATCCATTAACGCCTCCAATCTTCCTTTAGTTTAAGGTAAAATTATATTTCAAATCAATGCGATTTGCAACTTCACATTTTTAATTTGAATTAAAAATTGCAATAAATGGTGTTTCTATAATCGTAATAAGGTTTATTTCTTAAAGTGATTTTTGAAAGAAAATGTTTTTATTATTGCTTAAAAATGAACATGGATAAAAATCTTTTGTTGATTTTTGGAGAAGAGGAATAAAATTGATTTTTACGCGGGTTAAGGCTTACCATTTTTATAAAATTAAATGGAGAATCAATCTGCAACGACTTGAAAATTTCACTCTAAAAATATATATTATGATTTGACGCCTTTAAAGAAAGGAGGTGAAAGAAAATGACCACTAAGAGAGTAATAATTGTTCTTTTGACAGTGTTCTTTGTTTTCGCTTTTGTTGCATCTTCTCAAGAAATCAAAAAAATGTCAAAATATGGTTTCAAAGGAGAAACAAACGATGTTGTGTTGATTGTTGACACAGAAACTGCAAGACTTAGAGAGGCTGAAACCTTTGTTCCACTCTTTATTTATCTAAATAATTCAACAAAGGGGACAATAAAAGCGGATAGAGGAAGTTTCACTCTTGTAACGCCTGATGGAGATAGATTGTCACTTCCATCCTATGATGAAGTTACTAAGGGCTACGGCAGTGACAAAATAGGAAATGATTATACTTATTTAAAAAAAATTGAGGATTATGCTTCGATTTCCTTCCTTTCCTCAAAAATGATTCCAAGAGTCTGCTTTTTCCCAAGCCCGTCTAAAGGCTCAGTTTTGTATGATAAGGTCGAGTTGCCAAATAGGTCATACTTTAAGACCCTTCTTTATTTTCCAAATGTTGCCAAAAATAAGAGCGGCACATACACTTTAATTTTTGAGGATCAAAGTTCACAAATTAAGGTTGAAGTTCCTTTTGTAATCGAATGGCTAAAAAAGTAATTTGATGGGGGTGTTTTTATTACACCCCCACAATTATCTTGTATCTATTTGAATAGATTAGTGTTAGTAATAATATGAGCGTGTTACACTAAAGAGACTTGACAAAATAATAATAAGATGCTATATTATTAATGGTCTCGTTAAGAGACGAAATTCGATTTAACGGAGGTGATTGCTATGGCAATTAGAAAATGGAGTCCTTTTAATGAAATGATGACACTTCACAACCAGCTTGAAAGAATGTTTGGTGATGTTTTTGAAAGGGGTGAAAAGAGCGATCTTGACTTTGGTTCGTGGTTGCCTCCTGCCGACTTAAAGGAAGAAGGAGACAAACTTGTCCTCGAGATGGAGTTACCGGGCATCAAGAAAGAGGATATCGACATCAGCGTGGAAAACAATGTCTTGACGGTAAAGGGTGAAAAAAAGTTTGAAAAGGAAGATAAGAAAGAAAATTATCATAGAATTGAAAGATCCTATGGCACATTCCAGAGGTCTTTCATGCTTCCAGTTTCCGTCAAAAACGAGGAAATTGGAGCATCACTAAAAGACGGAGTTCTCACCCTTTCCCTTCCTTATGCAGAAGAGGCAAAACCCAAAAAGATCGCTATCAAATAGGATGTTCTTTATCCTCCCTTATTAAAAAGGATGCGGGGTAGCCCGCGTCCTTTTCTTATTTTACAAAGATTTCTCTCCTTTTTATTTTTAAAAAAGGGAGGTCTTCTTTATTTATAAATGTTTCTATAACTTTGAAAATTCCACCTTGAACTATTTTTATAAAAATCTTATCTCTTTCCACCTTGATATCCAAAACTCTTTTTCTTAAATCAATTTTTCTTCTCTTCCCTTTTGATTTTACCTCAATTGTGAAGTCATCGCTTTCACTAAAAAGCCTTATCCTCTCTGAAATCTCCTCACTTCTATTAGAAAGTTTAGAAAAATTTATCACATAATCAGAAATAAAATATTCATTCAGAGGTCTATCACCTTTATCCTTTTCTTTGATTTCGTTAAATTTTATGCCATCAGGAAGAGACATATTTATCATTTGAATATCGAAATTGACTGGAATTCTTGCAAAAAAATCAATAAGTTCGTTTTCCCCCTCAATTCCAAGTGGAAGTGGTGATGCTATTTCCATTTGCGGGATGGGATGAAAACCCTTTGAATAGGCAATATTTATTCCACTCCTTCTGAAACCTCTCTCAAAAACTTTGATGAGGTCAAGATGAGAAATAAGATGGGAAGGAGATAATTTTTGAAATTTTCCTCTGAACCATTTCTCTTCCCCTTCCTCCTTTAAAATTGGAAATTTGTATTCAGAATCCTTTACCTCTTCTGTTTCTAAACAAATAGGCCTCAAACTACCACACCTGAAGCACCAATCCTTTCTGCAAGTTTCGGTAGATTCTCCTTTAAAAGCCTTTTCCCTCTCATCTATTAAAAATTTCCCGCTCACTCCTATATCAACGAAATCCCAGGGAAGTCTTCCTCCAACTGCAAAGTCTCTTTTTAGATAATCAAAGAGGTCTGAACTTTCAATCTTGAATGCTTCCAAATAATTTGAAAAATCAAAGTATTCACCCCATGAATCGTTCTTGGCACCCAAATTGAAAGCGTTCTCAATGACTTTCCCGACATTTCTATCTCCCCTTGACAAAACACTCTCAACGATTGATGCTTCAACATCATGCCATTTATACTTTATTCTTCCACCTAAATGTCTTTTTAAATAATCCTGTTTTGAAAGAAGTTTTTCTTTATCCTCCATTTTCTCCCATTGAAAGGGAGTGAAAGGTTTTGGAACAAAAGAAGATGTCGAGACTGTTATATTTAGCCTCTTCACCCCCATTTTGGCACCAATTGAATAAATTTCTTTTGCAAGAGTCGCAATTTCTTTTATATCTTCAAAAGTTTCCGTTGGAAGTCCTAAAATAAAATACAGTTTCACATTTGAAAAACCGCTTGCGAAGATTGTTTTTACCGCATTTAAGATTTCGTCATTCTCAATCCTTTTGTTTATGACTTTCCTCAATCTTTCACTACCCGCCTCGGGAGCGATAGTGAAAGCCATCTTTTTCTTTTTATCAAAAGACTTAAGAATTTCATCTTTAATTGATGAAACCCTCAAACTTGGAAGTGAGATGTCAATGTCATTTTGAAAGGAAAAATCTTTTAAACTATCAAGCAGTTCATTTATTTTTGGATATTCACCGGTGTTAAGACTCAAAAGGCTGACTTCACTAAAACCTTCCTTTTTAACAACTTCCTCAATTGTCTTTAGTGTTGTCTCAACCTGCCTGTGTCTCAAAGGCCTATAAGTGTATCCCGCCTGACAAAACCTGCACCCAAAAACACACCCTCTTGAAAGTTCAAAAGGATATCTATCGTGAATTATCCTGTGATTTGGAATGATTACATTTAAAGGGAGCGGAAACCGCTCAAGATTTTTAATAATCCGCTTCTTTATTTTCCTTGCGGGACTCTTTACAATCAATCTTCCATCATTAGTTTCAGTTTCAAAAAATGAAGGAATATAAACTCCTTCAATATTTGAAATTGCATCCAATTTTTCAATCCTATTTTTACCTTTGAGATTTTTCAGAGCATCGCATATTTCTAAAAAGCCCTCCTCACCCTCTCCAATGAAAAAGGCATCAATGAAATCCGAAAGAGGCTCAGGATTGAAGCTGTTTGGACCTCCTGCAATGATGATGGGGAATTCATCGCTTCTATCTATTGATTTAATTGGAATTCCTCCAAGTTTCATCATCGCCAAGACATTTGTGTAGTTAAGTTCGTGTTGCAAAGAGAAACCAACAATGTCAAAATCCTTTAAAGGTTTTCCCGATTCAAGAGAGTAAAGAAAAAATTTATTTTTAATTAACTCCTCTTCAAAATCGGGATGAGGCATAAAGCATCTTTGAGCCCAGATTTCATTATTCCTGTTCAAAATTGAATAAAGTATTGAAATTCCAAGATTGCTCATCGCTATCTCATAAACTTCTGGAAAACAAATTGCAACATTAAAAAGATCATCACCTTTTTTCACGACTTCATTTATCTCCCCACCAGTGTACCTTGAGGGTTTTAAAACCTTAGTCAAAAATGGATAATCATCGATTTTAATCATCAAATTCCCTTTCGCTTAGAAAATCCTTTGAAAGTAAAAAAGTAATAATTTCATTTGAAAGAAGATAGCCTTTTAAAGTAAGAGAAATCCTTTCATTCTCAATTTTTATCAATGCCCCTTCTTTTAATTTTGATAATAAAGAATCAAAATCTCTATCTGACTCTTCAAAATAGTTTCTTAAACAATCTAAGTCAATTCCTTCTTTTAATCTTAATCCAAAAATTATTTTGTTTTCCTTTCTTTTCTTTTCACTTTCCTTTGCAACTTCTTCAAAGGGAAAGTTCCCTTTATAAAGTTCATCTTTCCATTTCACCAGAGATGAGGGATTTTTTGTTCGGTAATTTCTAAAAAATGAATAACTTGATGGTCCAATGCCTATATACTCTTCTCCTTTCCAGTATTTTAAGTTGTGCCTGCATTCAAATCCCCTTTTGGCAAAATTAGAAATCTCATAGTGGATGAAATTTTTCTCTTCAAGAAATATTGAGCAATTCTCATAAATCTCGGCAATCTCATCATCTTCAATGGTTTTTAACCCATTTTTTACCTCTTCAAAAAGCCTTGTTTCTCTATGAATGTCAAGAATGTAGAGTGAAGAGTGAACAAAGGGAAGAGTGGTTAAAAGTGAAAGGTCTTCCAAAAGAGATTTTATTGAAGAATTGGGTGAACCTATTATTAGATCAAAAGAGATATTGTTAAATTCAGAATTAAAAACTATTTTAAGTTTCTCAAGAATTTCACTTCTTCTAACCTCTCTTTGAAGTGTCTTCAACACTTCGTCATTAAGGCTTTGAATCCCAATTGAAAGCCTGTTTATTCCAATTTCTTTAAATCTTTTAATTTTTTCGGAAGAAAGAGTCTCTGGGTTTGCTTCAAGTGTAGATTCCAAATCATCTGAAAAATCAAATACCTCACTTAATCCTCTAAAAATCTTTTCTAACTGGAAAGGCGACAGAAGTGAAGGAGTTCCGCCCCCGAAATAAAGGGTATCAACCTTTATCCCGTCTTCTTCACTATAAAGCGATGCTTCCTTTAAGAGCAAATCAACAAAATCATCATCAACTGATTCGCTCTTGGTTTTGTAAAAATCGCAGTATCCGCAAGGGCTTTTGCAAAATGGAATGTGAATGTAAAGTCCACAACATTCAGCCACTTTTCTTCTCCACAACAAGAACAAAGATATCCCTCAAATTGTTTCCACTATCAGATCTTTCGTAAAGAAGATTGTATTTTTTAAGTAACTTTCCTGACGAAAAGTTGGCAAGATGTTTCTCAATTTCATTCTCCTCAAAACTACACTTTGAATGGATAAAACCGCCTCCTCCACCGTTTCCATCCTTTCCATCCGTTGCTATCGCACTAAAAAACCAGTTTTTCTCTTCCTTTAAATATCTGTAAACGAGAAGGCAGAGATGGGAGCACCTTCCGCCAAAACCCTCTTTTTTTACATTCACAATAAATTCACCGTTGCCTAAAAATACCATCGGTCCATTTGTCTTTTTTACACTCATTAAAATAGCCTTTGCCACCTCTTCAGCCGTTGTTCCTTCTTTAAATTTCAAAATCTTTGTTTTTATTTCTCTACCCTTCAATCTTATTGAAATTTGATTTATTAATGATTCTCCATCAAAAAGCTTGATGACCTTTGAACCTCTTTTCTCTTTTTTCACAAACTTTTGAGCAATTGGCGAATTGATGTTGATATTGTATTTAGAAAGAATCTTTTGAGCCTCATTTTTCAAATCAAGTTTAAATCCACCGAGTGGTGCACTTCCAACCATCTTATAATCCTTGCCGTTCACATCGCACCAGATAAAAGCGTAAAAGTTAAAGGGCTTTACAATTTCAGCGATTCCGCCGCCTCTCAATTTTGACAACGCCATCCTTACGATATTTATCTCTTTGATTGGCGCTCCGCTTAGAAGAAGATTCTTTTCTATTCTTGAAATTTCTTTTAATGTGAATCCCTCTTCAGGCAAGCATAGTAAGGAACTTGTCCCTCCTGAAATAAAAAAGAGAGTATCACCCTTGTCCTTCTCAAGAAACTTGACCAGATCCTTGCAACATTGCACATTTTTTCTTGATGGCAAAGGATGGGAGCCATATTTGAAAATAGTTGTTTTCGTTGAACAATCTTTGCCTTCTCCAACAGAATAAACAAAGGAGGGAATGTTTTTGTAGAATTTTCTAAACCCAGAATACAACGATGTTGCACATTTTCCAATAAAGACAGCCTTTTTGGGTTGTTTTGTCACACCGTAGTATTCAAGTAAGCCTTCAGAACTGGCATTCTCAGGATGGCAATCCCTCAAAGATTCAAATACAATGGGCATTACAAGGGATGTCATTTCAAACTTTTTATCATATAAAACTCTTATGTTTTTCAAAGTAGATTATAACATTTATCGCTATTTCAAGCCACCTCCCCCCTTGAAACCCTTGACAAATGGAATTTTTTGATGTATAGTATGCTTGGATATTTTGAAAGGAGGAGTAAATGAACAAGACCGAATTAATTAGTGCTGTTGCAAAAGAAGCTGGATTAAGCAAGGCTCAGGCAGGTGTTGCAGTTGATGCTTTCACCGATTCAATCACCAAAGCCCTCAAAAAGGGTGAGAAAGTTACACTGATCGGATTTGGGACTTTTGGCGTTGTCCAGAAGAAGGCCCGTGAAGGCAGAAACCCAAAGACAGGAAAGCCCATCAAGATTGCTGCAAAGAAAGTTGCAAAATTCAAGGCTGGAAAAGCCCTTGCCGATGCAGTAAAAGGCGCAAGAAAGTAATCTTTTTAACAGCATCACCAAAGGTGGGGGCGAAAGCCCCCTTTTTTTTATTTCATTTTCCTGTTAATCTAATCTCTGGAAAATTAAGATGGATATTTTGGAAAAAATTAGAGAAAGAGCAAGAAGAAAAAAATTAAAAATAGTTCTGCCTGAAAGCGGAGATGTAAGAACTCTAAAATCTTGTGAAATAATATTAAAGGAAGGAACTGCAATTCCAGTTCTTATTGGCGAAAAAAAATCTATTGAGAATTTATCTTCAGCAAATCAACTTTCTTTGAGTGGGGTTGAGATAATCGAACCGGCCTCGGAAAAACTTCTTAACGATTTTAAAAGAATTTATCTTGAAAAAACAAGGGCTAAGGGAGTTTCAGAAGTAGAAGCCTATGAAACAGTTAAAAAGCCTCTCTATTTTGGCTCCTTGCTTGTTGAAAGCGGCTACGCTTCTGGAATAGTTGCGGGTGCAACGCACACAACTGCAGAAACGGTTAGAGCCTACTTAAGATGCTTTGGACAAAAACCAAATATAAAGACAGTTTCCTCCTTTTTTCTAATGGTTTCTCCCAAAAAAGAGTTTGGCGAAAAGGGAGTCCTTCTTTATGCCGATTGTGGCATTGTTGCAAACCCGAATTCAGAGCAACTTGCAGAGATAGCCATCTCCTCAAAGGAATCTTTTGAACTACTCGTAGAAAAGGAGGCAAGATTGGCATTTCTATCTTTTTCCACAAAAGGTTCGGCAAAAGATCCTTCAGTTGACAGGATTGTCAAAGCACTTGAAATTTTGAAATTAAGGGCTTGCGATGTAATAGCGGACGGAGAACTTCAAGCGGATGCCGCCCTTGTCCCTGAAGTTGGAGCAAAAAAGGCACCCTCATCAAAGGTCGCAGGAAGGGCAAATGTCCTAATTTTCCCCGATTTGAATAGCGGGAACATAGCATACAAAATAACAGAAAGGATGGGCTCAGCGATAGCGCTTGGTCCAATTTTGCAGGGAATTGGGAAGCCAGCAAACGATTTGAGTCGTGGGTGCAAGGCATCTGACATTGCTGATGTCGTGGCAATAACCGCGGTTCAGGCGGAAGGAGGTTGATTTAAAGTGGTTACTAATTTAAAGATTGAGATCGAAAAAGGAAAAGAAGTGGCGATTATAAATTTAAAAGGATTGCTTGATGCACACAATTCGACGCTCTTTTCTGATGCACTTAAGGAAGTTGTCAATGAGGGATTTTTAAAAATCATTGTAAATTTTAAGAACCTTGAATATTTAGGCTCGTCAGGACTTGAAATCCTTCTTGGAAAAATTCAAGCGATAAGAAATAAG
>Ga0228535_1003665_pt1 | contig 10481 bp, 10 predicted proteins | sample SJ1metagenome_FD_168457 | JGI IMG/M metagenome (GOLD analysis project Ga0228535, IMG submission 168457) | Enriched culture of PCE-dechlorinating microbial communities from Ithaca, New York, USA - SJ1 | ecosystem: Engineered > Modeled > Simulated communities (microbial... > Unclassified | place... | reverse complement strand
TCCTTTCTCCTCCGGTATCTTCGTCGTGGTGTGCATTACCGCCGATGATACACGGAGCGATGGTCAGGTGGTCAAATTTCGGCTGTCGTTCGCTCAAAAAGTGGTCAGTTTTAGAATACCAAAACCACAATGTTCGGATAAAAGGGTCAGAAAAAACCCCTTGCGGGAGCTCCGTCAAAAACAACCTGTGGAACGAGGGGAGAAACAATATCTATTGACATTCTGAAAGTGACGAGGTATAAATTAGAAAATTCGTATTGTTAACAGGTGACTGTTGACAAATTTATTAAGAGGTGTTCATCATAGAAAGAAAAAGTTTTAAATCTACTTTGCTATCAGAGGAAGTTACCTCTTTTCTTAGAAACCAGATACTGAATCCACAACTTTTCCCGAAAGGGAGTTATATAAGGGAAGAAAAGCTCGCCTTGGAACTGAACATCAGCAGAGGTCCAGTAAGAGAGGCTCTAAAGGTTCTTGACAGCGAGGGGCTTGTAAAAATTATTCCCCGAAAAGGAGCCGTTGTTGTTGATTTTTCGTCTGAGGAAGTGGAGGAACTTTGGGAACTCAGATTTCTGATGGAGAAATCAATATTTAAAAAAATTATTGAGCAAAAAATTTTTACAGATCGAGATTTTAAGTTTCTTTCTGGTTTATTGGCTGAAGTTCAAAAAATTATAGACGAAGGGGAATATGAAAAAAAACTAGGAGACATAAATGAGATTAACTATGAATTCCACAGCTATTTAGCTAAAATCTCACAAAAAAAACATACAACTGAAATACTTGTTGATATATATAAAAAACTCAGACAGGCAATGATGAGGGTTACACCATCCCGGATTGAGGATTTTGTAGAAAAACATACGGAACTGCTGGTAAATCTACGGGAAGGAAATTTCAGCTTTCTCGTTGAAAACATTTTTTACAGCTACTTTGAAAGACGGCATTATAGCGAAAATAATATTATTTTGCCGAAAAAATAAGAGGGGAAGATGCTTGGTGAACAGAGCGAAAAAACTCAGGCAGGCTATTGAAGGCGAAAAATGTGTTCTCGCGGTTGGGGTTTATGACGGGTTATCATGTCTTATCGCGCATCAGCTTGGATTTGAAGCTGCGGTCATGGGAGGTTACCCGACTTCTGCAGCCAAGCTGGGACGTCCGGATGTTGGACTGCTGACCATGTCGGAAATGGTTTCTCATCTGCAGTATTTGTCAGATGCCGCTGATATTCCCATAATTGCGGATGCAGACACCGGTTACGGCAATCCTGTCAATGTTGTCAGGACAGTGAAAGAATACGAAAGGGCAGGTGCAGCCGCTATCCTTTTAGAAGACCAGGTATCCCCCAAAAAATGCGGGCATATGTCCGGAAAACAAGTTATTCCGGCGCAGGAGTATGTTGAGAAGTTAAAAGCCGCTCTTGACGCAAGAAATGACCGGGATTTGATAATAATTGCAAGAACTGATGCGAGGGCAGTCAATGGTTTTGAGGACGCTTTGGAAAGAGCCTGCATTTATTGTGAGGCAGGAGCTGACATGACATTTGTAGAGGCCCCGATTTCCATGGAAGAGCTTTCAGCAGTTCCTGCGAAGGTTAAGTGCCCACAGGTTGCAAACATGATAGAAGGAGGGAAAACTCCATTCCTTTCTATTGATGAATTAAGCATGCTGGGCTTTAAGGTGGCTTTCTATACTCTCGGAGTGCAATATGCAGTCGCTAAAACCCTGCAAACATATATGTCGCATTTGCTTCGAAACGGAACAACTTCTGGATATGAAGGAGGGATGATGAATTTCGTAGAGTTCAATAAACTGGTGGGGCTTGAAGATGTTCGGGCTTTAGAGAAGAAGTACACGGCAGCAAAAGATGATTAAGGAATCATACCTTTAGCAAATAAGGGAGGTTTTCAGGAATGAGAAGATTTTTTGGTTTGCTCCTGCTCTCGGTCTTCGTGTTCTGTTTAATGGCAAGTGCAGCTTCAGCAAAGATGAGTTTCAAGGTTTCAAACCAGTTTCCTCCGTCGCATAATATTTCAAAGGGACTTTTGGTTTTTGCCGAGAAGCTGAAGGAGCACTCAAATGGTGAAATAACGGCGGAGCTCTTTGATTCAGCGCAGTTGTTCAAGGATTCGGAAATACTCGAGGCCCTTCAGGACAATCTCGTGGAATGCGGTATTTCTACCGCAGTAAGATGGTCTGGAATGGTTCCGGAAATCAATATTCTCGAAAGCCCGTTTCTTTTCAAAAGTTTTGAATCTATAGCCCGGTTTTTTGAGTCCGAAGGCGGGAAAATTCTGGAAGCTGAATTTGAAAAAAGAGGTATTAAAAATATCGCCTGGCTTGACAACGGATTCAACCAGATGTTCAACAACAAGCGCCCTCTGCGTGTGCCTGAAGATTTCAAGGGTGTGACAATGCGTTCTTTTGGAAGCGGAGATGCGGAAACGCTGAAAGCTCTTGGTGCCGGGCCCACGGTTATGAGTTCTTCAGAAATGTATATGGCGCTTCAGAGAGGAACAATGGACGGAGCAACAACAACGATGGATGCGGCAGTTTCAAGAAAAATTATAGAAGTAATAAAATACGCGACTGAATCCAATTATTCCGTTTCCCAGATCGTCCTCCAGGTAAACAAAGATTGGTGGGACTCACTACCCCAGGAAACAAGGGATGTAATATCAAAAGCGGCGAAGGATACGGAAATATGGGTGCGCAACGCAATAAAAACGGCGGACGATGCTGCGAGAGAAAAAATTTTGGCAGCCGGAATTGAGATTTATGTTCCTACTGATGAAGATCGGAAGCTTCTGATAGAAGCGACAGAATCAGTGCGGGCGGATTTTGTGAAAAGTACCGGCGAACTTGGCAGAAAACTTGTTGAAATTGCGATGGGGCTGAATTAGCGAACCCGTAGTTCTGCCTGCTTAAGAAGTATCAGAAAATATTAAAAAAACCCCGACAGCTCATTTCCGGATGCCACTGTTGCTGGAAGAAAAAGTGTCGGGGTTTTTTAAAAAATGGGGTGGCAAATTTGTTGAAAAAATTCGAAATTTTAATTCGAAAAGGGAATACATTATTGGGGCATTGCAGCGGATTCTTGATACTCGTTATGGGCCTTTCTCTCTTTTACGAAGTTGTATGCAGATATGTTTTAAACTCTCCAAGTATTTGGGCTCATGAAACAGCTATTTATCTTTACACCTGGGCTATGCTTGCTGCAGGTGCGTACACTCTTCAGGAGGAAAAACATGTGCGAATTGAGCTTCTCGTAGAGCGTCTTTCTCCGAAAATCCAGTCTTCTATAAAGATAGTGACGAGTCTCTGCGGTACAGTATTTTGTTCTCTTGTGGCATTTCAGGCATATGAAATGATAAAAGTATCTCTTAGATTTTCAAAGGTTTCCCCAACACTTTTGAAAGTTCCGCTTTGGGTTCCTCAGGCTGCACTTTTGGCAGGCTTCTCGCTTCTGACACTGCAGTTTCTATTTATTGCACTCTTTGAGATGAGTGGTTTGGGAAAGGAGAACCCGGAAAGATGCTGAATTTTATCCTGATTATTGTTCTTCTTCTTGTTATTCTGCTGCTTGCTCTGCCAGTAGCTTTTTCACTCGGGCTGACCTCATTTTTTTTGATATTGTTCTATGATCTTCCTCTTAAAGTCATAGGCACTACTGTTTTCTCATCCTTTGACAGCTTTGTCATACTCTCGGTACCCTTGTTTATCCTGATGAGCCAGGTACTTCTTGATGGAAAAATCGGTGATGATCTTTTTAATGTCATGAATACCTGGGTCAGGCACCTTCCGGGAGGATTGGCTATAGCGACGATCCTTGCATGCGCTTTTTTCTCAGCGATAACAGGCTCAGGTGCTGCTGCGGCTGTAACAATTGGAATGGTTGCTTACCCTGCGATGATGGAAAGAGGTTATGACAAGAAATTCACTCTCGGACTTCTTGCGGCGGGAGGAACGCTGGGAATTCTTATACCTCCAAGTGTTCCAATGATACTTTATGGTTCAGTTACGGAAGAATCAGTCGGAAAGCTCTTTATAGGCGGAATAATCCCCGGTCTTGTCCTGACAGCAATTTTCATTATTTATGCGGTCGGCTATAACATGCGTGGTAAATTTGTTCCTGAAGAGAAAGCCCCATGGAGCGAGAGGTTTGCGATTCTCCGGAAAAACATTCTGGGTGTGGCTCTTCCTTTCATCATCTTGGGCGGGATATATACAGGAGCGTTTACACCCACAGAGGCTGCGGCGGTTGGACTTGTTTACAGCCTTGTTCTCACTCTCTTTATTTATAAAACACTTTCCTTAAGAGATCTTCCTTCAATATGGATAAAGTCGGCAACAACGGCCTGTATGATTTCCCTGGTTATAGCAGGAGCGCTGCTTTTCGGGCGGGTGCTGACCATGCTGAAATTTCCTCAGCAGATAACGGAATTCATCATCAGCAATAATTTCACACCGCTGGTTTTTGTGATTGTAATGAACCTGCTCATGATGGTTTTGGGATGTATTTTAGAGACTGTTTCCGTGATCTTGCTCACGATGCCGCTTGTAACTCCCGTGCTTCAGGCTCTTAACATCGATCCTATATGGTATGGCATCGTTCTGATTGTTAATATGACCCTTGCACTTATAACACCTCCTGTGGGAATGAATCTCTATGTTATCAAAGGATTGCGGCGTGAAATTAATATGTCTGAAGTAATAAAAGGAGTAACACCCTTTATCGTGCTGATGAGCCTTTTCCTTGTGATGACTATTATTTTCCCCAGCATGTCAACGTATCTTCCTTCTGTCATGAAATAAACGAGAGGAGAGCAAATCTTATGGATACAGCCGGAGCACTTTCAGGCCTTGTGGTTCTCGATTTGACAAGAGTCCTTGCAGGGCCTTACTGTACAATGCTTTTAGCTGATATGGGAGCAAATATAATTAAAATTGAAGAACCCAAAAAGGGAGACGATACGCGGCAGTTTGCTCCTACTAAAAACGGGGAGAGTGTTTACTATATTAACATTAACAGAAATAAAAGAGGAATAACTCTGAATCTAAAGAATGGAAAGGCAAGAGAGCTTTTTCTTCAGATGGTAAAAAAAGCAGATGTTGTCGTAGAAAATTATCGTCCCGGAACAATGGAGAAACTTGGTCTCGGGTACGAAATACTGAAGGAAACAAACCCGGGAATAATTTATGCGGCTATTTCAGGTTTTGGTCATTCCGGGCGGTACAAAGACAGGCCCGGATACGACATTATAGCCCAGGCAATGAGCGGGCTGATGAGCACCACCGGCTGGCCGGGGGGAGAACCTACACGTACCGGAACAGCTATAAGCGACATCCTGGGAGGGCTATCTGCAGCGATAGGGATTCTTTCTGCAATTTATTATAAACAAAGAACGGGGATCGGTCAGAAAATAGATGTTGCACTTGTGGACTCTACAATTTCAGCGCTGGAAATTATCAACATGATTTATCTCGTTGAGGGGAGAATACCTCAACGGATAGGAAACAGATACGAGGCGAATTATCCTTATGACACCTTTAAAACAGAGGACGGGACCGTGGTTATTGGGGCGGCAAATGACAAGCTATGGAAGCTGCTTTGCGAAGAAATGGAAAGACCAGATCTTCCGGAGGATCCCCGTTTTGTTAATGTACCGGATAGGGTGCTCCATCATGAAGTCCTGAGAGAAATTGTTGAAGAATGGACGATGAGCAGGAAATCAGACTGGCTTGTTGATACCTTGTTGGCAAAAGGCATTCCTGCTGCTCCGATTTATGATATATCTCAGGTAACCGCAGACCCTCATTTTGCCAAAGACAGAGAAATGTTTGTGGAACTGCAGCATCCTGTGGCCGGCCCGATCAAGGTTACCGGAAACCATATCAAGTTTTCGGAAACACCGGCTTTTGTAAAGAAATCCTCTCCCCAGCTTGGCGAGCATACAGTTGAGGTCCTCAGTGAGTGGATGGGGTTATCTCAGGAAGAAATTGCGGGACTTAAAGCTTCAGGGGCTATATAGGGGGCGTAGTCATGATGCAGTTACCTGACAGTATAGATATAACAGAGGTATGCCCGCGTGATGGTTTTCAGAATCATAAACCATTAATAAATCCGGAAACAAAAAAAGAGATAATCGATGACTTGTGTAAACTTGGTTTTACGAGGATGGAGATAACTTCATTCGTAAGCCCCAAGGCTATCCCGCAAATGAGTGATGCAGGAGAAGTCGTGAGATTTTTCAACAGCAGGTGGGCAGAGCAGATAGAAGGAATATCGCTGATTCCCAATTTGAAAGGTGCAGAACTTGCTCTGAAGGCTGGTGCAAAATCCTTAATCATGGTAGTTTCTGCAAGTGAAAAGCACAACATGGCAAATACGGGAAGGACGGTTGCCGATTCGCTGGCAGAACTCGCTGAAATTTCAAGAATCAAGGGAGATGCGGATCTGAATATAGGGATCGGGACTTCATTTATCTGCCCGTTTGCAGGCGAAATTGCTGTCAGCGATGTTCTGGAAATAGTCAGGGCGTCTCTTAACCTGGGAATATCCAACATAACAATTGCCGATACTACTGGAACAGCAAATCCTTTGAAGGTCCACGATTCGCTCTCCTCGATCAAGAAAGAATTCTCCTGCTCCGGCTTTTCCCTTCATTTTCATGATACCTATGGTTTCGGATTGGCAAATGTGCTGACCGCTCTGCAGTTGGGATACGCCTCTTTTGAAAGCTCTGCGGCCGGTATGGGAGGATGTCCTTTTGCACCAGGTGCAACCGGAAATCTGGCTACTGAGGACTTGGTTAATATGGCTGCAGGAATGGGGATAAAGACGGGAATTAACCTTCCGGACCTGCTTGAAGTCTCCCGGAGAATTACAAAAAGACTTAACCTTTCATTGGTCAGCCATTCAGCATCAACACAGTTGGGACTATAACTTTTTAATGAGGCGAACAAAGAGACTCAAAGCAATAAAGAGATTCAATACTATATAAAGGAGTGTTATCAATGGCAAAGAAAAAGAGTCGTCTTGATTTCATCAATATGAAGAAGAACGGTGAGAAGCTTACATGGGTCACTGCCTATGATTTCCCTATGGCAAGCTTCGCCGAGGCTGCGGGAATCGACATGATACTGGTCGGTGACTCCCTCGGCATGGTCACACTGGGATATCAGGGTACTATCCCCGTGACCATGGAGGATTGCATCAGCCACTGCAGAGCGGTTCGCAGGGGCGCACCCAATACCTTCGTCATGGGGGACATGCCCTTCGGTTCGTACCAGGTCTCCGATGAGGAAGCCGTCCGCAATGCCGTCCGCTTCCTGAAAGAAGCGGATATGGACAGCATAAAGCTTGAAGGCGGTGTGCGGGTCAAGTCCCGGATCAAGGCCATCGCCGATGCCGGAATTCTCGTATGCGGGCACATCGGGCTGACTCCTCAAAGTTCCGGAACCCTGGGAGGATTCAAAGCCCAGGGGCTTGATCCCGATTCAGCCCGCCTGGTGATAGAAGACGCCCTGGCTGTACAGGAAGCAGGTGCGTTCGCGATTCTTGTTGAGGCTATTCCGCCGGAACTCTCTGCTTTTCTCGCCAAAAAACTAACCATACCGGTTTATGGAATTGGAGGAGGCCAGTGTGATGGACAAGTCCTCATCTGCGGTGACATGATGGGAATGTTCCAGGCCTTCACCCCCAAGTTCGTCAAGGTCTATGCAAACGTTGGGGAAACCATAACCAGTGCATTCAAGGAATACGTTGAAGACGTGCAGTCCGGAAAATTCCCCGGAGACGAGCACTGTTACCACGTGAGAAAGGGCTTCGAAGAAGAATACGCCGCCATGCTGAAGGAGTTTGAATAAGCAGGAGAAAGACTGCACAAAAAACAGCTCTTCCTGAAACATCCCCGCACCGGATACTTTCTCCGGCGCGGGGATGTTTTATCTGCCACCGGTGAAAAGCTCCTGAAATTCCATCAGATAGAGTATACTTTTATTCAAAATGTGCAAAACCTGAAAAGGGAGATGTTGTGCCTTGACCGTATCCCCAATCGAACTCCTCAAAAAAATCGGATCTGCTCTCTTTGGCCCGGCCCATCCCGAAACACCGGAAGAGGTCCTTCCGGAAGAAGAACTCGAGGAAGCCGTTTCCGAAACTGCTCCGGAGATTCCCTCGGAACCTCTTTTTGAAACGGCTTTTGAAAGTGAAGAACCGGAAGAACTGGAAGAACCGGAAGAACCTGTTTCTGGAGAGAACGAGTCTTCCATACCTGCTGAATCGATGGCTGACATCCCACCCCGGGGGGAATCGATCGTCCCTCCTATCAGGGAGGGAACGAAAATGCGGGTGATTTCCGTGATGAACTACAAGGGTGGGGTCGGGAAGACCACCATAACGGCGAACCTGGCGGCATCGCTGGCGAAACGGGGAAAACGCGTCCTGCTCATCGATCTTGACCCCCAGTGCAGCCTGTCGTTTTCCTTCTTTCACCGAAAGGACTGGAAACAGAAATTCTCGGAGACGAAGACCGTAAAAAACTGGTACGACGCCTTCATCGACAAGGATTTCAACTGCAGCCTGGAAAATCTTGTCGTCGATCCCGAAGTGCCCATAAAAGGGGACGGAAGGCTCCACATGATCTGCTCGCACCTCGCGCTTATAAATATAGAGATCGAGCTCAGCAGCAAGCTGAGCGGCTCTTCTGAAAGAGAGTTGAGGAACAATTATCTCAGGGTCCATTCCAGGCTTTCCCAGGGAGTCAAATCCCTCAAGGGAAGATACGACGTTGTGCTCATCGACTGCCCGCCGAGCTTCAACATCGTAACAACCACGGCGGTTACGGCGAGTGATTACCTGATTGTCCCGACTATCCCGGATTACCTCTCCACACTCGGCATCGACTATCTGAACAACAAGGTGGAGGATCTCGTGGAAACGTACAACAGGTATGTGGACATATGTGATGACCCTGACTTCACCCATATCAACCCCCTCATGATGGGCGTGCTCTTCAATTTGGTCCAGTTTTCATCTGGAAATCCTATCAGGGCCCAAGAGAAATATATCGATGAAGTTCGGAAAAAAAAGTACCCTGTCTTTGAGATCATGCTGCGGGAGAACCGGACCTTTTATTCAAGCAGCAGTTCCAATCCGCTGCCCGCTGTTTTAAGGCGTAGTGTGGGGCCGGCCCAGCAGAAAGTTGTCAATGAGCTTGAGGACCTGGCATCCGAAGTTCTCGGGAGGATGGAATGATGAAGAACGAATCGATGTATCCCAGGCTTCTCAAAATACTTGCCTCGGTGCTGGAGAAACTGACCGACGAAGAGATGGATGCTCTCCTGGTGGGGGAACTTAAGCTTGTCACGGAGGCGAAGGCGAAAAGAAAAGAGACGAAAACGAAAGCCGCTCCTGATTCCATTGATGAATCGTTCCTCAAATCTCTTGCGGAAAAGCTCTCTTCCTGCAGCAGCAGGGAGGAAGGGCAGAAAATTCTAACCGCCCTGAAACTAAAAAAGACGGATCTGCTGCAGATCACGGAAGAGTTTGGAATAAAAGACGCCAGAAAGAACGATACTGTAAAAATATTACGGGGTGCTGTTATCGAACATTTCATTGGCTTCAAGCTCGACAATGACGCCATTAAGACAATAGACTTGAGGAGTCCAAGGGAAAAACTGTAATCTCCCGGAAACCAGGATTATATGCCACGAAACGAAGATAGATTGAAATCCTGGATTCCCGGCCACACCTAACGAGTACGCCGGTTTAGCCGCAATAAATCCAGTGACAATCGCACTTTGACAACAAAAACACTTGACGTGAACCTCGTTATGTAATACTATATACGTAACGAGGAGGTGGGGCTATGGCAAGCATCGTCTTCCAAAAGGACAAGCGCTCCGGGATCACCTACGCCTACGAATCCGTATCCTACTGGGACAAGGAAAAACAACAGTCGAGAGCGAAGAGAACATTGATCGGCCGACTGGATGAACACACCGGCAAGGTTGTTCCCACCGACGGCAGACGACGGAAGCAAAAGAACGAGCAGCTTCCGGCCAGACCCGGACCTGTTCCTGCCGCTCGAACAGCACGACTTTTCTACGGAGCGACCTGGCTCCTCGACGCCATCGGCGAGAAACTGGGCATCACCGAGGACCTGAAAAGGTGCTTCCCGAAGATCTTCAGGCAGATCCTGTCCATAGCCTACTACCTGATCCTGGAGGACAAGAACCCGCTCTACCGGTTCGAGAAGTGGAGTGCTCTGCACAAACACCCCTGCGGAGAGAACATCGGCTCCCAGCGGAGCAGCGAACTCTTCGCGTTCATCAGCGAGGAAGCGAAGCTCGAGTTCTTCAAGCTTCAGGGGAGGAGGCGCATGGAGGACGAATTCCGGGCTTACGACATCACCTCCATATCAAGCTGCTCCGAGTGCCTCAGGCAGGTTCAGTACGGCAAGAACAAGGAGGACGAC
>Ga0228535_1003661_pt1 | contig 10484 bp, 8 predicted proteins | sample SJ1metagenome_FD_168457 | JGI IMG/M metagenome (GOLD analysis project Ga0228535, IMG submission 168457) | Enriched culture of PCE-dechlorinating microbial communities from Ithaca, New York, USA - SJ1 | ecosystem: Engineered > Modeled > Simulated communities (microbial... > Unclassified | place... | reverse complement strand
CTTTTTCATCACTGGACTATGCGTGGTTACAGACCAACGATGAAGATAGGAAGAGCCGTATGAAGCGAGAGTTTCACGTACGGTTCCGTGAGAGCCTGAGGGTGAAATCCCCTCGGGCTACTCGACCGATCAAAAACTCTCATTGATTCGTAAAGAGAACTATATTCATAGAACTTTACGTAGAATAATAGTTTCCTGCTCTAGTTTAATTCTGTGTTTCAACATATCTTTAATAAGGTCTTCCCAAGCCGAATACTGGGGATTTTCAAGCAAAGCGGACAACTTCTCGGCATAATCGGTATTAAATGGGGTCCCCAAATCAAGGTTAGTTTCATATGTAGCAACATCCATGAAATATGGTTGAAGGTCGGTGTAAAAGTATTGTCGTAAATACTCAAAAATGCGGATTCCTCCATAATCAAAATCTCCTGTATGATATATCTTTATCTGCCCCGGGGCTTTTTCAAGGTAATTTTTAATCTTGCTTAATAGTTTTTGGGTTCCCTTATGCGGAAATCCGCCAATATATATTATTAAAGAGTCGTCAATATGTATTAAATCATAATAACTAGTTAGATTCTCAACACAGAGGATTTGAGAGGCTGTAATACTATTAATATCTATTTGGTTTACAGCGGCTAGGGTAACCCCTAGTCCTTCTGGAATGGATTTTAGATTTATCAAAGATCCGTTTATCGTGATTTCAGCATCCCCAGCAAACAGAACCATCTTTGGGTTGGAAACCAGTCCTACTGAATCTAAGTATTCTTCCGGACTGTCAAATTCCTCTTCTCCATAATGTTTAATTAAACTCAGGAGTCGCTTTTGAACGACACGTTCAAATCTTTTTGAGTCCCCAAATAACATTTGACTAAATACACGTATAGTGGTGCTATCGGGGATATTAGGCAGCGCAATTAATGACGTAACTAGGTCTTTATATCCTTGAGGATCATCCATATCAAGATTACCTGTTTTTCGCTGTAGCAGGTTGTTGTTTATTTCTTGCCACCAGTTTTTAACCCATGGCCATGGGTGATTGCTTAATTGAGATAAAATGTCCTGCAATCTTTGTATTTTATCATTTTTCGGTTCTAGATCGGCTAGAATATAAGCTTTTCGTATCTGATCTGTATTGAGGTATACTCGTTCTGCTTGCTGTTTGTCTAGAAATTTGGCCCACTTTACGTCAATCACACCTTGGTCTGAAAGATATATCATTGTTTCATTAATCATCTTATGCTTCTCATAGTTGGTTTCATCATAATAATCATTGGCAAGGGGGCTGTCTTTAATCATCAGTTGAGGGCGCCGGGAAGTACGGATGCTTTCTCGAAAGCCTTTGCTTTGCTCATATTTCTGAATCAGCAAAGACAAAAGTATCTTGCTGTATTTTGAGTTCTTCTGATATACCATCAATATCATCCTTTCCCAATGAATCATGGAAACTGATATTGCCGTTACGGTTTACTACCCAGGTTGTACTTACATGAGGAAGAACATAGCCAGTCTTATCATTTGGGACAACAATAAGCATTTGGAGATTAAGCTGCTTCACCAGTTGCAAACAAGCATCCATGCTTTCCGTATCCATTTTGCTGAACGCTTCATCGAATATGACTAACCTCATATGCGCTTCATAATTATGACCTGAATTATACATGTGATAGAAGGACGCTAAAATGATGATGTAGAAGGGAGATTCATTTTCACCACCAGAGTCTACCATCGCACTTTTTGAATAGGAATAGGTCTCTCCGCGGCTTTCATACATAAGGTCAAAATCTAGGTAACGACGGTAGTCTTTAAATTCCTCTTGTTCAAAAGGCTGCCCATTTATTAAGATATTGAATAAATCTCTCAACGTTTCCGAACGCTCATCATCACTGGGCTCAAACAAAAGTCCAGTATCTGAAGTGGATTTTTGATCCATTATTGCATCGTAATAAAGCCGATAATTGGAGCTTGGTTCAATTCTGAAGTAATATTTGTCCTCATTGAAGGGGAAATTTTTCAGGGCGTAATTAAGTTGACCAAATTCTCTTCTGGCTGCTGTTATTGCTTCCTGCAGGCCAAATATAAAATGAGTTCTAAATTGTTCTTCTGATTGCTTGAGAGCCTCTGCTACTTTTTCTTTATAAGAGGTGATATCCATATCAATTTCATCAAAGATAGCTTGGTATTCATTATTATCTTGAGCAGAAATTTCTCCCTTGAAACCGTGATTTGAATTATATTTAGTGCGCAAATTAGTTAGGTTATTAAACTCATTAATTCGTTGAGTTGTATTACCAGCTATGCTTGAACGTCGGTTTGAGATACTTATTTCAAGGGTTGAGACCTCCTTTTCGGCTTCCCCCCAGCGGGTTCGTGCCCGGTCTAAAAGATCCGGGTAATCATCCTCCCATTTTCTCCAGGCATCCTCAGTAGATATTAAGGATTCCTCCAATATTATTGTTTCTCTATTTAAAGATTCCAGATCATTGGTTGCTTTTCCGCATTGGGTAGTTAAATCACGGGATGTTTTCTGAAGATCACCATAAACCTTGGTCCAATGCTCTAAGTCTGCTTCAAGCTTCTTCATTTCGGAAATATCCAATTGAGAAAGTTGCTCTGAAAGACTCTGAAGGTTTTCAGTGTAAAATTTTATCGTTTCAGGTAGAGACAGCTTGTCTGCCAGATTTGAATAAATTACTTCTTTGTTAGCCAAATTTTTATTCCATAAGGTTAGTTCGGACCTATATTTATTAGCTGTTATAATCTCACTTTTTATCTGCAGAAGCTGTTCTGCTTTTATTTCTAACTGATGTTTTAAGGCCTCTTTGCCAATATACGGAAGCTCATAACTTTTCTTATTAATCTGTCTAGCAACGAGACGATTATATGACATACATGTTTTGGTTACAGCTACCTGATAATTTCTAAGATCCTGTTCATCCCGGGCCATCATGACATTACCCAGCAGATGATTAATTCGCGCTTGAACAATGGAGTTTTCAGCAACGAGTAACGTAGCCAGGGATTTGGGCCTGGGTTTTCCTAAATATCTGGCTTCCTTTTCTGTATCAACCAGCCCAACTCCCTCGATATGGTATTCTCTTTTATTTTTTTCATAGAGAGATAGCGCTTCTGCAAAACAATCCATTTCAACCAAGAGGTCAAATTTTTGAGTATTTAAGAAACCTTCAATGGCGTTTCTCCATTCCTCATCTATGATGTCCATTTCCTCACAAAGAACAAGGACACGAGAGCGATTCCCGAGGTTCTTTTCCAAGAGCTTTTTTAAGGCATCAACAGAAAAGGGATAGGTAAGTTTCTTATCTTTCAATCTTTCTATTTCTTCTTCGAGATTTAGTCGCTGTTTATTAAGCTTTTCGATAGAATCTCCAAGAGTTCCCATAGTCATGGTAATCCTGGTCTGTATTTCTGATAGACCGATACCAGCTTCTCTTAGTTCCTCTTTCTGCTGATCCGTGTAAATATCGCATGAGGTTAATGAATTCAGTATAGAATAGGCATTCATCACTAATTCAAGTTCAGCCTCGGTCCATTGAAACCATTCATTCCCAGACCATTCAAACAGATCCGAAGTCAATAGAGCTTCTTTCTCAATTTGGTCTTTTAGGAAAGATAGTTCCCGCTTTGAATCGTCAATCTTGGTTTTTACTTGGCTAATCTCAGTGTTCAACGAATCCCACTTGTTTTTCTGCTGATTGACAGCAAGAGCGTCCCGAACTTGGTCCCGTTTATCCATTGCATCTTTTGACTGAGTATCTATCCACGAAAGTTGTTCGTTAAAATAAGAAATACTATCTTTAGCTTTTTTAATTGAATCAATATGCTCTTTGTTAGCCTCCAATGCCTGCGCGTATTCAAGTCGTTTGATAACATATTCCTGAATATAGACCCGGTCGCGAAGGCGGGAAAATCGTTCAAAAGCGGCATTAATTTCTGACAGTAGGTCTTTTCGCTCTTGAAGTCTATCAAGTTGTTTGCGGATGTTCTCGTAAGTTTCAAAATTTTGTTTCATGAGTTCGATGTTTAATTCTTTAGGGTCTAAAATATAGCTATATACAAAATCCCGTATGTCTTTAATCGGCTGAAAAGCTAAGGCTTTGATAAAATTCCGGAAAAAGCGTTCTGGAAGGCCTCCCATGCGCTGCAGGAATGCATTGCGGTATTTATTTTTGTTTCTTTCGAAAGTACGCTGTTTAAGATGAAAATCTTCAATGGACCGCCTAAATTCATCCCCGGACAGTAAGGTGCCCGAAGATGTAACAAACTTAAGGTCTTTTATTTTTAAAGGGGAAAGAATAAAGTATTCTTCCTTCAGGCTATCATCACGCGTGAGATCAGCAAAAAAACCTATGACAAAACTTTCTGATTTTTTATCATCCCAAAATTCTGCGATGATATAAGACGTGACATCTCCCGGTCTCGATACGTTCCTTCCTCTAATGTCTCCACGTATATATTTAACCAAAGACCGGTCAGTACTTTCTCCATGTGCTGCCATATTATATTTAATTCGGCGCTGGTCAGCAACTATTAATGTCTGAAGAGCGTCAACGATGCTAGATTTACCGACCCCTTTGGGCCCTGTTATCTGTGTTTGATTCCCGACTTCAAAGGTTTCGTCTCGGAAGTATTGCCAGTTAATCAGCCTCAGACGTTTCATCCATTTCATTCGCGGCCTCCTTCCCAGCATATCCTGCCACATATTTCTGGATTTTGTTTCTTATGAGTTCTACTCCATCAGCTGGAACTGCATAGATCAACGAATGAAACAGCCGAAATTTACAATCCTCTGAATTTATATCTTCATCTAACTGATCTATTAGGTTATAACGTCTGGTCAGGGAAACCAAGTCCTTTAACTTGGTCTTATTTCTTCCATCAAATAGGCGAAGATTGAAAGCTTCATATTTGGTCCGGATTTCTGCCAAGGTAGCAACAGGACATTCAGCCCAACTCAATTCCCCACGTTTTTCTTCATATAAGAGCCTCAATACAAGAAGCCAAGTGCTTTCTTCAAGTTTAAGGGAACGTCGGTGAACAGCATCCAGAGAGCTGACAAATGCTACTTCATTCTGAGTATCGCATCGGAACTCCCAGCCAAATGAACGAAAGAATTTCTGTAGGTGGTCTTCATATTTCCTTGCAATGAAATATTTTTCTCTTTCTGTTGTCGATATTAAAAAATTAGTCCCCAATAAGTAGTTAATGACATCTACGAGTTTTTCCTTTTCTGGCAAATTAATATCGTCAAACACTTTGAAATCACCCTCTTTCAGAGCGCCGTATCCGATGGTCTATGAAATGATAAGGGCCTATATGGAGGATTCGGTCATTTTCTGACCGGATAAGAACGAATCGAGAGTTTTTTTGATAGCCATAAAGATAAACATATGCCAAATACAAAAACTCTTCAAAATTCTGGGGTGCCAGTTCTTCAACGAGAATTTCGTTTCTTTCGCCCATACGCGAAAATACGTATTCACGGGTTTTTTCAACTGTAATGGTATTTTGCAGGCGGAGTAGTTGTTTGTTTTTTAAGTCACGCTTTAATTCTTCGGGAATTGGAACAATAACATGAAGTTCAGGCCTAAAAGGAACGGAAGGCTTTCTAGGTGTATATAAGCTTTTTTCTGAAACCTGTTTTATTTCCTGAAGTGGGAAAGCCTCGGATATAAAATCGGTAGGGACTTCTTCTTTGCTGATATATTCGAGAACATCGGTTATGGTAGCATCAACACCAATACCGTGCTGGGAAAAATACCGCGCACGGTTATATGAAGCCAGAATATACCTATTATGCCGTTTATCAATTTCGAAAAATATTTCGTCTAATCCGTGCGTATTCCAATAAAATCGTCCACTGATTCCGAACTTTGCCGACCAGGCATTCCGAAAGGAATTGGCCATCAATTCCGAGGATAATTGACCAGCATTCCATTTCCAATTGGCCACTCGGAGCGGAGCGACGAAAATAGTCCTGTAGAAATGGCCGATACCCGGCACAAATGGCCAGGTATCGGGAATGAGAGGTTTTGTTTTAGCAAAAGAAACTATTCTTGTTTCTTTCGGGCATTGGTTAATTTTTTACTTGCTTGTACCTTACGCATGGATTCCCCTTTTAATGAGATCCGATAGGAGTTGTGCATGATGCGGTCGAGGATAGCATCGGCCAAAGTGGGATCCGGTAGGTTCTGATGCCAGGTATCCATGGGAAGTTGACTGTTGATGATTAAAGAACCGCTATTACTGCGGGAATCAATGACCTCAAGCATATCCCGAGCCTGGTCGGGTGAAAACGGAGCCAGTGCCCAGTCATCCAGAATCAAAAGCTTGAAGTTAGAAAGCTGCTTTAAAAAGCGGAGATAAGTGCCATCACCCTTGGTACTAGTAAGTTCGGATAGCAAGGCCGACACCCGGTAATACCTGGCGTTTAGCCCATGACGACAAGCAGTATGGGCTAAAGCACAAGCAAGATAAGTCTTGCCCACTCCTGACGGTCCGGTAATTAGAACATTAAGATGAGATTCAATCCATTGGCAGGTAGACAGATCTCTAATTAACGTCCGTTCAATCCCCCGGGGATGCTGGTAATCAAGATCTTCCAAACAAGCGGAAAGCTTAAGACGAGCCTGAGCCAGAAGTCTTGCTAACCGCCGATTCTGGCGGAAGGTGTATTCATAATCAACCAACATTCCCAAGCGTTCTTCAAAAGATAATCCCTGAAAATCAGCATTTTTTGAATGGTTAACCAGGGCTTCAGCCATGCCCCTTAAATGCATTTGATTGAGTCTTTCAATAGTGTGTTGATTTAACATACGTCATCATCCCCCTGTCGATAATATTCGGGTCCTCTTAAATTGGCGTGTTCTATGATAACTGCTGGTTGATCTAAACGGGAGATCGGGATCTGGTCTAACCCCTTTTCTAGGATTGAAGCCACGCTTTTAAACGAACTGGTCCCAGAAGTTAATGCGCGGTTACAAGCTGCTTCCAGCCGTTCGGGGGAATAATTTCGGCCCAGCCTCATCAATCCCAGACAAGAACGATAGCCCTGCTCCGGATGAGGCCTGGAAGCAAGAATGGCATGTACCAATTCACCAGTTTTAGGGCCGATATTCTGAGCCCAGGATATCAGTTTTTCAGGCGTCCATTCCCGATAACTTTTGTGGGCCGGGGGCAGGTGGCAGGATTCAGTTTTAAACCGTCCCTTCCCCAGGGAAATTAGATGGGAAGCAATCCTCTGTCCCTGGTAAAATACCTCCACAGTGTTCGCGCTAATACGAGCTTCAACCTGTTTGTGAACCAGATGATAGGGAACACTGTAGAAATTGTTTTCTACTTGGATATGGCAGTCAATATTGACACGGGCTTTCTTCCACCGGGCGAACTCGTAGGGAGTGGCCAGCAAAGGCTTTAATGCCGGTTTATCCAGGGTTTCAAAAAGAATCTGTCGCGAGCCCTCCATCTTTTTAAAGGGTCTCTGGTTTAATTCTTGAAGACTGGTCCGCAGAGCTTGGTTAAGTTCGAATAGACTGAAAAATATCCGGCTGCGAAGAGGGGCCAGCAACCAGTGTTCAACGATTTGTACGCCAGTTTCCACCTTGGCCTTGTCTCGAGGTTTTCTAGGTCGGGCCGGCAAGATAACCGTACCGTAGTGGGAAGCCATCTCCTGGTAAGTGATGTTCACTTCTGGTTCGTAGTAATTAGGTTTGGTTACAGCCGTCCTGGTATTGTCAGGTACAATTAAAGAGGGGACCCCACCCAGGAATTCGAAGGTCTGGCAGTGAGCCTTAATCCAGGAAGGCAAGTCCTGAGAAAGGCTGGCCTCAGCGTAAATGTAATTGCTGGCGCCAAGGACCGCAACGAATATGGAGGCCTGGCGGGTTTCCCCAGTTTCCTTATCTATGATAGATACTGTTTGACCGGCCCAATCTACGAACAGTTTCTCACCGGCATTGTAGACCTGGCGCATAGAAACATGAAGCTGGTTCTTAAACTGGTGATATAGCTGGCAAAAGCGACTATACTGGTAACCTTGCGGGTTTTCTCGTTTGTACTCCATCCACAGGAGCTGCAACGTTACTCCTTTTTTGCGCAGTTCCCTATGAATGTAGTTGAGGTCTGGATGAATCCGTTCTTCATTAGAACGTTGCTTGCTTCTGGGGAAAAGCATTTCTTCTAGAGTCTCATCGTTTAAGTCATCAGGCAGCGGCCAGATTAGACCAGCTGCTTCAGCCCGGCAAAGGTGGTCTTTGACCGTGCTGTGGGAGATGCCAAGACTGCGGGCAATTTGGCGTTGACCCAGTCCCATCTCCCAATGGAGCCGCAGGATTTCTTTGGTTTTTCGCATAAAAAGCCTCCTCGATATTGATGTAATTTCCCGTTAGGGAAACCCATTAAAATTACATCATAGACATCGAGAAGGCGATAACATTAAATGGCATTTATGGTAGCCGCGAAGCTGGTCGGCTTGATTGGAATATGTGGTCGATGAAGACTGGAATCAGTGGTCGACGATCTTTGGAATAGGTGGTCGTTCATTAGTGGAATCTGCAATCCGTTATATAAATCAATAATTTCGTATATAGCTCTTTTTAGAGAAGTGCTGGCTTCTTCTTTCGAAGAGTAGGAATAAGTCTCATTCCTAATAGCATCGTCGATAATCTGTTCAAACCATGGATCATCAAGAATCCAATTATGAAGTGTATTCAAAATTTGCTGTCGATAGCGTGAAACGTGATCCGAAGTCCGTAACCGGTGATAGCTTTTGTCAACGATGGCAGGGCGGTACTCATCAAAATGATGATCCAACACATCCTGGATCGAATTCTTGCTTTTTAATTGTTCACTATGGTGTTTAATGTTATTGGCAAGCAGAGTCAATTCATCAACAAATTGCTGAGTTGCTTTATGGGCCTCATAAATAGCCATACTTGGGCGCCTTTGTGCTTCCTCACCAGTCAGTAGCCCATAAGTCATGAAGGCAAAACGCTGATATTCTACGGCACGATCTTCACAGAGACTATAAAAAGTTGAGAGGATTCTTCCGGTATAATGCGGTAAGACAATATACTTAGCCCATGATTCCCGAGTCTCAACATCTATCCATTTCGTTTCCTGAAGGCGTCGAAGTATGGCACTAGCCTGAAGTCGGTAAATATTTTCTTCATCATCACTTGCGACGAATGGGTCTTCATCAGTATCAAATGACACACCCATCTCAGCCCTGGTTTCTAGAAGCTCTTCAATAAGGTCTCGCATAATATCATATTCGATGCCAAAACGTGAAGCACGATATTGTTCATAGAGTATCTGTAGAATCTCGGCGTATATGATTCTGTTTTTCCCGGATAACAAATTAAAGAACCGGTCTGGTAATACATCAAAGAGCTGCATAAAAAGTCCCCTTGTGTAGATATATGTAAGATATTTGTCAAAATGGGATTTATCCCTTTTAGTTTAACACAAATATGATGTTAACAAATCCGCAAACCCTGTTAACATAAATAATGTCCTAAAAATGGCCTATAATTGCTATGTTAACGAAAAATTATGTTTGTTAACTAATAACTATTTATGATATCTTTGATATAGCATAACCAGGAGGATTTCAGATGGCCGATCTAAGTTGGGGTGTTAGGGTTAGCAGAGAGACAAAGGAACTTGCTCAACAATTAATTGCGGACTCAGGTTTATCAGCTAGGGAGTTTTTTGAACAGCTCTTATCGGTTTGGGTTGATAAGAATATGGGTTTATCATCTTCTTACCAAAGTGAAGAATTAAATGAGCTTGATAAAGTACTTGCGCAGATAACAAGTATATTTACAGGACTTTTACTCCGGGAAAGCAACCAAACTGAAAAATATAAAATAGAGTTAGATATCCTGCAAAAGGAAGTAAAAGATGCTGATGCTCGAAATGAAATTATTATGGCCCAAAAAGAAAAGGTCGAAGAAGTCGTATTAAAATTGGAAGATCGTATAGCAGTACTAAATGAGATGCTTGTAAGATATCAAGGTTATGAGGTAACCAACCATAAATTGGAGAAAAGTGTGACTGAACTGAATAATGCTTTAAAAAACTCTATTGATGAATGTGAGCGGTTAAAGGCCAAGATGGCCGGTATGCGGGATAGTCATAAAAATGAGATCGAACAACTTAAAAAGCGATCAGAGCGAGATCTCGAGTTATTGACCGAGAAAATGGATTTACAAAAAGAAAAGGAGACTCTTCGGATTAGGCTAGATTATCAAAAAAAGTTAGAAGAAGTAAATAAGGAATATACCGCCATAATTCGGAGTTTGCAGGATGTTACTTAAGACTGGTATACCTCACTAAATGGTAGGCCGTAATATTTTGTGTAAAATAGTTAACACCCTGGGCAAAAATCCTTATGTACGGCGGATTTATGGCATAAATCACATTTGGGGATTTGCCCTTGTTTGCCTTAACCCCCGGAATGAAGG
>Ga0228535_1003660_pt1 | contig 10486 bp, 11 predicted proteins | sample SJ1metagenome_FD_168457 | JGI IMG/M metagenome (GOLD analysis project Ga0228535, IMG submission 168457) | Enriched culture of PCE-dechlorinating microbial communities from Ithaca, New York, USA - SJ1 | ecosystem: Engineered > Modeled > Simulated communities (microbial... > Unclassified | place... | reverse complement strand
CGCGGTTCGCCCCATTTTCTGATTTCGACATTGTCATGTTCATCCTTGCCGACCGGCACCGAAGCGTCGGGTATATTGGGAATGGTAAGCAGAAAGGATATCTGCTTTTCTTCAATCCCCTTTAACACCTCGTCGATTTCCCTGATCCGGTCGGCGACGTTTTTCATTTCACCCATCAGATGGTCCGCGTTTTCTTTTGCCCGCTTCAGCCTGCCGATTTCCTCAGAAACCGTATTGCGCCGGTTTCTGAGATCTTCAGATTCGCGTAGCAGGTGCAGGCGCTCCTGTTCGGCAGCGATAAATTCCGACAGATCAACAGCAGCGCCCCTTCGGGCGAGGGCGTCCTTGACAACGTCTATATTTTCACGGACAAAACGGGCATCGAGCATGGGTGCTCCTTTCGAAATTCAGCGGGACAAAACCCTTCAGTTTGGCGGGTATACGCCGATAACATATTGATATATAATAGGGTCAGCCATGATTAATTTCAAGATTCTCAATTTCGACAGCGGAGTCCTTTCGGTAGAAAAAGCGGGAAAACCGCTCCAGTTCAAAATCGGTGAAGTGGTCAATGCCGAGGTGCTGGAAAATCTGCCCTCCGGCAGTATTGAGCTGAAGATCAAGGGAAGCGTTGTCACCGCCGAGACTTCCATTCCGATGGAGAAGGATACGGTTGCCTACTTCAAGGTGACCAGCCTTCCCGTGGACGGCCAGCAGCTTACCCTGAAGTACCTCGGCTCGGAGCCGAAAGCGCAGCTCGCCGATCCGAAAGCCCAGGCGCTCGGAACGCTGCTGAAATCACTCACCGCTGCGGTCGAATCAGGCTCCGGCAAGGTCGATTCCGCGCTTATCCAGAGCCTGCTGAAATCATTGCCTGACGATGTCGCCGAAATTCCGCGCGATATGCGCGCGCAGCTGCAGAATCTGCTCACGAGCAGTCTGAAGTCGACCGGGGAGAGCATCAGCGCGCGGCTTGGCGCTATTCTCGGCCCATTGGTTCCGGAAGGCGAGGGAGATGCGACCCTGCCGCTGCAGAACCGTCTTATGGTTGATGTGGAACGTCTTGTCGGCAGTTCGCTCAGGACATCGCTCAGCAATACCGGCGTAGTGTTTGAAGCCAAACTACGGGCTGAAGCACTGGGCAGCCTCCTTGAAACGGCACCATCAGCTCCAGCAGGAAAGCCGGAGGTCGAAGGGCCCGCAGTGCCGGCCGTCAGGCACGATCTCAAGGCGCTGCTGGTTGCGCTGAAGGCCGCCATTGACAGCGGTGAGATCGATGGCTCGGTGAAGGCCCCGACGAGTCATCAGGCCGGGAGCGCGGGTGCTGCATCCCAGCCGACCTTAGCCCAGCAGGTGGACAGCCTGCTCAGGGATGTCGAGACGTTTCAGCTTCTTTCAAAAACCACCGAATCGTTTTATACCTTTCTGCCGATTCACTGGCAGCAGCTGCGCGATGCGGATATTGCGTTCAAGCGCGGTGCTGCAGGCAAGGGCGGGAAGCTTTATTCATGCAGGATCAATCTCGACCTTGAGCAGGACGGCCGGGTTTCGGTGATGATCATGAAGAACAATGCCGACTACACGGTATCGCTCTGGGCGGAAAAGCCTGAACTGAAGGCCCGCATGGCAGAGCATTGTGATGAACTGAAAGAATTGTTCCGGCAGAGCGGCCTGAGCCTGAGCGCGGTCACTTTTCTCGAAACCCGCGAGGCGATCCAGGAACAGTTTGACCGCATTGAGTCGCCACAGGCAATCGTGAGCGTGCAGGCATGAAACCGACCAGTCCGAAGTGTCAAAAGCAGCGTTACGGGACAGGCCGCGAAAACAGGCACCTGAAGCCGGTATGTATCATGCTGCTGTCGGCACTGGGCGGGTATCGTGGCTGACCGGCGGTTCAGGGCGGCAGCGCTCCGGTACAATCCCCAGAAGGAGCAGTCTCCGCGTGTTGTTGCGAAGGGAACCGGCATTATTGCCGAGCGCATTATCGGCATTGCAAAGGAGAACCGGATTCCGCTCAAGGAAGACAAGCAGCTTGTTGAGATTCTTTCGACGCTGGATCTCTATCAGGAGATTCCTCCGGAGCTGTATAAGGCGGTAGCCGAAATCCTGGTCTTTGTCTATCGCATGACCGGAAAAACCCATTCGTGAAGCCGTTCACATCGCTGCAAGACCTTTATGACCGGCTCTTTGCTGCATTTGGTCCCCAGCATTGGTGGCCGGGAGAGACCCCGTTTGAAATAGCAGTCGGCGCCATCCTGACGCAGAACACCACCTGGGGAAATGTCGAACGAGCCATTACGAATCTGAAGCGGGCAAAACGGTTGACCTGCAAAGGCATGCATGCCTTGCCGGATGCGGAACTTGCAGAACTGATTCGGCCGGCCGGCTATTTCAATGTCAAGACAAAGCGGTTAAAAGCGTTTTTGCACTATCTCGCTGGTGAGCACGGCGGCAGCATGTCGCGCATGAAGAAACGCGAACTTGCCCGGCTTCGGACAGAACTGCTCAGTGTGCATGGAATCGGCCCGGAGACGGCGGATTCCATTCTGCTCTATGCGCTCGACAAGCCGACGTTTGTGATCGATGCCTATACCAAGCGGGTACTCTCCCGCCACGGGATGCTGTCATATTCAGCAGACTACCATGTTTTCCAGGCACTGTTTCATGCAGCACTTACGCAGGAAGTTTCTCTGTACAATGAATTTCATGCGCTCTTTGTCCGGGTCGGCAAAGAGTTCTGCAAACCGACGCCACGGTGTGAACGCTGCCCGCTGTCTCTCTAGCAGCGAGAATAGACACGCTCTGCAATGGATTGGCGCTGTGCAGACAGGCGGGTTTCTTGTAGTATAATAAATACCGTATTCCCCCCCTCTGCTGAATAACTCATACTTATCGACAACAGGAGGCTGTATGATTATTGAGGCAATTGTCCATGACGCGTCGATTACGATTCCCGTGACCGATGTATTCCGGGCCGATCTCGGCGTCATCAATGCGAAAATTGAGGAGCTCGCCGAATCAAAAGGATCCGACATCTCAGCACTCGATGTACGGGGACTCCTTCCGGCAATGATCAAGGGCATAGCCGGCTGCGAGCGCGGTTGTCCGGCGGATGCGAAGAGCCTGATTTCGAGAGGCTACAAAAGTTTTGATCTGCGGTATATTGAAGGCGGCATTCTTACCGCCCAGACAAAAACACCCAACGGCACCCTTTTGAGCCTGAAGATGTTCCCCGACTTTTAGCCGGCCTGTCTGGCCGTACCATGGACAGCGTTCACACTACCGTTGTCGGGGCGGGAGTCGTCGGTCTTGCCATAGCATCCGCATTGAGTCACGCCGGTCGGGATGTACTGGTGCTGGAACAGCATGAAAACTATGGGCAGGAGATCTCCAGTCGTAACAGCGAAGTAATCCACGCAGGCATCTATTATCCCCCAGGTTCACTGAAAGCCCGACTCTGTGTTGACGGTTCACAAGCGCTTTACCGGTATTGCGAACAGCACTCGATACGGTACCAGCGGATCGGCAAGTTGATCGTTGCCCGGATGCAGGATGAAGAGAGTGAGCTTGAAACACTGCTTCGTGCAGGACAGGCAAACGGCGCACGCGATCTGGCCCTGATCGGGCGGGAAAAGCTCCGTGCGCTTGAACCCCGGGTAAAAGCGGTTGCTGCCATCCATTCCCCGCATACCGGCATTATCGATGCCCATGGCCTCATGCGGCAGCTGTATCACGAGGCTCAGGCCGGAGGGGCGGTCTTTTCATTCGGCAGCCGTGTGACGGCGATAGAGCGCTCTGCAGATGGATACCTTGTTACCGTTGAGCCTGAGAACTACCGGTTTGTCACGGACATTCTCATCAACGCCGCAGGACTGCATGCCGATCGAATTGCTGCTCTGGCCGGCGTGGATATCGATGCAGCCGATTATCGCATCCACTTCTGGAAGGGGTCATATTATTCGTACGCAAAACCGTCGCTGGTCAGCCGGCTGATCTACCCGTTGCCCCATGCTGGTTTGACGGGGCTTGGGATTCATGCCACGCTCGACCTTGGCGGGCGTTTGCGGTTCGGGCCGGACGCCGAGCCGGTCGATGCTCCCGACTATCGGGTCGATCCCGGCAAGCAGGAGCGGTTTTTCCATGCTGCAGCATCTCTTATCGACGGATTGGAGCAGGAGTCTTTCGCCCCGGACATGGCTGGTGTGCGTCCGAAGCTGGGTGGCCAGGGTGTGCGTGACTTTATCATCCGGCATGAAGCTGACCGCGGCCTGCCAGGACTCATCAACCTGGTCGGCATCGAGTCTCCGGGGCTTACCGCATGCCTTGCCATTGCCCGCATGGTCGGAGAGCTGGTGCGGGCAATCTGAATTGCAGTCGGAAAGAGCCTCTTGGGAAACGCGGTTATTCATCAATCAGTCCGTATTTTTTGAGTTTTCTCCAGAGAGACACCCTGTCTATTCCGAGCGTCTGGGCAGCAAGCGTTTTGTTGCCGCCGACTTCATCCAGCACCCACTTGATGTAATCCATTTCCTGCTGTTCGAGCGAGGGAATCTTGCCGTCTTTCTTTCGGAATATTTTTACATTGAACAGTTTGAGATCTTCCGGCAGGTGCTCGATTTCGATACGGTTGCCCTGGGTCAAAGCGACTCCGCGACTGATGATATTTTCGAGCTCACGGATATTTCCGGGGAATTCATAATGCGTAAGGAGTGCGAGCACGTCCGGAGACAATTCAGCAACAGGTTTTTTCATGGAGGCAGCATGTTTTTTGAGGAAGAAATAACTCAGAAGCGGGATGTCGATCCGACGCTCCGAGAGCGGTGGCAGTTGAAATGAAACGACATTCAGCCTGAAATAGAGGTCATTGCGAAAGACCCCGCTCTTGACAGCCTCCTGGACGTTTCTGTTGGTTGCGGCAATAAACCGCACATCGGTTTTTATCGGGCGGCCCGAACCGAGCCGCATGACTTCTTTTTCCTGAAGAACTCTCAGCAGCTTTACCTGCATTGAAGGGGGCATTTCTGTAATCTCATCAAGAAACAGCGTGCCGCCTGATGCTGTTTCAATCAATCCCTTCTTGGTCTCATTCGCGCCGGTAAACGCCCCCTTTTCATGGCCGAAGAGTTCATTGGCCAGCAAACTTTCACTGAATGCCCCGCAATTGACGGCCAGATACTGGTTATCCGCCCGCTTGCTCTGCGCATGAATGTACCGTGCAAGCAATTCCTTGCCCGTCCCGCTCTCGCCGCTCACGATGACATTGCAATCAGTAGGAGCCACCTGTCGGGCCGTATCGAGAATTTTCTGCATGCCGGGGTCCTGCGTGATGATTTTGATTTTGCCCTGAAACGCCTCCAGTTGCTCGCGGAGAGTCTCATTTTCCCGCTTCAGGCTGATCTTTTCCAAAGCATCCTTTACGACTTCCCGGACTTCATCGAGCTTGAACGGTTTTGCTATATAGTTGAACGCGCCGTCTTTCATTGCCCGGACAGCCGAATCAAGCGTTGCATATCCGGTGATCATGATGACTTCCGCATCGGGGCGGAGTTCGCGGCTTTTTTTGAGCACGTGCATGCCGTCTACTTTTTCCATCTTGAGATCGGTGAGAACGATGTCAAATTCTTTTTCTTCAAGCGCCTGCAGAGCCGCCTGGCCGCTTTGAACCGCGGTTACCTCATACCCTTCCTTTTTCATGATGTGCTCAAGGTTCTTGAGGGCAATCTTCTCATCATCCACAATAAGAATGCGAGCTGAAGGTATCATATGGCTAGTCCCTCTCTGGACGGCAGACGGACGACGAAAGCCGTTCCTTTTCCGACAGTACTTACAACGGCAATACAGCCTTCGTGCTCATCAATAATTTCGTGTACGATCGAAAGCCCGAGCCCGGAACCCTTGCCCACCTCTTTGGTCGAGAAAAAAGGATCCATGATCCTCGGCAGAATCTCCGGCGGAATCCCGGCGCCTGAATCCCTGATAATGATGTAGGCACTTTCTTCTCCCGGCTCGCATTTGTCGCGATTGACCAGAAAGGTATACGCCTCGGTCTGATCGAACGTCCCGGCTTCAAATGGCGATATCGATGATGCGGATATCTGCAAGCTTCCACCGGCCGGCATGGCATCGATCGCATTTTTGAGAAGGTTCAGAAACGCCTGCTGAATCCGCTGCTTGTCGGCATAAATGACCAGCGAATCAGGAATGTCGATTTGCAGATCAATCGTCGGGGGCAGCTGCCCTCTGACAAACCGGACCGTTTCGTGCAGAACTTCATGAAGATTGATCGTCTCCCTTTTGAACGTCTTTTCTCTCGAAAAGTCCAGAAGGGATCTGACGATATTTCTGGCCCGATCCGTCTGACTTTCTATTTGTTGCAGGAGTTCCTGCCGGTATGCCTTGTCCGAATCGTCCAGTTCTTCCATAAGGATCTGTGATGAGCTCGAAATATTGGAGAGCGGATTGTTCAGCTCATGGGCGATGCCTGCCATGAGCGTTCCGAGTGACGCAAGCTTCTCTGACTGAACCAGATGCTTCTGCCGGATCTGCAATTCCCGCAGCATCTTGTTGAACGCATTGGTCAGGGAAACGATTTCCCGGTCATTCGTTGCAATCACCATTTTGCTGAACCCGCCTGCAGCGATCTGCTCCATTTTTTCCTCAAGCTCTTTCAGCGGCTTCACAACCATCCGGGAAATCAGATGCCCGACCCCGAGCCCGGCCAGGGAAAAGATGAAGATTGATACGAAAAGAATCCGCTCAGCGTTGGTAAGCAGTTCCCGGATACGGTTCTTTTCTGTCGCGGAGATGGTCTCCGCAAGGGTGGTGAGTTCTTTGCCGCGCTCTCTGATCTGGTGTTTGAGCACAGATGCGCGTGCTGCGGGCTGTCCGGCAAGGGAGGCATACTGCTCAAGAAGTTTTCGGTAATCCTGAAGAACTTTCCGCAGATGAAGAATCTCTGCTGAAACCAGAAGATTCTCATACTCACGCTGATGTTTTGCCAGAATCTCCTCTGCGCGCGATACGTAGCGGATTGATTCCTCAAAGTCTTCACGCTGCTGATAGAGGAAAAAATTTTTTTCATACCGCCGCATTTCAAGCGTTGTTTCGAAAAACTCTGCAATGACATCGGCAAACATGATTTTTTTGTCGATGACCGAAAGCTCGGTCAGGGTGAAAAGGAAGAGCGCGAAAATAACCCCGACCCCCGCATAGTAGCCGAGCGAAATCTTTTGTCTGATACTGGGTTTATAATCCATCCTGTCCCATCTTACCCTGATCTATTGCAATTTGCAACATTTTTGAAAAGCGTTGCAACAGAGAAGGCGCTCACGAATCCGGCTGTCGCCTCCCCGCGGTTCTTTTGCGCGCATCTGCCGTATATATCAATTAAATCAGGATGTTCATCGGTTTCGTCTTGCCGGGAAGGTATTTCCGGTAGAACGTTATAGCGCTTTGTTAACGGCGCGTTTGTTGCATTTTGCATCATCATGCATGCGCGCCATAAGCCAGTCCGGCAAGATAACCGACTGATTAATAAATTTATTTTAATGCCACCCCCGCGTGGCACGTTCCGTGAACTGGCAAAAGAAAACACGTAAGGGGGAGTCAATGAATCTTTCACAACACCTTGAAGACCTGTTTTCGGCAGTCGCTTTTGCGGAGGAAGGAGATGTGCGGACAGCGCGTGAATTCCTGAACCGTCGCGAAAAAGCCCTGCTGGTGTTTACCGGACAGGACGTGAAGGCAGAGGCGCTGAAGTACGCGATCACTTTCTGCAAGCGCATGAATACTGAGCTTGAAATCCTCTGCCCCCAAAAGGCGCTGCCGGCTCTTGAAAACGTCAAGGCGCGTCTTGATTGGGAAGATGTTGTCTATGCAGTACGGACGGTGGATGGCTGCCTGAAGCAGGCTGTTGTTGACCTGGTGGATCGCAGCAGCGATATACGCTACGTCGTCATCAAGTCTTACGACCGGCTGAAGCTGGGCTGTGAGACCGAAAAGATCAATGTCTGGCAGGGAATTCATTGCCCGCTCGTTGTGGTGGGTTCGTAGCAGAAATATAGCGTGGGAGCGTGGGCATGCAAGGTTCAGTAAAGCGAAAAAGGTCTGCAGGAATCAAGGTGGTCGTCATGGGGCTTGTGTCGATTTCGTTGTATGTTCTTTTGCTTGCGGAACAGGACGCGATAAACGATTATTTTGGCAGGGGCGGGTTGTTTGCATTTTTACCGATACTGACAGCGTTCATTTTTTCTTTGGTGCACGGCTCCTTTACTGGCAATTTCTGGAGCTTCTTCGGCATGCATCCCAAGCAGAAACAGGAGGGACATTAACATGCAGGACATCACTGCGGTTGCGCAGAATTTTATAGCGCTTGACGCCATGACGGTCATTTATCTCTTTCTGGTTGGATTTGTCGGGGGTCTGGTCAGCGGATTTATCGGTTCAGGGGGCGCATTTGTCCTCACCCCGGCGATGATGAGTCTGGGGGTCCCCGGATTGGTCGCTGTTGCCAGCAATATGTGTCATAAATTTCCCAAGGCCCTTGTGGGCGCGATCAAGCGGGCCAAGTACGGGCAGGTTGATGTAAAGCTCGGTATTATCTTCGGTGTTTTTGCAGAATTCGGCGTTCTGCTGGGCGCTGCTCTGCAGCAGCAGATCAAGGAGCGTTTCGGAGACGCGGGATCGAATCTTTACGTCAGTGTAGCCTTTGTTGTGGTGCTTGGTATCGTCGGTTCGTTTGTGCTTCTGGATGCAGTAAAGACCTACCGTTCGGGGCAGGTTGACACTGAAGAGCAGGTAACGCGGCTGGCCCGATGGGTGCAGTCAATCACCATTCCGGGAACCATGGTGTATTTCAAGAGCATCAATGCACGGATTTCTCTGCTCTTTATCGCCCCTCTTGCGTTCATGACCGGCTTGATGGCCGCGACGATAGCGGTCGGCGGATTTCTCGGCGTTCCGTCGATGATCTATGCCTTTGGCGTGCCGAGCCTGATGGCCTCCGCGACTGAGCTTGTTGTCGCATTTGTCATGGGGCTTGGCGGCAGTTTCAAGTTTGCGCTGCATGGGCTCGTCGATATCCGTCTGGCCATGATCATTCTCGCAGGCTCATTGTTCGGCATACAGCTTGGCGCGATCGGCACTACCTATGTAAAGCCCTTTGCCATCAAGATGGTGATGGGTGTGATCATGGTTATTGTCCTTTTCAGCCGTGCGCTCATGGTTCCTGTATATCTCTCCCAGCTGCAGCTGATGCCCCCCCTTGAAAGCACAACGGATATTTTCCTGAAGAACGTGAGTTTTGCGATCATGGCGGTAGCACTTGTCATTGGAGCCGGTATTGTACTTTTTTCGATATGGTCCGGGCGCCGCTCTGCCCGGCGACAGGCCGCAACAGAAGCACTTGCGCCCAGCCCACTGAAGGGGTAAGGAATACGCAGATGGGTAAATACCGGAAAATCCTGGTCGCTGTGGACGATTCTCCAACAAGCATGCATGCGCTGGAAGAGGCGTTCAAACTGGCCCGATGCGAGCAATGCTGGATAACGGTGGTTTCGGTGGTTCCCGCCTACGAGGGAGATCTGGGCATGACGGCGTTTGGCAATGTTGTAGAAGCGTTCCGGGCTCCCTATGAGAAAGCGCTTGCAGAGGCGGCCCGAAGGGCCTCCGGACAGAAGGTGCTTGTCAAACCGGTTTGCGAGCACGGAGAGCCCTTCGAGCGTATTGTTGATCTTGCTGAAGCCGAAAACTGCGATCTCATAGTGATGGGGCGCTCCGGCAGGAGAAATTTCCAGCGTGCGGTGATCGGCAGTGTTACCGCCCGTGTCATCGGCTATGGGCAGAAGGATGTTTTGGTGGTTCCGCCGCAGGCGTCGATTGGCTGGAGCAATCTGTTGATCGCCACCGACGGATCGAGATTCAGCAAAATTGCGGAACGGAAAGCGATAGAATTTGCCCAGGCATATGGAGCGGAGCTGCACGCGATCATGTCGGTGGACCTTCCGGCCGAATTTTACGGAGAAGCATTCGAAGTTGTGGAAAGACTGGTGCAGGAGGCGAAAAATTATCTTCTTCAGGTCAGGGACTTGGCTGAGCGGAGCGGCGTGTCGGTAAAGACCGCGGTGAGAGAGGGGATTGCAGCTGATGTAATCCTTGCCTATGCGGAGGAGAAAAAGATTGATACCGTGGTTGTCGGATCCCATGGACGATCCGGCCTTCGCAGGCTTCTGATGGGAAGCGTTGCCGAGAGCGTCATCAGGGCCAGCGCGATTCCTGTATTAGTGGTAAAAAGTTAGTGTTCTCCTGCCGGGCTGCAATCAGGATCATTATTCTCATGACAATTTTGAGGTTATTCTAATCACCCAGGGACCATTGCAGGTGTTCATTCGTCGTTCCTGCACTTTTCTGTATAATCAAGGGTATGGACCTCCCACAGGAACAAAACATGCATCCCCGGGTGCTGAATCGGCGCACGCATATGGCAAAT
>Ga0228535_1003659_pt1 | contig 10493 bp, 11 predicted proteins | sample SJ1metagenome_FD_168457 | JGI IMG/M metagenome (GOLD analysis project Ga0228535, IMG submission 168457) | Enriched culture of PCE-dechlorinating microbial communities from Ithaca, New York, USA - SJ1 | ecosystem: Engineered > Modeled > Simulated communities (microbial... > Unclassified | place... | reverse complement strand
AGCTTCAGAACGATCATAAAAGTATTCATTAAGACTTACAGTGTTGAATTCAATTACATTCGCTCTATCCAACACTTTAGGACTGGGAATATATGTAGTTTCATCAATATTTATTGTTCCCGTAATATAAAAATTTGGAGGAATACCAATCTGCGAATTTATTATATCAAAGTATTCATCATCAGTATCAATATAATCTCCAGAGCCTGCTGCTGAATGTAGAATTATTTTTTCCGCAGTATATCCATTCTGTCTTGTTCTTTCTACTAGACGAGTTTCAAGAACACTTAAAACATCACTTAAGTAATATTCGATTTTGGACAGATTCATTTCATCAAGTATTAAGAAAAATGGAACTCCTGGATTTTCCTGAGCAAACAAAAGGTGCCTAAGAAATGGACCAATGTGATATTTATTTTCTATCACATTATAATAACCAATTATTCCTGAAGAATCAGTCCAATCACTTTTTACAGGGATGATGCAAATATTATTCTCATAAACAACGGGGTTGATGGTAGATTCCGAATCAAAAACGTCATCAGAGACTTTTACAAGCTCAAATTTTTTTTCTTCCACTTTTCTAAGATTAATAATATCCCCCACTTGAAATCTTTCCTTTAGTAAGGGTTGTAAATCATATTGGTAAGAGTCTTGTTTTTTACTTTTAAACCGAACTCTTACCAGGGGTGAGACAGCTCTCTGCACATAAAATGATACTTTGTGCTCTTTCCCATCGAATAGTATTACAAAATCGTATAAAGAACTGAAGTTATCTAATCTGCCACTTTCCTGAAGCTCTTCCTTTTCCCTTAAAAATCCAGCGTACTCTTCCTCGTTGAGCAAAACAGGTAAATCGCTTGCTTTAAAATTACCTCGCCCATCTCCATTTAAGATTCCATCGGTAAGTTTTAAAGTGACATATTCTTCTTGGACAGAAGTCGAAATTTGCATTTCATGAACGGACTCTACTCCTGAAAGTAACTCAAAAGGCCTAAAGAGTTGGGCAATCTTTGTTTTTCCTGTCCCAGATATGCCTGATAAAATTACAAATGGTTTAGTGTATAATGATAAGCAATAATTTGTTATCAAATCTTCACTAAAATTTATACCTGCCTCAGAATACAATTGATATAGTTTTTTAGGGTCCATCTCATATCTCCAAAAATTCATTAATTGATTCGCCAAAGAATACTAAAACTAGTTATACATGAAAAATTTTCTTGGTAGTAGCCTATTATATCATAGCAGCTAATAACACAGGAGCAAAAAAAGATGTAAATAAAACCATTAAAATTATTTTAATATCCTTGTATGTTTTTAGTGAGAGGATTTACTGCTGACTTCAAAATCCAAAGTGCAGGGATTGTTCGATTGAATCCGAATGCAAGAAAAGAGGAATCTCCTTTTAGCCTTCAATTTCATTGACACCTCCCCTCTTATCCTTTACTCTCAAGCCTACCCAAACACTACTTAACATTTGTTTACACTATTTTCCAAATTTCTATTGACCCTCCACACCATTTCGTACTATCCTCCATCTACCAAGCCTGACGACTAACAGGCTTACAAGGATGACAAGGATTATGAAGAAAACTACCGTGACTTTTGGAGAGTACCTGAAGCACAAACGCGAAGAAAAGCAGATTAGCTTGCGCGAGGTGGCTCGTACTTTGGGAGTGTCGGCGCCGTTCCTGAGCGATGTGGAAAACAATCGCCGTGGACCGCTGACTGAGGAACGACTGGCAGATTTGGCGAAGGTGCTGAATCTGAATGAAAAAGAGAAAGCCGAGATGTATGACATCGTCGGGAAACAGAAGGGACTGCTCGCACCGGATCTGAATCCGTATGTGACCGAACGACCGTATGTGAACGCCGCTCTCAGGACCGCAAGGAATTTGGAAGCGAACGAAGAGGATTGGCAACGATTTGTCGATGATCTGATCAAAAGGAAGAATGGGGATAACTGATACACCATGATGAAATGCGCAAGTAGACTCGACGCCAATGGCATACCACATCTCAGCAAAAGTCAGCTGGAAACCTATGGAGAACGAGTGCTGCGCGACTTTTCCCCTACCGTCCTACTGATACCACAACCCACCGATATCGACAGGCTTATCACCGATTACATGGGCTTTACCCTAGAATACCAATATCTTTCCCATAACCAGGTATATCTGGGGATCACGGTGTTCGATGATACCGATACCCTACCCGTATACAATCCCGAGCAAAACCGGGCTGAGTTCCTACCGGTGAAAAAGAACACCATCATCATCGAGGGGACCCTTGCCGACAATCCCAATCTCATCCATCGTGAGCGTTTCACCGAAGGGCATGAGGCATCACACGGGTTGATCCATCCCGAGTATTATCAGAGGAAGGCCCAAATTGCCAGTCTGCACGATTACTGTGGTTGTGGCTATTCCAAACCGTGCTTCCCTGACCTCAGTGGTGTTGATGGAAGCGGCAAACGCTTGAAAGGAGAAGCATGGCTCGAATGGCAGGCCAACTACCTGGCATCGGTGCTCCTGATGCCCCGAAGTGCGGTTAGACGCCTACGAAACGTGATCGAACCCAAGGGTAGTCCGTACTGGTACCTTGAGCTGATCCAGACAATGGTCGATGTGTTCAACGTCTCTGAGGAAGCTGCAAGGGTACGCTTGCTATCACTAAACTACCTTCCCACCTAAGAAACAACCACCGGGGTCCACTGGTGATCACCTGTGGACCATTTGATACAAAGATTCCTGACTGCTTGATTGCAGCAGGTTTCTTTTTCGATTCGATGTTAGCTTTATTGCTAACACCATACAGCAAGAGGAGTTGCGATGGATATTCCCATGAGGTGCCCCAAATGTGGAAAGCGGGCATTCGACACCACAGGATTTTACCACATACACCAACCGCTTGAGATCTCGCTCAAATGCCCACAGTGCAGCCAAATTGTGCGAGTTCCGATCGTACAGGATGGGAGCATGCCCAACAGGAAAGGAGGCTATCGCGTTCACATCATGAACAAGTAACGTAATGGGGAACACCTTCCCCTAGTATTGAGATATTTTGATAACCCGGTACATACCGAGCAATGGGGCCGCATGGCGAGCCACCGAATAGCCGGATGATCCACAAGACACTCGTTTTGCGATCATCCGGCTTTTTTATGCCCATCAGGACCGTTCGCTTCATTGGCAAAAGCTCATGGTCATCACCACCTGGATCCGTTGGATCCGAAAGATCGCATCCTTGGTGCTCAGCCAGGATTCCCCGCCGGGATGCACCATATCAATCACTGAACGCCGGTTGTAGGGAATGCACCGGCCGAAGGTCAAAACGGAGATGCGTTTTGATTTCGGCCAGCATGCCCTCGCCGCTGCATACCCGAATGCCTGTCTCCGTTTTGCCCGAACCCCAAGGAGGGGAACATGGCAAAGGACGCCAGGACAGAATTCTTCTATTGCATCGACGGAAAACCGTACCGACTTACCCCAGGTAAGGATGGAATCACAGAGGAGATCATCACCGTTCTCCGTGACTCATACCATGCCGAGAAACTGAATGACCGGTATGAAGATGAACTGCAGGATGCGAATTTTAAATTCTCAAAGTTTCTTCACGATGCCAACCCAATAACTCATCCTAATGATCCCATCGAGCACCTTGTGGATACTTCCCAAGCCCCCGAGGAGATTCTATTCCAGGATGAGCTTCCCCCCTCGATCAGGAATCAGGTGCAGACGATCATCCCCCAATTGATCCCCGCCCAACAGGAGCTTTTCTGGAAGCTCTGCGAAGGCCGACAACTCGTCGATATCGCCCGGGAGGAAGGGACCACGGACAATGCGATCCGTAGCCGCCGCAGGAAGATGTTCGATCGCATCAGGGCTCTCTATGCCGAGGAGTTCGGGGATGCATAGTCCCCGTTTTCTCCTTGGGGTACGGATTTCAGGTATTAGGCAGAGGATGTACTTACGGGGTGATGACACACCGAAACAACCTCCGGGGAAACACCCCGTACAGCGATGGAGAAACACAATGAAACTTCAACACAGGGTCCAGATCAATGTGGCCCAAGTCCGTGAAGGAACCCAGGGAGTGTTGGGTAGCCGTGGACGAAAGTTACCCGCAAGGCTGCTGCGATTCCTGTTCGGCCAGTTCAGCGAAGTGCTCGTACTCACACCGGGCAAGACGGTCAGAAGCGTCGAGATACATGAGATGCAAGAAGGAGCGAATGAAAATGGAAGATAAAGCCCAGTTGTTGCTTGATGGAGCCAAGGGATTCAGATCTCTTGCGGAGGCGCTCGAATTAGCCGCCGAAGTGCTTCGCACACAAGACCTGAAGAACCTGCTCGGACAGAAGGAGATCCAACCAGACCTTTTTGAAGCACAGGACTCACCAACGATTCAAGAGCCATCAAAGGATGAGTCCCCTTTGGCTCTGATCGATGTGCGCAAGATACTCGCAGAGAAGTCGCGTGATGGTCACACAGACCAAGTGCGGCTGCTCCTGCAAAAGTATGGAGCTGACAAGCTCTCAGCGATCGATCCCTCCCATTACAAAAATCTTGCCGATGAGGCTTTTTGTCTGGGAGCGACATTGGAAGATTTGAAGGCTGCCGTCGACGCAATCACCTCGAAGCACAAGGCCGATCAGCTGCCAGCCATCTTCGAACACCACTACGCCACCGGCCTTGAGGATCTGAAACCGGAATATTACCCGGGTTTACTTCGGGATATCAGGAGGCTTGCCGATGAGTAGGCATGCCCTTCTCTCTCCCTCATCGGCCTCGCGATGGACAATGTGTCCGCCATCGGCACGCCTATGCGAACACATCGAGGAGAAATCCAGCGTCTTTGCCGAGGAAGGAACCGAAGCCCATACCCTATGCGAGTACAAGGTCAAGCTTGCCCTGGGAATCAAGATGGAGGACCCGAGACCCACCTTGCACTACCACAATGAGGAAATGGAAAGCTGTACCGATGAATACGCCGCATTCGTTCTCGAGGCATTGCAGCATGAGAAGGATGCTCAAAAAGATCCGTTGATACTCCTTGAACAACGCCTGGATATCAGCACGTATGTACCTGAATGTTCTGGGACCGGAGACTGCATCATCATCGCCGACAGGAACCTGCATATCATCGACTTCAAGTACGGACAGGGGGTCGAAGTCTCTGCAGATCACAATACACAGATGATGCTCTACTCCCTCGGAGCTCTTGATATGTTCGGCTCGCTGTATGAGGTGGAAGAGGTATCGATGACCGTATTCCAACCCCGCCTTGCAAACGTGAGCACGTTCACCATGACTGCCGATGATCTAACCAACTGGGCTGAATCCTATCTCAAACCAAGGGCTGAATTGGCATTCCGGGGCAAGGGTGAATTCTGTTCAGGTTCCCATTGCCGCTTCTGCAAGGTGAAAGCCACCTGCCGCAAGCGTGCCGAGGCAAACCTGGATCTCGCTCGCTACGAGTTCGCCGAGCCTGTACTCCTGGGAGATGACGAGATTGCAGAGATCCTGAGGCAGGCTGACGAGTTGGCTTCTTGGGTAAGCGATATCAAGGGGTACGCTCTTTCGGTATTGGGTAGAGGAGGAAAACTGGAGGGATTCAAACTGGTCGAGGGTAGATCGATACGCAAGTACACCGATGAGCAGGCTGTCGCCGAAGCAGTCAACTCTTCTGGATTCGATCCCTATGAACACAAGGTACTGGGAATCACGGCAATGACCGAATTGCTGGGAAGAACACGATTCAATGAGATCTTGGGCCCATTCATCTACAAGCCCAAAGGCAAACCGACGCTCGTACCGGAAAGCGATAAAAGACCGGCTATCACAATCAACGACTTTGACGACATGGAGGAAAAGTAATGTCAACAATAGCAAATCCAATGAAGGTAATCACCGGAAAGAACACCAGATGGTCCTATGCAAATGTGTGGGAGCCCAAGTCCATCAATGGAGGGTCTCCGAAGTATTCGGTCTCCCTGATCATCCCCAAAAGTGACAAGGCAACTGTGCAGAAAATCAAGGCTGCCATCGAGGCTGCCTACAAGGAAGGAGAGGCTAAGCTCAAGGGCAATGGAAGGACAGCCCCGTCCCTTGCATCACTGAAAACCCCCTTGCGCGATGGTGATATCGACCGCCCGGATGACCCAGCTTACGAGAATGCGTTCTTCATCAATGCCAACAGTGCCACCGCACCAGGTATCGTTGATGTGGATTGCAACCCGATCCTGAACCGCAGTGACGTGTACTCGGGTGTGTATGGCAGGGCCTCGATCACCTTCTATGCATTCAACTCCAATGGCAACCGCGGCATCGCATGCGGGCTTCAGAACCTGCAGCTGATTAAAGAGGGAGAGCCCCTGGGCGGTAAGGCGAGTGCCGAGAGCGACTTCGCCACTGACGATGAGGATGATTTTCTCGCCTAAATAAACCATATTGACGATGAAATCCCTTACCTATCTGGACTGCAACCGAAAAGTTGCAGTCTTTTCTTTGTCAGAATACAAATTGCAAGAAACTTGATGGAAACCAGCAAGAAATTGGAGTAGCATGGAATTTGACTATAGGAGGACTCAATGAAGAAAATTCCTGTTTTATTATTAGCTTTCATAATGTTACTGATGCTTACAACTGGCTGTACAACATTCACCGACTCGGTTCCGTCAAACAATCCAAAAGCATTCATGGAAACAGCCGGCATCCTGCCGAGCGCAGGCCAGTCTGCTTGGCTCAAGAGATATTATGTTGATGAATTCGGCAGCCCGACTGATATTCCCTATGCAACACTCAAAAATGTGAAAGCATCGGGTACATTCAGCAACAGTGCCACGAACAACTCAAGGATGTATGCAAAATTCATCGTAGACGCAAATAGATTGAACCTGGAGCTGTTTGAGTATGAGAGTGAATTCCCTGTTTCCGGCTTGATCTCGGATTATGCGGTCATCAAGATCAAGGATTCTACCGGCACTACCTCGGAACTCAGAACCAGAGCCAAATTCTCCGACTCGAATACCAAGAGATTGGTTATCTCCGATGCTTATGACGTGAAGACCGTTTTTGGTGCCCTGCTGAACAGCGATTCTGTTCAGTTCAGGATCGAGGTCAGGAACACGTACGGATCATCCGCCAGCATATACCTTTTCTCTGTTGATGCCAGAGGTTTCGGCCAAGCGTATGCCTCTGCATTTATCGAAGACTGGTACCAAAAACCGGAGGCTGCAGGGAACCTGCTGATGCCCTTGGCGGAATATGTTTCTTCCGTACCCGACGAAGGATATGCAACATTTGAAGAGGCCGATTTCTCTGAGACGGAAAAAACTTATTATCGGGAATATCTTCTCAATCATGGAGGGTATGATGCCTCTGATTTCTTTTGGTTTGTCGAGCGTGAGAATGGTGTGATCAAACAGGTTGACACCGAGAATCTCTATCACGTCAACTTCAACTTCCAATATCTTAGTCCGGCAGAAGCTGAAAAATATGCAAAAACCATCCCTACCATGATGATGTATTATTGCGGGGATACTGTAGTGATCGATAAGGAAAACAATCGTTTCTACGGGATGTTTGAAAATATGGATACCTCCATCTATGGTCCATGGAGAAATATCAAGCTTACAATCCAGCTTGAGGAAAGCAAGGATACCATCGACTTCCTGATGTCATTCGTACCGCACGAGGATTAAGCGTGGAAGCTGGATAAATACCCCTGATTCCATAGCAATACGTACACCCTGACTGCAGTTCTCTCGAGCTGCAGTTTTTTTTGGGGTACGGTTTCCCGGTATTAGTCGGGAGGCTTATGCATGCAATATCTGGGAATCGATCTTGAGACATATTCATCGGTGAACCTGCTCAAGGGCGGAGTCTACCGATATTGCGAAGCAGAGGACTTCGAGATCCTCCTGTTCGGTTACAGCATGGACGGCGGGGAGGTGAAGGTCGTCGATCTCGCCCGGGGAGAAAAAATCCCCAAAAACATAATCAGGGCTATCTACGATGATGGCATCATCAAATGGGCATTCAATGCAACCTTCGAACGCATTTGTCTTTCCCGCCATCTAGGACTGCCGACAGGTACTTATCTGGACCCGGTCTCTTGGCGTTGCACGATGATTTGGTCGGCGTATCTGGGACTACCCCTATCGCTGATGGGCGTCGGTGCGGTGCTCGGTCTTCAGAGACAGAAGCTCTCAGAGGGCAAGGATCTGATCAGATACTTCTGCACACCATGCAATCCTACTATCACCAACGGCGGACGTACCAGGAATGAGGCTGATGATGCACCTGACAAATGGAAATTGTTCATCGAGTACAACAAGCGCGATGTCGAGGTTGAGATTGCCATCCATCAGCGCCTCTGTCGATTTCCGGTTCCCGATGCCATCTGGGATGAGTACCGCCTTGATCAAGGCATCAACGACCGGGGTGTGCTGGTCGACAAGAATCTCGTGGGTAATGCAATCAGGATGGACAAACGTGCCCGAGAAGAGTTGATTGCGAAGATGAAGGATCTCACTGACCTCGAGAATCCCAACTCGGTATCCCAGGTAAAGACCTGGCTATCAGAGAACGGACTTGAAGTTGATTCTCTTGGCAAGAAGGATGTGAAGGCGGCTTTGCAGGATGCCCCGCGCCAGATCCAGGAAGTACTCGAGCTCAGGCTTCAGCTTGCCAAGTCGTCGGTGAAGAAGTACCAGGCGATGGAAAATGCAGTTTGCAGCGATGGCAGGACAAGGGGCATGTTCCAGTTCTACGGGGCAAACCGTACCGGGAGGTGGGCCGGAAGACTCGTGCAAATGCAAAATCTACCCCAGAACCATCTGGAGGATCTGGAGACTGCAAGAACCTTGGTGAATAGCGGTGGGTATGAAGCGGTGCAGATGTTGTATTCCGATGTTCCCAACACATTGTCGCAGTTGGTCCGTACCGCCTTCATTCCCAGGAAAGGGTATCGGTTCATTGTATCGGACTTCTCTGCAATAGAAGCAAGGGTGCTCTCCTGGCTTGCGGGGGAAACCTGGCGAATGGAGATCTTCGCCGAAAACGGAGATATCTACTGTGCCTCCGCTTCTCAGATGTTCAAGGTTCCAGTAGAGAAACATGGCCAGAATGCCCATCTAAGACAGAAAGGGAAAATTGCCGAATTGGCACTCGGTTACGGCGGTTCGGTAGGGGCTCTGAAGGCGATGGGCGCTCTGGATATGGGCCTTGAAGAGAATGAGCTCAAGCCATTGGTGGATGTGTGGCGTCAATCCAATCCGAACATCGTCCAGCTTTGGTGGGATGTGGATAAGGTGGTTAAGGAAGCGGTCAAGGAAAGGATCTCGACCAACACACATGGCATCAATTTCTCGTATGAGAGTGGCTTCCTGTTCATCACCCTCCCCTCGGGCAGACGGCTTGCCTACGTGAAGCCCCGTATGGGTACCAATGATTTTGGCAGCGATTGCGTAACCTATGAGGGTGTGGGAGCCACAAAGAAATGGGAACGCATCGAAACATATGGGCCCAAGGTGGTGGAGAACATCGTACAGGCAATCAGCCGTGACATTCTCTGCCACTCGATGCAGCAACTCAAGGATCATCGGATCTGCATGCACATCCATGACGAGATCGTCATCGAGGCACCTGCTGAAGTGGAACTGAAAGACATCGAGGCTTCCATGGCGGCATCGCCATCATGGGCGGATGGATTGCTGCTCAATGCGGATGGCTTTGAGACCAAATTTTACAAGAAGGACTGAATATGAATATACGCAACAAGGAAGGATATATGGATAGGACCCCTTATGAGGCCATGAAGGCTATTGAGAAACAAACTAGACCACATTTTGATTATCACCCCATGGTATATATCTGCTCTCCATATGCTGGAAATATCGAAGAGAATGTGTTCCATGCTCGACGTTACAGCCGCTTTGCTGTCGAGAAAGGTTATCTTCCGATAACCCCTCACCTGCTCTACCCACAGTTTCTTGATGATGGGCTTCAGAGTGAACGCGATCTGGGCATGTTCTTCGGCATCGTGCTCATGAGCAAATGTTCGGAAGTTTGGGTGTTTGGTGAACGGATCAGTACAGGAATGCAAATTGAGATTGATAGGGCTCGCTGCAAGGGATACAAGGTGAGATTTTTCGGCAGTGATTGCCTTGAGACCGAACCCAGGAACACTTGATCATTCCATTTCCTCCTCTGGTGGTTTCCCTTTCCCCAACTTCAAAGGGTACGGTTTTCCGGCAATAAGAAGGAGGAATAATTATGAGTCGAAAAACCTTACCCTGTTATAGCCAAGAACGGTGCAACAATGATGTGTGCCATTCCAGTGAAAGAACATCCCCTTCATTGGATACGCTGATTCCCATCAACTATGAAACCCCAACTCCAACTGTCAACGCGCGGAATCTGCACATAGCGATGCAGGTGCCAACCCGATACAACGACTGGTTCCCCCGCATGTGCCAATACGGCTTT
>Ga0228535_1003657_pt1 | contig 10497 bp, 11 predicted proteins | sample SJ1metagenome_FD_168457 | JGI IMG/M metagenome (GOLD analysis project Ga0228535, IMG submission 168457) | Enriched culture of PCE-dechlorinating microbial communities from Ithaca, New York, USA - SJ1 | ecosystem: Engineered > Modeled > Simulated communities (microbial... > Unclassified | place... | reverse complement strand
GTAGCTATTGGGGTGTTTGAGCAGGGGCACAAGGTCATCCCAGTACGCATAGAACAGTCCGGGATGGGCTGCGCTCGCATCATCCGCCACATAGTAGCATTGGAAGTAAACCATGATGTGCGGATGTGTGACCAGCAGGCGCATGATCTCATCGCGGGCGGCGATATCCTCCACTGCCAGGCGGACGAACGCCGCGCGGTCAAAATCCTTCACCGATATCCGGGCTTCAATGTCTGCGATGTTCATAGATAGGGTGATTTTGGTGAACGGGTAAGCGCTTTTTCGATATCACGGATGTGCTGCGTAATATGGTCGCGCACGATGGTGAGATGCTCATCAGGGGAGTAATCTCTCGAGCCCACCTTGTAGGGGATTATCCCGAGCGATTCCTGCAATATGCAACCGGTGATGGCGGCTTGCGCGGTTTCAAGTTCTGCGAGGAGGTCTTCCACACTTTTAGTGCGCGCTTCTGCAAAGCAGCGTTCGTTGAGGGCGTGGAAAGTTCCACGCAGAGGTCTGGGCTTCATCCCGCTGGCGAGGTCGCTGGTGTTGCGGGCAAAGCTCTGGTGCCAGTAGGCGATATGTGCCAGCACATCTTTCGCACTCCAGCCCAGATACACCTCGAGGAATGGATCGGGTATCGAGCGCATCAGGCGGGTTAGCTGGGCGACAGTTTCATTCAATTGCTTAAGAAGTTCAGTTCGGGATGGCATTAGGGTTACCAGCTAACTACAGCATCCAGGAATTGGTAGAGGATATCATCCACCGGCGGATCCAGGTTAAGCTCCTGGCGAAAGAGCCGCATGGCATGTCCACCAGAGGGGTAAATCTGTTTGACGAAATGCTCACCGCTCAGGTCTTTACAGCGGTAGTAAGCCGTCATATCCGTTTCGGCAGCCACACACATGGTGGTTTTGCCGGCTTTTTCCATCTGACCCACGGCATCGGCGTATGGTACGCCCAGGTAATCGCCGGGTGAAAGCGAGAGCGCTGCCAGGCAGTTTTCGCAGGCATCCACTACTGCATCTGCGCCGATGCTGGCGCCGATTCCAATAACCTGATCCGGGTCTACTCCCTCAAGGCTGGCAGCAGTACGATAAGCTGCCTTCGCATCCAGAATGTACTTGGACCAATCTCCGCTGAATCCACTCTCGCCATACCCGCGGAAGTCAAAGGTGAACACGGCAAAAGATCGGTTGGAATCCATCATCTTGAAGGGGAAGGGCGTATCAAAGGTTTTCTGCACCTCCCTTTCCTGCAGATTCGTGCCTCGATTTTGCAGCCAGGTGACCATACCAACATCCAGCCAGTCAGTCTGGTCGCCTTCTGCCCAGTGCATCAACACAACCACCGGTGCAGGGTTGACCGCTGCTGGATAGTAATACCCAACCAGGGGGACATTATCTTCAGTCACAAATTCGATTCGTTGCGGTTCAGGTGGTAGCGCCGGCAGAGTGGGTTCCACCACAGGTAAAGATGGGGACTCAGTCGGGGTGGGCAGGGGTTGTTCGATGGGAGCAGGTGCAACAGTAGGCAGGGCGGAGGGGATAACAGTTGGAAGAGTAACTGGCTGCGGTGCACACGAGGCGAGTAAACAAATAAAAATTATCACCGAAAGAAGTCTATGGTTAGTCATCATTTTTTGCATATAATCTGTTCACAGGATAATTACGCCAGATATACCATTACGTTAATTATAGACACATAGCTGTTCCTGTGTACATACCCCATCATAAGTGCAGGTTTATCTGGTAGATGTCTGAAAACCGCATTTATTATCAGGCAGGAAGAACATGTTATTCAGCCAGGGTTCCCTGTTTTTGATATCGTTGAAAGAGGCTGCCCCATGCTGTTTCTTCGCGCCAGCGGGCAGCTATTTTGCGGTATTTCAGTGGCCAATAGAGGTAATCCTGTTCCACTTCACCGATAAAGGTAGGGATGATGACCAGCGGAGTGCGCAGCACCAGCTTCTGGAGTACGCGGGTCGGACCGTACCATGCCAGCCACGCAAGGAAACTGTGCGAATTATATCCTACCTTGAACTGCCAGTTCACGCCAGAAATATCATCCCCAACAATCTCGATCTCATGGGGATCGCCTACTCCCAGGCCCTGTTCATGCGCCAGGTGGATGTACTTAATCGAGAGTGGGTCAAAGCCCATTAATTTCGCAGCAACGGCATCAATAGCGACCTGGTCTGCTGAAGCAAGGATGACATTTTTCTCCAGCGGCTGAATCATGCGCGGACCGGCGCCAGTTCCGGCAGTGGTGCCATCCATCACGGCAAATATGCCCGGATGGATCTCTCTCTGGATGGCGAGTAAATCCACCAGCGTTTCATGAATCCAGGTGTGGGTGTAATGGCGGTACTTGCTGAGCAGACCCCCAAAGGCGTTCTTCATCGCCCCGGTGGTGGTTGTGTACATGTGAGTCTTCACTGTGGGCAGGTGAACGATATTTTTCCCGATGAAGTAATCGGGGATATGGATGCCCTCCGGGTAGATATGGTCCAGTGCGAGCATTTTCACCTTGGGTTTGTAGGGGATCCAGGTCATATCGTTGGTGCGAAAGTTATACAATGCCGGAACGTTGTAACGCTTGAAAATGGGTACATAACCGTTCAGGTCTTCACCCTTGAAGGCATTTGTCACCACGGTCTGGTTCTGCACGCAGACCAAATCCTCGAAACCGGCCTTGCGTAGTGCCAGAATCGTACCTTCCAACTGCCAGGGGGTTGTATTCGCACCGGGCATGGGAAAATGCCAGGTGATGTTATCTTTCAGAATGGTCGTAGTGTCTCTTTGAAGGGCATCACCCACAGCAGCCAATTCCATCAGCCGCCGGTAATCATCCAGTGCCGTTTCGGGTTTTGTATAAAGAACTGCCACTTTCGCTTTGTTTGTCATGTTGTTCCCCACCTATCAGGTATAAGATAATTATGCCACAATCCAATCAAGTCAGTATTCATGTTAAACGGATACGCCTAATCCAAACCGCCATTTGGATAGGCGCATCCATTACCACTAACCAGAAACTTGTAAGGAGAGGTTATTCTGTCATTTTTTGAAGCCAGTCCTCATCTGTAATATCCAGCCGCAAGGGAGTGAGTGAGACCAGGTTATTGGCAACAGCCCAACGGTCACTGTTTTCATCCGGGTTGGTGAGCGGAATTGCAGAAAACCAGAAGATCTTGCGCCCATTCGGGTCTTTGCTTTCAACCACCTGACCGTTATATTGACGGACAGATTGATGAGTCCACCGGATTCCAACCGGTTCTTCTGGTAGATTCACATTGACCAGTCGGGGGTGATTGCCCGTTGTCAGCATCTTGATCACTTTAGATATATATGGTTTTTGCTTTTCATAAGTTGGCTCGGCACCATTCACATCCATGCTGAACGCAATAGCCTGTACGCCCAGAATTACCCCCTGCTTGGCAGCTGCCACTGTGCCTGAATGCCAGACATCACTACCCATGTTGCTGCCGAGATTGATGCCCGAAAGTACCAGGTCTGCACCGCCGAGGTGGTATAAGCCCATCGCCACACAATCAGCGGGGGTGCCGTTCACGCGGTATGCTTCAAAGCCTTTGATCATCTTTACCCGATGGTATTGCAATGGACGGCGGATCGTGATCGCATGTCCCACCGCTGATTGTTCAAAGTCGGGGGCGAAGATAAATACTTCACCAAATTGGGCGGCTACTTCTGCCAGGGCAATCAAACCTGGGCTGAAGATACCATCATCATTACTAATTAATATACGCATCTTAATACATACTCTACTTTCTTTTACATAATCATTATGATGGGTTTAGTTTAACAAGTTACCAATGGAAAGTTAACAAATTGTTATAGGTTGGCAATCAGTCCTTCCCGACTTTCCTGTATAGCCTACATTTTTCCATGAGCAATCTTACCCACCCATAGGCAGCCTGTCCAATTCAGTCAATTTGTCATGTTCTCGAATTGAGATTGTGTTTATCTAACATTTCATCAAAGCGGAGAAACCTGATTTTTCCTGATTGGCGACAGACAACCGGGAGAGGAGCCATTAATGTTGGATAATCCAAACGATTTGGAATATCTCCAAACATCTATTTAGAATTTTCACATGTATTGGGTCTGTGATTTTGTAAATGTCTTCAAAAACCACATGTTAATTGGCCAAACTGATACTTTTTCAATAATATCGCACTTATTAACAGCGTAATTCTAAGATATCTGCATCAGCAAAGAATTTTCCCATCACAGCCTGATGTTTTTTCGGTGAGCCAGCAGCCTGCCAGCTACAGGTCATCTTTTCACCGCATTTATATTGGCTATGGCTCTGGATACTCAGCCCACAATCACGGAAGGTTTTTTCTAAGGCAGAATATTTTTCCACACTGGCAGTGCAAACAATTTCATATTTTCGTTCTTCACGGGCATTGTCAATCCGAAATTCCAGTGAAGGCAGAACCCATAAAATGATCATCGCGGCAAGTACCATAACTCCAGAAAGAAGGTACTGACCACCCCCTATCCCCATCCCTACTGCGGCAGTCAACCAAATGGTGGCGGCAGTTGTCAAACCGATTACTTTGCCCCCATCCCTTAATATCACCCCCGCACCCAGAAAACCGACACCGGTTACAATATTCGCCGCGATACGATTGGGATCAGAGTTGGGGGCAAGGTTTGCAGAGATAATAGTGAACAGACTGGCTCCCGCGCAGATAAAAATGAGAGTGCGAAAACCAGCCGCTTTATCGCGAAATTCACGTTCCATCCCAATCAAGCCACCGGCAGCAACCGCCAAAAGGATTTTTATGACGTCTTCCGGGTTTAGAATCATCCAAATTCCTCCATGAATTACTCATTTGTTGAGATCTATCTGGCTGGTAAAAATAATGCCGAATGCTAATCCTGAATATCCAGCAATTCAAGAAATGCTTTTACCACCCTGGGATTAAAATGCCTGCCACTCTGGCTTTTGATATAGTCAATTGCATCCTGCTCAGTCCAGGCTTTACGGTATGGACGGTCAGATGTCAGCGCATCGTAAACATCTATGATGGAGAATATTTGCGCAACCAGGGGTATTTGATCTCCCTGTAATCCGCGTGGATAACCGGTGCCATCCCACTTTTCATGATGACAGAAGGGAATATCCATTGCCGGAGCCAGGTACTCAATTTGAGAGAGGATCATACTCGCCTTTTCCGGGTGGGTACGCATAATTTGCATTTCATCATCAGTAAGTGAACCAGGTTTTTGAAGGATCGCATCGGGAACTGCCATTTTACCAATATCATGCAGTAGCGCACCCCGGCGAATATGCCCGAGCTCATCCACCGGGATACCCATCTGAATGGCAAGTTTCATTGTCAGATCGGCTACCCGGTGCGTATGCTCGTCTGTAACATGATCTCGCATATCAAGCACCTGCGACCATCCCATCAACGTTGCATCGTACGCTTGAGAAAGGTCTACCAGCGCCTGCTGGGCTTTCTGGAATAATTTGGCGTTCGCCACAGCCAAGGAAACCTGATAAGAGAGGATGTAACAAAGATCGATTTCACTGGAGGAAAACTTTCGCACTGTATCGGTGGAACCGACGATAAAGACGCCGATCACCTCTTCCTTCAGGAGCAGTGGAAAATACAAAATGGATATGAGATGCCTGGATTCGATTACCGCTTTCTCAGCGGGAGTAACCTCGGCAGTTCTGGTATCTTCCAGATACACCGGTGCCTTTGTAGTCACAGCTTCCAGTATGTGGGGATGATCCCCAAGAAATGCTCGCCTTAGTTCATCGGGAAACTGGGTTGGCAGCGGTGGTGTGGTTGCCCCCAGCAGCAGATTTCCGAGTTCAAGGGTATAGATCGCACCCGTTTGCAAATTCATCAGGTCTGCCGCGCTTTCGATGGCAATCTGAAGAACACAATCCAACTCCATGGTCGAAGCCAGAGAGCTGCTTACTTTCAATAATGTTGATAATTCTTTAGGAGAAATGCGTGTGGTCAGTTCTTCATAGACATTCATCTGGTCAGATTCCATGTTCACCTCTGCACTAGCTCCCAATCTTCATACCAGCAAATAGTTTTCATCGAGAATGCGTTACCATAGAATCAATATCTTAATTATACAATTTTGAATACATAAAAATTGTACTCCATCCTCTTAAATTATCATCCTATCCCGCGTTGATAAAGCAGGAACATTCCCCATAGGTACAGGATAAATAAAGCAAGAGCATCCAGCTCAATGTTAAAGATCCGCCTTTCCAACTTTGCCAGGTTACCCACTAATCCCACAATGGTCATTAACAACCCAAATAGCCCAACGAGGATAAACGCAGGATCAATTGTCGAAAGGAATCTTCCATCAATATAGAATAAATCAGTGAAACCCACGGCGAACATATTGAACATATTGCTGCCAAACAAGTTGCCTATTGCCATATCTGACGCACCGATACGGATGGCTGCAATGGTGGTCACGATTTCAGGTAATGAAGTTACCAGAGCAACGAGCGTCGTACCAATAAATGTTGTTCCGAGACCTGTGATAATGGCTATTTCGTTGCTGCTGCTTACCATAACCGGAGTAACCACGAACAAAGCAGCTGCTGCTGCCAGAAATCCTACAATCCCCACCCAGAGTTTTGGCGTGCCTTTCGGGATTTCATAATCACCAGCATCGACATTTCCTATATCTTTTGCAATTAATCTGACACAGATAATATAGGCTGCCATGATGATGACAGAATCCAATCCTACCCATCCGAGTTTTACATCCACATTTGCTACCAGGAAAAACAATACCAACCCAATCATCATGGTAGCCAGACTACCACTTAAAGCATGTCGTTTAAAGGCCTTCCTTAGAATCCGCTCTGTCCGGGTAACCAGGTCTAAAACTGCCAACATCAGCATATTTACCGCGTTGCTTCCGAGTAAATTTCCCGCAGCGATATTTGGTGTATTCTGCGATACGGAGACAATTGAGGTTAACAATTCCGGGAGAGATGTAGCACCGGCTAGCAATAGAATGCCAATAAACATACCGCCTAATTTAGTCCTAACAGCTATTACATCCCCGTATTTAGCTAGGTAATTGGCTGCGATCACAATGGCTGCTGCAGACAGAATGAATTTAGCCCAGACCATGTTTACTCAACTCCGTTGGAATCATCGTGACACAATCCTTTAATGATATCCAATTCCCAGGCAGCAAAAATTCCAGTGTTTGGATTATCCAGGTTCCCAATGACCTGTTCAGCCAGATGGAGGCATTTCTCAGCCTGTGCTTTGCTGTCGACCATGGCAAGCAGTGTGATATTTTCTTTTTCGCCTTCTTCTCCACTGGAGAAAACATAACGCATATGTAGTAAGTGTCTTTGCCGGCGATACAATCCGGTAGATTCGATAATCGTTGCACCTCTAATCCCGCCCTCCGACCAACTTTTTAGAACCGCATCGAGTTTATTTGGGTCATCGAGAATCAGCAGTGTCATATATGCCATAGAAACCTCCTAATAAATCATTCTTACTGTTTACAAATAGAATAAGACGATCATCTAATAGTTTTAGTCTGTAATTGCGCCACTTGAGCAGGTTAAAAATATAGGTGTTTTACTGTCAACCCATTGTTGATAAGTTCCTTCAGCGCATCTATGCCTATTTGTAAATGCATATCCAGGTATTCCTGTGTCACCTTTTTGTCGCTTTCGGCAGTCTTAATACCCTCGGGAATCATCGGTTGATCAGAAACCAGCAGGAGCGCACCGGTTGGAATTTCATTAAAAAAACCGGTGGTAAATAGGGTGGCAGTTTCCATATCCACCGCCATCGCACGAATACGGCGCAGGTACTCCTTGAATTGTTCATCATGTTCCCAGATTCGCCGGTTGGTGGAATACACCGTACCCGTCCAGTAGTCACAGTCATGATTGCGGATGGTGGTGGAGATGGCTTTCTGTAGATTAAACGCTGGCAGGGCGGGCACCTCAGGTGGGAAGTAATCATTGGAAGTTCCCTCTCCACGGATGGCAGCAATAGGCAGGATGAGGTCGCCGAGGGTGTTTTTCTTTTTCAGCCCACCACATTTCCCAAGGAAGAGGGCTGCTTGTGGTTGGATGGCGCTGAGTAGATCCATTACCGTGGCGGCATTGGCACTGCCCATGCCAAAATTGATCAGGGTGATATCATCCAGCGTCACATTGGGCATGGGTTTATTCTTTCCACGAATGGGAACATTGAACCATTCTGAGAATTTAATCAAATAATCTTCGAAATTCACCAGCAAAATATACTTGCCAAACCCATCCAAAGGGGTATCGGTATAACGCGGCAGCCAATTGGAGACAATTTCTTCTTTAGTTTTCATATATCCTCTTAAATCTTGCCTTAGGAACGATTATTCTATGGATCGATCCAATAGCTGCATCTCATCCTCCGTGAGAATGATATCCGCCGCCAAAAGGTTTTCTCGCTGATGAAGTGGATTGGATGACATAGGAACCGTAATGACTCTTGGCTGGGTGGTCAACCAGGCAAGCGCAATCTGCTGGGGAGTAGCTTCCCTGGCGTTGGCAATGGCATGGAGCACCTGGTTGGTTTTAACATTGCGGTGTTTCACGGGCGTGTACGCGGTGAGCAGGATGTCGTTTTTCTGGCAATAAGCCAACACACCATTCTTAACATACGTTCGGTCGGGGATACTGTAGGGGACCTGGTTGGTGAGCAGATGCGACTCAGACAGGGAGGCGGATTGTTTGAGTAATTTGAGATTAAAGTTGCTGACACCCAGATTTCGGAGCTTTCCCGCCAGCTGCAATTCATTAAGCGCTTTAAAGGTTTCATCCAATTTCATGCCGGTTTTTGGCCAGTGGATGAGATAGAGGTCGAGGTAATCCATCTTCAGGCGGCGTAGACTATTATTGCAGCTTCGGATTACATCTGAATATTCCAAATTATCTGGCGAGACTTTGGAGGTAATGAACACCTTTTCGCGGTCAATGCCTGACTCGCGTACTGCCCTGCCAAGCAGTTCTTCACAATGACCAGCAGCATAATATTCGGCAGTGTCAAAATGAGTATAACCCAGCTCTAGTGCGGAACGCAGCGCCAGCATTGATTTCTCATCGCGGGATGGGTCAGCAGTTGATTCTCCTCCAATGGTCCAGGTGCCAAATCCGATTTTTGGAATCTGCAGATTATTGATTGTTTCGTAGCGCATACTAAGATTACTCCATGAGAACTACGCGGTTACGACCGCGGCTTTTCGCCTGGTACATGGCAGTATCGGCATCTCGCAGCAGGGCATCGAGATCGGTCATTTCCTCAGTAAATGAAGCGACGCCAATACTGGCTGTGACATTCACTTTCCCTGCGAGGCTGTCGCTACTGGTAGTTTCTATTTCATGTCGTAGACGTTCAGCCAGCACAAGCGCATCTTCCGCAGTTGTATTGGGAACGAGAATAGCAAATTCTTCCCCTCCCAGACGAGCAGCAATATCTACCTCACGAATATTTCGTTGCATAATTGAAGCAATATACATCAGCACTTTATCGCCTGCTTCATGACCGAAGGAATCATTGATTTTTTTGAAAAGATCGATATCGAGCATAATGACAGAAAGTGGGCATTTGTACCGTATCGTTCGTTTTACCTCATCCAGACCACGAATAAAGAAATAACGCCGGTTGATCAAACCTGTTAAGCCATCTTTCATTGCCAGGTCTTCCAGCTGGTTACTCAGACGCCGAGTGATCATGAGGGTGAGTGAGAAGATAAGGGCGATGTGAAGTACCTGGTACGCCAACAGAACTGCCGTATCGAAGATGTTAGATTCAAAGAATGATTGATCCGGCGGCACCACAATGGCAATAATGATCCTTGCCAGGCTGGATAATATTAATCCTGCACAGATCAACCCAACTCCGATGGAGTGAATCTGCTGCGCTCTGATTTCACGACGGATTAACAGTTCCAAACACTGAATGAAGATCAACATGGTAACCAGGGAAAATACAACCTTCCGCATGGTCAGATCAGGGTTTACCAACGATAAATAAGTGTGTGCAATGATATGAGCACTCAGAATCGCATAATTGAGGATGTGACTGATTCTGGCGGACAAAAACTTTTCAAACCCGAAGAGGAGAAATATTAACCCGGAAATGATCATAACGTTGCTGACCAATACCGAGAAAAAATCGGGGATCAGGTTTCTGAAGGAAAGCAATATCAATGCAAAAAATTGCAGTGAAAAATCCACCAGCCAGTAACCAATACCATCGAAGCGTTGTCTGTATTGCCGCCATAATAGGAAGATTACGATCATCCCAAGGAGGTTAATGATGGATATGCTTATCAGAACAGTTCGTAAATCCAATTCAAACATGGGTACGCCCTATAAGTTGAATTCAACCTGCCACTGGGGACCATATCCCAGATTATAAATCTCAGCAAAACTACCCTGGTTGACTGCCACCGAGATGCGCATTAA
>Ga0228535_1003656_pt1 | contig 10499 bp, 10 predicted proteins | sample SJ1metagenome_FD_168457 | JGI IMG/M metagenome (GOLD analysis project Ga0228535, IMG submission 168457) | Enriched culture of PCE-dechlorinating microbial communities from Ithaca, New York, USA - SJ1 | ecosystem: Engineered > Modeled > Simulated communities (microbial... > Unclassified | place... | reverse complement strand
CTATGACGAACTCCGTCTTCGACACCGGTCGCAAGCAGGGACTGCCGCCGAAGGACATCGTCTCCAAGGTGAACAAGGGAAACTACCTCGACCTCTTCAACAATGAGTGCCGGGCGATTCTCATGGCAAATGGAGCTATTCCCACCCCTGTGTAGAGGGTAGGACTAAACAGTTACTTTTGATATTTCCTTTTCTGGTTCTAAGATATCAATAAAACTCAGCAAATCATCAGATCTTAGTCTGAATATATTCGAATTCAGTTGTTTCTGTAGAAGTAAATTGTTGGCATCCAATTCTGCCTCAAGATAATTCTTTAGAGCAATATCTTGAATTGGAATATCGATGTAAGAGCCTTCAATCTTTGCATACTCCAATTTCTCTAGGAATCTCGCAATAGCTACATCTTCTTTAATAACATCGTACCTAACGCTATACTTTTCCTGTAATGCACGAACTCGCTGTTTTGTTAAACCAAGCTCAATTGATGTATCATAATCACTAAGCTCATCCATACCTGACTTTTGCAAAACAGCATACATAAGAGCATCGATATCGGATTTGTTCATTGAACCAAATCCACCCTTCAGGTATTCATTCAAGGTAAAATCAAATAGCTCACATTTCTTATCAGATGTAAGATTTGTAAGAATTCCATCAATTTTTTTAGCCATGAAAAAGTATTCCTCTCAAATTAAGGTCTGAACTCGATTATCCTGTCGTCTATTGCATGGAATGAAGGATACACAAAAATAATACCCTACTCACTTATTGTCTATGAAGCTTTGATGGATTTGGATGTATACAGTTTGCAATCAGGATAGAGGTAAGCGAGGTGAAAGTGTCTCCAAACCGCGCACCATCACTTCGAAAAGTGCACACTCTAGCGTAACCATATCAGTACGCACATACATAAGGAACCTCGTTACAATGAAGTTGTTGTGGAATTTGTGGACAGGGTACACGGTACCGGTTTTCCCGAAATCAGGCCCTGGAGGCCCCGTTTAGTGATTCCTGTGGAAATTGTGGACGTTCTAACTGGTACCGATGGTTCCGATAGTTCAATGAAGTTGTTGTGGAATTTGTGGACAGGGTACACGGTACCGGTTTTCCAGAAATCAGGCCCTGGAGGCCCCTAATAGCGATTCCTGTGGAAATTGTGGAAGTTGTAGCTGGTACCGATGGTTCCGATAGTTAGTGTTGGTTGATGAAATGTATGCCGCCTGTGGACGCTTCTGGCATGTCTCGTTCCATATTGCCCAATGTATCCGCTACTTTCATAAAGGGGACACAACTGGCTCCTATTCGTCAACGATTGTATCTATTGTTGCCTCGATATAAACGTGACGAATGAAGTCGTGTGGATAATACTATTCTCCGTTCAGCCTCAAACCTTGAAGAATTTTTTGGGGAAACAGCCAAGAGAAGCTTTTGATCTTGAGCAGTAGTCAATTACTTCTACCATCGCAATTGCTGTCTGGGGATATGTAGTCCGGGTCCCAATGCTTGAGCGGTATCCCCCATTCCCTTGGGCCCAAATGCAAACAGATTTAAATAATGACGAAACATATCGGAGATACCCGAGGCGAGGCAGTCTGTTATTGCCACTTGGATAGTTTTCCATTCCAGCAAAATACCCCTGCAGTTGTTTCATTCCGCCAAGGGGACTAGTCATTGCTGGCTCCCCCGTTGGCATCAGTTGTCAAAAATTATCAAAACCTATTCCTTTCGGATATTCAGTTATTACTGTTACAGCAATGATGATGAACCGTGGTATATGGAAACTTGTGTTCTAAATAGACACCTCGACCGCACTTCAATCTCACTGTGATTACATCTCATGCAAGCCAACGATGTTTCCGATACAATCATCGGCATCATGCATTACTTTGGTCCATCACCGATTCGTCGCGAATACCGCAACGTCCGTGTCGAGTTGAGGACAGCAAGCAGGGAGACCCCAACATCCGCGATGACCGCTTCCCACATGGTAGCGAAACCGACCGCACCGAGTGCCAGAAAGGCAAACTTGACTAGCAGCGCAAGGGAAATATTTTGCATGACCACCGACCGGGTATGTTTGGCGACACGTATCGCTGAGCCGATTCCGTTGACTTTGTCATCCATAAGAACCACATCGGCAGCTTCTATAGCCGCATCCGAACCGAGTGCGCCCATTGCGAATCCGACATCCGCACGCATAAGAACCGGAGCGTCGTTTATGCCATCTCCCACGAACGCCAATCGCTGCCCCTTCGGGAGCTCTTTAGAGAGTTGTTCGACAATCCTCACCTTATCTTCAGGTAGTAGCCCGGCATACCACAAATCAACTTTGACAACCTCGGCGACACTGCGAGCAACCGCTTCATTATCTCCAGTAAGCATCACCACCCGCTGTACACCGGCAGCCCTCAGGTCAGCTATAGCCTCGGCGGCTTCCGCTTTGATCTCATCAGCAATTACCAGATGCCCTACGTAGCTTTTATCCAACACCACATACACTACCGTTCCTTCCGCGTCGCAGTCGCCATGCTCAATGTTTTCACGGTGAAGGAGCCGATCACTGCCGGCCATAACCTTCCGACCCCCTACATGAGCGATCACACCATAACCCTTTTCCTCTTTAACATCAGTGATTGTCTCCATGTCGATGTTGTGTTTGTATGCTTCCCTTATTGATCGTGCAATCGGATGCGTCGAATGGGCTTCGGCGCTTGCCGCCAAACGAAGCACATCATCGGCGGTGAAGCCGTTTCTCGGCACCGTCTTTGTCACCTTAAAGACGCCCTTCGTAAGTGTTCCCGTCTTGTCGACGACTACTGTAGAGACATCCCTGAGGGCATCAACGTAGTTTGCTCCCTTGATAAGTATTCCTTTGCGTGACGCACCTCCGATACCCCCAAAATAACCGAGCGGTACCGAAATGACCAAAGCACAGGGGCAAGAGATGACAAGGACAACAAGAGCCCGGTAGACCCACTCACTCAAAACGGCACCCGGAACAAACAAGGGGGGCAAGAATGCGACCAACGCAGCAAGACCGACAACAATCGGTGTATAGACAGATGCGAATTTGGAAATGAATTTTTCTGTGGGGGCCTTGCGGGCGGCGGCGTCCTCCACTAGTTCAAGGATTCGGGAAACTGAAGATTCCTTGTATGGCTTAGTAACCCGGATCCGTATCGTTCCCGAGTCGTTCACAAAACCTGAAAGTACAGTATCACCAATCCCAACCGATCGCGGGACCGACTCACCGGTAAGCGCGGATGTATCAACAGCCGATTCGCCTTGGGTAACTTCCCCATCAAGCGGGATACGCTCTCCTGGCCGGACCTCGATAATCGCACCGACCTCTACAACGTCGGGACTGACTTCTCTCATTCCGTCGTCTGAGATAACGCGCGCGGAATCCGGACGGAGGTCCATCAAAGAGGATATCGATCTACGCGACCGACCGACAGCAAGGTCCTGTATGTACTCACCGATGGAATAAAAAAGCATTACCGCGACCGCTTCAGGTAACTCATGGATGGCAATAGCTCCCAATGTTGCAACGCTCATCAGGAACATTTCGTCAAACAGGCGACCTCGAAGAATATTCCTTCCTGCACTCAGCAGCACCGGTCCGCCGACGAGCAGATATGCGGAAAGGAGGACAACGTACTCGGCCACCTGATACTGCGTCGCATGAAGGGTCTCATTGAAGATGATTCCAGCTCCAGTAAGAACGAGGGCTAGCACCATACGTACAACACGCCAACCTGTATTTTCGTCATCTCCAGAAGTTCCGTTATGATCGTGGGAGTGGCCATGGTCGGTATGTGTATGTGAATCAACATTGATGCCAACGATTCGCGCATCCGGTTCAATTCGTGCGATCACATCTTGGGCAGTCTGTAGGCCGGATTCAGGAATAACAATCGACTCGGTTCCGAAGCTGACCGTCGCATCTTCAAAACCCTCTATCTTACGGAGTCCCGACTCGATCTCGTTCGCACACTGTGCACAATCCAGACCATTGATACGATACTTCTTCATATTTTCTTTCTTTGACATAGTTTAACGCTCCTCCTTATAGTGTTCTTGACTTGTCTTGATCAGAGCCAGCACATGCTCATCGTCAAGTGTGTAGAACACCTGTTTGCCTTCCCGTCGTGCTCGAACCAAGTGTCTCATCTTCAACAATCGCAGATGGTGTGAAATCGCTGGTGAAGACATCTCCAATAGATAAGCAAGATCACAAACACACAACTCTTGCTTGGAAAGCAAGAAAAGAATCTTCGTTCGCGTCTCATCGGCGAGTACGTGGAATAACTCCGAGAGCCCCAATACCTCAAAGAGCGAACTGCGAAGCTCACCCTCGTTATCCCTACAGTTTATGCTGTACTCTGAACATACATCTGGGTGTCGCTCAAGAATCTTTTGTTTCATAGAAGTTTCTCCATATCTACAACAATTAAATGTTTGTTTAATTGTAACAAGTCGTCCAGATATTGTCAACTGCACACGCTTGAGATGTGGCATTCTATGGAATCAAGACGTTTCTACCGGAAGCGACTATGGCAGAAAAGAAGGAAGCATAACGAGAAGCAGGTGGCAATCACTATCCATTGCATCCTACAAACTTGATGCTCTCTTATCTGGAAAGGTAATATCTTCACTGAACAACCACAAAGATTGATACTTCACCTCTCGATAATACAAAACAGGTTGTACTGTGCTATGATGCTCGTATGTCCAGCAGCCGGTTGTGTTCAATCTTTCTGGTGTTCCTCACCCTCTCTTCGCTCTTTGGCGCCTCGTTACGCCAAGAACCTATGTTCACTGATCCGTATGCGTCAGAAAAACTTCTGGAAGGTAGAAACTTTCTGCGGGACCTGGCACCTGGTGAAGCCGAACCTGTGAAGGATTTGCGAATCTCGTTGGTGACAACGGGTCGGGGCGATCCGCTTTATAGTTGGTTCGGCCACTCGGGACTTGTGGCCACAAACACAAGTAACAACAAAAGCGTGATGTATGATTATGGAATTTTCAACTTCAAAGACGATTTCTACCGTACATTCGTGCTTGGTCGGCTCAGTTATGAGGTCTGGGCGACATCCACCCCGGCACGCATCGATCTCGCCATCAAAGAAAATAGGGATATGACCGAGATTATTCTTGACCTTCCTCTTTCAGCACGACTCGAGGTACTCAAATTCTTGAACTACAACATCCAGGAGGGTCCTAATACCTACCTGTATCATCAGTATGAGGAGAACTGTTCGACGAGGCTCCGCGATATTATCGACAAAGCGACTGACGGCCAACTTCGGGCTTGGTCCACCTCAATCCCAATGGAGGAGACGATTCGCATGCTCGTCGGTCGGTATACCCGAACAAACCCAGCAATCGAATGGATCCTTGACTTTCTCCAAAGCGGCTCGATTGATAAACCCATAACCCTATGGGAGGCTATGTTCCTCCCGCAAATTTTCGAATCGGCGCTCCTCGGGTTCACCTACATCAATACAGAGGGCAATGTTATGCCGTTGACCACCGGACGTCAAATCCTGAATATGGCAACTGGGGGGATACGGGAAAGGCCACTCGATTCCTGGACAAGTTATACCATTCGGTTCACCTTGTTTGGAATCGGCACCGCGATACTGACCATCCTCCTTGGAGGGTTCCAGAAGACTCAGTTCCCGATTCCGTTGCGCCGCGCACGACGATTCGTCTACGGTACAATCAATTTCCTTTTATACACTACAGGAGGTGGGCTGGCTCTCTTGCTTACGTTCATGATGATTGTCAGCAACCATGATGTGACTTACTTCAATGAGAACATCATTTTTATCAACCCGTATCTCATGTTGATGGGAATTCAGGCACTTCGCGGAGGATTCGGCCACAACCGCCCCCTCGTTCGATTCCGCCGGGCCAACATGTTGATGGTAATCATCACCATAACCTGGATGGTGATGAAGTTGGTATTCATCGACCATCTGATCCAGCAGAATTGGCATATTGTGCTCACCGTTCTCCCGCTCTATTTGGCAAATAGCACTATACCGTTCGAGCGACTCCTCATTCCTCGCCACCGTACCATCGACGATTCCGATTCCTAAACTATTGTCCCCTTTGTCCACCTGCTATGGTGGAGCAGTTTTGTTACGTGTCTGTGATATTAGTAATTTCTTGACCAGAGGGCTGGTTATATCTTGCTCGGACACAAGCACCATTGGATTTCTAGCTTGTTCGGCCCGTAATGTATTGGAAGCAATCTCCTGGATGTCTTTGTCTTTAATCTCAATATCTGGATTGTTGAAAATAGCTGAACGTTCTTCTTCTGCTTTTCTACGTCTTTCAAGATCATCAAGGGATGATTGATTTTTCCATAGCTCATACTTGGTGAATTCCACCTCGGGTAAAGGTATCTTCTTGATTAACTGTCCAAGGCTGATTTTCCTCCAGTAACCTCTCGGAGGAACAGGAACCTTGAGCCTCTCACATAATTTTGCCAGCCCTCTTCCTGATATTCCAAATTCTTCGGCCAATTTCATCATAGGTTTTGACCAAACAGCCCTATACAAATCCTCACGTGATTTGATTTCCTCAGACATCCCATTCCCTCCATAATCAGACATCAGGTTTTTTAATGCTTGAGTCTATTTCTTCTTTCTTGGATTTCCTTAATAGTCACTTGCTTTCCATTACCATCTAAGTACTTTCCATTATCGGATCTCCAGAAAACCAAGTCATTCGGATAGTCGGGTTTATCATTATGCCGAAAGCCATTGATTGAAAAATGCAATGCTTGTTCAACCGAGGGATAACTATGCAAATCCCGATAAGGATCAAATTGGCCGGGACCCCAGAATGCATAGTTGCACTTACCGGTAAACATACCATCCTTGAGTGACTGTAAAATCTCCACCTTAAGATCTTTGGGTGCCCTATAATATTTGATGTAATAAGTAGTCACCAATTGTTCGATCTCATTAATACCCGAAAGGCTTACAATTTCTGAATAATCGATTGTGCTTTTCATATTTGAACCATCCTTTAATAGTAGACTATGGTAACACTATGAGGCCATCACAGTAATTGTCAATCAACCAAGAAAATAACGCAGCTGTTTTGGGATACGATAACCGTGTTACCCATTCCTGAGTCCTTTGGATGAGCAATCATTACCTTATTTTTTGGAAAGCTTATGGAAGAACACATAGGACGAAATGAACTTATTCCACATCAGTTTTGGTCATTACTGGATACTTGATGTGAAGCTGTCAGCGGTATGCGATGATTGCTGTTCATTTGCTATCATGACAGTGACAAGAAAGCGGACTCCTTCTGTATAGTCGAATAAGTATCTTTCACCTATGCTGAGGATTACCAACTTTTCTCTTTATAACGTTTTATCAAGTTGACTTACATCCCACTTGTAGGAATGTATAGACCAACAAATTAAACGAGGAGAAGGTAATGACTGATCAACAATCAACGCAGATTACGAACATGAGAGAAAGTGGCTTTGGATATTCTACGATTGCAAACCAAATAGGGCTTCCAAAGGAATGCGTAAAATCTTATTGCAGGACTCACGGACTTACGGGGAGGAGATCCTCCTCGCATGTGGATAAGGAAGTGGGTAACAACACTTGCCGAACTTGTGGGAGATACTTGCAGCACACTCCTGGAAAGAGAAAGAAACAGTACTGCTCGGATGCTTGTCGTATGGATTGGTGGAATGCGCATCAGGACAAGGTGAAGCGAAAAGCATACTATTCGTTCACATGCGCCGAATGTGGTAAGACCTTCAGCTCATACGGAAATGCAAAAAGAGTCTACTGCAGCCATTCTTGCTATATCAAGGCTCGTTTTTCCAAGAGGGAAAAGTAGCAGGGGTCCCAAACTTCGATTAAGGAAACGAACCTTAAATCAGTTGCTAGGGATTTTGTTGAAACTATCCAAGGAATAGTATTCTTTGGAATCGTGTTTGGCCGGTTTTTACCGGCCAATCTTTTTAATTACTCCCAGCAATTACCATACCAAGTAAGAGTTGTTAAGCATCTCCCAATTTCACGAATCCTCTTCATTATCGCTGATTCAGCTCTCAACCTCAAATTTCAAAACCCAATGATTCCTGCAGATTACTCCAATGTAGTTCATCAGAGTAAGCCATAAGGATTGGAGCAGAAGATTGACGATAGTTCTCTTGTTCCCTTGCCATTCAGGGGCTTCAAAAAACTTCAGGGGTACGGTTCTCCGGTATCAAGCAGGAGAACACAATGACTGAAAAAGAAACTACACAAATCACTGAAATGAGAAATGATGGTCTGGGATACACCACCATCGCATCAAGGCTCGGGTTATCCAAGGATTGCGTCCGGTCCTTCTGTAGAACCCACAATCTCAGGGGTAGGAGATCTCCTAGCCATGTTCCTCAAGATCTGGGAAAAGATTATTGCAAGACCTGTGGTAAACGTTTGGAGCATACTCCCGGCAAAAGGAAGAAACAGTACTGCTCGGATGGCTGTCGCATGGACTGGTGGAATGCCCATCAGGATCAGGTGAAGCGTAAGGCCTTCTACCAATTCACCTGCGTTTGCTGCGGCAAATCATTCTCGGCATATGGGAATGCCAAACGCAGTTACTGCAGCCACGAGTGCTATATCAAAACAAGGTTCAAGAAGGAAGTAAGCAAATGACAAAAGAGCAGTTCAAGGCAGAGGCCGATTACCAGATGGCTCTTTTGCTCATCAAGAATCTGTTTGCTCAGGGCCTGTTGACTGACGAGGAATTCAAGACTGTCCAAGGAAAACTCATTGTTAGCCCATGTTCTTAAATGTAGTGCGTAACCACTACTTCACTTTTGGCTTGGGACCCCTCTTCTTGACGATTTTCGCCTTGACCGCATTCGGCTCCACAGGCAGGGGGACATCCAGACAATTGAGGATCAGGGCCTGTCTCTCGGAGATTTCGCACCACCTGGTCTTGCCCTTCATGGTGAAGGTATACATACATTCCAGCTCCTTGAGCAGCTTGTTGTAGGTCATTTTCCGGGTCAGCTCCTTTCTGTGCTCCCTCATCGCATTACGGATGAGCGTGGACAGCATGCCTGCCAGCATTACGATGAACACTTTCCCTTCCAAAGTGGCGTCAGTCTTCACTGCAGGGCGGTCGAATCCGATGTCGTTCTTGACGTTGTTGAAGACCCTTTCCACACCGTCCTTGGCCCTGTAGACGTCCAGGACCCGGCCGGCAGGAAGGTCTTCCGTACTCAGGATCATGAAATATCCCAGCCTTCCCCTTGCCTCATCCACCGCCTTGGTATCCATCTCGAACACACAGGTGCTGTTTCCTGTCTTGCGGACGGTGATGAGGTTCTTCCTTTTGCACGTGAACATCCCCTTCCGGGCATTTTTGACTGAAAGCTCCTTCTGCTTCACCATGTCCGTGAGCGCGCTTATGGAGTCCTCGAGTTCGGCATACAGCCTGGGTTCCTGGTCGGCGGCCTTCCTCTTGTCATAGTAGACATGCACATATGCCCTGGTGGGATGCTCCTTGCCCTCCCCGTCGGTGAGGACAATCTCCTGGCGTATGGTCGTGCCGTACACCCCATGGCCGCCGATGTAGTGGGTGCAGTCCTCCTCAAAGGTTCCCTTGGCGGATTTCAGGGCATCCTTGTATACCGTCATGTTGGACTTCATGCACATGATGACGTCGTAATGACACTCGTGGTGGAGCCTGTGGAGGTTGTTGTAGGAGCAGTATCCCCTGTCGAGTGCCACCCTGCGGAAATTGAAGCCCATGGCCTTGGCTACATCGACAAAGTTGTCGATTGTAGTGATGTCCGGGATGTTGCCCCTGTACAGCCGGTAATAGGCGCACCGTCCCTCCCTGCTGCTGTAGACGGCGGCCATGCCGAAATGCCTGAGGTCGGGATCCTGCTTTCCCTTTGAAACCTCGACTTCGGACAAATCATCGGAATAGGAGCTGAAGGCGGTGCCGTCGAATGCGCAGAAGTGGTCCTCCCCGCCCCCGGAGGGGCCCGTCTTGCGTATTGCCTTGAAGAAAGCGTTGACCTGCTCCCCGGTGATCGAGGCCAGGATGGCGCTGCTCTCGCTGCTGCTGATGTCGCAACCGCAGGGATGCACGTGCGACAGGTCGAAGAAGGAGAAGTCGTCCAGGGCCCCGTTCCTGGTGGCCAGCAGATAATAGGAGAGGGAGAGAATCTTGCCGGCAAGCTTCTCTCCGAATACGGCGGAGAGGGCTGAAACAAACCCCTCGGCGGCTGCAATGTGGTCAAGGGCATGGGTGAGGCCGGCCTTTTTCTTGCCGGAGACAGAAGTCACGACCTCGGTGAGGGCCTGCACCTCCCTCTTCTGCTTCCTTTCACCTTTTTTCATGCCGTCGAGCTCTTCCTGGAGCTTTTCAAGCTCGGCCTGGAGCTCCTCCTTCTTTGCCCTTTCGAGATAGAACTTGTTCGGGACAAACACCCCGTTCTCGTCCAT
>Ga0228535_1003655_pt1 | contig 10500 bp, 11 predicted proteins | sample SJ1metagenome_FD_168457 | JGI IMG/M metagenome (GOLD analysis project Ga0228535, IMG submission 168457) | Enriched culture of PCE-dechlorinating microbial communities from Ithaca, New York, USA - SJ1 | ecosystem: Engineered > Modeled > Simulated communities (microbial... > Unclassified | place... | reverse complement strand
GGGGAACACGCAAAGACAGATCATGCTGATGGAGGACTTTGGAACCAACGTTTTGGCCTGTACGCCTTCTTATGCCATTTACCTGGCTGAGACCCTGGAAGAAATGGGTAATGACCGGAGCAAGCTGAAGCTGAAATACGGAGTCTTCGGAGCCGAACCCTGGTCGGAGAGGATGCGCCAGGAAATAGAAAAAAGACTGAAAATTATCGCCATTGATATTTATGGTCTGTCTGAAGTGATTGGCCCCGGCGTAGCCAGCGAGTGTTTGGAACAGGACGGTCTGCATATTTTTGAAGACCACTTTATCCCGGAAATAATCAATCCGGATACAGGAGAATCCCTGCCCTTTGGCGAAAAGGGTGAGTTAGTGTTTACCTCGCTTACCAAAGAAGGGATACCGGTCATCCGTTACCGCACCAAGGACATCACCTTGTTGAAGGAGGAACAGTGCCACTGCGGCCGGTCCCATGTCAGGATGCACAAGATAATGGGACGGACTGATGACATGCTTATTATCAGGGGCGTCAATGTCTTTCCGTCGCAGGTGGAATCCGTCCTGCTTGAGGCCGGGGAAACAGAGCCCTATTACCTCCTGATAGTTGACAGGGTGGGAAGCCTGGATGAACTGGAGATCCAGGTGGAAGTGTCATCGGCTATGTTTACCGATAAAATCAGGGGGCTGGAAGGATTGGAGAAAAGAATTCAACATCAGATTGAATCAACGCTGGGTATATCTGCTAAAATAAGACTGGTAGAGCCTCATTCCATCCCGCGCAGTGAAGGTAAAGCGGTACGTGTTATAGACCGCAGAAGAATTTAAAGGAGGGCGTTTTGATGGTTAAGCAGATTTCTCTGTTCCTGGAAAACAAAAAAGGCCGGCTGGCCCATGTATGCCGCGTGTTAGGTGATGCCGACATCAATATCAGAGCACTTTCCATCGCCGATACCACCGATTTTGGCGTCCTGCGCCTTATTGTCAACAATCCCGATGCGGCGTACGATGTCTTGAAAGAAAAAGGATTTGTTGTCAGTATCACCGATGTGCTGGCAATTGAAGTACCCGATAACCCGGGAGGACTGGCCGGAGTCCTGGATAAACTGGAAGAGGCCAATATCAATGTCGAGTATACTTATGCCTTTGTAGGAACGACTTCCAAGGACGCCCTGGTCATCATCAGGGTGGATAATTCAGAAGAGGCTGCTAATGTAATGGGAAAAGCGGGGATCAGGGTGCTGCGGGGTGAAGAAATATACGCGCTGTAATACCTGTGGTATAAAATGCCAAGGTATATATAAAAATAAGTTAGTGAGCCAATCTTTAGGGGGATATCTGACTCATGAACATTGACCCGGTTGCTTTTACCCTGGGGCCGTTTACCGTATACTGGTACGGTATCCTGATTTCTTTTGCCATTATGCTGGGAGCGTTTTTTGCGTTAAAAGAAGCAGAAAACAAAGGCTTAAACCCGGACCACTTTCTTAATACTATTATCGTGTCCTTGCCTGCTGCCTTTATCGGAGCCAGAGCTTACTATGTTATTTTCAACTGGGATTACTACAGCAAATTCCCCGCCGAAATTCCGGCGACCTGGCATGGCGGCCTCGCCATTCACGGTGGTCTGATCGGGGCCTTTTTCGCCGGTTACCTCATGTTAAGAAAGTACAGGATCGATTTCTGGCGGGGGGCTGATATTGTCGCTCCCAGCATTGTACTGGGACAGGCCATCGGCCGCTGGGGTAACTATTTTAACGAGGAGGCCTACGGTTATGCGGTCGATCCTCAGAAAGTCCCCTGGGCTATGTATATAGACGGCGCTTACCGTCATCCCGCCTTTTTGTATGAATCGCTCTGGGACTTTGCCGTTTTTTTCTTCCTACTCTGGTTCAGGAGAAGAGACCATATTAAAAGCGGCGATATCTTCCTTAGCTATGCTGTCTTATACTCAGCGGGACGTTTTGTAATTGAGGGCCTCAGGACCGACAGCCTTATGCTTGCGCCCGGCCTTAGGGCAGCTCAGGTTGTCAGCGCAGTTGTCATTATTGCAGCCGTAATATTATTCTACTACCGTCACAGAGGCACATCTTTTACCTGAAAAGGATATCGATAAAAATAAGATAGTTGTCATAAAATGAACCCTTTCCAATATATGTATTAGTAATGAGACGGAAAGGGGAAATGAGTTAAAATGAAAAAGACAGCGCTTTTATTGGTTATAGCAATACTTGCTTCCATAGTATTGAGCGGGTGCTTTTTAACAGACAAACTGGCATCTTTAAAACAGGGATTCAGTAAGGATGAAACAAATACGCCAACCAATACCTCGCCACCTACGGTTGTCATTGAAACACCGGATGCATCAACTGTAAGCGAGGAGACAAAAGTAGTAACTCTTTATTTTTCCGATGCGGAGGGGAAAAATTTAGTGCTGGAAGAGCGCAGCATCCCGAAGGTAATCGGGATTGCGAGGGCCACTATGGAAGAGTTAATCAAAGGTCCTGCCCAGGCGGGCTTGAAACCGGCGCTTCCGGTAAGTACGAGATTGCTTGATATCAATGTGAGAGAGGACGGTCTGGCTATTGTCGATTTCAGCGATGACCTTATCAAAGATTTACCCGCGTCAGCTGCGGCGGAAAAACTTGCCGTCTACTCGATCGTTAATACCCTGACCCAGTTCCCGACAGTGGAGAGAGTGGAAATGAGGGTTGAAGGCAAAAGAGTGGATACTTTGCTGGGATATGAAAAACTTAACCAGAACCTGGTCAGAAATACCAGTCTCATAAAGTAATAGTCACAAAAGCATAACAGCTCCCGAATATATATTTGGAGAGCTGTTTTTTGCTATTATTTACCATGCTGCGTGAAAAGGGAATTTGACAGGACTGGTCGAATTAAGAAAAAGGCGCGAAAATATTGTCTTTTTTATCCGATTTATTGTGCAGTTTTGTCAGGAGGTGATGTATTGAGAATCACACACCCGAAAAAATGGTTCCTTTGGTCCCTTATTCTGATCTTCTTGTTTACCTGCATACCGGTCTGGGCGGGGGAAGAGGGTGTGGTAACAGGCAGCGTTGTCAATGTTCGTAAAGGTCCGGGCACTTCCTACGGTGTGATTGCAAAGACCGAGGCCGGCCAGCAGTTTACGGTGCTTGAGGAGTCAGGGGGCTGGCTGAAAGTTCGTTTACATAACGGTACAGAGGGATGGATAAGTAAAGATCTTGTTAATGTAATGACAGTCCTTAAAAAAGTAACTGTGACGGGCGATATTGTTAATTTGCGCAAAGGTCCCGGCACGGGTTATGCCAAAGTTGGACAGGTGAAGGCCGGTCAATCCTTATCCGTTTTTGAGGTGAAAAACGACTGGTACAGGGTACAAGTCTCCGGAGGGGGACAAGCCTGGATAGCAGTATGGCTGACGCAGGAAGAAACGGCAGCTCCGCCACCCGTATCGCCTCCGGCTTCAAATACCCAGACAGGTTATGTTATGGTTGCCGTCAATGTCCTCAATGTGAGGAGCGGACCCGGGACAAACTATTCCATAGTAACTAAAATAGGATTGAATGAAACTCGTGCCGTTGTCGCCCGGCAGGGCGACTGGTATAAAATTCAGGTGGGGGATACTCAGGGATGGGTGTCCGGCGAACATGTAAAGCCGGTGAATGCTCCCTCGCAGCCCCCTGTTTCCCCGGCGGCGCCGCAGCCGGACCCGGTTTCCAATACCGTAGCCGTGACCGGCAGTGTTGTCAACATCAGGCGCCAGCCAACCATGGATGCGCCGGTTGCTGCCAAAGTGTACGGCGGTGAACGCCTGGCCGTAACGGGACAGCAGGGTGACTGGCTGCAGGTCAGGCTGGCTGACGGAAATACCGGCTGGATTGCCGCCTGGCTCACTGAGCCGGCTTCGGGCGATACGCCGTCCCGCGGTTATATCCAGGAATCGGAAGTCCTGATCGCTCCTATTGCGGATGGCAAGACCTTTAAAGTCGTTGACTCAATCGGACGGCCCATTCTCGTGCTGGAAGGCTGGACGAACAATGAATACCAGGTCAGAACCGGGGCGGGGAATACCATTGTCTTTGAACTGCAGGGTCCCACCCAGCGTAACTATGAAGGCAAGGTAACACGCCTGGGTATTTCCGGCGTAAAGATTTATCCCCAGGGGGACAAGTGCATAATTGAACTGGCCTTTACCTTTGCCCCGACACAAACCATTACATATGACGGTCCTTCCAAGATGACAAGGGTCCAGGTGGGAGCCGTACCTACCCAGGGATTAAGCGGAAAAGTGATTGTAGTAGACCCCGGTCATGCCAGCGTGCAGCCCGGCGGCTGGCTCGATCCCGGAGCTATAGGAAGCAGGACGGGGCTTAAAGAAAAGGATGTTAACATCAGTATCGCTTTAAAACTTAAAACCCTGCTGGAGCAAGCCGGCGCCAGGGTGATCATGACCCATACGGGACAGACCGAACTGTCCCTGGCAGGAAGAGCCTGGCTGGCCAATAACAACAATGCCGACATTTTTGTCAGCATCCATGCCAATTTCAATGCCAACAAGAAGCTGTCTCTTTCCGGACATTCCACCTATTACTTTGCTCCCTCCGGTGATTCCGTACTGGGGGCGCAAAAATACAGCCGCCAAAAGCTGGCCACTTTAGTGCAAAGAGAAATGGTCAAAGCGGCGGGCAGAAACGACCTGGGTGTGCTGCAGGAAAACTTTGCCGTCCTGCGTGAGACTAGAGTCCCTTCTATTTTGGTGGAGACGGCCTTCCTTTCCGACCCGACAGAAGAAAGCATGCTCGCCACCGATGCTTTCCGCCAGAAGCTCGCCGTGGGAATATTCAACGGGATAAAGGCTTACTTTGAATAAGGAAAATATAAATTAAATTTAGGAAGATATGCAATGAAATAAAGAAAACAATGATATGAAACCTCCCGCCTGGGTATCTTACGAAGCGGGAGGTTTCATAATTTGCGTATCAAATTTCATACCATATTAATCCATACCCAATTTATGCTTTAATTGCTCAATTTCACGGTCAATATCGCTCTTATCCAAATTTGTGGCTGAGTATTTTTTCCCGTTTTTCATTTGCAGTATTTTTTCTTCTATATGTTCGATATGATATTTTAAATAGTCCCTGTTATCGGGGGCTGTGTAAAGAGTGTCCTGGGCCTGATCTGTTTTGTACCGGGCCGCCAGAGAGTCGCGGTTCATGCAAAGTTTGTCGTATTCCGCCTTCATTTCGTTTAGCTGTGTTTTGAGTTTTTTGGCAGCATTTTGACTTGAGGTATACCGAGTAAAAATTTCTTTTGCCATGGCTGTATACATCTTTTTTTCTTCCAGCGCTTCCCTGGCCAGGGCTTCCTCCCCCCTTTTCAGAGCTTCCAGGGCCTGTACCTCTTTTTTACTGATAAACACAAAGGTTTCTTCATAACTAAGTTTAAGTCTTTTAACCTTTGCAATCTGTTTTGCCACGGCTCTTTCTGCCTCGGCGATATCATTTTGCATATGTTGAAGATACTTATTCAGCAGCTTTACAGGTTCTTCCGTATTATCAAGTAAAGCATGAAGATTAGCCCGGATGCTGTCGCTGATAGTCTTAAACGGATTCATGGAATGACTCCTTTCATAAATGGGAAATGTTTTACAGTTTTCTATATTAATAATAAAATAAAAAATAATGGAATCATGTCGTATTGTGTCGATGAAATTTAAATATTATATATAGGTATACGTCTTTGTATATAGGTATACGTCGTATAATAATTAAATTTTAGACGAACATATATGTCATAAAATCTGGTTAAGTTGATGCCTGAATGATATACTATGAGGTGCAGTGCAATAACCGCCTGGAGATAATTTTTTTGCCCGGAGGAGATAAGGATGTTAGCATTAATTGGCGGATACCTGTTTATTTTTTGTGCCAGGATATGTGATGTGTCATTGTCAACTGTACGTATGCTGATGATTGTGCGGGGACAAAGATTATATGCCGGATTGATCGGTTTTTTTGAAGTGATTATCTATATCATCGCCCTGGAAAGAGTGTTTTCCAATTTGGGCAATCCCTTAAATTTAATTATCTATGCGGCCGGGTTTGCCACCGGTAATATTGCAGGAAGTTTTATTGAGGAGAAGCTTGCGGTAGGAACACTTACCGTACAGGTGATAACCTTGAAAGCGCCTCTTGAGTTAACGGAAATCCTCCGGAAAGAAGGATACGGGGTTACGGTAATAGAAGGGCAGGGGAGAGAAGGGGTCCGCTATATCCTTCAGATCATCCTGCCGAGAAAGACGGTGCCAAAATTAAGAAAACAAATTGACCAATGGGATAAGGACGCCTTTTGGACTATTTTTGATGCTAAGGCTACCAAAGGCGGAATTTTTAACCGTAAGGGGAAATAAAATAAGAATAAGTTGTAAGATTTAAAAGAGTACTGGAGCGATATGGTATGAGCAATAAAAAAATAGCTCCCTTGGGTGTTTTTGATTCAGGAGTGGGAGGACTGACGGTTGTCATGGAGATGTTTCAGCAGATGCCCCATGAGTCGTTTGTTTATTATGCCGACACGGCCCACGTCCCTTATGGACCCAGAAATCCCCTGGAGCTAAAAGAGTTTGCTTCCAACATAACAGCTTTTCTCGTTAATCAGGGCTGCAAGATGGTCATTATAGCCTGTAATACCAGCACATCTTTGGCCTATCAGGACTTAAAGGCAAGATACGACATTCCTCTGATTGGAGTTATCGAACCCGGAGTGGACAAGGCTCTCGAAGTCACCCGTAACCGGCGCATCGGTGTTATCGGGACGGTGGCTACCATAAACAGCGGTTCTTACCAGAAAATGATAAAAGAAAAAAAACCGGATACCGAGATAGTGGCTGTTCCCTGCCCGCTTTTTGTGCCCCTGATTGAAGCGGGAAAAGTAGAGGGTGATGAGGTGTATCAGGCTGCCGTTCATTACCTGGAGCCGGTAAGGAAAGCAGGGGTTGACACACTTATTTTGGGCTGCACCCATTATCCTTTTTTACTGCCGGTTATCCAGGATATTGTCGGCCCCGGCGTGATTGCTGTAGATCCTGCGCGGGAGACGGTAAAACGCGCCGTGGTAAAACTGCAGGAACTGGACCTGCTGCAGGAGGAAGGAAGACCTGTCCATCGATACTATGCAAGTGGTGACCCGGAAGCATTTAGAAGGACGGGCAGCGAATTTTTGCAGCAGGATATCGGTGTGGTAAAGAAAATAACGCTTGATTGAGGATATATATTTTATCGATCTCAAGATATTGTTTTCAGGGATATCAAAGGGGTGTGTATTGATGAAGCTTAGGATCTTAGGGCCATTTGCGCCCTATGCGCCGGTTGACCGGGCCTGTAACGGCTACCTGGTGGAATCGGGCGAAACCCGGGTGATGTTGGACTGCGGCAACGGAGCTTTTGCCAAAATGCAAAAATACTGCGATTTTCGCCGGCTTAACGCCTTAATTATCACGCATTACCACCCGGACCATTTTCACGACTATCATTGCGTGAGGCATGCTGTAGCAGGAAGCCTAAGGGACGGCAGCAGGCGGGAACCGCTTCTTGTTTTTGCTCCGGGGGAAGGCGAGCCTTGGGTGGAGATGAGCGAGTGGCAGGGTGTTTTTGAACTTAGGGCGGTAGAGGATTACCTTGGCCAATTTGCAGGCATTGGTGATATTTCTTTTTATTTTCAACAAAATATACATAGTGTTCCCTCTTTTGCTGTTTCTCTCAGCAACGGATTTAATAAAATTGTCTATACTAGTGATACCAGATGGTATGAACGGTTAGCCGATTTTGCCAAAGAGGCGGATATACTTTTATGTGAGGCCAGCCAGCTGAATGCCGATTACGAAATTAGTATGGCCAAGGGTCATCTGACTGGTGGACAGGCCGGTTACCTGGCCGCTCAGGCCGGGGTGAAACACCTGGTGCTGACCCATCTCTGGCCCGAAATGGATTACAGGGCGCTGGCGGCTGAAGCGGCAGATGTCTTTGACGGTGAGATTACTCTGGCTAAAGAAGGTTTGAGTTTTCTGGCATGAATAAAGATGTAACATTTTAAGAGGTGATGATAGCGCATGGAACGTATGGACGGGAGAAAACCCGGTCAGTTGAGACCTGTAAAAATAACTGCCGGTTATATAAAATATGCGGAGGGGTCTGTCCTGATAGAAATGGGCAATACTAAGGTTATCTGCAATGCTACGGTGGAAGAGAAGGTCCCTCCATTTCTGAAAGGACAAAATAAGGGCTGGGTAACCGCCGAGTATTCCATGCTTCCCAGGTCGACCCCCGTTCGCAATCAGCGGGAGTCAACCAGGGGAAAGGTCAGCGGGCGGACCAATGAAATTCAGCGTATGATCGGGCGTTCCCTCAGGGCGGTTATAGACCTGGAAGCTCTGGGAGAACGCACTGTTACCGTGGACTGTGATGTTATTCAGGCGGACGGAGGAACCCGCACTGCCTCTATTACCGGCGCTTTCGTATCCTTAATCCTTGCCCTGCAAAGACTTGTTGAATTCGGCGCCATACCACGCCTGCCGGTAAGAGACTGGCTCGCTGCGGTAAGTGTGGGAAAAATTAGTGATCAACTGCTGTTAGATTTATGTTTTGAAGAAGATTCACAGGCTGCTGTGGATATGAATATTGTTATGACGGGCCGGGGAGAATTTGTTGAAATACAGGGTACTGCAGAAGGTTATCCCTTTACCGGGGAAGAACTGCAGCATCTTTTGGCTTTAGGCAGGCAAGGTGTCAGAGAGTTGATAGAAATACAAAAATCAGTCCTTAATGATGATGGCCACAAGTTGTTCGATATTGAAGGGTTAAAAGAAGGGTAAAATAAGGAGCAATAAGGTGAAGAAACTGTTGATGGCTACCCGTAACAAGGGAAAGCTTTTAGAACTGAAAGAACTGCTGCACGATCTACCGGTCGAGATTCTGACCCTCGACGATATGCCTGTTTTAAATCCGGTTGAGGAAACGGGGGAAACGTTCCTTGAAAACGCAATCATCAAAGCCGTGACGACGGCTAAAGAAAGCGGTATTGTGGCCCTGGCTGACGATTCAGGCCTGGTAGTAGATGCGCTAAACGGTCAGCCGGGAGTACATTCAGCCCGTTTTGCCGGCGAGCCGTCAGAAGATTACCGCAATAATATCAAACTTTTGGAAATGCTCAAAGGAATACCGCCTGCTAAAAGGACGGCCCGGTTTGTCAGTGTGATTGCAATAGCCTCGCCGGGAGGTTTGGTCCGTTCGGCGGAAGGAAGGTGTGAAGGAGTCATCCTGGAAGATTTTAGAGGTGCGGGTGGGTTTGGCTACGATCCCCTCTTTTATGTTCCGGCGCTCCAAAAGACATTTGCCGAACTGGATGTGGAAGAAAAGAACCTGGTCAGCCACAGGGGCAAAGCGCTGAGGAAGGCGGCTGAAATACTGCGTCAGATGCTGAGTTGCCAGTGCCGTTGAAGCCATGGAGGTGTGAAGGTTGAAAATCGGAATTATTGGCGACACCCATGGTTCCAAGAGCGTATTGGAAACAATTTATAAGCTTTTTAAAGATGTGGATTTTTTCGTGCATACAGGGGACCACTGGAAGGACGCCTGTTACCTGGAAGATAAATTTCAGGTACCCGTACTCACGGTGAGGGGCAACTGTGATTTCAGTACATTTCCCCAAGAGCTTACTTTTGAGGTTATGGGAAAAAAGTTTTATTTGACACACGGACATGAATATAATGTGAAATACGGCCTTGAAAGACTGTATTACCGGGCTCTTGAAGCCAACATAGAAGCCAATGTTTAGTTGACACAATCCGATTTTTTTGTTAAGATATCATTTGCTGCGATATTGGTGGCAAGTGTGCCCATAGCTCAGCTGGATAGAGCAACGGCCTTCTAAGCCGTGTGTCCGGGGTTCGAATCCCTGTGGGCACGCCATATAATTTAGATGGTGGCTGTGGCGAAGTGGTTAACGCACCGGATTGTGGCTCCGGCATTCGGGGGTTCAAGTCCCCTCAGTCACCCCATAAATTTAATAACTGTTGGGGCGTAGCCAAGTTGGTAAGGCAACGGACTTTGACTCCGTCATGCGTTGGTTCGAGTCCAGCCGCCCCAGCCATTTGAGAAGATCCACATCCAATACTTGAGCCATTAGCTCAGTCGGTAGAGCACCTGACTTTTAATCAGGGTGTCGATGGTTCGAGTCCATCATGGCTCACCATTTTTAATATTATGCGGGAGTGGCGGAACTGGCAGACGCGCTGGATTTAGGATCCAGTGGGAGACCGTGGGGGTTCAAGTCCCTTCTCCCGCACCAAAGCCAGCGCCCATCAAGAAGATGGGCGCTGGTTTTTATTACGCTTTAGCATGTTTCAAACACAAAGTGTTTGAAACAAAAAACCACCCGCTATGCGGGTGAGATTGAAAGCTTAAGCAAGGGCATCACCTTGCTGGTATAATGTGGATGTTCAAGCC
>Ga0228535_1003654_pt1 | contig 10501 bp, 3 predicted proteins | sample SJ1metagenome_FD_168457 | JGI IMG/M metagenome (GOLD analysis project Ga0228535, IMG submission 168457) | Enriched culture of PCE-dechlorinating microbial communities from Ithaca, New York, USA - SJ1 | ecosystem: Engineered > Modeled > Simulated communities (microbial... > Unclassified | place... | reverse complement strand
TCCCTGCGGAGCGCACGAAGACGTGTCTCGATTTCATATTCCACATCGGAAGAGGCAACCTGCGTGGCTCTGTCTTCCACGGTCTTGCGTAGGGTCGGGCGGGTGTCATACCAAAAACGGTCGCCAGACGGATTGGTGTAAAGATAGGCAAGCGAAGACGTCAGCGTGTTCAGCGCATCGTTAAAGTTGGCGATATTCTCGCCGGGCTGAATCACGCCAAGACGTACACGGGAGGCTTCGATGCCGCGCACGTTCTGGTCGCGTACAGTAGGAGCCGAGCCGAGCATAACAGTTCTTGCTACTCTACGAGCCGCCAGTTTGCTTCCATAACGGATGTTTTGCTGGTCTTTCTGATATGGGATGGAATTTCTGCCGTCCACCTCGCGGTCAACAAGCGCGTTCCAGCCTTCGGAAAGATGGCGCGTGAGCTCGTCTCGCACGTTCGGCACGTCGAGCGGAATAGAGCCGGGCATGATCATTAAGCCTGCGTCGTTGCCCATCCAGAGTTCGTGAATAACCGCCGCCATCAGGCGCAGAACACCGCGCGTCCTTTGGAAACGCTCCAAGGTCGCCCAGTCCTCATATAGCCGGTCGAATACTTCGGGGTGAATCGGATAGCAGGACACCATGCGGTCGCGGTATTCCACTTCGCGGGATTCTGTCGGGAAGTCGCTAATATTTTCGTTATACATCTGGCTGAATTTCGCGCAGACTGTATCGCGTCCATCGGGATCCTTGCAGTCAAGGAAAAGTCTGCGGCGTACGACTTCAAAGCCCTCATTAGCGGCGACCGGCTTCCAGATGGACTCCATTCGCCCGAAGGTATGCTCGATGGTCTCAAGCGCGGTCTTGCCCGCATCGCCCCCGATTTCTATGACGGATTCGGGAATGGATGCCACGACAAGGCTGTTCTTGCTTGCCCTTGCCGCTTCGGTTATTTCCTGAATGAAAGAGATGAAGTTATCAAACGTCCCAGCGGGCAGCCCGTTTGCGCCATAAAGTTTCTTAGCGTATGCCACCAGCTCGTCCATCAGCACGAGGCAGGGAGCGCATGCGTCAAAGAGGTTCGCCAACGCTTCGGATCCGGGCGACACACCCTTCTTGTCCGCTTCTTTTACATAATCATAAAGCTTCGGACTGCCCGCCGACTCCGCAAGCTGCGCTGCCATCTCACCCCAAAGAGTATTAATGGTGATGCCGGGCATATTCTGCGGGCGTTTTGCCCTGGTCGGGTCGAGAGCCGTACCAACCAACACCGCCACGTTTGCTTTTGGAACTTCCGATACGCCTGCCCTTTGCAGGACATTCTTGACATTCGGGATTTTTTCTATAGGAACTCTGCCGCGCATCATATGGTAGAGCGCGAGCATACTGTGGGTCTTGCCGCCTCCGAATGCCGTCTTAAGCTGAATGACAGGTTCGCCGTCCTTGCCGCAGATGCGGCGGATCGACTGTTCCAAAAGCCCCGTCATGCCCTCCGTAACATATGTACGAGCAAAAAACTCCACTGGGTCGCGGTATTCATATGCGCCTTCACCACGGGCAACTTGTGCGAGATCGGCAGCAAACTCGGCGTTCTTATAACGCCCCTGTGCCACGTCGGGGTGCGGTTCGATTACGTCACGCCAACACGGAAGCCCACTGAAGGGCGTGGTATCTAAGATGCCGGATTTTTTGCCTTTTGCGGCAGGAGCAGGAACAGCCGAAGCTTGGGTAACAGCGGTAGAGCCGCTGGCACTGCCGTACCGGGAAGTACGTAGCAAGCCTCGGATCTCCTCCGCGCTTTCAGGATCTATCTGGTCGCACAAGCGGGACATCGTGTCGAGAGCACGCCATGTGTCGTCATCGGAGAAGTCCTCGCCCCCAAGGTGTGCAAGTTTGTTTCTCACGCCTTTAAGTTCGATTGCCCATGTGCGGTGGTCTATGGACAGTTTCTTCCGGAATACCCGCTGCCAATGCACATCTGCAAACAGAGTCAGGCAATTCAAAATATCGAGCGAATCCACCAGTTTCGCCCAATCTCCACTATCCGGGAGGTCGCGTTTCTGGTCGTCGTAGAGAACATCTATAACGCCTTCTTTCCACCAGCTGTTGCCGAGCTCATTACCAAGTTCACGGGCGATATAGGGAGCCAAACCTCCCAATAGAATACGAAAGCCTTGTGAAACCTGAACATGATTGTTTGCCATAACTATATCCTCCGTTTAATCGTTTTCATCAATATCAAATAGCGTCATCTGTTTTGCGTTATTTCTCTGCACAGTGATATCTGCCGCCTTGCTCTGTATTTCCGGCCACGCGATGACGAGCGAGTTATAAGCATATGCCTCGCCTGCCCAGCCCTTGCGCTCCGCTATCTGGAACATGCGGTATGCCAGAGCCTTGGCGTATTCCGGTTCGGAAGTGAAGATGTCGGCAACAATCTCTGCCGCGCCGACTACACCGTCTTTCTCCATCGCGCGGGTAAGCTGCTGTGTGAGAAGCCAAATAATACGATCTCCCGATGTGATCTTTTCGGGGATTTCATCTCTACCTAAGAGCCTTACCACGCCTTTTTGCGCATAGAGGACACCGCTGGCGGCGAGCTTCTCCACCGAGGTATTCTTTGCCCGCGCCAGAACGTCCGCCTCGCCGAACTTCATATCATTGAAGGCGTATTGGGTGTAAAGGTCAACGCAGAAGCGGCTGTCGCGGTCGAGTTCGCCGTCCTGCTCAGTAAAATAAAGGTCGAGTTCCTGATTGATTATTTGCAAAGCCGACCGGACGCTCATCGGCGTTCCGTCCGCTTCCAACACCCTGGAGAAACGCGAATACACGCCCATGCCGGGTCCTATTGCGCTCTGTGCTAAGTCCACCGGTGCGATGTTGGATGCTTGCAGTTTCAGCAATGCGGGTTTCAGTTCACGCTTCAGCGTGTTGATGAAGTCGCGGCGGGTAGAAACCGGCGCGTCGGCGGAACGCCTGCGGCAGACGAGGACAATGGAGGATGCGAGTGCGTTTTCGAACGCCTTGTGTCCGGTAGGTCGCTCTGTTCTAATAGGCCAAGTCGCTGTAATAGTAAATCCAGCCCGTATAATAGCCGACAACATCGCTTCCCAGCCTCTGGAGGTAGTATCGTCATTATTGGTAGCTTCCTTCTGCTTGTAAGCATAATAAATAGAAACGGGTACATCACCCGATTGGAGACATATTTGCTCCAATGCTTCAAGCATTCCGTCTTCAAAGTAGTCTTTTGCCTTGTCTGAATCGCCGTTGAACCTGTTCGGATTGGCGATAAGTTCTTCTGTCTTTGGAGTTTGCAATGTTTTGAAGACATCAGGGTAAATATCTTTTAGCATCCCTCTCATCCATACATAGAAGAAGTCCGAAAAGTCAGCGTAGATAATGCTGTCATAGTAAGGTGGGTCTGTCGAAACCATGATGTTGCGGAGGCCATTATCACTTTGTGCATCGTTTTGAGAAACTACTCCCTGTTTACCGCAAGGCAATCTCTCTAAACACTTTGGTACCCATTCGAGGGAGCCGCTCCAACTCCCTGTCGAATCGCTAAAAACATTTGCCTCGGCGAAGTTCCATGTCATTTGAATTCCCTGCATACCAAATGTCTGCTCAATTTTCTCGCCTGTTGCGTTCCAGATGCAAATATTAGATAGCCTATTTGCCAAACGGTCTACGCCAAGGGCTAAGTATAAAGCGACAGCATTACCATAAGCCTCACATACTCTAAAATCAGAAATATGTGTTTGGGCATCTGCTATTGCTTGATTTCTCGCTTCAGGGACAAGGTCTCTAAATGTAGTCATAGCAGTCATTTGGCGTGGTGTAAACATCATATCAAAATGTGTAATACCATAACCTACAGGGTTGATATAACCTGGATAGTGGCCAAGTTCACCCGTCGGCGGATTTTCGGGTTTTGCGGAATATGCTATCCTAACCTGTTCCTCCGAAGGCGAAAAGTAGACACGCCCTCTGTTTCCGAGACCAACAACAGCTATAAGTTTTGCTCCGATTCTGTTATTCTTGCCTTCCTCACGTATGTGCGAGAAACCAACTGGCTGACCACAACATATACATTTTGCCCCTGACCGCTTTACAGTACCTTCAGGGGCGTGTTTACTTTGTTTTACAACGAAAGAAATATCTTTTCCGTTTATAATCGGGTCGACAAATGTTTCTTTACCAGCCTTTTTTGATATCATAAAACTACTAGTTAATGGCATTTCACAACCGCAAGCAGGATTAGGGCATTTTACAGTACGAACCCAAAGCCATGCTATGACAGTATGCTCTTGTCCATTTTCATCTTCCACTTTAGGGTATAAATACCCAATGCGCTCAAAGGCTTTCTTTTTCATCCATTCGCCGTAATAGCGCACATCCTCGGCAAGGCCCTGCGCACCCTTCCACTCACTGCCAAGCTGGCGACGCGATTCGGGGTTCACGGGCGCTTGACCTGCAAACTTAGGCGGGATTTCTATCATCGCCTTGTTTATCATCACGGCGACGGGATTTAAGTCAGATGCGTGAGCTTCCAGCCCGAGCCTCTGTGCTTCAAGCGGTATAGTGCCGCCGCCTGCGAATGGATCAAGCAAAACTGGTGGGTTGCCATTTGTAGACTTCATTATCTCAGCTTTTGCTTCGGCAAGAACATCTTGATTATTTGAATTCTCCCAAGTCACTAACCGCTCCATAATTTTAAAGATCCGTTGACGCTCCTTAGTCTGCTCATCCTCGGTTGGGAACTGTTCTGGCAGACTTGACGGATCGTCCACAAGTGAGGCGAAAATAACCGCACGAGCAGTAGCCGTCGGCTTGCGAGACCACCACAAATGCAAGGTGGATGGGTGGCCGTGGCGGATTGACTTCTCGCGGGCTGACTCCGCGTTTATTGCTTCAAGTGGCAAAGCCACTTCGATGAGTTTTTTCTTATATTCCATATCAGTTACCTCTCTGTAGTAAGATTTCCGAGCTGCCCACTAATTCCACGATGTCATAGTTCACGCTCGTGGCGGCGAAATCGGGGCGTTCGCGGAAGGGGTTTTTTAGGTATACGGTCTTCGCCTGGTCTCCGTCCACTTCCACAATCGCCAGTATATATTCGTCAGGCTTGTTGAAAGCCGTAAGTATCTCGTTTTTGCTCACTGTCACTGTGTTCGCGCCCCGTGCTCTGCCTTTGACTTCTATGAAACGAAGCGTCGAGCCGTCCGCACCACGCTTAAATTGCGGTATCTGAGACTCCACATCGTAGCCGACTTTCGCCGCGCTTACGTCGCGGGGGATAAAGCCGAGGGACGCTTCGATATCCATTACTGCCCGCATGGCGGCAAGTTCCACCTTGCGCCTCGCCATCGCATCGACAGCGAAGGTATCGGGCTTGCCCGTAAGCCGGTTCAGCAATCCGCGCGGGATGACAATCGCTCCGCCCACAATTACGGGCGGCATTGCGGAGATGAGTTTCTCGGTTTCCAGTTCGGCAAGCCGCTTCTGCATACGGGCTTCGAGTTCCTCGGCGCGGCGGGAAGCCAACTGGGAATTCAGCTTGGCGTTGGCCTTGCCCGCAGTCTCTTTCATTTTCAGATCGGCGGCGCGGAAATCCCAATATTGTATCTCGGCGGTGAGTCGTTCTTTGACCGCCTTGGCGGTTTTGTCTATCAGTTTTGTTTTGCGCGCCTTGACTTCTTTAACATGGGCAGGGATAACCTCCGATATGGCATAACCGACGGCGGTTTCCTCCACGTTGGATTGTAACCATTGTTGCGTGGAAAGAAAAACAAGGACTGCCGTATGTTCCTCTTCATCGGCGGCGCGGTAATCAAGGTATGGTGCGTATCCAGCGTTCGTCGTTGTACCATCTTCTTTGAGTTCCACAAAGTGGATATGCTTGGAGATGATGCGTTTGCCGCCACTTGGCAAGACGACGCCGTCTTGTACAGAGTCTTCGACATAGAACAAAAGCCTTGCATCCATGCCATAGTCGCTGTCGTCAATGAAAACCGCACCACGTTTAAGCACATCAACGTTTCGCTCACGGATAAGGTCAATGGTCGCTTCAAGGAGTGGGTGTCCCGGCGCAATCAGCGCAGCCTGCGGCTGTCCCTGTATATTACAGAATGACTTGTCGAAGCAGATGCGCTCGTAGCGTTGTAGTACCGGCTCGCCGAAACCTATCTGCATATCCCTATTGCGTACGGCAAAGGGCACTGTGGTTATCTCATAGCGTCCTTTCTCGCGGGCGCGAATTTTGCCACCCACGCTCTGGAACGCCTCTAAAAAGAACGATTCTATAAAATGCGGCTGGAGCTTATGGGCTTCCATGCGCTCCATATCCTCACGGATTGCCATGACCCGATTCACATCCATCGTACCCTCGGTCAGAGCGTTTTCGTCGAGAAGTCGCTCAAGCGTATCGCGGTCGAGAGAGTGGTCAACCACCTCATAGAGCCTGCGCCTTACGTCATCTTGGTTGTTATAGCGCACCGCCTCGATAAGCAGTTCACGCAGGGATTTGTTATCGAAAGTCAGTTTGCCTAAAACATCAAAAACCTTTCCGTGCAGTGCTTCGCGTTCCTGCTCCAGTTTCTCGAACAGCCGCTGGAACACCATTCCTTCACGGGTTTCCTGCGCCACGAGATTCCAAAGATGGCAAACCTCGGTCTGACCGATACGGTGGATACGACCGAAACGCTGTTCAAGACGGTTCGGGTTCCACGGGAGGTCATAATTGACCATTAGGTGGGCGCGTTGTAAGTTGATACCTTCGCCTGCCGCATCAGTGGCGATGAGTATGCGGACATCCTTGTCCTGCTTGAACAGTTCTTCAGCCTTGCGCCGCTCGTCACGGAGCATACCGCCGTGGATGGTCACGACTGCCTCCTCGCTACCAAGCAAGGATCGGATTTTGTCCGTCAAGTAACGGAGCGTGTCACGGTGTTCGGTAAATATGATGAGTTTCTCTCTAACACCCTCCGAGCCGAACATATTACTATCGTCTTGGAGGAGTTTGGAGAGTTCTTCCCACTTGCGATCTTCACCGCTCTGACGCACATCGTTCGCCATACGCTCCAGTTTTTTCAACGTGGCAATTTCAGCCTCCAGCTCCGCAATAGTCTGCGCCGCGGTGGCTTGGTCTACGACCTTCTCTTCAGTATCTTCCAATTCTGACGACGGCATATCGTCATCGTCGTAATCGTCATACTCCGATACTGTATAATCAGCCGCGCGTTTTCCGAGCCTTTCTTCTGCAAGACGGTTTTCCAAACGCTCGCGGCGGCGTTTTAATGATTGATAGATGGCCTCCGGTGAGGAAGCAAGCCTGCGCTGCAAGATGGTCAGGGCGAAGCCGACTGTATTCTTGCGGTCGTTGTTAAGCTGGTCGGCGCGGTTAAACTCTTCCTGCACATAGTCTGTCACGGCAGTATAAAGCTGCGCCTCTTTCGGAGAGAGGTCATAGTTGACCGTGTACGCCCTGCGTTCAGGGAAAAGCGGAGTACCGTCGAACTTAAGTAAATCTTCTTTTACAAGGCGACGCATCACGTCCGACACATCCACAGCCTGATTTCCACTCCGTGCGACGCCTTCAAACCTGTCTTGGTCGATTAGAGACATGAAGAGTTGGAAGTCCTCCTCTTTGCCATTATGCGGCGTGGCGGTCAGGAGCAGAAAATGCCTCGTGATAGAGGATAGTAATCGCCCAAGTTGAAAGCGCTTTGTGTATTTGATTTCGCCGCCCCAGACGGTGGCGGACATTTTGTGCGCCTCGTCGCAGACTATCAAGTCCCAGTCAGTGACACGTAGTTTCTCCTGTATATCTTCGTTACGGGACAGCTTGTCCAAACGGACGATGCAAAGATTCGCTTCCGAGAAAACGTTTCCTGTAACCGCCGATTCGATTCGGTCGTTGGTGAGTATCTCGAACCGCAGGTTGAACTTCCGATAGAGTTCGTCCTGCCACTGCTCCGCCAAGTTGCCTGGCGAAACTATCATACAGCGTTTTAGGTCGCCCCGAACAAGTAGTTCCTTGAGGAACAGCCCCGTCATAATGGTTTTACCAGCGCCAGGATCGTCTGCAAGAATATAACGGAGCGGCAACCTTGGGAGCATTTCCTGATAGACTGCCGAAATCTGGTGCGGTAGAGGTTCAATCGCCGAGGTATGCACGGCAAGGTATGGGTCAAAAATATGTGCGAGGTTAATGCGGTAGGCTTCTGACGTGAGCCGCAGAAGATTGGCGTCCGCATCAAAACTCCAAGGGAGGCTATTGTCTCCAACATCCAGACGTTCCTCGTCTTCACGGTATAGTATCTGCTCGGCTACATTGCCAGCAGCATTTTTGAACGTGACTGTCATGGCATTCGTGCCATGCCATTTGACCGCAACAACACTCACCGGCATGTTTCCAGCAATACCGATGACGTTTGCACCTACAGTTATATCTTCAAGTCGAGCCATAAGCTGACTCCTCCTTTACTTAGTTACGTTATTTCCTTCCCCTTGATTATCTTTATCAGGAACAAATTCCATTATATCGGAAATATCACATTCCAATGCTTTACATATACGCAGGAGAACTTCAGTATTCACATTCTCGCCTTTGCCGAGCTTGGCAATTGACGCGGAACTGATACCTGTCAATTTTCGCAAGTCCTGCTTGTTCATCTTCTTGTCGATTAATAACTTCCATAAGTTATTATAATTAAAATGCATGATATCACCTCATATCACTCTTCTTGGGATTGCGGTAAATCAAATTTGCAATCATGCAAAAAACCACACTGTTCTTCGCCGACAACGCCAGTGAAGATGATTCGATTCACCCCATTTTGTTCATAATTAAGTTTAGGCAGCGTCCGTTTGTTTTCCACAATTATTAGCTGCCCCATTTCACGGCTATCCATAAAGTACTGGAACAAAGCGTTTTGCACGCTCTCCGATGTTTCATTCTTTGTACCCTCATCAATTCCATGCAGCGGCGTATCAATAATGTGTAGCCCGGGATTATAAACGGCATTCTCCTTCAAGAACTTGCGGAAGGCCATGATCACAATTGTATTCAAAATGGAGCAGTAGCCTTTACCCTGTGTAACATTCTTTGGCTGACCGTTGATTTCCAAGTCAAAGGAGCTCTTGGAAAATCGTGCAGAGATAAGTGGTGTGTACTTACACTTCGTTAATATTTCGGTTAGGGCGGCATCCATTTCTAACCAAAATTTGTCATCAAATTTATCCATCGGTTTGTATTTGATTTCAGATTCATCGTCGTTTTGCATATCACGCAGATCAGTATTCCATCCGTCAGCAAGGCGATGAATTACTTCGAGTTCGTTGTTTAACTGAATATACACACGATAAGCGTCAATGGTTTCGGTCAAAGACTTAGCTTGCGGCTTCAGCTCTCCGACTATCAGTTCCTCAATGTTTCCTTTCTGTTCTGCCAATAGTGCAATCTCAACTTGTAATTCTTGTATCTGTTGTTTTATATCTTTTTCTGCGTCAGCAAGGTCGTTATATTGAGCAACTATTCTTGAAAGTTCGGAGCGGGCAGCCACGACATAAGATTCCGTTTTCTGTGTCGGCATTGTACCGTTACAAAAAGGACAGGTGGCATCATGCGACACATGCTGCATAACGGTTTCGCCGTCAACAATAAACGAAAGCCGATTTATATCTGCGCTGTACTGCGTTTTAAGTGCAGCGTAGCGCGATATGAGCATCTGGCATTCTGTCAAACGCTCTTTTTTTGACAACATGCTTCTGAGTATGGATTGGCTGTTTGACATGGCATCGGATATTTTTTCTTCGATATCCGATAAAGCCTGAACTGAATTGTCGATTTCTTGTTGAACGTCCAGCCCATCAAATGCCTTGATCATGTCGAGGATACTTTGCTTTCGGTCAGCAACTCCGGAAAGCTCTTTGTTGATATACTTTTCTACAGCAGCTTTGCGTATGGATCGTTCTTTTTTACTTTCGCGTTTATCAAAATTCGAGAAATCGTTGCCATATATTAAAAACAATAAAGCCGACAAAAAAGCTGTGCGCCCCTGTATGCTTTTTGCACCGCCTTCAGGCATAAGGATTGAACTCTCACGTTCGATCTGACGTTCTTTTATTAGGATGGCAGGTAGGAGTGTACGCCACGTCAGATGCTGAGGTCTGAAATTTTCGTTGGCAATTATGTCGTGGTCATCTTCTATACCAATCAGCGCAAGCCAAATCTTGCTGATAGGTTCCATAGATTTCGTTGCGTTTCTGTCTTTATAAGTACCGCTTTCGATTCTATCGTCAGAACTGACCACATCAATTTTGTTCGATTCGAGTTTGCGTGTAAATTGAATTGCACCATCCTCTGTTGTGACAAAGAGCATAATTGTATCGTAACCCGTGGTACTCGAAAACGGAAGATTATCACTGCCAAAAATATAGTCGATGCAACGGATAATGGTGGTTTTCCCAGTGTTAGAAGGACCTGATATAATCGTTAGTTCTTTGTCAAATTCCG
>Ga0228535_1003652_pt1 | contig 10504 bp, 11 predicted proteins | sample SJ1metagenome_FD_168457 | JGI IMG/M metagenome (GOLD analysis project Ga0228535, IMG submission 168457) | Enriched culture of PCE-dechlorinating microbial communities from Ithaca, New York, USA - SJ1 | ecosystem: Engineered > Modeled > Simulated communities (microbial... > Unclassified | place... | reverse complement strand
TCTATCTAGGCGACGGTGAAATCCATACGACGCCGATGGAATACAGCTTATTGTCCCTCCTGTTTAAAAACGCCGGAAAAGTGCTTACGACCAGCTACATCATTCGACAAATATGGGGAGTGGGCTACGGAAGCGACACACAGGCCCTGAGAGCGCTGATGGCGGGACTAAGGCGCAAGATCGAAAAGAACCCGGCCAAGCCCCGGTATATTATGACCGAGGTCGGAGTCGGATACCGCCTGATGGATGAATAGACTGCCCGCAGGGCCTAACTCGCGGGGAGATTTCTCCAAATTAAAACAGAGCCGCTCTGTCACCTGACAGAGCGGCTCTGTTTTTTCCTGTTCATAAAAAATGGTCACAAAATTCTCACAGGCATTGAAACACTCTCACACCGAACTCACAGCAAACCTGCTACGATAGCATCACAATCCAGGTAAAAGAAGGCGCTCAATCATGACAGATGAAGATACGAGACAAAGCAATACGGAGCTGACCGATCTGTGCAAAACCGTTCGGGCGCTGATCGGCCAAAACAAGCTCAAGGAAAGCGAAGAGCTGATAAAACAGGCCATGGGGAAGTATCCGCATGCCCCCCAACCGCATAATCTGATGGGCGTCAAACTGGAAAACGAAGGCGCCCACTCCGCGGCTATGAAGCATTTTCGGGCCTCATGGGCCCTCGATCCCGCTTATTTCCCCGCGCGATATAATTTATACCAATACGGAGAGCTCTTCGGAGGGCCGCATAAGGATGCGTATGATGAAACGGATTGCCCTCCCCTCGGGCGGACAGATAAAAGCCTTTTATAAAAGGCTGCCGGCTTTTTATCAGCTATCACATTGGATCGGAGAAAGATATGAACATCATTATTATCGGGTGCGGCAGGCTAGGCGGCACTTTGGCAAAAGAGCTCTCGGACGCGGGCCATAACATTTCCGTGATAGACAGAGACGGCGAACGGCTGAGCGCGCTTGGAAGCGGTTTCAACGGATTAAAAATCAGAGGGATCGAATACGACGGCGAGATTCTGACGGAAGCGGGCATTTCCGCAGCGGACGCGGTATTATCGGTAACTCCCGATGAAAACATCAACATCACCGTTTCGCTGATCGCAAAAAAAATATACCATGTGCCTCGGATCATCGCGAGGATCGTAAATCCGAACAGACAGTATATTTATGAAAAACTGGATATTGAAACGATCAGCCCCACGCAGCTGGGCGCAGATATCCTGAAAACCAAACTGTCTACGAACAGATGGATGCATATTACGGCCATCAATCAAGAATACGGTGTGACCGAGATCACCGTTACGAAAGAGATCCGGCTGAAGGTTAAAGAACTGGAAGAAAAATATCGCTGTGTCATTTCCGCTGTTTTAAAAGAAGAAGTTTTGCATTTCCCGCCCGGGGAAGAGCTGTTACAGCCGGGAGAAAAAATCGTCTGTACCGTCGGTAAAAACGATATTGAACGATTGATCGGAGCAATATAAAGGAGTGTGCATATGAAATCCATTATTATCGGCGGAGGAAAAATCGGATACTATCTGCTGAAAACACTAAAGGGAAAAAAATATAACGTCGTTTTGGTGGAGAGAAGCAAATACACCTGCCAATCGATCGCCGAGGATATCGATGCCGATGTTATTTACGGCGACGGCACCGACATCGACGTCCTGAAGGATGCCGGGATCGGCGAAGCGGAGGTGGTTGCCGCAGTTACGGGATCCGATGAGGAAAACCTGGTCATCTGCCAAATCGCCAAAACGACGTTCAACGTTTCAAGAACCATCGCCCGGGTAAACAACCCCAAAAACATGTCCATGTTCAAAGCGCTGGGCGTCGATAAAACCGTATGCAGCACGGCGGTCATTGCAAACCTGATCGAATATGAAATGGATAAGGACAATTTTAAAATCATCCAGACGTTTGAACGCGGGGCGATGATACTGGTCGAGGTTAAAGTTGAGAAAGGCAGCATCTGGCGCGACCGATTTTTAAAAGATCTGGACCTTCCGGACGAATGCGTCTTTACTTCGGTTTTACGCAGCGAAAAAGCGATTTACCCCAGGGGAAACACGAGAATAACGGAGGACGACAATATTTTGGTGCTGACAAACAATTCCGGTCTGTCGGAGCTCAAAAAGCGGTTTAAAGAAGGGACCAAAAATGCAAAAAATAAAAAGTGAGTTGGCAGGACTGCTGATCGAACTCTGTTCCGCATCCATCTTTATCGCCCTGTTTTATTTCATCACTATGTTGAGGTAACCCATGAATATTAAGACGGGTCATACCGGCCTGAAAATCATACTGTATTATTCCGGATGTATCATCGTCGGCGGCGGAATGCTCATGTTACTCCCTGTTGTCACATCGCTTATGCTCAAAGAATGGAATCCTGCCCTGGATTTTCTGATCAGCTTCGCCCTTACGGTGATCGTCGGGCTCCTGTTCATCATTTTCGGCTGGGAAACCAAATTTAACAAAGCCGACGTGCAGTGGAAACACGGGTTCGTGATCGCGGCTTTCTCCTGGATCGTCCTGATGCTTCTTTGCGCCATCCCATACAGGCTGAGCGGCCACAACAATTCCTTTCTCAATTCCTGCTTCGATGTCATGAGCGGCTTTACGACCACGGGGCTCGTAATGACGCAGGATCTGGACCATATTTCGCTGGGACTGAATATGTGGCGGCATATCCTGACCTTCGTCGGTGGCCAGGGGATGGTCGTGCTGGCGCTGTCTTTTTTGGTCAAGGAGATCAGCGGCGCATATAAAATTTATGTCGGTGAGGCAAAGGACATCGGGCTTGTGCCGAATGTGAAAGGAACCGCCCGGATCATCTGGAGAATCAGCATGGTATATCTGGCCGTCGGTACGCTGGCTTTATGGATCGACGGGATGATGATCGGCCTTAAACCGCTGTCGGCTTTTTTCCACAGCCTTTTTATGTTTGCCTCTTCGTGGAGTACGGGCGGGTTCGCGCCGAATACGCAGAATGTGATGTATTATCACAGCCTGTCCTATGAACTGATCACATTGATATTTATGATCCTCGGCTCGCTCAACTTCGGGCTTCATTATGCCGTATGGCAGGGAAAAAGAAAAGAGATCGTTAAAAACATCGAAACCCAAAGCTTCTTTGTGACGTCTTTTTTAGCTTCCGCGTTTGCGGTAATCGCATTGTCAAAGCTTCATATCTACCCGGACTCCATCGCCATGTTTCGAAGGGTCGTTTATAACGTCCTGTCCGCCCATACGACAACCGGCTTCGGAAGCGTATACGCAAGGCAGTTCGCTCTGGAGTGGGGCGATTTCGGAATATTCATCATGGTCATCGCCATGCTGATCGGCGGCTCGGCCTGCTCGACCGCCGGCGGCTTCAAGGGGCTTCGGGTCGGGATCGTATTGAAAAGCATTTTCGCGGACGTAAAAAAATTATTGTCCTCTGAAAGAAATGTGAAGATTTTCAAATACCATCATATCAAGGATTATGCTCTGGAGGACGGCGTCGTCAGGGCTTCCGCGCTGATTATCCTCTGCTATATCGTTACCTTTACGGTCGGCGCCGCGCTGGGTACGTACTACGGCTATCCTTGGGCGGATTCGGCATTCGAGTCCGCATCCGTGACGGGCAACGTCGGCCTGTCCATCGGCGTGACCTCGCCAACCATGCCTGCCCTGATGAAGACTTACTACATCGTCGCGATGTACCTGGGAAGACTTGAGTTCCTGTCGGTTTTCGCCATGTTCGGATATTTCCTTGGAGGTTTAAAAAACATATGTTTAAAAATCCGAAAGTCCTGAGCGCGATTCTGCTAATTACAATTTTATTCGTCTCCAATTGCCGTGCTTTGGAGACGATAAAAATAAACGATCTGATCGAAAACGCCGCCGCCATGGACAACCGGGAAGTGACCGTTCAGGGGGAAGCGATCGGGGAAGCGCTGGAAAGAGGCGAATACGCGTGGATCAATATTAGCGACATGACAAACGCGATCGGCGTCTGGGTAAAGCGGAGCGATATCCGGCCAATCGAGTTCTACGGCGATTATAAGAACCGGGGCGATACTGTCCAAATCACCGGTGTCTTTCACAAAGCGTGCACGGAGCACGGCGGAGACGTCGATATCCACTGTTCCCGCATTGAAATCGTGGAGACGGGACACTATACGGCAGAGCAGCTATCCATCCACAAGCTGATTTTCGCCGCTTTGGCGATTTTAGCATTCATATTCGTCTTGGCTGTCTATTACCGGTTAAAGAAAAAATCCGTCTGAAATAATTCCAAGCCGCCTGAAACAGGCGGTTTTTTCATGCATAATTCGGTTGACAAATGTTATCCTATCTTATATTATCAGGTTAACAACTGTTGTCTTTATGGGAGAATGCTTTATGAACAAACAGATCGGTCTGTCCGACGGCGAATGGAAGCTGATGAAGCTTCTGTGGGAAAAATCCCCGAGAACCATCGCCGAGATGGTAACCGCCCTTCAGGCGGAAACCGGCTGGAACAAAAATACCGTTTTCATCATGCTGTCGAGGATGGAGGAAAAGGGGGCCGTCCGCTATGACGGCGGCGCGCGCGCGCGCCAATACTACCCCGTCCCCGAAAAAAGCGATGTCGCGGAAAAAGAGACGGAGCACTTCTTAAAAAAGGTGTATGACGGAAGCCTTGGAATGATGGTGGCGTCCATGGCCGGACAGAAGGCGCTCTCAAAGGAGGATATCGACGAGCTTTACGCCGTTTTGCGCGAAGCGGAAAAGGCGGCGGGCAAATGAGCGAATGCATCGTCACCTCTTCCCTGCTGATCGCCGTTCTGATCGCGCTGCGTTTTATATTCCGCGGCAAAATCAGCCGCAGGCTGCAGTACGCGCTGTGGGGCCTCGCGCTGCTCCGCCTGCTCATGCCCTTCTCCCTGCTACAAAGCCCGGCCAGCGTGATGAACGCCTTCGACACTGCGCGGATAAAAGAAGCCGTTCCGGATATACAGGTATATTCCGATATGATCCGCAACTCCGAGCTGTCTCCGGACGAAGCCAGGGCCGCCGGAAACGGCACTCTGCACGAGATACAGGGATCCCCCGCGGGAAGCGGAAGCGAGGGCCTAAGAAGCTATATCTTCACCGATTCGCTGGCCAATGTGCTCGCCCGGATATCGGGCTTTGTCTGGCTGATCGGAAGCGCTGCTCTCGGGCTTTGGTTTTTGGGCGCGAATCTGGCCTTTTACCATACGCTCCGGAAAAACCGGACGCCGTATTCCTTTGAAAGCTGCCGGCTGCCTGTTTACGTGACGGAGCATCTCGTATCCCCCTGCCTGTTCGGCGTCTTCCGCCCGGCAATCTACCTGACGCCGAAGGCCGCGGAAGACGACGTCCGCCTGAAACACGCGCTTACCCACGAGCTCTGCCATTATGCCCACGGAGACCACGCCTGGTCTTTTCTGCGCGGGCTTTGCCTCGCGGCCTACTGGTGGAACCCGCTTGTCTGGGCCGCCGCGGTTTTCTCGCGAACCGACAGCGAGCTTGCCTGCGACGAAGCGGTCGTCTCCGCAATCGGGGAAGACGACCGGTTATCATACGGGCGCTCGCTGGTTGAGATGATCGTCGTCAAAAAAGCCGCGAGCGGCCTGATGTACGCGGCGACTTCGATGACTTCCGGCAAGCGCGGGATCAAACAGAGGCTTGTTATGATCGCCGGGAACCCGAAGACCTATATCCCGGCGCTGACGGCTGTGCTGCTGGCGGTCGCCGTTTGCGTGGGCTGCACGTTTACAGGCGCCCAAAGCGAACGCGCCCAGGCCGGCGTAAGCGAAAATGCAGCCGAACGCGCGGAGACGCTGTATGCCCTCCGGAATCCGTACATCGGAGACGCGTCCGCCGACCTGAAGCTGCTGAACGCGATGGATCTTTCGGACGCCTTCGGCAGCTATGTCATCAGTCTGGATACGGACGAAGAGCCCTATGTCCTCACCATTATCTTTGATTATCCGATCGGCGATAAAGAAGCGTTCGACAGCGAGATGAATAAAAACTCCGTCTTGCTGCTGGCTTTGATCGATAATGCGGCCGAAATACGCTGGCAGTATATTTACGGGGAAGGATCCGATATTCTGACCTCCTCCCTGGATATCGAAAAAGCCAACGATTCTATGGGCGGCGATATCAAAAGCTTCAGCCGATCCGCCGATCAGCTAAGGGGCCTGCTTGAGCGGTTGGATCCGGGCGCTTCCGGCGTCGACCGCACCGACCTCGACGCGTGCGTTTCCGAAGCCATTTTGAGTGAAAATACGGGCAGATACCTCGAAGGCGGCTTCGCCGCGGAAGCTCACACGACTCTTAAAGTTATGGAAAACGGCAATACGGTGACCGTTTACGCCATGGCGCTGTCGATGGAGTTCGCATATTTGGGCGATGCCTTTTCGGAAATGGGCGGCAGCCATATGCCGGTCGCCATCACCTTTGAGAAGAACGATATCGGGGAGTATTCGCTGAAAGAATATTGGATCCCGCGGGACGGCAGCGAATACGCAAAATCGCTCAAAGAAAAGTTCCCTTCGAGTCTATACAACGGCGGAATGCTCAACACGCAAAAATATATCATGGAGCATGTGCAGGTCTGCTACGCGAAGGCGATCGAGCACGGCAGCGTACCCGTCGATCAGCACCTTTCCAAGCTGATCGAGACCATCTGCTCCTCCCCCGCCGTATCGTCCAGGCCCGGAGACTATATCGATGCGCACCCCATCGAGTACAGGGAGCTTCTGTACTACGGGAATTACACGCTTAGGTACGTCTACGGCGAGTTTCTGACGGGCGGGCAGACGGGGCTGAGCGGCCATATCATGCTTGCGGCCATGAAGGAGCTGCTGGGCGATGAAGCGCCGGATATCGGACTGGCGGGAACCGCCCAGGAGCGGTTCGATCAGTGGAAAGGCCAGGTGATACAAACCCGCTCCCGGGTTGAAATAAGCAAGCCTAAAACTGCGATTTTATTTGAGAAAATGGATCAAAGGAATTAAATCGTACCTCACAAACCTTTATAGAGAGGCAGCCGAAATGAATAATCAAGATTTACTGCCCGTTGTAATAATGATGTGCGGAATAGCGGGATCGGGAAAAACAACTTATGCCAAGCGGCTTGAAAAACAGGGCTATATGCGTCTTTCTATGGACGAACAACTGTGGTCGGACTATGGCCGATACGGAATAGACTATCCTGTTCAGAAATACAATGAGTACTCCAGGATTGTGGAGCAAAAATTATCCGAACAATTGATGCTTCTTATTAAGCAAAATAAAAACACTGTAATAGACTTTAGTTTTTGGCAGCGTGAAAAACGCGACAAATATAAACAATTGATCGAAAACGCGGGAGGGCAATGGAAACTGATTTATATGAAAGCCTCCCCCGACGTACTGCGCGAAAGGCTTAAAAAAAGAAGCGAACGTTTTGATGCAAACGCCGCTTTCCCGATCACAAATGATATCCTAAACGCTTACCTCCATGGGTTTGAAGAACCGCTTGACGAAGGAGAAACCGTGATTGAACAATGATATCCGATTCCCAATTGGATTTATTTCCAAAACCATTATTTAATCCTCAAACTTAAGTGTTCTTGTCAAGCGGTCTATCCCAACGATTGTATTATTAAAAATTTCTCTCGTCTTTGAAAGATATTTTTCCGGTTCGGTAAGCGCCTGGCTGTAATGAGTCAGCCATAGTTCCCCGACATGTCCGGCTTTGGCAAGTCTCGCCGCGTCTGAAAATATCATGTGGTAAAAACGGTCTGCCTTCCACTTTAGCTGATCGTCGCCATACATTCCTTCACAGATAAATACGTCTGAGTTCTCAATGAAATCAGGAATGGTGTCTATCGGTCTCGTGTCTGTTATATAGCTCACTTTGATCCCTTTGCGTGGATTTCCCAGCACCATGTCAGGCATAAAACCGGAAACGGTTTCCCCTTTCTGTAGCCGCGACCAATACTTTACGGGAATGTTCTGCGCTTTCGCACGCTGGGGGTCAAATTTCCCTCTGCGCGGAATTTTGATGCTGTAGCCAATACAGGGCAACGCATGGGCAAGCGGCAGCGCAGATATATGAAAATCTCCAAGCTGGAAGTGGATTGCCAATTTTTCTTCAAAAGATAACTCGATATACTCGATTGAATACAGCAGTTCCGGCGCGATCACACGCAAACGATTCACAACGTCTTTCGTGCCTTTTGGCCCTACAATGGCAAGCGGCCGGGTGCGGCCGCAGTTGCTTAGCGAAAGCAACATCCCCGGAAGTCCCGCAATATGGTCTGCATGAACATGGGTAAACAGAATCGAATCCAGATTGATAAATCCCCATCCGAGTTCACGCATAGTGACTTGCGTGCCTTCGCCGCAGTCAATAAGTAGCATGTGGCCATTGTGCCGGACAAGCAAAGCAGTCAGATAACGATTATACAGAGGCATCATTCCGCCTGTTCCCAAAAGTGAAATATCCAGCATTTTTTCTCCTTAATCTTGCAGCCCCGGTTGACAAATACCTGACACCGTATAATAAACCGATTTGCTTTTGTCGGGCAAAGAATGGCGTATGCGGCGACGGATTGCTGCAATAAGCTTGTTATTCAGTAATTGTTGCTTATTATACGTTTTTTATCTTTAAGGATATAAAATTATATTCTCTAATTTATCTTAAGCTCTGCTTTCAGGATCATTCCCACTTTATTACTTTCGAAAACAGCGGTTTACCGCCTGGTTTAATGAATATAATCATCGTAAGATTCCGCTCCCGGAAGGGTGGCAAAAAACCCGCAATCTCTTGATGTAAAAGATTGCGGGTTTCATTCTGGAGGCGGCACCCAGATTTGAACTGGGGAATCAGGGTTTTGCAGACCCTTGCCTTACCACTTGGCTATGCCGCCAAATAAAAGGAGTTTATCACTAAACTCCTTTTTTAACTGGAGCGGATTACGAGGCTCGAACTCGCTACCTCCACCTTGGCAAGGTGGCGCTCTACCAGATGAGCTAAATCCGCCCATGGTGCCTTCGGTCGGAATCGAACCAACGACACGAGGATTTTCAGTCCTCTGCTCTACCAACTGAGCTACAAAGGCATATGGCGACCGAGATGGGGCTCGAACCCACGACCTCTAGCGTGACAGGCTAGCGTTCTAACCAGCTGAACTACTCGGCCATATGAATCTTGATAAAACGCCTCTGCGTGTTGGTCGATCCAATCGATGTGGTGGGAACAACAGGGCTCGAACCTGTGACCCCATGCTTGTAAGGCATGTGCTCTCCCAGCTGAGCTATGCTCCCGCGTCAGCGCGAGATTTATTATACTCAGTTTTTAAGGCTGTGTCAATAGCTGAGAAAGAAAATTGTAATTTATTTGATCAGCGACAGGAGTTCCTTTTTCGTAAAATGATAGACCCGGTCGCAGAATTGGCAGGTCACTTCGGTCTGTTCCTGTTCGCCCGCGAGGCGCAGAAGCTCCTGTTTCCCCAGCGAAATAAGCGCCCGTTCCACCCGTTCCTTTGAACACGCGCAGCGGTACTCGACCGGGTGGCAGGCGGACGGCTGAAAGCCGGGGATCAGTTTCCGAAGGATCGATTCCATGGACAGGCCGGAATCGAGCATAGCGGTGAGCGTCGGAAGCGCAATCACACGGTTTTCCAGTCTTACGGCCGTTTCTTCGTCCGCGTTCGGCAAAAGTTGAATCAGATATCCGCCCGCATGTTTTACCGTCTGGTCGATGTCCACCAAAACGCCCAGCGCGCATACGGTGGGGATCTGCTCGCTCATCGCGAAATACGCCGCGATGTCCTGCGCAACCTCGCCGTTTTGCAGCGGTATTTTCCCCGAAAACGGCTCCTTTTCCCCCAGGTCCTTGATGACGGTCAAAACGCCTTCGCCCACGCCGGCGCCCACGTTGAGCTTCCCATCTGCCCGCAACGGCAGCTCGGCAGCCGGATTCTGCAAATATCCCCGCGCATTCCCGCAGACGTCCGACACCACCGTAATTGCGCCGAGCGGCCCGTCGCCTTTGAGCTGCAGGGTCAGCGAGGCGCCCTCCTGCTTTAAGTCATCGCCCATCATGGACGCCGCCATCAAAGCGCGCCCCAACGCGGCTGTCGCAAGCGGCAGGGTTTGGTGAATCTGCCTGGCCCTTTCCACCATATCGCGGGCTGTGACCGCCGCCGCGCGGATCGTTCCGGCCGGGGATACGCCCCGAATAAGCCTGTCTCCCATTTATCCGTTTTTCCGGGCGGCAAATAAAAGCCGTCCGGTCTCCTTTCTTGCAGTGCGCCCGGAAAATCCCCGATACACGTTTTCAGCCCGCATGCCGGCGCTTTCCAGCATTTGCTCAAGCTGTGAGCGGGGATAGGCCCGCTGTATATGGGTTTCCCTGTATCTTTGATACGTCTTCTGCCGTGTTACAAATAAATCCACCCGGTGCTCGGCCAGCATGGAATCCGGGTCATAGCCGTACCGCCACACG
>Ga0228535_1003651_pt1 | contig 10505 bp, 9 predicted proteins | sample SJ1metagenome_FD_168457 | JGI IMG/M metagenome (GOLD analysis project Ga0228535, IMG submission 168457) | Enriched culture of PCE-dechlorinating microbial communities from Ithaca, New York, USA - SJ1 | ecosystem: Engineered > Modeled > Simulated communities (microbial... > Unclassified | place... | reverse complement strand
CCTGCGAAGAGTACAAGAAGGGAGGCTATGACTTCGGCATACTCTTGTGCGGAACTGGGATAGGCATCTCCATCAGTGCCAACAAGGTCGAAGGAATCCGATGCGCCCTGCCGCAGAACAGCTATGCTGCCGCCATGGCAAGAAAGCACAACAATGCAAACTTCATCGCGTTCGGAGGGAGAATCACCTACCCCGAGGATCCGCTGGAAATGCTCGATGCCTTCATCGAGGCGAGCTTTGAGGGCGAGCGTCATCAGCGAAGAGTGGATAAGATGATGGCTCTCGAACAGAGCTGCTAACGGTAATCCTTGTAGGAACCCACCACGTAGAAATCGAACTTCAAGAGATCAAAAAGAACCCCTACTTGGTTTGTATGCAGGTTATAGGCAAGCGTGACGGTCAGGGCTCTTTCGCGCTTGCCGGTTACCGGGCTTCCTACGGTAAGCGGAGTCAGGGAGACCAGCAGGTGGGAGAGCGTTGTTCTCCCATCGTGGGTATACGGCGATAGCATCACTCCCAGGCCAACCAATGAATTAATGCCCATTCCGGCAGTTTGTCCACCGGTGGAACGCTGGCCGAGCAACGAGCGCTGGATGAGAAAAGAAACGGAAGTAGTATCGAGGAAGGCGGGAACCAACTGGGTGTTGGCTTGTATGTCCAGCTCCCAGACATCGGTCAACCCGATTGAAGCCCCCCAAGCCAATTTCAACCTGCTTGGATCGAGGGCCCTCTCACCCAGATGGGCATTGGTGCCGAGGGTGAGTCCTACATCAAAATAGCCTGCAAACGCAGGAAAAGCCAATATGAGAGCTATGATCAACAGCAATACTTTCTTTTGCATACGAACCTACTTCAAGAAATATGTAAATCGGATGATATTGAAACCCCAGCTATCCATCTCACCCTTTGCGATGTCATAGAGGAAGAAGGGGCTGAGCACTTCGTACCAGAAGTCTTTCTGGATCAACTTAAACGGGCTGATTTCCAGCGCAAGCAACTCCATATTCCTCTTCGGATTGAATGAGTAGGACACACCAATCATCGGTGAATAGGCGATGATATTGTGGGCTAGAAAATTGAATGGATGATGTGTCGTACGAAACAGATCGACTCCAAACCCAATCTGAAGATACGGAACCCTATAAACACCACCTTGATCGGTTCCGAGCGCAGTCCTGCCGATAACCGACGGATTTGCGAAAGCCAGGTCGAAAGGCTTGTAGACCAGCGAAAACTCAACGCCGCTGGAGGTCAGGGTGGGATCGGCTTCCATACTCTGTCCATAATAGCCCAGAGCGTAGCCTGCGCTGCGCGCAGAAAGAGAGCCGATGAGAAGCAAACCCATTACCAGGAATACAAGAAGACGTTTCATGCTCAACCTCCAATAAACCCGAAGGCGAAGCGTGGATAGCTCGAGAACTTCTGCCAGGACTCTGCCATCTCTTCGGTGATGGGCATGGTATTCTCATACAGCGAGTCAAAGTGGGCTTCAACCTGTTGGGCCAACTCGGGGCTGTCGATGACCAGTGTCGTTTCATACGCCAGATTGAAGGAGCGGTAGTTGATATTCGTAGAGCCTATCACCACGTACCGGTCATCGACGATCATCAGCTTCTCGTGCAACAGGCCCTGGTTTTCATCGCCCTCTTGTTCAATTCTCAAATCGATCTGCATGGTCAACAGGTCTTTTGCCATAAACTCGATTCCTTTCCTGTTACCCACCCGCTTATCGAAAGGAACGATCATCTTGACGTCCACTCCCCGCTCTTGGGCCCTGCGGAAGGCTTCAATCATATACTTGTCCATAAAAGGCAGAAAGGGCAGCACTTTTACCTCATGCTCGGCTTCGCTGAGCAGGGAGCCGAAAAGCTGGCTCAGCTTCTTCGACTTCGGATGTTGGTCGACATAGAAGGCATCGTACGTTTTTTGCCCATCGGCTGCCTGCCAGTCGACGGGAAAGTCCTCCCGATTGATGGTTTCCCAGCTCTGCTCATTCCACCACGGAACAAAGTGATCGAGCATGGCTGCCACCAAGGTGGGGGAGGAGAACTCATACATGCTGTCACGTTGCAGGTCTTCTGGAGGGGCGCCGATGGAGATGTAGTTCAGGTTCATCCCGCCTACCGCCAGATGCCTGCCGTCGATGATCAGAAATTTCCGATGGTCCCGGTACATGAGATTCAGACCGCTGACCAGCCGTGCCGTCGACATGGGGCTGTACTCCAAAAGGTGTACCCCGCTGTCACGAAGGAACTTGAGCGGTATCAGGTGGAAGCGGGTCTTGGTCATGTCAAACGGGCCGATGCCGTCCACCACGAAATATACACGCACTCCGCTTTCAGCTTTGCGGACCAAGGCTGAGTACAAGCCTTCCAGCTCCTCGGAACTGGATGCAAGGAACGCCGAGGTTATCAGATAGTCCTCGGCTCCTTCGATCAACTCGATAAGACGGTCACGCCAGGCAATGCCGTCGTAGTAGACGGCCGGATGGGTGACCTGGACCTTGGGGATGTTGAAGGAGAGCAGTTTCTCCTCCAAACTCAGCGCATCATCAAGCGCCCTGGGACTCAACATGTGACTGGTGGAAGAACAACCTGAAAAGAAGAACAGCATCAGTACGAGAAAGAACAAAAGACACAGTCGTTTCATCATGACCTCATGCTCGGAAAAATAAAGGGATGAGGGAGCAGCTCGGAAAAGGTGTATGTGCTGTGAGCACCTTCCCTTCCCTCGGCAAAGGGGACATCGACAAGATGAATTTCGGTTTCCGGCTTTGAGAATTCCGCCAGAACCTGCAGACACTGGGCGCAGGGAGGGGCGGGAGGAGCATCCTGGCTTACCACCACCACCAACTTGATGCCGACTGCCCCCTCGTTGGCTACGGCATTGAGAATGGCGTTGCGCTCGGCACAGATGGTCGCCCCATAACTGGAGTTCTCAACATTGCAGCCGCTGTAGACGCGGTTGGTCTTGGCACTGACAACCGCAGCTCCTACCTTGTAATGGGAATACGGGGTGTAGGCATTCTTGCGGGCCTTGGCTGCTTGCTCGATGCAGAAAGCCAACAACGCCTTCTCGCCCATCATTGCCTGTCCGGCTTCCAAAATCTTGTTTGCCCCATATACCGTGCGTTCGTCACTGCCCTGCCAGGAAACCAAGAGGGTATTGAACTGCCCGATGGTCGAGAAATCCTCGACGGCATCAAGACTTGAGAGGATGTAATCCGCTCCGGCTTCAGCCAGCTCAGAGACGGTGAATGTTGAGGCAAGTGCGCACACCGAGCAGCCTGCAGCCTTGCCGGCTTGCACGCCGTTGAGGGCATCTTCTACAACCAGGCACTCATCGGTGGCAAGACCCATCGAAAGGGCCGATAGCTGATAGATGTCGGGATTTGGCTTGGTTCTCTTCACCAAATCCCCGGTTACCACTGTATCGAAATCCTCAAATCTCAATCCAATCGCCTGGAGGTTGATCGCAGCCTTCATGCGCAGTGCACTGGTGGCGAGGGCCAGCTTGAGTCCTGCCTTGCGGGCATTGGTTATGGCCCGATGGACGCCAGGCATGGGCCCACGGTCGTTGGCAAACCGGCGGTAGTAGTCAAACAAGGAGTGCTTGGCTTGCTCGAAGTCGATTGATACCCCGTACTTCTCACCGACGCCGCACAGATACCGCTTATCACCTGTACCAATGAAAGGAATGAAGTCCTCCGGCTGTGCCGCAACCCCGATATCTGCCAGATATGCGGTCGCAGCTTGCAGAATTACCGGTTCCGAGTCGATGAGAACCCCATCCATATCAAATAGTATTCCTCTGATCATGGCTATACCTCGCCGATAGTGTAGTGAAAACAACTGTTTGTGACAAGAAAGGGAGAGAGAAATGAGCAACAGAAAGGGAGAGAGAAATGAGCGGCAACCTGTCCGGCTGCCGCTCATGTATCATTCCATCAATGCATGATGGTTTTTCCTCGCCCTACTTCACGTTGAGGTACGAAGGTTCCGTTGCCTGGAATGCCAAGGTAGATGCCGTCTCCCATCACCAGGCGACCGCGCAGATAGGTCATCAGGGGTTTTCCTAGTACCTGCATGCCCTCGTAGGGCGTGTACTTGCTCTCTGAATGGGTGGTCGCCTTGCTGATCGTCCAAGCATGATCTGGGTCGAACAACACCAAGTCGGCATCACTGCCCACCCTGATCGCACCCTTGCCCGGATAGAGACCAAAAGCCTTCGCAGGCGCAGTCGAAAGTAGATTCACCACCTGTTGCACCCCGATTCTTCCGCTGTTGGCGGCAAAGGAGTAGACAAGACTCAGCAGCTCTTCGGTTCCCGGGATGCCGGGCAGGATGGACCTGCAATCCTTGCTTGCCATTTTCTGCTCTACCGTGAACGAACAGTGATCGGTGGCAATGATCTGTATTTCCCCATTGAGCACCGCCTCCTGCAGGGCCTCATTGTCCTCAACGCCTCTCAGTGGGGGAGTCATGACATACAATGCCCCATCAGGTCCTTCAAGCTTTGCCTTATTCAGAAACAGATAATGGGGGGTGGTCTCCACAATCACCCTGAGCCCTTTCGCCCTGAGTTCGCGGACCTTCTGCAGTCCCGCCTTGCTGGAAAGATGCACCACATACAGGGGCATATCCAGCTCCAAGGCAACCCTGCCAACCGTATCGATGCCACGGGCCTCCGCTTCACTGGGCCTGAGCAGGGCGTGGGCGGGTGGATTGTAGTCTCCCGTGTGCTCAGCCTCAACCTTTTGAATGGTTGCATCGTCTTCACAATGGACACTCACCAAAAGGTCAAGCTTCTTGCACAGGGAGAAAATCGCCTTCAGCTCCTCGCGTTTTTCCACCAGGTACCCTGCATTGCGGTAGGTGGTGAACATCTTGATCACCTTCACCCCGGCTTTTTTCAAGGCAGCAAGCTCTTGTTCAAGCCCCTCACGATAGGAGTAAAGGCCTTGATGCAGGGAAAAGTCTACCGCCATTTGCGCCTGCATGGCACCGATGCGCTCTTGTGCGCAGGCGGCAAGATCTCCCTTCTTGTCGTCATCAGCGAAATCGATGACGCAGGTCACCCCTCCGTAGGCTGCACATCGGCTGCCCTCTTCGAAAGAGTCGGCGGTAACCGTACCCCGGCTTACCAAGTGGAAATGCGTATGGGCATCGATGATTCCCGGCAACACACACAAGCCTTCGGCGTGTATGATTTCGGTTCCCTCAGGAACCTCTGAAGCTTCAATCGATGCAGCGATACGCACTATTTTCGAATCTTCCACCAAGATGTCTGCATGCCTGGTCCATTCTGTATCAACAAGCAGTCCGTTTTGAATCAGTAGTCTCTTCATACCTAAAGGATACTCCACGAATGAAGAGTCTGCAAAGTAAAAAGTGAAGGCCGATCAATATCGAAGATCAGGCTGCTTGACAGCCCTCACCTCGTCGAGTCTTCCCACAACGGTGGTATGGGGGGCTGTCTTGAGGCTTTCAGGGTCCGTCTTTGCACGCTCTGCAATCGCCAGCAGGGTATCGACAAATGCGTCCAAGGTCTCCAGGCTCTCGCTCTCCGTCGGTTCGATCATCAAGGCTTCGCTTACCAGCGAAGGGAAGTACATCGTAGGCGGATGATAGCCCTCATCAATCAAGGCTTTTGCCACGTCCTGGGCCGAGACCCCGTACTGCTCTTTCAGATGCACACAGCTGAGTACGAACTCATGCATGCACCGTTTCCCATAGGGAATCGGAAAAGCCGGCTCAAGCCGGGCCGCCACATAATTGGCATTGAGCACTGCATGCCTGGCAGCCGCCCTGATGCCTTCGCTGCCCATCCTGAGGATATACACATACGCTCTCAGAAGTACCAGGAAGTTCCCCCAGAACAGGCTGACCTTGCCGATCGAATCCTCTTCATCCCAACGATAGACATACCCGCTGTCGGTCAATTCGATATCTGGTTTCGGCAAAAACGGGCGCAGAGCATCACTACACATCACCGGTCCGCTGCCCGGCCCGCCACCTCCATGCGGAGTGGAAAAGGTCTTGTGCAAATTGAGATGAATTACATCAAAACCCATCTCTCCCGGGGTGGCCATACCCATGATTGCATTCAGGTTCGCCCCATCATAGTACAACAAGGCTCCGCTTGCGTGGACCATTTCCGATATCTTCAGGATGTTCTTCTCAAACAACCCCAAGGTATTGGGATTGGTCAGCATCAAGGCTGCCGTGCTTTCATCGAGCTTGGAAGCCAAATCCTCAAGATCGACCATGCCCTCGCCATCACTTGCAATCGGCACCACATCAAAGCCGTTGACAGCCGCACTTGCCGGATTGGTACCATGGGCACTGATGGGAATAAGAACCTTGGTGCGTTGGCTCTGCCCTTTCTTGACTAAGTAAGAGCGAATCATCTTCAGGCCGGTATACTCGCCATGAGCCCCCGCACACGGCTGAAGGGTTCCCCAGCTCATTCCCGTAATCGAGGAAAGATCCTCCAACAGGTTGTACATGACCGAAAGGCACCCTTGCGAGGTGGAAACATCCTGCAAGGGATGGATCTGGGTGAATTCGTGCATGCCGGCGATATGTTCGGAGAGCTTGGGATTGTATTTCATCGTGCACGATCCAAGTGGATACATACCGTTGTCCACGCCATGCACCAGATTGGAAAGACGGGTGAAATGCCTCACCACATCCAGCTCGGCCACCTCGGGAAGACGGGCGTCCTTTTGGCGTACAAGATTCTGCGGCAGGGAAGGCAGTGCTTGCTCGAAGCCGCGTGGAAGGTCCAACGGAGGGAAGCAATATGCCTTCCTCCCCTTCTTTGACAAATCAATCAACAATGGTTCGCTCATTTCATCACCCTCCGTGCAGCGGCCAGATACATCTCCAGCTCCTCTCGACTGCGCTTTTCGGTAACGGCCACCAAGAGGACCAGTTCATCCTTGACCTGGCGGGTTAGTGCAGAAAGCCTCACTCCTGCAAAGATGCCTTCGTTTCTCAGCTCCTGCAGGAACTTGCGCATCCGCTTGGCATCGGAGAACACCAGGGGAAACTCACACCAGAACGGCTTGTCCCAAATCAAGGTGATCCCCGGCAGTTGTGCCAGATGATAGGCAAGGTAATGGGCTTTTGCATAGCTCTGGTTGGCGGCTTCAACCATGCCGCCCCAGCCAAGGGAGGACAAGTGTATCGTGGTCATCAAGGCCGCAAGGGCCTGGTTGGAGCAGACATTGCTTGTAGCACGTTCACGCTTGATGTGCTGCTCGCGTGCCTGGAGTGTCAGCGTGTAGCCTCTTCGTCCCTGTCCGTCGACCGTAGCTCCGACGATACGGCCCGGGATTCTCCTGAGAAGCGCTTCCTTGACAGCCATATACCCGCACGACGGGCCGCCGAATGCCAAGGACAGGCCCAATGATTGGGTGTCTCCGATTCCGATATCGGCGCCCCATTCCGCCGGGCTCCTTTGGATGGCCAGCGAAAGAGGATCGTTGGAGATTGCAAAGAGACAGCCCTTCTCGTGCAGAAGGGAGGCAACATCGGTATAGTCTTCCAAGAGTCCGTAGCGGTTCGGGCTCTGCACGATCAAACCCGCACAGAGGTCGTCCAGCAAGGAGGCGAGACCGGAAAGATCAACCACACCGTCCTTCTCAGCTATCAACTTGATGGTATGCTCGGTTCCCTTTGCCCATGTCTTGAGCACCTGCAGCGTGAAGGGATGCAAGGTTTCTGAAACCAAAACGGTGGTGGCTTTGCGCTTGGCGCCGATCATCAACGATGCCGCCTCGCTGGCCGCATTCGCCCCATCATACAGCGACGCATTGGCAACATCGAGTCCGGTGATTTCACACACCATGCTCTGGAATTCGTAGATGGCCTGCAAAAGACCTTGGCTCATCTCAGCCTGATACGGTGTATAGGCTGTTACGAAGGAAGGAAGCGAAGAGAGCGCCTTCACCGTCGCAGGAATAATGTGGTCATAGCAGCCGCAACCGAGAAACGGGATTCCCCTCACGTTGCGCTGGGCTATGGAATCTATCATCCGCTGGACCTCATCCTCGGTCCTCCCATGACTGATGGGAACCGAATCAGCGAGCAGAAGGTCTTCTCCCAACCCATCAAAGAGTTGGTCCAATGAATCAACACCGATGGCCTTCAGCATGTGCTTTCGGTCCTCATCGGTATGGGGAATATAGGGGTAAACCATGGGTACCTCCGAGTACTTGGACAGAACAACGCCGCCATATTCGGCGGCGGCAAACACGATCCTTACAGTGAAGCGAGGTACGCTTCGTAGCCTTTTGCATCCAACAAGGCGTCATAATCCTCTTTGCTGAATGAATGAAGGACATACAGGTGATGCTGATAACAGTCCTCATTGATGAGTTCAGGCGAACCATCAAGTTCCTCATTTGCTTCGCAGACTACACCTTCGACCGGATTGAGGATTGCAGAGGCGGCTTTGACGCTTTCAACAGTCGAAATTTCCTCACCCTTCCCGTAACGCTCCCCGAGGGGAGGCAATTCTACAAACACAATCTCTCCGAGTTCATGCTGGGCATGGTCGGTAATTCCAACATATGCCTTTTCACCTTCAAGACGGACCCACTCATGGTCCTTGCTGTACCGAAGCCGCTCTACAATCTTACTCATTTACAACCTCCAACCATCGTCAATGCTACCATCACCTCTGCTCGTTGTCGAGAGGAAAGTACTTCTGAAGGAAAGCCAAATCCAGCTCTGGGTAGAGTTTGAATGTTTCCAAGAGAGCAAGCACCCTTCTTTGGGCCTTTTGTTTCACTGCCGCTTCCGTTGTTGCCTTGGCTTTGCTCTGCTGCCCGGCATTTTCACCTTTGGTAAGAACTACCGGTTTGGTGTGCTTCAACACCAGGGCGATGATCGAGGCAATCTCCTTCATATGTTCAGAACCCATGCCCAACGTAGTCACCGCCGGAGTTCCGACTCTCAGACCGCTGGTGTACCAAGGCCCGTTGGGATCGAAGGGAAGCGCATTGCGGTTGAGGGTTACACCACACTCGCGCAAGGCGGTTTCCGCCTGTCGGCCGTTCAGGCCGAAGGAGCGCACATCCAGGAGCATCAGATGATTGTCCGAGCCCCCTGTCGCTACGGTGATGCCTTCGTTCATACAGGCATCAGCCAGAGCTTCAGAGTTCTTGACAATGGCTTGGGCGTACGCTGCAAAAGACGGGTCCAGAGCTTCCTTGAAGGCTACTGCCTTGGCAGCCATGACATGCGGCAGCGGTCCGCCGATCACCAACGGACAACCCTTGTCGACGCTCTCGGCAAATTCAGCTTTGCAGAGAACCATGCCGCCTCGAGGACCGCGCAGGGTTTTGTGGGTGGTTGTAGTGACCACATCCGCCCAGAGCACAGGGTTGTATTGGTCGACAAAGACCTTGCCTGCCACCAAACCGGCGAAATGGGCCATATCCACCATGAACACAGCCCCGACCGAATGGGCGATCTCCGCCATCCGCTTGAAGTCGATCTTGCGTGGATAGGCGCTGTAGCCGGCCAGAAGGATCAAGGGCTTGATTTCTCGTGCCTGCTGCTCGATTGCATCATAGTCAAGCAAACCGGTTTCTCGATCCACCGAATAGCTGTAGGCATCAAACATCTGTGCTGAGACATTCTGACGGTATCCATGGGTGAGGTGTCCGCCGCTGTAATAGTCCAAGCCGAGAATCTTCTGATTGCCGAGCTTTTCACGAACCTGGTTCCACATCTCCCTGCTCATTTCGCTGGGATTGGTTATCCCCATTTCGGCGAGAGTCGGAACCTGGACGCGGGCGTTGAGGATGGCCCAGTAGGCGACCAGGTTGGCATCGGCTCCGCTGTGCGGTTGCACATAGGCATGCTCGGCTCCGAAGAGCTTGCAGGCATAGTCACAGGCGATGGCTTCGATTGCATCGACATTGTCACAACCTGCATAAAAGCGGTGATAGGCATAGCCTTCGCTGTATTTGTCGGTCAAGAGGTTGCCCATGGCTAGCTGGCTCGCGATGGAAGAGAAGTTTTCACTTGCTATCAGCTTCAAGTGAGTCCTCTGGTCATGCAATTCGTTGACGATGCGGGCGGCGATGGTAGAATCAACATCCGCAATCTGCTGCAAGGCTGCTGTATAGGCTACCATTGCCTCATTAACCTGTTCATGCTGTTGCAAATATGCTTGCAATGCTTTTACGTCGGCCATTCTTTTCACCTCTTGCTTGAGTTCTTAGCTCGTATCTTGCCCCTGCTTGGCTCCTCTGTCAACGGACTTTGCCTGCTTTGCACATTTCTGTTGCAATTTTTCCTGTCATCCTACTACAATACTTCGATTGTCTTGTTACAAGACAGTTTCAAACACACGAAAAAAGAGAGAGCAATCGGTTATGAAAGAGACAAAAGCACGTGAGACATTGGCCAGCAGACTAGGGTTCATCCTCCTATCGGCTGGATGCGCCATAGGCCTTGGGAATGTATGGAGATTTCCCTTTATCACCG
>Ga0228535_1003650_pt1 | contig 10507 bp, 8 predicted proteins | sample SJ1metagenome_FD_168457 | JGI IMG/M metagenome (GOLD analysis project Ga0228535, IMG submission 168457) | Enriched culture of PCE-dechlorinating microbial communities from Ithaca, New York, USA - SJ1 | ecosystem: Engineered > Modeled > Simulated communities (microbial... > Unclassified | place... | reverse complement strand
GCTGCACTCCTGCAGGTCGGACAGGGGCATGACGGTGAAGTCCTCCAGGGGGCGGCCGGACAGCCTGATGATCTCCTCGACCTCGACCGCCCGCACCAGGGTATACGTGAAGCGACCATGGACCAGCATGGGGGCCAAATGTTGCCGCACCGGAATCTGGACCGGCTGCATCCGGGCCTGGTTGATGACCTTGTCCACATAGTCGCCATAGGACCAGCCGGCCACCAACCCCAGCTCCAGGGACGGGATCGCGACAAGATCGCGGAAGGCGGTCTTGCCGGCGAACCGGGCGAGATTCTGACGCAGGAGCATGGCCAGCAGCGGTGTGTCCTGGACAATAGGGAGGGTGAAGCGCGCGTAGGCCTCCCGCTCCGGGTTCCTGAACCAGCCAAAGGCGCACAACCTGCTGTCCTCGGACTGGAGCTCCGCCAGGATGCGTTTGGACGGCCTCTCCGCGAAGATGAACGCGATGCCGGCGTCGGTGAGGATGTCCCGGACCAGCTCTACCAGGGTGCCGGCGGCTTGGCCCTGCTCCGTGTAGAAGTACGGCGGGCGGTGGGGGTAGACCATGACCAGGGGCTCGCCGGCCAGGACCGGCCAGGCCGGGAGCAGCACAAGGAGAAGCACGACCCAGACGCGCATGGCGGGCTCCTTCCCCGCGCAGGCGGGGCTCCAGGAGGGGCGGGAGGCCGGCGGGTGAGGATGGCGCACTTATCCAGATAGCCGTTCGCCGGTTGGCTGGCAAGTTGTGCGCGTCGCGTCCCGCATGCTGGCGATGCGGACGTGTCGGAGAGGAGACTTTTGCCCGTCCGCCGGGACTCCCGCCGAAGCCCCGGCGTCCCGGCGGGCGCGGCGCAATCCGCGCCGGGCGGGGCTACATCCGGCCCAGGAGGTGGAGCAGGGCGTCCAGGGTGGTGATGGGGTGGGGCGGGCAGCCGGGGATGAAGAGGTCCACGGGGAGGAGCCCGGCCACCCCGTTGTGAACCTCTGGCGAGCCCGCGAAAATCCCGCCGGAGATGGCGCAGGTCCCCGAGGCGATGCACAGCCGGGGCTCGGGCACGGCCTCCCAGGTCTTGAGCAGACCCTCGCGCATGTTCTCGCTCACCGGCCCGGTGACCATGATGCCGTCCGCGTGCCGCGGCGAGGCCACGAAGTCGATGCCGAAGCGGCTCAGGTCGAAGACCACGGTGGTGAGCACGTTGAGGTCCGCCTCGCAGGCCCCGCACCCGCCGGCGCTCACCTGGCGCAGCTTGAGCGCTCGGCCGAAGAGCCGGCGCATCTCCTGGCCCAGGGCCTCGACCTTGGGCGCTTCGCCGGGGTGAAGCACCAGCCCTTCCCGGTGACGGGAGCCCAGGGCGTGGCCGGTGGTGAAGGCGATGGCCGCGTTGGGGCAGGCCTGCGCGCACTCGGCGCAGAACAGGCAGCGGCCCAGGTCGAGGGAGAGGCCGTTTTCCGGGTCCACGGCCCCGGTGGGGCAGGCCTCGGCGCAGAGGCGGCAGCCGTTCCCGGCGCACCGCTCCGGGCGCAGCTCGGGCAGGCCCCGCAGCCGGTCGGGAAGCAGCGGGGCGCTGCGGGGGAAGCCCACGGTGCGCCGGCCTTGCCGGAGCCGCTCCAGGATCACGCCGAACATGGATGCGCCCTCACAGGTCGTGCCCGCAATAGGACAGGTTGAAGCTCTTGTTGCACAGCGGGAAGTCCGAGATGTCCTGGTCGCGCAGGGCCAGGGCCAAACCGAACCAGTTGTGGAACGAGGGGTCCACCACCTTGTGCTGGCGGATGCGGCCGGCCCGGTCCGTGAGGCAGACGTGGCAGATTTCGCCGCGCCAGCCCTCCACCAGGGAGACCGCCACCGCGTCCGGCTGCAGGGGGCCGAGGGGCGCGCGCAGGTCCGCGCACGGCTCGGCCATGGCCGCGGCCAGGGCCTGCCCGGCCAGGACCAGGGAGCCTTCGATCTCCGCCTCGCGCACCCGGGCCCGGGCCAGCACGTCGCCCGAGTCCTGCACCGCGGGCGCGAATCCCTTGACCGGGTGGAACCCGTCCGCAAAGTCGCGGCGCACGTCGCGGTCCACGCCGCAGGCCCGGGCCGCCGGCCCCACCAGCCCGAGGTCCAGCGCGGCCTGTCGGCTGACCTCCCCGGTCTGCTCGAAGCGGTTCATGACCGTGGACGACTCCCAGAGCAGGTGCACGGCCCGGCGCACGTCGCGGCCGGTGGCCTCCAGGCGCTGGGAGAAGGTCGCGGCCCGCTCGGGGTCCAGGTCGAAGGCCACCCCGCCCGGCCGGACCATGCCCCGGCCGAACCGGCTGCCGCAGACCAGGGCCGAGATGTTCAGGAAATCGCCGCGCAGCCGGCCGCAATAGGACGCGGTGGGCAGGAAGCCCACGTCCCCGGCCATGGCCCCCAGGTCGCCGGTGTGGTTGGCCAGCCGCTCCAGCTCCAGCATCATGGCCCGCAGGGCCCGGGCCCGGGGCGGCGCAACGGTGTTGCCCAGGGCCTCCAGGCAGCGGCACAGGGCCAGGGCGTGGCCGATGCTGGTGTCCCCGGCCAGGGTCTCGGCCAGATGGATGGTGCGGGCGTCCGGACCGCCGACCAGGGCCTGCTCCACGCCCCGGTGCTGGAAGCCCAGGGAGATCTCCAGGTGGAACACGCGCTCGCCGTGGCACTGGAACCGGAAGTGCCCGGGCTCGATGACCCCGGCGTGCACCGGGCCCACGGCCACCTCGTGCACGGATTCGCCCTCGACCCGGAAATAGTCGGTCACCCCGGGCTGGGGCCGGGGCGCGGCGGCGTTGGCCCCGTCCCGGCGGCCGTGGAACCGGATGGGCTTGAGCCAGGGGTGTCCCAGGGGCGTCGCGCCCCACTGCTCGAAGATTTCCCGTTCGAACCAGTGGGCCTGGGCGCAGTCCGGGGTCAGGGACGCGAACCGTTGGTCCCGGACCGGGGCGGCGAGCAGGGAGAGGGCGCCGCCGGCGTCGTGGGCAAGGACCGCCAGGAGCCGGAGCTCCTCCCCGGAACCGGCGAGGCCCGGCGCGGCGAACAGGGCCGAGAGGCGCGCGCCCGCATGCGTCATCTCCAGGACCCGGGCGCGGAACTCGGCGGGCTCCAGGCAGGGAACGTCGGCCAGGGGCAGGGCCTGGCCCGGACGCAGGGCGTTGCTTGCGGCCATGTCAGCGTCCTCCCGCCAGCGCGGCGGCCGAGTGGAGCAGGGCCTGGAGCGATTCGGGCAGATACACGCCGAAGAGGGTGACCAGGAGCCCGAACACCAGGGGCGAGGCCACGCTCAGCACGTGCTCCCGCCGGGGGGCATGCGCCAGGGCCGGAGGGGTCGCGCCCTGGGTCATGTGCATGAGGGTCTGGGCCAGGCCCAGGAAGGCCGCGCAGAGCAGGGCCACGAAGGCCACGGCCACCAGGGGCCGGCCGCTGTCGAACGCGGCCTTGAGGATGGTGATCTCGCTCATGAACAGGCCGAAGGGCGGCGAGCCCACGATGGCCAGGATGCCCGCGGTCCAGAGCGCCCCGGTGACCGGCAGCGCCCGCCACAGGCCGCTCACGTCGTGCGCCGACTTGGTGCGGTACGCGGCCATGATGTTGCCGGCCAGGAAGAAGAGCATGGCCTTGGTCAGGGAGTGGTTGGCGGCGTGGAGCATGGAGCCGAAGGCCGCGCCGCCGCCCAGGCCCACGCCCAGGGTGATGACCCCCATGTGCTCCACCGAGGAGTAGGCCAAGAGCCGCTTGAAGTCGCCCTGGCCCAGAATGAAGGCCGCGGCCACGGCCATGGACAGCAGCCCGAAGCCGATGAGCAGCCCGTCGGCGAACTCGCCCTGGCCCATGGCCCGGCCCACCTCCAGCATCCGGAGGATGCCGAGCAGGGCGCAGTTGAGCAGCGCGCCGGAGAGCAGGGCCGAGACCAGGGAGGGCGATTCCGAGTGCGCGTCCGGCAGCCAGGTGTGCATGGGCGCCAGGCCCATCTTGGTGCCGTAGCCCACCAGGCAGAAGATGAACGCGGCCTTGAACCAGACCGGGTTGATGGCGCCCGCCACCCGGACCAGCTCGCCCACGCGCATGGGCGCCTCGGCCCCCTCCGGGGCCGGGACCGAGGCCAGGAGCAGGAAGTTGCCGAGCAGGGCCAGGGCAATGCCCACCGAACAGATCATCAGGTACTTCCAGGTGGCCTCCAGGGAGTGGCGCTGGCGGTGGAAGTAGATGAGCGGCGCGCTGGAGAGGGTGGTGGCCTCGATGCCCACCCAGAGCAGGCCCAGGTGCCGGGTGGTGCAGACCAGGGACATGGAGGCCAGGAAGAAGAGCAGGCAGGCGGTGAACCGGGCCTCCGGGGCGTTGGAGAAAAGCAGCCCCTCGCGGAAGTCCGGGCGCGGCCCGGGCTTTTCCAGGGACAGGTAGCGCAGGCCGTAGGCCACGGCCGCGGCGAAGAGCACGCTGGCCAGGGTGAGGAAGAGCAGGCCCAGGGAGTCCAGCTCCAGCAGTCCGCCCCAGGACGAGGCCGGGGGGTCGGCCCAGAGCGTGGCCACCAGGCCCAGGTGGACCAGGGCCGCAAGCGCCAGCAGGACGCGGCGTTCCCGGTCCCGGTGCAGCGCCAGGGCGGCCGCTCCGGCGGCCAAGGGCGTGAAGACGACCCCGGACAGCAGCATGGTCAGTCCTTGAGCGAGGTGATCAGTCCGGTGTCCATGGACTGGAACTCGCGGTTGATGTGGTGCACGGCGATGCCCATGACGAACACCGCCACCAGGAGGTCCAGGAGGATGGTGAGCTCGATGAGCAGCGGGCTGTGGGGGACCATGACCGTGCCGAAAAGGAAGATGCCGTTCTCGGTGGTCAGGAAGCCCACCACCTGGGTCAGGGCCTTGCGCCGGATGATGGTCAGCAGCAGGCCGCTGAGGATGGTCATGAAGGCCACGGCCACGGCCATCTCGCCGCGGCCCTCCTGGGCCATGAGCGGCAGGTCGTGGGCCAGCCAGAAGCACAGCCCGAGCCCGACCACCCCGAGCAGCAGGGAGGAGCGCGTGCTCACGAAGGGCTCCACGTCCCGGTTCGCGCCGAGGTCCTTGAGAGTGCGCAGGAGCAGCCAGGGGAAGGCCACGCCCTTGAGCCCCAGGGCCAGGAGCGAGAAGGTCAGCACCAGCATGCCGGGATCGGGCAGGTGCCCCAGGCAGAGGAACGCGCCCAGGGCCAGGCCCTGGAATCCGGCCAGCCGGATCAGGGTGCGCATCCGGGGCGTTCCCAGCAGCCAGAGGTTGCCGAGCACGAGCAACACCAGCAGGGCGTCGGTGATCTGTTGCATGCTCACCTCCACAGCAGCATCATGGCCAGGGCGGCGAAGGCCACCACCGTGGCCAGCAGCTGCGGCACCTGGCGCAGCCGGAGTCGGGCCAAGGTGGATTCGGCCAGGCCCACCAGGCCGGCGATGGCGAACACCCCGGCCAGGCAAGCCAGGCCGTCGATCCAGGGATTGCCCGTGCGCACCGGCACGATGACGTTGGCCAGCAGCGCGGACAGGAGCCAGAGCTTGAGCGCCGCGGCGTATTCCACGAAGGCCAGGTCCGGGCCGCCGTGGTCCAGGACCATGACCTCGTGGATCATGGTCAGCTCCAGGTGGGTGCAGGGGTCGTCCACCGGGATGCGCGAGTTCTCGGCCAGGAGCACCACCAGGAGGGTGGCGGAGACCAGCAGCAGCACCAGGCCGGCCCGGGCCCAGAGGGGGCCGGTGACCAGGGGCAGCACCGCGGAGAGGGAGAGGGAGCCGGTCTGGCGGGTGAGCGCGGCCAGGCCCAGGAGCAGGGCCGGCTCGGCCAGCACCGCGAACCAGGCCTCGCGGGAAGCGCCCATGCCCTCGAAGCTGGAGCCCGTGTCCAGGGCCGCGGTCATGGTGGTGAAGCGGGAGAGCCCCAGCATATAGGCGAACAGGAGCAGGTCGCCGGGAAAGGCCAGCAGGGCCGGCTGTCCGCCGAAGGGCAGCAGCGACAGGGCGGTGACGGCCGCGGCCAGCCCGGCGATGGGGCCGGCGCGGAAGACCCAGGTGGTGGTGGCGCTGTAGGTCGCGCCCTTGCCCAGCAGCTTCCGGAGGTTGCGGTAGGTCTGGGTCAGGGGCGGGCCGCTGCGGCCGGCAAAGGCGGCCTTGACCCGGTTGATGACTCCGGACAGGAGCGGGGCCAGCACCAGGCCCAGGGGCGCGGCCAGGAGCTGGATCGGGTTCAGCGGAGTGTCCATGCGAGCAGCGCCACCAGGGTGAGCAGGATGTAGAGGATGTAGACCTGGATGCGGCCGTGCTGGAGCCAGCGCAGCCGCTCCGCGGCCTGGACCAGGGCCAGGTGCAGGGGGCTGAAGAGACGCTCGCGGGCCGGGTCCGGAGTCTCGTCGTGGAACGAGGCCGGTCCGGGGAAGTAGCCCCGGGGCGCGGTCTCCCGGGTCCGGGTCCAGAGCACGTGGCGCAGCATGTCGGTCAGGGGCTGGGCAAAGGAGCCGGCCGTGTACTGCATGCGCGGGGTGGGCGCGGTGTAGCCGCAGCCCCAGGTCACGGTGCCGCCCACCGGCCGGCCGCGCAGCAGGAGCGCGCGCGCCCAGGTCAGCAGTCCGGCCAGGGCCAGCAGCAGCCCGCCGGCCAGGGCCACCCGGCTCAGCCAGGTCGCGGACTCGCGCAGGGCGGGCACGGTCAGGGCCGAGTCCGGGGCCAGCACCAGCACCGCCCGGACCAGTCCCCGCACGGCCAGCGGCGCGCCCAGGCCCAGGGCCAGGCAGAGCCCGGCCAGGATCAGCATGGGGACCAGCATGGCCCGGGGGGACTCGTGGGCCGCGGCCGCGGCCGGGTCGCGCGGCTCGCCCAGGAACACCACGCCGCCGGCCTTGGCGAAGCAGGCCACGGCCAGGCCGCTGATGAGGGCCAGGGCCAGGATGGTGACGATGCAGGGCAGGGACACGCCCATCGCTGCGGAGCCGCCGCCCGAGAGCGCGGCCAGCACGATGAGGAACTCGCTGGCGAAGCCGTTGAGGGGCGGCAGGCCGCAGATGGCCGCGGAGCCCACCAGGAAGGTCGCCCCGGTCACGGGCAGGCGCTTGAGCAGTCCGCCCAGCTTCTCGATGTGGTCGTGGCCGACCCCGTGCAGCACCGAGCCGGCGCACAGGAAGAGCAGGCCCTTGAACACCGCGTGGTTGAGCACGTGGAAGAGCGCTCCGGCGTAGCCCAGGGCGGCCACCACGGGCTGGCCCCAGGTCTGGCCGAGCATCCCCACCCCCAGGCCCAGGACGATGATGCCGATGTTCTCCACGCTGTGGTAGGCCAGCAGCCGCTTCAGGTCGTGCTGGGCCAGGGCGAAGGCCACGCCGCAGATGCCGGAGCTCGCGCCCAGGGCCACCAGGGTCCAGCCCCACCACGCCTCCGGCGGGCCGAGCAGGGTGATGATCCGCACCAGGCCGTAGATGCCGGTCTTGATCATGACTCCGGACATAAGCGCGGAGATGTGGCTCGGGGCCGCGGGATGGGCCTCGGGCAGCCAGACGTGCAGGGGCATGAGCCCGGCCTTGGTCCCGAATCCGACCAGGGCGAGCACGAAGAGCATCCCGGCCCGGCCCCCGGGGGAGAAGAGCGCGAAGTCCATGGACCCGCCCGCGGGCGAGAGCAGCGCGAACAGGGCCAGCAGGAACATGGTGCCGAGGTGGGTGGCCACCAGGTAGGTCCAGCCGGCCTGGCGCACGGCCTGGCGCTCGTTGTCCCGGACCACCAGGAAGAAGGAGGACAGGGCCATGACCTCCCAGGCCACCAGGAACAGGAGCCCGTTGCGCGCGGTCAGGACCAGGGCCATGCTCGCGGCCAGGACGTTGGTGAAGAACCAGGCCGGGCCCAGGGGCCTCTGCCCGCCGTGGGACTTCAGGTAGGCGTGGCCGTAAGGCGCGCTCAGGATGCAGAGGAGGTAAAGCGGGAGGAGGAAGAAGCCCGAGAGCGGGTCTATCTCCAGGCTGAAGGAGCCGAACGGGGGAAACCAGGGCTGCCTGAGCCAGACGCCCTCGCCCAGGAACAGGGCCTGGCCGGCCGGGACGAGGCCCAGGAGCGAGCCCAGGACCATGCCCGCCACCCCCACGGTCCCCGCGGCCCGCGCGCTGCGCAGCGGCAGGGCGACCAGGCCGGCCGCCAGGAAGATTGCCAGGGAAGCGCAGAACAGGACCATGCCATGGCTCCCGCTCGGCCCTCGGCCGGCATCGCGTCGGGGAGGGGCAAGGTTTTTGGGGGAGAGGCCGGGCCTAGCGCGCAGCAGCCTCCGAGACCCAAAATTAAAAAGCGCTTAAATAGAAGAGGCGGCCCGGGTTGTCAAGGTGTTGTTTCGTCATGATTTTATCTCATGAAATCGGCATGTTGACTGCCATGGCGCGGAGTGGGGAGAATGGGCCCGCGCCGGATTTTCACGGGTCCCGCCTCTGCGCCCGGGCTCGCCCCGCCCCGCAGCGCCGCGGCCGGCGTGGTTCGGAGGAAACGGCCCGGTTCCCGCTTGCCAGATGCCCGGATCGTCATTATCTTGGGAAGTTGTAGCCACCACCCCAGCTTTCGGAGGAATTCCATGGCCTACGAGAATTACGGAGTCACCACCACGCGCGCCCGGGCCGACGTGCTCGGCGTGTTCATGCGCGGGGTCTACAAATGGATGTCCCTCGGCCTGGCCGTGACCGCCGCCGCAGCCTACCTGGTCGCCACCAGCCCGGCCGTGCAGCAGGTCATCTTCGGCAACCAGATGGTGTTCTTCGGCCTCATCATCGGCGAACTGGTCCTGGTCATGGGCCTGTCTGCAGCCATCGGCCGCCTGTCCGCCGGAACCGCCAACGGCCTGTTCCTGCTCTACAGCGCCCTGAACGGCCTCACCCTGTCCGTGGTCCTGCTGGCCTACACCGGCGAGTCGGTGTTCATGACCTTCGTCATCTGCGCCGGCATGTTCGGGGCCATGAGCATCTACGGCATGACCACCAAGAAGGACCTGACCGGCATGGGCTCCTTCCTGTTCATGGGCCTCATCGGCATCATCCTGGCCTCCCTGGTGAACATGTTCATGCACAGCTCGGCCCTGAACTTCGCGATCTCGATCATCGGGGTCATCGTGTTCACCGGGCTCACGGCCTACGACACCCAGAAGCTGCGCTACATGGGCGAGACCATGCCCGCGGGCGACGACACCGCGGTGGCGCGCGGCACCATCCTGGGCGCGCTCACCCTGTACCTGGACTTCATCAACCTCTTCCTCATGCTCCTGCGCCTCTTCGGCGCGCGCCGCGAGTAGGAGGAGAAAACGCCGCAGGCGTTTTCCCGGGAAGTCCGCCTCTTCGGCGCTCTGCGCAGGGAGCGGACACTTCGGATGATTCGACCGGGCGGAGGGGGCCATCCCCTTCCGCCCTTTTCATATCCCCGCCAGGAGGTCTTCATGGTCGCCCGCGAATGGCGCTGCCGCTGCCCCCGGGAACATCGCGACGGGTTCCTGGCCTATCTGGACCGGACCGGGGTCCAGGACACCGCGGCCACTCCCGGGTGCCGGGGCGCCCAGGTCCTGGTCCGCGACCTGGAGGACGCCGCGGAGATCGTCCTGGTCACCTACTGGGACTCCCTGGACGCCATCCGCGCCTATGCCGGCGAGGACATCGCCCAGGCCCGGCTCTACCCCGAGGACGCCAGATACGGGCTGGACCCGGACCGGCACGTGACCCACTACCGGGTGGTGGCCCAGGACCTGCGCTGACCGCCCCGCTTCCGCCCTTTTCTTTTGGCCCGGCTTCGGGCTAGAGTTGGCGCATGCAGCGCACGCTCCTGCGCCTCCAGGCGGCCCTGTCCCCGGCCCTGGCCCCCCTGGGCTGGGCCTACGCCGCGGTCCTGCGCCAGCGCGAGCGGGCCTACGCCAGCGGCCGCCGCAACTCCTGGCGGCCGCCCGTCCCCACGGTGAGCGTGGGCAACATCGCCTGGGGCGGCACGGGCAAGACCCCCCTCGCCGCCTGGATCGCCCAGCGCGCCATCGACTCCGGCCGCACCCCCTGCATCCTCACCCGCGGCTACAACGCCGTGCCGCCCGGGCCCCACTACCTAGCCACCCCGGACAACCTGCCCATCCACGTGGGGGACGAGCCCCTCATGCTCTGCCGCAGCCTGCCCGGCGCGCGGGTGGTGGTGGACCCGGACCGCACCCGCGCCGGCCAGTGGGCCGTCACCACGCTCCGGCCCCACCTCTTCATCCTGGACGACGGGTTCTCGCACCTGGCCGTGCAGCGGGACCTGGACCTGGTGCTGCTCACCCCGGACGACCTGGAACGCCACTGGGGCCGCTGCATCCCGGCCGGCCCCTGGCGCGAGGGACCCGCGGCCCTGGAGCGCGCCTCGGCCTTCCTGGTGCGCTGCGGGGAGGAGGAGTTCCCCACCCTCGGCCCCCTGGCCCAGCGCCGGCTGGGGCCCCTGGGCAGGCCGGTGTTCACCTTCTCCCTGCTGCCCCTGGGCCTGGTTCCGGTCTCCCCCCTGAACCCCGGAACCGCGCC
>Ga0228535_1003649_pt1 | contig 10510 bp, 6 predicted proteins | sample SJ1metagenome_FD_168457 | JGI IMG/M metagenome (GOLD analysis project Ga0228535, IMG submission 168457) | Enriched culture of PCE-dechlorinating microbial communities from Ithaca, New York, USA - SJ1 | ecosystem: Engineered > Modeled > Simulated communities (microbial... > Unclassified | place... | reverse complement strand
GCGGTAAGCTTCCTTGTCCCCCGACAAGACGCGTCGTATTGCCTCATTCTCCAGCTCGGGCGATTCCTGCATACCAGCTAGTATAGCCGCAATTCGCGAAAAAAACGAAACCACCCCACCGATGCCTGGGTATACATAAACGGAGGCAGAAAACGAAAACGACAAAACATGGTTAGGTATTTCTGTTAGCGATTCTTTCAATCTTTGCCTTTACCATCGGCGCCTATGCCCAGGAAGAGGAAGTCATTTTCTTGGAAAAATTCGACGCCCTGGAGCCCGAAGCCCTGATGATCAGGCTTCAAAATACCTTCAGGGTCGAGCTTCGGGTTCTGGAAGGCTGTCGCACAGGCTGCAACCCTGGACATCTCTGGCGGGCTCTGGAAATCGCCCAGGAGAGAAACATGGACGTGGAGCCTCTGGCGGCAATTTCAATTCTTCTGGCCAGGGTGGCAAACGGTAAAAAATATTCGCTGGTTTCGACTCCAGAAGCTTGCTATACTAGACTTTGATTTGGGCTAGATAAAGTAATTCGGTGTTTCCCGCGAGGTTGATGCATGCGCGAAAGCTTTCTGGAGTTAGACCAGGGGAAAATTTGGCATTCCGTCTATGGTGAGGAAGGTCTGGGTACGCCTATTTTAGTTATACACGGTGGCCCTGGCTTTTTAAGCATGCCCCAAGTCGTGAGCGATCTTGCTGAAAATAGGCCTGTTTACTTCTACGACCAGCTTGGCTGTGGCAGGAGCGACCGGGCACCGAATACAAGCTATTATACGGTAGATCGTTATGTTGAAGAATTAGCCGAAGTACGCAGGCGTCTAGGTTTGACATCGGTCTATCTAATGGGGTTTTCCTGGGGCACCGCCCTCGCGTGTTCCTATGCGCTTCGAAAAGGCTTGACCGGCATCGCAGGCCTGATTCTCTGCGGACCATACTTAAGCACCGCACGCTGGGACAGAGACCAGCGTGCCAATATCGCCGGAATGCCCGAAGCTACGCGCAAGGCCATCGAACAAGGCGAACAAAGCGGCGATTTCGGAGATGGCTATCAAAGCGCGATGATGGACTACTATACCCGACACGTATGTCGCCTTTCCCCGTGGCCTGATTTTTTGCAGGACGCTTTTGGAAAACTCAATCCCGAAGTCTACAACACCATGTGGGGTGTAAGCGAGTTTACCATATCCGGTACGTTGCGCGATCTCGATCTTGTTCCGTCGCTCAAACGGCTTTCGGCTCCTGTCCTTTTAGTCTGCGGCGACAACGACGAAGCCGATCCCAGGACCGTTAAAGAATATCAGCTCGCATTTCCAAATGCCCGCATGGCCGTTGTCCCCGGCGCATCCCATCTTCATCATATAGAACAACCCGATATTTTCCTCCTTATTATCGAAAACTTTCTAGAAGCTACTGATATGCGCATGAAATGAGGGTCCTTTGCTTTTGTTGGAATTTTCAATGATGTAATGCGGAGGAAGCATGAAAATCAAATCGTTTTTTCTTTTGACGTTGTGTGTTTTTGTCTTTTTCCCTATGGTCGCTGCGGCGGAAAATAATGCCGCCGTCAGTGTTGCGCAATCTAGTATTGAGTCAATGGTCACGGAAAAATATTTGATGTACAAAACGAAGTATAATTTGCCCGATGGCGCTGGGGTAGTTGTCTACATTGAAACGCCGGAAGGAAGCGCAGGGGCAACGGCGGGGTTTTTAAAAGGCGCAGATGAAACCTGGCATTACCGCATCGCCTCAGTGAGCAAGACATTCACCGCAGCCTCCATCATGCTTCTCGACCAGCAAGGTTTGCTCGATATAGACGACTATATAACCGATATGATACCCGGCAAGGATATCCCCTATGTGTCTGACTCTCTGAATTACGCGATTCCTAATAAAGAACGTATAACGATTCGACATATTCTCTCCCACAGGGCGGGAATATTCGATGTTTTCAACAATCCAGTCCCAGAATCGAGTCCCTACCCCTACGCCGGCCAGTATTACAACTACTATGTGTACGAAGAATTGAAAGAACCGGATCACACCTTCACCGCCGATGAGTTATTTAAAGTGGTGGCGGCTAACAAGTTATCCACCGGAGAACCGGGTGTCGAATATCATTACAGCGATACCGGCTATACCCTGTTGGCAAAAATTGTGGAGCGGGTGACGGCCAAGAGCTACGATCGCTTCCTGAAAGATAATTTTTTCGTTCCCCTGGGGCTTAATAATACCTCGGCACCATGGAACGGAAACGATATCGGATTGCCCGAGCCTTATTTGATCGGATTTGTCAGCGACGGCTTGGGGTTTTTCGAAATCGCCGAGGACAATATGTCCTCCCAGGTTGGCCCAGGTAATATCATCAGCACCCCTGTGGACATAGCCCGCTGGATCCGCTCTATACTTTCGGGCAGAGGACCGCTCACTAAGGAGCAAATTGCCCGAATGACACTGGTCCCAGCCGGAAATGCCACCTACGCGCTTGGAATCGGAAACAGTCTTCTTGGGATGGGGCATAGCGGAGCCCATCCGGGCTATGTCAACCTTGTGGGCTACAACCCCGACGACGACGTAGCTGTCGTAGTGGCCACTCCTTTCATAGATTACACAAACCTCAACGATCATCTAGCGTTTATGGTAGAGATAGGGAAGGAAGCGAAAGCCTTGGCTGGATATCCGAAACTGTGGACTCAACGAATGGAGCGTTAGACGATATACTTCGTGAAGGCGCGGATTACTCCTGTGATCTGTGGGTATAGCCTCGATTAAAGAGATCATGATCTCGTCCGCCGCGCCTTCGGTTTCGCTGGGATATCTGCCCGTTAAAACTATGCATACGGCGTCCATGGAAGGGATGCAGTACATGAATCAGGAGCCTGGCTGGAACAACGGGGAATTGGCCACCGCCATGTCGACCAGCTTTTTCGGGGCCCATAAGGCAAGCGGATCGCCTACGTATTCATCCCAGAATTCGGAAAGATCGCTAAAGTTATAGAGCCCCGAGGTCATGTTCAGAAGCTGTCTTACGGTGATGCCGTCGGCCCCCGGCGCTTTCCCTATAATGCGCAGTCATAAGCCGAGCGGCTTAGAATACTCTGCCTGCTCCACGGTAATCTCCGAATGATTGAGCACGATAATGGTGGGGCTGTCGCCTTGGGATGAGTCGATAGCGTCACAGCTTGCATCAACGTTCTGGATAGCTAAAGGCAAAAAGCTTATACCGGGAAATTTCGGGATTAGATCCTCGTCCACATTAATCTGCACGACGCAGCGAAAGGCGTCCTGACGTCCGAAGAAAAAATCCGTATAAGCGCTTTTAACCTCAGGATCGACCATGGTGGTGTAGAGTGATGCTTGACCTACGCTGGGGTCCACGGGAAGCCAACCGTAATTGGGCACGTAGAATTCTGCCCAAAAATGGGGGGAGAAGTTGCCGCTGAAGAGCTGCCAGCCGCCGGGAACGCGGGCTGGAATGCCTACAGCCCGGCAGAGGGCCGCAAAGTAAGACCCTTGTGCTCCACAGTCGCCTATCTTGTATTCGTGGACATAGGCCGACTCCTTGAGCTCGGAGCGCGGATAGAGAAGGAGGTGAGGCATGTAGCTGTAGTCGATGGTCTTGATCATGTAGTCGTAAATCTTTTTAGCTGCGATATAGGGGTTCTTTTCGGCCCCAACGATGTGCTCCGCCGTGGCTTTTATCTCCGGAGTAACGGCTACATTTCCCGAAGATCTGGTATAGGCGAGGTACTCCGGATCCGATGTGTCGTAGGGGCCGACCAGAGCAGGGTCTACCCGGAAGTGTTGTTCATAGTGAGTGAACCTGAAGCGGACCTCCACGCGAAGCGATCCTTCTAGCTTCTCCAGGGGTACTTCCATGTAGAGGGTGCTGATATCGCCGGAGTTCGAAGGGGGAAGGACAACATAGCCGGCGGGCTCGATTGAAAGCACTTCCACGGGCTGCTGGTATCCGAGGGTGATGGGCAGGGGAAACCACATCTTGAAAATTCCAGAGGGGGGAAGCTCTGAGCGGGGGATGTCCACCCTGTACTTGCCTATGTACGTGACAGGGTAATCGTAGATTTTCCAAGACTCCTTGGGCCACACCGTGGCGATGCGCTCCATCTCACTCACCAGTGAAGCATAGTACTTGTTTTTCTCCTGATCTCCGTGCATCAGGGACATTGTTCTACGTTGTAGATTTGGAATGACCGAATCCGAGTACATGGTCTTCCCGTCGATCACAAAGCTCTCAAGACCCCGTGCGGCAGTTCTGGCATTCCCGCCCGCCGCGACCCAGGCAGGGTATGCCTTGGCCAGCTCAGCGTTCATCTCTTCTTCATCGAAGGGAAAGGATATCCGCACATATTGGATCGACTCAAGGCCGTCACGGCAGATACGGGCGTAACGCGCCCCATCGTGGGTGGAAGTGTCGAAGATCGCAAGACCTTCGCGGTACAGCCCCTCGGCGGCCGAAAGCTCGCCGGCTACTCTCAAGGCGTCGGCTCTGCTTAAAAGCGCCATACCTCCTTCGGCTTGAGCGAAGACACTGGTAAGCCCAAATGCCAGCATAAGTAACACCAAAACAGTTACCGAAAAGTTCCTACCGATCGTATGCGTTCTCAAGGAGAGCCTCCGTAGCAAAAAAAATTATACCACAAATTTTCTATATTTTTGTATCGATTTTTACTTTTATCCCCACGATTGTATGACCCCTGTACAGGGTGGGATTATACGCGCAATCATCACTAAACCAAGGCGAAAGGGTTTTATTCTTGAGTTTGGTAAACCAAGATCGGTCTAGATCGGGACATTCAGGTGCGGTACGATACGGGCAGTTTGAAAAATTATTGATAAAACCAGAAGTCAATCTTTGGATAAGGAGTAGCCATGAGCTTCTCTTTGGAAAGGATACAGGAAGCCGCGAAACGGATCGAGCCCTATGCCCATAGGACGCCCGTCCTCACTTGCGGAAGCCTGGACAGGGTGGTCGGGGCGAGGGTCTTTTTCAAATGCGAAAACTTTCAGAAAGTGGGGGCGTTCAAGTTCAGGGGTGCCTGCAACGCGGTATTTTCCTTGAGCGACCAGGAGGCTGCCAAAGGCGTCGCGACCCACTCTTCGGGCAACCACGCCCAGGCCCTCGCCCTCGCCGCCCGCATGCGGGGTATCCCCGCGTACATCGTAATGCCCCGAACCGCGCCTTCGGTTAAAAAAGCCGGCGTCCTGGGTTATGGCGGGCGGGTAAGCCTCTGCGAACCTACCCTGGAGGCTCGGGAGGCGACCCTTGCCGAGGTGGTCGAGCGCGGCGGCGCCACGGTCGTCCACCCGTATAACGACGAGCGGGTCATCGCCGGCCAGGGAACGGCGGCCATGGAGCTTCTGGAGGAAGTACCCGATCTGGATCTCATCATGACACCCGTGGGGGGCGGCGGGCTTTTGAGCGGAACGGCCATTGCCGCCACGGAAACAAAGCCCGGGATCCGCGTCATCGCCGGCGAGCCGGAAGGGGCCGACGACGCGTATCGATCCCTGGCTACGGGAGTCATACAGCCCTCGGTCAAGCCGATGACCATCGCGGACGGCCTGCTGACCTCCCTGGGCAGCCTCACCTTCCCCATCATCAGGGAAAGGGTGGAAAGAATCGTGACGGTGAGCGAGGCGGGAATAATCGAGGCAATGAAATTCATATGGGAACGAATGAAAATCGTCATCGAGCCCTCTGCCGCCGTACCCGTCGCGGTACTTTGGGAACGCAAAATCGACTTGAGCGGCCTGAAAATCGGGATTATTCTTTCGGGCGGCAATGTCGATCTGGGCAATTTGCCGTGGACCAGAGACAATACCTGATCCACGGTTTTTCTGAGTATCTTACCGAGCGATCCGGACCATCGATTCTGCTTCCCCGTAGGTGACGAGCCAGAACTCCTTTCCCATTCCGGCCGTATCGACATCACCGTCGTTTGTCCCTTCCGCGACCAAGTTGAATTCTTCGTTATAAAGACGCCAGAGCTTCGATCCGGAAATGAAAAGGACCGAGTTTTCGTCCGCCGGGGCGGGGATTCTAATCCATTCGCCCAGACCTTGAGGGCTTATGCGGATTTCGCGGAAGGTCCGAGTCTCATTTCCGCCGGCAGGCTTTTCAAGCTTTGGAACGCTCGAAGCCGCCCTGAATTGAGCTCCGCCGACCGCAAGATACTCTATTCCCGCTTTTATCGAAGCCGAGAGATCGTTCAAGTCCCTTCCTTGAATTCCTGGGATGAGAAGGAACATGGAGGCCAGGGAGTCGTCGGCGGAAACAGGTCGTACCACGAATTTCCCTTCCCAGTCGTAGATAAGATATCCGGGAAGCTCGTCAATTTCGCCGATGATCAGGCGCGGATCAGTGTCATCACCGGGTAAAGCGAGCAATGGGGTTTCGTTGGCAAGAAGCCAGGTATCAAAGCTTCTTTCTTCCCAGACTTTGGGAAGAGGGGGCGCGGTTTCAAGTTTCTGGGCAAGCATGATGGTAATCGCGTAATGACCGTAGCCCCAGTTTGTGCGCTGGTTGATGTAGCGACCTTGCTCGGTATTGATGAAGCGAAAGGAAGAAGATTCGGGGAGATCGCTGGAATACCAGCCGTCGGTGCGGGCGCTGAGGCCTGTGGCTAAGGGAATCCAGCCTTCGGAGCTGAGCTTTTCTATACCGAGCATCTGATCGGCGCCGAATCGAGCGCGAACGAGAGAACCGGAAGCGGCGTAGTAGCCTTCGATCGCAAAGCGCTCGGCGAGATCCGGAATTCGCCTGGCTGCAGCAGCAGCCGAGGCGCGGGCGGGCATGGAAGCAAGTATGCCTTTTTCCACCAAGGCATGAAGCAACAAGGTTTCGGCGACTTCACCGGAGCCTATGGAAGAGACACCCGAAGCTCCCATAACAACGGCGGCCATCTTTTGGTCTGGGAGTACTATCATCGTGGCGCCGTAGAATCCCGTGACGTCCCCTCCCTTCTGCCATCCCCGTAATTCCACCGCATTCATTCCAGGCTGGGCCACCGTGTCCCAGCCCAGACCAAACCGCATATAGTCCGTGGGTAGCGGATTAAAGCTGCCTGCCGTTTGGTCGAGGCCCATCTGGTGGACCGCCGATTCAGACAGGATTCGTTTCCCGGCGTATTCACCGCCTAAAGCTAACATCATTGAAAACCGTGCCAAGTCTGAAGGGATGGAATAGAGGGCGCCGGAGCCGTACATGTTCAAGTAAAAATAGGGAAATGCTTCGTCGCCTGCATAAATGTGGGCGTAGGAATCCTGGGAGAATTCGCCGACAGGATAGCGGCTGTGCTCCATGCCGAGGGGTTGGAAAATTTCTTTTTCCACGAAATCGGTGAACTTTTGGCCCGAGACAGCCTCCACAAGAAGCTCGACCAGGGTGAAGCCGTCGTTGGTATACACGGCCATAAAGCCTGGAGCATGCTTAAGTCTTTGGGAAGCCAAGGTTTTTAGGGCTTGCCTTGCTAATCCTTCGTATGGAATCAAGGTGCCGGCGTTGCGGAGGTCTGCGCCAGGGAGACCGGCGCTGTGATTTAGTATCATGCGGACGGTAATGTCCTTGTATCGCGGATCCACCATCGTAAAGTCTTTCAGATAGGTCGAGAGCGGGGCATCTAATTGAACCAGGCCGCGGTCTACGAGCATCATGGTTGCCGTTGCAGCGAACATCTTGCTGACCGAACCTATTCCGAACATCGTATCGGAGCCGGGTGCGAGGTTTTTTTCCTTATCCGCGAGGCCGAACTGGCCCGACCAGATAATTCCGTTTTCATCGACAACGGCTGCAGTCAGGGAGGATCCGCCTGAAGCCTTTAAAACTTCTTCAGCGGCTGCAGCTCCGGCTTCGGCTATCCGGGCTTTCTGTTCTGTTGTAAGGCCCAAAGGTTTCACAGAAAGGTTTACAGTGCTTCCGGGAGCTCCGAATATGGCAAGGTAGGCACCTCCCGTGCCTACCTTGCCCGCCTCAGGATCTAAGGAGGCGAAGCCCTCATCATAAATCTTTACCGCCGTGGCTCCTTCGACAGTGAATTTTGTCTCCGCCGGAAGCCTGCGCCATTCTGTGTATCCTTCGGGACCAATGGTCACTGCCGCTTCGTCCTGTGTGGACACGGGAACCGTATCGAGTGGGCGGTATAGGGTACTCGCTCCACGTAGCCATTCCTCATCGCCGTGGCGGAATACTGTGACATCGTAGAGATCCCTTCCGTTTATCCCTGGAATAAGTATGAAAGAACGAGCTTCATCGTCCCCTTCCTCCTTAGGTAGGGTGGTGGATAACCCATCCGTACTGGAGGAGAAAATATAGCCTTCCGCACCATCTACCGCTAGGAGTTTGAACCGAGGATCGGTATTGGGGCTCAAGTAAGCGTCGGCGGAAGAAAAGTTGATAGGGAGCCAGGTTTTGCCTATTCTGGACTGCCATGCTGATGAGAGGGGTTTGGCTTTTTCAAGTTTCTGGGCGAATATCATGGTATTTCTATGCCAACCGTTTGTGCTGGGCATGCGCATAGCCACATAAGCGCGCCCATCCGAACGAATGAAAGAAAACAGTAAAGGAGGGATGCCTTCGACTGAAGAGACGAACCACCCATCGCTTCTATACGACAAGCCTTCGAATGCTTTTACCCAGGAGCCGGAACGGTGTGCGTACATGGAGAGAATGCCCTGGGCATCGATATCGAATTTCATGACGTCGCTAAAGCTGACATAAACACCGGGAATACTTTCTGCGAGTTCCGCCGGCAGGGCGGCTGTGGGGAGTTCTGTTGGCGCGGCTTGGCCGGGCATGGCATCGAGCCTGCCTTTTTCCACCAAAGCCCGGGCAAGAATCCTTTCGGCTATCGCGGAGGCTGTATCCGAATTTACGCCCGAAGCGCCTGTAACAGCTGCGGAGAGGCCTTCGTCCGGCAATACGATGAGCATGGCTCCGTAGGAGTAGGTATCTCCTCCCTTTTCCCAGGCTTTTAATCCGAGAGTAGCCATACCCGGTTGGTTGATGCTGTCCCAGCCTAAACCGAAACGGAAGAAGTTTTCCTGAATCGGATTGAATTTTCCCTTAGTCTGATCCTCTCCCATGGCTTCTACCGCTTGTGGTGAAAGAACTCTCTTGCCCTGGAAGGATCCCTTACCTAACAGCATCGCCGCGAAGCGCGTGAGATCGGAGGGTGTTGAATAAAGGCCGCCCGACCCCAGCGGGCCCAAGAACTCCTGCGTTTGGACCTTGTTCTCTTTGTAGGTCAGGGCGTAACTTCCTTGGGAAAAATAATCTAAGGGATACTTGGAATGCTCCATCCCGAGGGGTTTCAAGATTTCCCGGTCAACAAACTCGGTGTACTCCATTCCTGTCATGGCCTTGACGAGGAGTTCAACCAGGGTGAATCCATCATTGGCGTAAACGCTCATCCAACCGGGTTCGTGTTTTAGCCGCGAATCGGCTAGAGTAGCCAACACTTGTTCTGGGTAACCTTCTCCGGGGGCACGCATCATTGCATTGCGATAGTCGCTGCCCGGGAAGCCTGCGGAATGGTTGAGCAGCATCCGGACTGTAATTTTTTCATAACCCGGGCTGGCCATGCGGAAGTTCGGAAGATAGTCGATCAGCCGAGCATCTAGATTGACAAGACCTCGATCCACTAGGATCATCGTCGCTGCTGTAGCGAACATCTTGCTTGTCGAGCCTATCCCGAACATGGTTTCTGTTTTTGGCGCGGCTCGGGCATCTTTATCCGCAAAGCCGTACTGGCCACTCCACAGCAAACCATCGCCATCGCCCAAGGCGACGCTGACCGCGGAACCTCCGGTGGACTCGAGGATTTCCGCAGCCGCCTGCTCCGCTTCCCGGGCGATGGCGGCGATTTGCTCAGCTGAGAACCTCGCGGCAATTTGGCCAGCGGGCTGGGCTAAAACCGGCAACGGTCTGCCGAATAAAAGCAGGGCTAGTAATGCAACTGTACATTTGAAAACTGTGGTTTTCGAGGCTTTTCCCATATGACACCGGCTCCTAATTTAAAATTCTTTGCAAACCTTTAAATAATATAGGACCTGTTATCGGAATACCAGTCGATTTAATTGAAATACTTATTTTTTGAGAAATTGTAAAAACCAGGGTAATATGAATTTCAAGTTTTATTAAAAGCTTTTCTCGCATGATGATATTATCAATTTAATTGAATTGAAAATAATGAGTTCGCGCAACACTAAATTTTTTGTGTTCTCCTAACGTATATAAAGTTGTCGGATACCAATTATGATAAAAAGTAAATTTTTTTATTAAGTTAGGGCGCCTAACGCAGAATTTCATACTAAGGTCTTCACCGCTTGCACATGTTTTTGATCAGCCCCGGATTTGTGAAATTATGGTTGTCCGATATGTGGTTAAAAAAAGAAAAACCCGCTTTGCGCGGGTTTCTTTCGAGCGACCGACGGGAGTCGAACCCGCTTCTCGAGCTTGGGAAGCTCGGGTAATACCGGTATACGACGGTCGCAATTT
>Ga0228535_1003648_pt1 | contig 10511 bp, 10 predicted proteins | sample SJ1metagenome_FD_168457 | JGI IMG/M metagenome (GOLD analysis project Ga0228535, IMG submission 168457) | Enriched culture of PCE-dechlorinating microbial communities from Ithaca, New York, USA - SJ1 | ecosystem: Engineered > Modeled > Simulated communities (microbial... > Unclassified | place... | reverse complement strand
TCACGCCGTGCTAGTCTTGCTCCCTATGGTGCCTCCCCTGCTCGCCGCAAGACAGCGTTCACCCTTGGGCTCCATAAAAATACTAATTGATTACATCATGTTATATCATAATTCTCGAGCACAGGTTCCCAAAACGAAATCCCCGAAATCCACGAGTTGCTCCATCCGACTGCGCTTGCGATTTCGCATCACGACATCCCTACCGGAGATCCCATGCAGAATTGGCTGGATGAATATTTGAATGCGGAAGACGCATCCCGGAGCCCCGCCATCCCGACCACGGTCGATACGGAGTTGCCCTGCGCGTCCTGCGTCACGGATTTCGGCGAATTCATCATCACGCTGCTGGCCAGTATCCCGCATCCGGTCCTCCTGCTCGATTCAGGCGGCGTCATCCGGTTGTGCAACCCGCCGACCAGCGAGCTGGGCCCCAGCCCCGAATTCAGCGCGATTGGAGAGACCTACCCAGAGTTCCTCCAAAAAATCGGCCTGCCTCCCTTCCTGGCGGAAAGGCCGCGCGACAAAACGCGCGAGGTTCAGGTCAAGATCCATGGGACGCCGTGCATCTTGATCAGCCACCCCATCAGGCTGCGCGGCCGGATCACCGGGAGTCTGATCGAATTCAAGGGGCTCTCCGCGGAGCAGAACTCCCCGCAGGAACTGGCCAGCGCGCGTCAGCAGTTGCAGGAGCTGTTGAGCTGCATAGAAATCTCTTCCGACGGGTTCTGCATCATGGACAGCAACACCACGGTGCTTTTCGTCAACCACGTGTACGAGCGCATCACGGGACTGAAGCGGGAAGAGATCATCGGCCGGAACATGCGCGATCTCGTGGCCGAGGGCATTTTCGACCGTTCCACCGCGGAAAAGGTGCTGGAAACCCAGAAATCCGTCACGCTCACCCTGAAGCTGAAAACCGGAAAACATCTGCTTGTCAGCGGCAGCCCCCTCTTTGACTCCGACAATGACATCTCGCGCGTCGTCTGCAGCATCCGGGACATAACGGAGCTGAATCGGCTCCAGAACGAACTCGAATCCGTCAACACCCTGAAGGCCCGCTACGAAGAGGAACTGGTTGATCTGAAGGGCCGCTCCCTGCATAACGACCAGATCATCTTCCGCTCGGAAAGCCTCCGGGGAATCGTCAAGTTCGCCCTGCGCGTGGGGTCCGTCGACTCCACCATCCTCCTGCAAAGCGAATCGGGTTCGGGCAAGGAACTGTTCGCGGACTTCATCCAGCGCAACTCCTCGCGCTGCGACAAGCCCTTTCTCAAGATCAACTGCGCCGCCATCCCCGAGCACCTGCTGGAGTCGGAGCTGTTCGGGTACACACGCGGAGCCTTTACCGGCGCCAACCGGGAAGGCAAGGTGGGCATCTTCGAGGCGGCCAGCCAGGGCACCCTGCTCCTCGACGAGGTGGGGGAACTCCCGAAGTCGCTTCAGGTCAAGCTGCTCCGGGTGCTCCAGGAGAAGACCGTCCGCCGCATCGGCGACACCACCCCGCGCCCGGTGGACATCCGCATCCTGGCCTCCACCAACCGGGACTTGGCCGCCATGGTCGAATCGGGCGAATTCCGGGAAGACCTCTACTACCGCCTCAACGTGGTCCCCATCCGCATTCCGCCCCTCAGGGAGCGCAAGGAAGACATCTTTCCGCTGGTGCAGGCTTTCCTGGAAAAATTCTGCAAGCGCTACCACACGGAGAAGTCCCTGCATCCCCGGGTAATGCCTGCGCTTCTAGAATACTCCTGGCCGGGCAACGTGCGGGAACTGGAGAATATGGTAGAACGCCTGGTGGTCACCTCCCCCGGGAGCATCATCAATTTGTCCGACCTGCCGGCCGACCTGTTCCAGAAGGTCAAGTTCACGCCTCCCATGAAGGGCAAGAAGCTCAAGGATCTCATCGACGACTACGAAGCCATGATCCTGAGCCACTACTTCTCCGAATACCGCACCACCCGGGAGGTCGCGGCGGCGCTGGGCATCCACCAGTCCAACGTGGTGCGCAAGCTGCAGCGCCTCAACCTCCAGGACCTCGGCACGGCCCCGGCCAAAGCCGGTCAGAAGAAGACGCGGCGCGCCAAGGGAGGCGAAGTTCCCGGCTAGCGTCGCATCCGTCGGTCGGGGCGACGGGGATGCGCCACGCCCTCCCGGCATCCTGGTCTTCCCATTCCCCAAATCGCCTGGCCATGCCCTGAGGGCCTGACGCCGGGACATTCCCTTGCGGGAAGTTCCGCCCCCCGGACAGCGGGCGCTTGCGATGCAGTCGCAAGCGCCCGCTGCTGTTGCGCAGGAGCAAGGCAGCCTCGTCCGCCCGCCGGGACAGCCAACGTCCCGATTTCGTGACACTCGGCTGCGATTCGGTTTTATCGAATAATTCATTGGTGATAGCCTGGAAATGTACCGGCCTTGTACCGGAATGAACACAACCTCCTCCGGCAAGCCCCCCGCGGGCAACGTCCATTTCTGAAAAATCGATAAATTCCAAAGTGATGGATGCCGGCATGGTTGTTGCTGTGCAGCTGGCCGACAATGGCCGTGTTGTTCCGGCGCCAGTCCTCGACAGGGAGGCGCCTGGCTAAAGGAAAGCCATAGGCGGCAAAGCCCGGCCCGGGGAATTGGATACAGAACCGGTACTTTTCAATCCTGCGGTGTCGAAGACAAGGAGTGGAGAATGCAAGAAGGTATGGTCTACAATATTCAGCGCATGTCAACCATGGACGGTCCCGGCCTGCGCACCACGGTCTTTCTCAAGGGATGCCCGCTTCGTTGCCTGTGGTGCAGCAACCCTGAGTCCCAACATGTCGCCCCGCAGCTCATGGTATTCGAGAATCTGTGTACAGGGTGCGGGCACTGTGCCGAAGTATGCCCCTCCGACGCCGTCACGAGCAACGGGAAGACCTTCAACCGCGACTTGTCGCTCTGCACCAACTGCGGAGCCTGCGTTGAACAGTGCCCCTCCAAGGCCCGGAGCATGTCCGGCAAGCTCATGTCGGTTGACGAGGTGGTGGATATCGTCCGCAAGGACTCCCTATTCTACCAGAACTCCGGCGGCGGCGTCACCTTTGGCGGCGGCGAGCCCACCATGGCCGGGGATTTCCTGCTGGCCCTGCTCCGCACCTGCCGGGACGAGGGATTGCACACCTGCGTCGATACCTGCGGATTCTGCCCGGAGGAACGCTTCCACAAGGTGATCGCGCTCACCGACCTGTTCCTGTTCGACTGCAAGCACATGCTCTCCGACCAGCACAAGCTTCTGACCTGGCAGGACAACACCCTGATCCTGGCGAACCTCCGCGCGGCCCTCCAATCGCAGGCGGAAGTGCGAATCCGGATGCCCCTGATCCCGGAGAAGAACGATTCGGAGGAGAACCTCGCTGAAATGGCGAAGTTTCTCAAGGCTTACGGCAAGGAGGATGTGGACGTGATGCCCTGCCATGCCTTCGGAAGGAACAAATACGTGGCCCTCAATCTGCCGATACCCCCGGTACGGTCCTACACCCCGGAAGAACTGCAAGACGTATTGCAGCGGTTCGCCAACGTCGGGCTCAAGACCCACATCGTATAGCCGGTTCGGAGCAGGCGGCGCGGGATTCCCCGATGGTTCCCCCCGCCGGAGGCCGGCCGCCGGGTGGCGTGATGCAGGAGAACGGGGACATCCCGCCCTCCGGCGGCCGCGCGGAACACAGGAGCGTGCTCGAACGTTCCGGGCGCTACCGCCAGGAACTCCGCTCCCCCCTGCGGGACAGGCGGCTTCCCGGCCTCGTCCCGCACATCGCGGCCGGCTCCGCCATGAACCAGAAACGGAGATTGTCATGCGAGAAGGGCTCATAGAAAACATCATCGCGTTGGAATGGGAAATGTTTTCAACCGTCGCCAATGCGGGAGGCCCGGCGCCCTGCCAGATGGATCCCGCCACCTTCGAGATCATGCGGCGCAGCCAGGCCGGCACCTGGCCCGAGACGCTGCTGGAAAGCTGGCTCGCCGACCTGACGGACGCCCGGCGGAAAGGCCGCAACCTCATGACCGAGAAGTACGCCAGGATGATGGAGTCCACCTTCCCCGAGGAGTACAGGAAGATCGCCGACCAGCTTCCCCCGGTGGACGAGAATACCCGGGCCCTGATCGAGGACATCGTCGCCATCAATCTCGAATGGAAGGACGAACTGGCCGAGCGCTATCCCGCGCTGAGCGGCAACGGCAGGCCCCTGCGCACCCACGAGGACAGCCCCTACGCCACATCGTTCGAGACCTATCTCCGGGGCGAGCTGATGACGTATTCGTTCCACAGCATCCGGATGCTGCACATGTACACCAGGGCCCAGAAAAATTACGGAATCAACTCCGCGGCGGAGGCCCTGCTCAACCAGGCCAAACACTACGGGTACGCCTCCCTGACCCAGGCCGAAGCAGGCAGCCGGCGCTGACGCCGGAAGCCCCAACGGAAAACGCGCGTCGCCGGTGCAGCCGGGCGACGCGCGTATTCACGGTCCGGAGCGCGCACAACGCGCCCGGGCGGGAAGACCGCTCGGTTTTCACTGCGACATCATTGGACCTTGTATCCGGAATCCGAGTTCTTCATGTCCAATTCCGCCAGCAGGGCGGCGGCCTTGGCCATCAGCTCTGCGGCCTTGTCCGCCTGCCCTGCGGCCGCATAAGCCACTGCGCAATTCTGACACGTCACGGCATAGTCCCGGTTCTCTCCGAAGGCGTCCTTGAGATGCGCCAGGGCGGATTCAAAGGCTTGCACGGCCTCGCCATACCTCGCCCCCCGCAGGCAGGCCTCGCCCGCCCCGGCAAGAGCCGCCGCGTAGTGAGGGGAAAGCCGCTGTCCCGCCTTTCCGTTCTTCTCTTCCTGCCTGAATAATGCCTGGGAACGATCCAAAGCCGATTTAGCCTCGGCATCCCGGTTCAGCTTGAAGAGGATCAACGCGAGGTTGCTCTGCACGGTGGCCGCATGGCTTCGCATATCCGCATGCTTTTCCAGTATATCCGCCGCCATCTGCAGCATGTCGAGGGCGGCTTCATACCTGCCGGTTTCTTCATAAATCGCGCCGATATTGTTGTATAATCCGGCAAGCCGGTAATCGTCCGGCGCAACATGCCGGCTGAAGATGCCAAGGGCCTCGATGAACATCTCCAGGGCCGTGACGTTGTCGCCCGAGGTCCGGTACGCGGTGGCGCAGTTCAGGAGGGTGGTGCCGTAGGCCACGGTATCCTCGTAGCCCAGCTCCTGCATGAGGCCGACGGCCCGCTTCGCGAGCCCAAGGGCCTCGGCGTACCGGCTGATGCTCCGGAAGAATCCCATCATCTCGTTGAGGATGCTGACGACGGCGTGCCTGTCGCCCTCGTTCTCGGCCTCGGCCAGGCTGCGCTCCAGGTAGGCGATGACCGCCTCCTTGTTCTCGGCGGAGGCAATGCGGTCAAGGCCCTGGAAGAACTCCTGTATGTCCATGGTGTGCTCCTCGCTCCATCGAGAACGGCGCAGGTCTGAAAACAGGATCGGTCGCCCCGGGATCATCGCCCTACTTCATCGGCTCCACCACGGGGACTTGTTTCTCATCGAGGTGAACGACAAACCGTGTTCCGTACTGGTCAGCGAGATCCCGGTCGATGACAAAGGAAACCTGCGCAACCGTGCATTCGAAGTCGTTCTCTTCTTGCATGTCAATGCTCAACCTGAGCACTATGGCGATGTTCTTGCTTCAACAGGATCCGATCTTCACTTCCCGCAGGCGGATGCAGGCGCCCGGGTCTTCCCTGTCCAGAATCGTCCGGAGCCTGGCTGCGGCGTCGCTGCCCATCACGATGTTCAACATGAGTGTTCTCCTCCCTGCCGGGGTGCAGGCCTGCGGTGTTGAGGCGCGCCATGGGCCTGTCGACTCCGATTCCCGCGGCCTGTCAGGAGGCGCAACAGGAGCTGGCGGAACAAGCGCAACTCAACGCGGCCACCTTGGGCATCTGGTGCTCGTCCAGCGAAATGGCGAAATCGTTCCCATACTGGTCGACAAGGTCCCTGTTGATGACGAAGGGCAGGGAATCCACCTCGGTCTCCACGTCATCATCCGCCCGTTCGTCAATGCTCAGAACCAGCACGAGCTTGCTTTTGCAGGCAATGCCGATCTTGGTCTCGCGCACGCGAACCACCGCGTCCTCGTTTTCCTCTTTCAACAGCGCGCGCAGCTTGCTTGCCGCTTCGCTCGTCAGAGTGACATTCATTTCCGTCTCCTCTTTGCGCGCAGGGCCTGCCGAAACTGTCGGCAGGCCCTGCGCCGGGGTTATCGTCTTGCCGGGCGTTCCCTACGAGGGGGAAGCGCTGCACGAGCAGGCGCAACTCTGGGCGGCCACCGTGGGCATCTGGTGCTCGTCCAGGGTCACCGAGAAGTTCTGGCCGTACTGGTCCACGAGATCCGGGTTGATGACGAAGGGCAGGGAGTCCACCACGGCTTCCACGTCTTCGTCTTCGCGCATGTCGATGCTCAGCTTGAGCACGAACTTCCGCTTGCAGGGAGAGCCGACCTTGCTCTCGCGCACGCGCACCACGGCGTCCTCGCCCTCGTCGTCAAGCAGGGTGCGGAGCCTGGCGGCAGCCTCGGGGGTTACGGTAACATTCATGTCGGTATCCTCATTTTCGCGCAGGGCCTGCGGGCGCTGTCCGCCCCAGGCCCTGCGCATGGCGATCACAGGTTAGCAGACGTTGTTGTACTGGGTGCGCTTGATGATCTCGTTCTGCACACCCTTGTCCAGGCGGGTGAAGTACGCGCTGAAACCGGCCACGCGCACCACCAGCTCCTTGTAGTGCTCCGGCTTCTTCTGCGCGTCGCGCAGGGTTTCGGAGTCCACGCAGTTGAACTGGATGTGGCAGCCGCCCAGGTCGAAGTAGGTCTTGATGAGGCTGAACAGGGTGCGAGCCCCGGCCGGCCCCTCCAGAACGGCGGGCAGCAGCTTCACGTTCAGGTGGTTGGCGTTGTACTTCACGGTGTCGAGGGCTTGGGCCGCCGACTTGAGCAGCGCGGTCACGCCTTCCTTGTCGGTGCCGGGGGTGGCCGACACGCTGGCGTCGGTGAGGGCCTCGCCGCGCCGGTGGCCGTTGGGCAGTGCGCCGGTCATCGGGGCGAAGTAGTTGTGGAAGGACAGGGAGAAGGCGTCCATGCGCGCCTCCTGCCCGAAGTAGTCCTTGCCCTGGGCCCGGTAGATCCGCTCCACGTCGCGGTACATCCGCTGCACCAGCGCGTCCACCGCGGGGTAGTCGTTGCCGTGCTTGGGGGCCTCCACGCACATCTTGTACACGTCCTCGTGCCCCTCGAAACCGGCCAGCAGCGCCTCCTTCAGCTGGGCCATGGTCAGCTTCTTGGTGTCGTAGACGAGATGCTTGATGGCGCAGAGCGAGTTGGCCGCGTCAATGCCGCAGTTGGTGATGCACAAGGACTGGGCGAACTTGGGGCCGCCGGCCTCTTCGCACAGGCCCTTCTCCAGGCAGCCCTCCAGCACGCAGGAGCGGAAAATGCTGGGCACGATGCCCTCGCGGGTGGAGTTGCCGATGTCGCTGATCCGGCGCTGCAGCATGAGGCAATAGTTCGTGTGCTTGATGAAGACGTCGTAGAACTCCTCGAACGTCTTGCAGTCCTCGACCTTGGTGGCATGGGTGCCGATCTGCTTCTTGGTGTAGGGATCGTAGCCGTCGTAGAGGGTGAACTCGATGAGCTTGGACAGGTTCGGCTGGCCCTCGAAGGTCACGTAGGAGCCCTGGCCGGCCTGGCCGGTGCCCACGCACCCGAAGATCACGCAGTTCTTGCGGGCCTCCTCCACGGTGATGCCGCGGGAGGAGAAGCGGCTCAGGTGGCGCTGCACCACCACGGAGTTGTTCATGAACTGGGGCTGGCCCGAACCGCCGCGGACCACGTCCACGGCCTTGTTCAGGTAGGACTCCTTCATCTTGGGATGGTAGAAGAGCGCCAGGGTGGGCTGGATGTTCTTCATGGCGATCTGGCAGTCCATGAGCACTTCCTCCAGCTCGGTGCTGGCGTCCTGGCCGTCCTCGGTGAGCCCGCCGATGGAGATGGTCTGGCCGGTATGCCCGGACAGAGCCAGGGCGTAGGAGGTGCCCTGGTACACGGCGACTTCCAGGTGCTTGACCCACTGGAACTTGAGCAGGGTCAGGACCTGTTCGCGGGTCAGGGCGCCGCTGTCGATGTCCTGGCGGTAGAAGGGGTACATGTACTGGCCGTAGCGGCCCGGCGAGGTGCCGCAGCCAGCCTGCTCGATCTCGATGATCAGGTGGGTGAACCAGAAGGACTGGACGGCTTCGCGGAAGTTGCGGGCCGGGAATTCGGGCACCCGGCGGCAGACCGCGGCGATCTCCAGGAGCTCGGCCTTGGCCTTGGGATCGGTCTCATTCTTGGCCGTGGCTTCCGCCAGGTCCGCGTAGCGGTGGGCATGCCCGATGGCGGCCTTCAGGGCGATCTTGCAGCCCCGGTAGAACTCGAGCTTGGAGAAGTTCTCGGCCTTCTTGGGCAGGGCCTTCAGATGTTCCTCGATCTCCTCCAGGATGCCGGAGATGCCCTTGCTCAGGACCTTGGGGTAGTCGCAGGCACCGGAGCCGGTGCTGTTGTCGTTGACCGGGTAGATCCAGCCCGACTTGACCAGCAGCTCGGCGTTCTCGCCGTAAAGCTCCTTGTAGATCTTGTTGGCGCGGTCGTAGGTGGTGTTGCCCTTCCACTGCTTGTACACAGTCTTGAGCAGCTCCTCGGTCTCCTTGGGGATGCTGACCTCGCCCAAGGACGACATCTTCACCATGTCAATCTCGTCCTTGATCCAGTTGACCTGCCACTCGGGATACGGGTAGACGCCGGCGCGAATGCCCGACATGGTGCCCACGATGGGGTTGCCGTCAAGGAAGATGTCCTTCTTCAGCAGGACCCGCTCCAGCAGCTTGGCCCGAATGATGAATACGGACTCGCCCTTGCACTCCTCATAGACGTCCATCAGGAAGCTGAGGCGTTGGGGATCCATCTTCTGGGGCGCCTCCATGAGGAACGCCTTGTGATCCTTGATGCGCTGTTCCGCGGTATCCCAATCCACGGCGCAACCCGAGGTCTGGGTCTGCTCAGTGTCCTTCAGCATATCTCTCTCCTTTGGCGTTGGGTTTTGGTAGTTGCAACGCGCTTCCCAAGGAAGCAAGAAGGAGGCCAAAATAAATATCAATATTTTCAGAGTGTTATTCGAGAGGGGGAGGAACTGCCCCCGCCCGGGCAGGGACAGTCCCGGGACACGGGAGGCCCTCTTTGCGGGGTGTCGGGATAATACCCTGTAATTATTATTTAAAATTTTCCAGGCGGGTATCCAGCCCGTGCACTATTTGTACCGAAAGCAGTACAGTCGTTGCGAAGCGGAAACCCGCCCCGGGAATTATTCCCGGCAAAACAGCCGAGTTGTGGCACGACCACTCCGCGCAATCCGTCCGAGCCGTCCCTCGATACGGCAACCGCCCCCCTGCCGGTCCCCTGCAAATTTTCATACTTTTTTAATATACTACAGCAAAATAGTACTCGCCTTGCCTTGACATTCCATTTCCGCTCTCGATAAAAATATCTATTGTAATTGCACGAACTGTAGGGAATCGTGCCCCTTTCGGCCTCTTGCCGCACACAATCTCTTCATCACAGCGCATCCAAAGGATGTATGCGGTCGCATACGCCCGCTACACTACAGGAAAACACATGAGCAACCCAGAACTCAATACCCCGGAAGCACTGGAAGCTCTTGCAGAAAGCACCTATACTGAAGTCTTCGAACTTCTGCATACCGGAATCGCCATCCTCTCCGCGCAAGGCTACTTCTTTTATGCCAACAAGGCCTTCTTCGAAATGTTCAACCTGCCGGAGGACCTGCCGGGCCGCCATGTCTCGGAATTCTTCCTGACTTCCGAACAGGGGGTCATGACCACCATACGCACGCGCAAAGTGACCATATGTTCCAGCATCACCAAGGACAACGCCCAGGGAGTCTCTTTCCGTTACCCCGTGCTGGATTCGAAGGGCGAGCTGCTGGGCGTGATCATCGAGAGCATTTCGACCTCCATCGGCAAGGACAAGCTCCTGAGCCTGCTCAATACGGTCCGCGACCTCGAGGAAAAAGCCGAGTATTTCGAGCGCAAGACGCACAAGAAGCCCGGCATGCTGTACACCTTCGAAAGCATCGTGGGCGAGAGCGAGCCCATGCAGGCCATGAAGATACGCGGCCGCCGCTTTGCCCGCAGCATGGAGCCCATCCTGCTGTTCGGCGAGAGCGGCACGGGCAAGGAGCTTGTGGCCCAGGCCATCCACTCCGCGAGCCCGCGTTCGGCCAAGCCCTTCGTGACGGTCAACTGCGCAGCCCTGCCCCAGGAGCTCATGGAGTCGGAGCTGTTCGGCTACGAGGCGGGAGCCTTTACCGGGGCCAGGTCCACCGGCATGAAGGGCAAGTTCGAGCTGGCCGACACCGGGACGATCTTTCTGGACGAAATCGGTGAG
>Ga0228535_1003646_pt1 | contig 10522 bp, 4 predicted proteins | sample SJ1metagenome_FD_168457 | JGI IMG/M metagenome (GOLD analysis project Ga0228535, IMG submission 168457) | Enriched culture of PCE-dechlorinating microbial communities from Ithaca, New York, USA - SJ1 | ecosystem: Engineered > Modeled > Simulated communities (microbial... > Unclassified | place... | reverse complement strand
CCCGGAAGCCCCGGTAATCCTCGGCCGAGGCGCCGCGGGCATTGAATGTCCGGGCGAAGGCCGGGGCATGCGACGTGTCGAGGCCGATGATGCCGATGCGCTTCCCGGCTCCGGCGGTGCTGATCACATCCGCGTTCTTAGGGTCCGGCGCGGAGCCTGTCTGGGCGATCAACGCCGCTGCCGGGGTCAAGGCCAGCGCCGCGATCGCGGCGCGGATAAAATGGTATTTCATGGCTATTCTCCTTTCGGCTCCCAGCCGGGCTCGTATTCGCGCTTCCAATATTTCATCGCATCGTCGTCGTTCAGGATCCTGCCCGTCTTCGGATCGCAGACGAGCGCTCGACCCGTCCGCTGGGCGATATTTCCCAGGTGGACGAGCATCGTGCTCTTGTGCCCCTCTTCGATCTCGGCGTTGGGCTTTTGAAGGCCGCGGACCGATTCCAGGAAATTCCGGACATGGACGGCATCATGGGCATAGCCCGGACCGATGACCGAAACGGCGGAGCTTTCTCCTTCCCTTTCCGTCCGGATTTCTTTCCCCTTTTCATCGAAAAGGGTATAGGCATTATCGGGGTGCAGACGCAGGGAGCCCTTCTCGCCTTGAAACAGAGCCCCGTATCCAGTGCCGTAGTCCCCGGCCAAGTTGCAGCTCATGCCTTCCCAGGTCACCAGGACTCGGCTCGGAAATTCGTAGGAGATCATCTGCGAATCGGGCGGCTGCCAGTCGTCATCGGCGTAATAGCGGCCGCCGGCCGAAGTCACCCGCACCGGGTAGTCATCGCCGATCGCCCAGCGGGCCAGGTCGAGCGGATGGACGGCGTTGTTTCCCGCCTCGCCGGTCGACCAGCGCCAGAACCAGTGCCAATTGTAATGGACCACGTTGTCGCGGTAAGGAACGCGCGGCGCCGGGCCCTGCCAAAGATCCCAGTTCAGCCACTCCGGCACCGGAGCCGGCTTGCCCCGGCCGATGGGCAGGCGCGCGTTGGCGTACCAGCAGCGAACAAAATGGATGGGCCCGATAACGCCGCCCCGCAGCAGGGCGGCGGCTTCCTTCATCTTGCTCCAGGAACGGCGCTGGCTGCCCATCTGGCAAACTTTATTGTTTCTGCGGGCCGCCGCCACCAGCATCTCGCCCTCGGCCGGATTGTAGCTGCAGGGCTTTTCCACATAGACGTGCTTTCCGGCATCGAGCGCCAGGATGGACGCCGGGGCATGCCAATGGTCGGGGGTGGCGATGACGACGGCGTCGAGCGCCGGGTCATCCAGGGCTTTGCGGAAATCCTCCAGCCTTTTCGGCTCGCGGCTTTGCAGGGCGACGACTTTCTGCGCCGTCCTGGCGACGGCGCGGCTGTCCACGTCGCAGACATAGGCCACATGGACGTCTTCCTGGCGGGCGAAGGCTTCCGCCAGGGCGTGGCCGCGGCTGTTCACGCCGATGACCGCGACATGGAGGCGTTCATTGGCGCCTTCCGCGAACTTGAAATCCAGCCCGCCGAGGACGCCGAGGCCGATGCCGGCCATCGCGGATCGTTTCAAGAATTCCCTCCGGTCGTAGCATCGCTTCATCGCTTCCTCTCCCGGTTCCGCGGGCCCCCCCCGGGCCCGGGTGCCGCGGAACCCAATGAAATCGATCGGTGCGGCAACAGGATATTCCAGGATGAATCCGGGGTCAAGAAAAGTACGCGGCCCGCGGGTGGATTCGACCTCCTTGTCCCCTTTCTCGCATCGTGCCCGGAGAACGGCCCTAATGGGCGATCCCGGCATCATTCGCTTGCGCGTATCCCTCACGGGAGGTTTCCGGCCGGAAATCCATCAAACTCCGGATGGTTCACTCGGGGGGTTCGGGAACGGGAGCGGTTGCCGCCGTCCGATCGTCTTCACGACGTTCGATACGGTGCCGCGGCCAGCGCGTTTTCGAAGTCCTCGAACCTGAATCCTTTCTCTCTGAACAATTTCAGGCACATGTCGGAAACTTGGTCGTCATAAAGGCTTCCCCTGTTCCGCCTGATTTCCTCCAGCGCCGCTTCGATCCCCAGGGCTTCACGGTAGGGCCGATGCGAGGCCATGGCCTCCACGACGTCGGCGACGGCGATGATCCGCGCCTCGAGCAGGATGTCGGCTCCCTTCAGGCCCCGGGGGTATCCGGAACCGTCCATCCGCTCATGGTGTTGATACACGATATCGGCCAGGGGCCAGGGAAATTTCACATCCTTCAAGATTTCGTATCCGCTCCGGACATGCTCCCGGATGAGGAGGATCTCGGCCGAGGACAAGCGCATCGGCTTGCACAGGACCTCGGAAGGAACGGAGATCTTGCCGATGTCATGGACGTGGCCGGCCATCGTGATGCAGTCGATTTGATCCGTGGGGAGTCCCATCCCGGCCGCGATGGCTGCCGCCAGCCGCGTGACCTTCAAGGCGTGGCCCGCCGTATAGGGATCCTTGGCCGCCGTCGCCAGATGGAGGACATCGATGGTCGTGCGGACGGACTTGCGCAATTGTTCCAGGGTATTCAACAGGCTGTCTTCCGCCTGTTTCCGCGCGGTGATGTCCTGGTAGATCACCTGGAACCGCTGTTTGCCGTTCCAAATGATCTTTTTCCGGCAGACCTGAAGGCGCCGGATCTCCCCTTTTTTCGTCACGATGCTGACTTCATAATCGGAAGGATCATGGCATCCTTTGCGCCTCGCGGCATTTCTGTTTTTGAATTCAGCGAAACTCTCCGGAGTGTAGCGTTTCTGGATAGGCACGGCGTTCAGCTCTTCCAAGCTGCCATAGCCGTAGATGTCCAGGATGGCGCGGTTGGCGTAGAGGGTTTCCCCTTCCGGGCTGACGATGCGGATTCCGAACGGCGATTCCTCGATGGAACGATGAAAATTCTCCTCGGCCTGCCGCTGGGCCTCTTCGGTCCGTTTGCGGAAAAGGACCTCGATGAACGCCGATGACAGTCCTTCTATCATTTCCCGGTCCTCGGGGCCGTAGCCGGATTCCTTGTTGGCCAGGCCGATCATCCCGATCGTTTTTCCGGAATGGAAGAAAGGCACCACCATGAAAAAGCAAATTTCGGGATGGCCTTCCGGGAAAATGATCGGCTCCGGGAATTCGGAGACCTGATTGACGACGATCGATTTTCCCGTCTTGAGGACCCGCTGCCAGAAGGTCCCGAACTCCATCTCCCTGAGGTTGCCGGGGAAAAGCCCGTTGGCGGCCGTCGGAATCCCCGCCGTCAGGCTTTCGACGGCCAGGATATTGAAGCGGCCGTCTTCACGTATTTCGCCGATAAGGCCCAGGGCGCTTCCGGTGATCTTCAAGGCCAGATCCAAACACAGCCGGCCGACTCCCTCGCTCGTCCCGCTGGCCAGGGTTTCCATGAAAAGCCTGTTGATCGCCTCGAGAAGGGCCGTTTTCCTCCTGATCTCCTCGCGGGCGCGCTCCCGCTCGGTCACATCCTCGGCGATCCCTTCATAAAACATGATCTTCCCGTCCGGGTTGCGGACTGTCCAGGCGCTTTCCCTGACGGTGATCGAGACCCCGTCCTTCCGTCTCCAGGCAGACTCCAGCCCGATAACCTGATTCTCCCGCTCCATCATCTCGATGAACTCGGCCCGGGGATAGGACGGCTCGAAATCCTCCCCCCTCAGGTTCCTGACCGCGAGTTCATCGAAAGAAGAGTAGCCGAGCATCCGGATCAGAACCGGGTTGGCCATGAGGATACTGCCGTCCGGAGTCGTTCGATAGAGTCCGATCGTGGCGTTTTCAAAGAGGCTGCGAAACCGCTCCTCGCTTTCCCGCAGCGCTTCCTCCATCCGCCTCCGGTCGGTGATGTTCCTGGCGAACACGGAGAGTCCGCCCACGGACGGATAGGCATGGATTTCAAAAAACAAGCTCGTTTCCCCCGACCGGTACTCGCGGATAAAAGAAACCGGCCGTCCCGTTTCAAGGGCTTGCCGGTAGTTTTGCCCGCTCGCCCGCGTCTGCCGCGTGTCCGGGAAAACTTCGTAGAGCGATCTTCCGATGGCGTCGCGGGCGGTGATATTCGTCAGTTGTTCGAAGGCCTTGCTCCAGTAAATATACCTCAGGTCCTTGTCGAAAGCGAAAAAGATATCGATGACCCCGTCGGCTAGATGGGTGTAACGCTCGTGGCTCGTTTCCAAAACGGCTTCGACTTCCCTGCGTTCACGGATGATGTTCCAGGAAGAGAGCGCCCGCTCCACGGTGCGCGGCATGTCGGTGAAAGCCTGGGGTGATTTGACGACGCAGCCCAGGGCCCCCTTTTTCATCGCCTCCGCGGCGGTTTTCCCGTCGCCGGGGCAGGTCATGATCAAAAACGGAAACGGCCCCGTTGAAGACAGCGCTTCGAAAGCGGACCCGTCCGGCAGCGTCATGTCCAGGACCGCGATATCGGGGGGGTGGGCTCTTGCGGCTTCGCGGAATTCGATCAACGTGCCGGCGACCCGGATTTCGTGAGCCGGTCCCGCCGCTTCGAACGCCCTCCTGATCGCCTCGACATGGGCGGGGTTGTTTTCGGCGAGCAACACGCGATGGGAGGGCTTAGCGGACATGACCGCCAGCCGGGAAGAAAAAGCGCAGAGGCTTTCGGAGGCCTTCAGGCGCTCGCCGTGGAAGAGGTGCCGTCGCCGCTCGTTTCATTTTGGGCGCCATTATAACAAAGAACTTCGGTGAAAGGCCAATCATCGGCTCATTGATCGTTTGGATCGAACGGATACCGGCTTCCTTGATCGAAAACACGGATCTCAACGGCTGCCTTCCGTTGAATGATTCATCTTTCATCCAAAAGGCGCCGAGGGCCCAAAACCGGCGGGCCCCCCCCGCGCTCATGCGGCCATGACAACGCGGTCACGCCCTTCCTTCTTGGCTTTATAAAGCGCCGCATCCGCCGCCCGAATCAATTCCTCCGGCTCCGCTCCGTGCAGAGGATAGGCCGCCACTCCCGCCGAAAGGGTGATGGGGCCGAGTATCCGGCCGCCGTAATGAATCCTCAGTTTTTTCGCTTCGCTGATGAAATGCCGGGCCCGTCTGCCCGCGTCCTCGAGGGAACAGTCGGGAAGAATGAACGTGAATTCCTCTCCCCCATACCGGCAGACGATGTCGCCGCCCCTGAGCTCTGTTTTAATGAACTTCGCCAGATCGGCCAGGGCGGCGTCGCCCGCCGGATGGCCGTGAAGATCGTTGAAGCTCTTGAAGTGGTCGACATCGACCATGACAATACCGATGGACTCCTGTTTCCTGGCCGCTCTCGAGATTTCACGCTCCAATCCCTCTTCCATGTAGCGCCTATTGAACAGGCCCGTCAAAGGATCCCGTATGGACTGGATGCTGAGCGTTTCCCTCAGCCTGAGGTTCGAGATGGAGAGGGACAGCATCTCCGAGAACGACGCCGATATCTCCTTCAGGTTGGCGATCATTCCCCGGCCGCCGCCCGGAGCCGTTTCCCCCAGGCTGCGGATGTGAAGCAGGCCGAGAACGTCTCCTTTCGCCATCAGCGGCATGCACGCATAGGAGCCGGCGGGCGCCGGCTTCAAATGAGGACAGATGAGGCCGGTGGCGGCATCCTCGACGAAGTGATCGCGGCCGCGGCGAAGCCCCCAGCACGCGTCCGGGGTAAACGTGCCGTCGGCGGCGTTATCGGGGAAATCCCCCCACCGGACGGCGGCCTCCAAATCCGTCCGGGACGCGCTTAGGAGAAACAGGGCGCCGGCCGTATCGGGGAAAAGCCTCGTCATCGAGCGCACGATGACGGGCCCGATCTCCTCGGTCGTCAAGCAGGCCTGGAGAAACTCCCGGGTTTCGCTGAGGATCGCGTTCTGAATACCCCGTTCTTCGAGCTCCTTGACGAGCGCCGAAAGCTTTTCGTTGGTCTGGCGCAATTCTTCCTCTTCCCGCCGCCGTTTCGTGATGTCGCGAATGATGGCGATGGCGTTCCAGCGGCCCTTGATCTGCGTCGAGGAGAGAGAGATTTCCGCCGGGAATTCCTTCCCTCCCTTTCGGAGGGCGCTGAGTTCGACCGTCCTGCCCACGGCGGCGCCACGGCCGCTCGATCGCCATTGCGGAAAAACCGTCTTGATTTTTTCCATATAGGCGGCGGGCGCCAACAGGCCGTGGACATCCTTTCCCATAGCTTCGTCCGGCATATAGCCGAAAATCCGGACCGCGCCCTCGCTCCAGTACGTTATGAGTCCGTCGTTGTCCATCACGATGATCGCGTCCTGGGCCGCCGCGCTCAAGGCCCGGAACTCCTCTTCACGCTCGCGTATGACCGATTGAATCCGCAGGCGGTCGGTGATATCGCGGGAAACCCCGATGATGCCGGACGGCTCGCCCTTGTCATCATGCAGAAAAGACATCCGGAGCTCGGTCCAGACGGTCGATCCATCCTTGCACGTGAGCTCCACTTCAAGCGTCCGGGCACGGCGGGAGCCGCCCTTGCGACGCTCGCTGGCAAGCTCCCGGGAAAAGGCGCGCCTGACCAGTTCCAGGGAAGACGGCGCCACGACGTCTTCAAGCGTCTGGGTCATCGTGTCTTCGACGCTCCAACCTCGCAAGGCCGTGACCGAGGGGCTGACGTAGGAATAGCGAAGATCGAGGTCCATGATCCAGATGACATCGGCGATATTTTCCGCGATCTGCCTGAAACGCTCTTCGCTCATCCGCAGCGCGGATTCGGCCCGCGCGATTTCATCGGATTGCCTGTTCGCGGAGGCTATCCTTTTTTCAGATAGCGGAGGCTTCGCGCGGTGGGGGAATACGGCGTCCGGAACGAGCGGAGTCTCCCGGCCGGGTTCCGCGGCCGGCCGGCTTTCCTTCTTCGATCTCTTCATGAACGTCCCCCTCCCGGCGAGGCGCCGGGGAATCGGTATCCTTCCCGGAATTCCGCCGGACGGGCGGCGGCGATCTTATCGCCGGCTCTCGCCGCGCGTCGGCGAGGTCTTTTCGTTCTCAGAGTATCATTCATGATGCCTTGACTCATTCGTAATGAATTAGCGGTTATAATGCCTTCAAGACTGCAGGGCTGACAATAGCCGCCGCGGGGGAATCTTCTGGGCTCGGGAGCTAGCCGGCGTCCTCACCCCAAAGGGTGAGAAGACGTTTCCCTCGACTTGATTATCCGGGGCAATCCGTCCGGCCCGGCCGGCGGGGGTCTCTCCGTAGTGCCGTTCCCCCATCTTCCCCGGCCGTTGCTTCATAGACGCGGGAATTCTTCGTTCAACGGCGTCTCCCCCGCTTCGGACGGACGAAAGGACGGATCTCCTATCGGGACGGCGGCCACTCGAGAGCGCCGATTTTGATCCTGGGCTTCGCCTTGACCGCGGCGGCGAGGGCCAGGACGTCCTGGATCGGTTGCGGACCATTCGCCTCGAAGAACGGGAATAAGTTGCGCTCGGCGTAGACCGTGCCCCGGGGAACCGTGATCAGCTGCTTCCGGTCGAACCCGATGTTGAAATAGACGAGCGGCCGGAAGAAGAACATCAATCCCTCCCTTCCATCGTTGGAAAGGTAGAAGGAATTGTCGAAAAGAACGGGAGGCTCTCCGTCGGGGCCGACGTTGGCGTACATGTCCTGAACCGTTCCCACGCCGATTTTCTCCGCAGGGTGGAGAAGGGCGAAATAAGGGATATCGTCGGATATCCTGAGGACGTCGCCGTTCCGGTCGACCCGGGGATAATCCTTGAGGTTCCTGATGACCGGCTTTCCGTCGATCGGCCAGGCCATGTGGGTGAAGGTCCCGTTGTCGAAAACCATGTCGTTGTTGCGGATGGAGACGACGCCGACCGACTCGAGAACGTCAATCCGCGTGCTGGATTCGACGTAGGTCCGGCCCGTGAAGATGCGGTAGACGACGGACGCCTTGACTTCGGGGACGTTGGGGAAGGGGCCGCTCCGGCGGATCTCGACATAGAGGGGGCCTTTTTCGATCTCGCAAACCTGCGGCGGATCCCATTCGAAAACGTGCATCCAGCCGCGGGCCGGGATGAAGATCCCCGGCTCCCAATGCATGACCCCGCTGTAGGGAGCGATCGGCCAGGCCGGCCGGCTTTTCAGGTCGACCCGGGCCAGCTGGCCCGAGTTGAAGTTCGTGTTGTGGGCGGGCTGGACGGTCCAGCCTCCGGCCGTGATCGGCCTCAAGGCCTTGGTGACGTCGCCGTTCAAGGGATTGCGCCCGTGCAGGCGAACGATCATTTTCGAATTCTCGATAACCCAGGCCGGGGAATCCCCCGAGACTCGAAGATCCGTGGGGTAAACGGGGGCCTGGGCGGCGGGGTTGCCGTAGAGCAGGACGTATTCGGCCGGTCCCGCTCCCTTCGCGATGTCGAAAAACGTGATCATCCCGCTCACCGTCGGCCGGCTTTTCGTCCCGTCGGCGTCGCGCTTCCAGGTCGACAGCCGGGAGAGCTGAAAGGGCACTTCTTTTTCGCCCTCGGGCGTTTTCAGAACCAGCCGGATTTCCTTGGCCGGATCTCCGATGTCGGACGCGAACATCGAAAAGGTCACGTCGATCGGCAAAAGGCCGGTCGTCGCCGCGTCTCGCTCGGCAAGAACGATCGGCAGCCGGTGTTTCCAGGCCTGCCAGGAACCTTGTTGGTCGGCGTTTAAGGCGGCGAAGCCGATGAGAACGCAGGCCGATATGCTCATGATTTTACGGAACGGACTTTGGCTCAAGTTATGGCCTCCTTTCATGACGTCGATTTCTCTCATGAACCGGCAAAAGGCCGATTCGCGTTTTTTGCTCGATCTCAGCGGAAAAATCCGATCCGGCCGATCTCGGCGATAATGGAGCAGGCTCCATCCGTGTCGCCCGAGCCGTAGGCGGCATCGAGTTCCGCGAGCGCCCGGGCGAGCCTCCAGGCCGTATGGGAGTTCACCGACGTGTTTAGGTCCTTCGATTTGTCCTTTGAACGCTTGATGTCGAGCAAATCTCCCATGAAATAATGCTCGGCGGACAGTATCCGGAGCCGGTTGAAAACATCTTCCGCCTGCTTCATCAAGCCGTTGCGGAAGTCCTGGTACTGGAGTTCGCAGGCGACGTCCATCGCATACCGCCGGTAGTTCTCCGAGCCCGTCTCCATGGCCGCCGCCAGGCCGGCCGGAATCTCGAACGGGCGCCAATCGCTCATGGCCTTCATCAGGCGCCGGCGGTCGGCCATGGCTTTGGGAAGGACTTCGCCCGTGACGAACTCGGTCAAGGCCGCGGGGTCGGCCTCGATGATCCGCGCCCTCTCGTCCTGGACCGTCGTCACCCTGACGGGCCGCGGGTCGCCGCCGAGATAGACCTCCCAGCGGTCGAAAAACCCGTTGCGGTTGGTGTCGAACATGCGGATTTCGCCTATAGCGCCCAGGCCCGAGAAATGCCCGATCTCGATCCAGCCTTCCTCGGCGCCCAGAAGGTGGATTCTGCGGTCGACTTCGCTGTAGTACAGCTCGCGCTTGGCGGCGGGGCGGCTGCGCCATTCGCGGCGCATGTTCCACTTCTGGCACGGCCCCCCGGTGTTCCCGATGAAGCGCCGTTCCCACATCCAGAACACGCCCTCCCAGCGGAAATCGTCCAGGCCCGTGAACTTCGTCGGATCGGGTCCGTTGGCCACCGTGTCATCGGCGTTTTCGTTCCAGGAGAAACCCGTTTCACCGGCCTCATAGCCGTCGGCCACCGCCCTCAGGTCTTTCCAGGGCACGACCGTCGTCGCCTGCGGGGGGCGGCGCTTGGGGTTGGTCCGGACCATGCCCGGAAAGTCGTACGGGAGGGAGCCGATCATGTTGAAACCGATATCGTAGTGGAGAGGCGAGGCTTTCGAACTTCCGCGGTCGATGTCAAAGCTATAGCGGATGTTGATCACGCCGATATCTCCCATCGCCTCTTCCCAGGGGCGGAGATAGGCCGTGTTCGCGTAGTCGGGGTCGCGGCTGACGTCGTAACTCATCGGCACGGCGCTGACGCGCACGACGGTCTCGCTGTATCCGTCTCCGTCGGTGTCGTAAAAGGCAAACGGACATTCGGAGATGGGCGACCAGGCGCCGAGGTTCGGATTGAGCTTGTTCATGTAAAACACGCCGTCGCCGTAGGGATCGGCCTGGAATTCATCTCCGCGCTCGTAACCCGTGATCTTGCGGATGACGCCGTCATGGTCGAGGTCGTCGCCGAACCAGGCCCAGTTGAGCCGGCCGTTGTCGAAATAGCGGATGTCGAGCTCGTCCATGATCCCGTCGCCGTCGTTATCGATGTAATCGACCATGCGGTCGACCGAGCCGTCGGCGTCATAATCGACGACGTAGCCGTCGGAATGCCGATCGCCGCCCGTAATCGCGCTGCCGTTGCCGTCGTCATCGATGATCCAGACGATGGCCTCCACCTCGCGCAGCTTGCTGACCTGGCCGGACGTGCGGAATTTTTCCCGGCGCACGAGCATCCGGTCTTTCGCTTCGCCCTCGGCCGGGACGATGAAGCTTTCGCCGACCTTCAGCTTTTGAGCCCTGGGCCACCAGGCGCGGCTCGAGAGGGGGGCGATCG
>Ga0228535_1003645_pt1 | contig 10525 bp, 7 predicted proteins | sample SJ1metagenome_FD_168457 | JGI IMG/M metagenome (GOLD analysis project Ga0228535, IMG submission 168457) | Enriched culture of PCE-dechlorinating microbial communities from Ithaca, New York, USA - SJ1 | ecosystem: Engineered > Modeled > Simulated communities (microbial... > Unclassified | place... | reverse complement strand
TCACGAGCTGTTCCACCGGGTTGAAGAAGGGATAGAGATGGGGCTGTTCGATATCCACCAGGATAAGGTCCGCCCGTTTCCCCACCTCCACTGAGCCGATCATCGACTCCATTCCCAGCGCTTTCGCAGCATCGATGGTCACCATTTCGAGGACTTTCCGGGCGGGAAGGAGGGAGGTGTCGTGGAAGAAATTTCTGTGGAGGAGCTGCCCGATGCGCAGGTCCTTCCAGAGATCGAAGGTCCTGTCCGGCCCGTTGCCGTCGGTCCCTATGACCACCCGCCCTCCGGCGTCCATCAGCTCGATGACGGGGCATCGGGACCGAACATGGGATTTCGTGCTTGGGCCGGTGACCACCGTCGCTCCCGTACGGGCCAGTATTTCTATCTCTTCAGGAGAGATGCCCGTACAGTGGGCAAGAGAGACATCCTTTCCGAGGCAGCGGGGACAGTGTTTTTCCACAAAGGCGATATCTCCGCCGTAGGCGTGTCCGTGGAGAAGGGTGCCGTATTCATCGGCTATCTCCCTCATCTGTGTCAACTGTTCGAGGGAGAGCTCCACCGGGTCCGGCTCCTTGTGCCCGAAGTGAGAAATGACGACCGCGGCATATGTACGGCCGCGGTTCGTGTTGTGCCATTTTCGCACCACGTCTTCAGTGATCCTATATGCGTCCTGGGGAAGGACGGTTGTTTCAGTGAATGTCCCGCCGTGCCACTTCCGCGTTTTTTTCGGCCAGGGGCCGGCGGCGGTGCCTATTCCCGAGATATTCCGCGCTCCCAGCGACTGGGCTCCGTAAAAATGGGCGTCGATGATTTCCATATCGTCGATCCGTGGGTGCCCTCCGATGATGTTTACGGAGGTTGTGGTGCCGAACCGGATCTTTTCCGCCGCGGCCAGCCTGGCCTCGGCGTACCAGAACCCGGGAGTGCTGCACCGGTAATAGATGTCTTCGGAGACTTCCAGCCAGGTGTTCACTATGCCGCTGCCCCGGGTGAAAGAATGCCCGGCATGGCAGTGGCAGTCGATCAACCCTGGCAGAAGGGCCTTTCCCCTGCCGTCAATGTGAAGGCGTGCCGTTTTATTCTCATTAGACGGGAAATCCCCTATTTCAGTGATCTTTCCGTCGTGAATGCCTACATAGCCGCAGAGAATGACAGGCCTTTTCGGGTCCATGGTCACTATTGCCGCTCCTTCGATCAGTACGTCGAACATGAGATTTCTCTCCTTTCAAAGCGGGGCTGGTCTTTTCGGGTGTGACGGCAGCCCCTGGTTTTGCACTTTTAATTTTCAGGGCAGGGAATCAGGGGAATTCCGGGCAGAAGCAGAGATGCAGAGAACCAGAGAACCAGATTCTTCCTCGCTTCGCTCGTTCAGAATGACAGAATCCGGTTCGTTCGGAACAACAACGCTTCGCTCGTTCAGGATGACAGGGCCAGATTCTGCCTAAACACCCGGAATGACACAACTTCGCCCGTCCGGGGTAAACGACAGTGCTTTTCTGACAGCATTTTGACGCAAAAAATGCGGGCGTAATTTACGCCCGCATCAGTCGATGGTTCCGTCCCGGATGAACTTCTCTATCAGTGCCCGCACGACCGAGTTTGCCGAATACATTGCGCCGGGGTTCTTCTCGTTCAGCTTCTCCACCGCGCGGTAGAGGTCCCGCTTCATTTGCTCGGGAAGCCTTACGAGGAGCTGGGTACTGTCCCGTGCGTACTGATTCGGCATGGCGGCTCCCCCCTATTCGAGGGCGCGGACCCTTTCGACCAGGCAGCCGTATCCCTGAACGGAGTTGACGATGAGCGATACGGCCTGATCCGACCAGCCGTAACAGTAGAACGTCTTGTCGTCTTCGGGGGGGATCATTCCGTAAATGTTGGGGTCAACGCTGATGACGAAGGCTTTGGCCCCGGGGGCGATCTTCCGCCGGTAGTCCTGGAGGACGGTGTAGAACTCCTCGCCTCTGTTCTGCTGCTCGTCTGTAATGATCACGATATTGTCGCAGCGGATCTGGTGCCGGATCATCTCTTTCAGGGGAACCGACGTATCGGTGTCTCCTCCGGCGGTTATCCTGGAGGCCGCGGCAAGGATGGATTCGCCCGGCTGCGGAGCGAAGGGGTACGACCGGGTGTTGAAGAGGCGGATCAGTCCGTTTCCTCCGGCCTTCCTCAGCACGGAGAGGGCGAGAACGGACCCGGCAAGCAGGGGGCGGCCCTCCATTGAGCTGGAGATGTCGAGCAGGACCGCGGTCTTCCCGGGAATTTCGGGCAGGTTGTCCACCGAAAGGTCGACGGCCCGTTCGAGGGCGCTCCTGAGCCAGGAGATGCGGACCTTCTTCCATGCCTGGGCCGAACCGGAAGGGGAGGATCTTCGCCCTGCGGATCTCCTCCGGGTCACAGAACCGTTCAATGATCCGGGGCTGAGGTGCATCCTCCGTGAAGACGGCGGTCCACACGTGCTCCGGCTCCAATTTTCCCTCTTCGTCGAAATCCTTCCCGAAGATATCCCCGGGAACCCCGTCCCCGTGCAGCCACTCCTCATTGTTCCGCCAGTCGTCTTCGAAGCCGTTTCCCGACAGGGCCGAGAGCTGGCGCAGCAGGGAAAAGAGAGACATGTGCGGGAGCAGCGCCCTCCAGAGGCGGGGGCTCATTTCGTTCACCGCTCCGGTGACGGCGTTCCATGGGAGCCTGCCTTCGCTGACCAGGCGGGCCGCGTCGTCGGGGTTCCGCCCGGCATCGGTCTTCTTGAGGCGTTCGAAGGCGGCAATTCGGGGAAGCAGCACGGGATCATCGGGGCCTTCGGGGCCGCTTTTGCCGGCTGCATGGCGGAACAGGGCCTGCATGGCCTCTGTTTTCGGCCTGGGGTGATAGACGCGCAGCAGGTCCCGCAGGGAGTATCCCCGTCCGTCGCCGCTGTACGTGAGGACCTCGTACTCGTTCAGCCTCTCCAGGCGTGCGGCGGCGAGCTTCTTGACCATTCTGCCCCCCTGCCCCCTGCCGAGGGATCCAAGGGCCAGGGTGAATTCCGCGAGGTCGGCTATGGTGATCACCACGCGGTGGAAGACGCGGGCAAAGCACCGGGGAGAAGCAAGGGAAAGGACTGCGAGGCCTATCAGGGGCTGGAGGCGCATGAGGCCTTCGGTGCGTGCGTAGACAAGGGCGCGGGACATGAACTCCGGGTCTTCGTCGGCGGCAAAATCGTGAAGCTGGAGGGTACGCCCGGCGAGCATGTCCCCAGAAGCGTAGAACACGTCGGAGAGCGTGTTGACGAGAAGCATCCGGAGATATTCCTCCCTCCAGTCACGCTCGTAGGCGGGATACCCCTCCCTGTTGAGCGGGCGGTCCGGCCGTATTTTCCGCAGTACTTTCATGGCGTGCCCCACACAGATCACCTCCCGCCCGGAATTTGATCGCTGCATGAAAAAAAGAATCCGCGAGGAATGGTGGACGAGGAGTGTGTTTTTCCGCGAAAGGAGGCTTTGCGGCCAGCTCTCTCCACACTAAAGAAATTGCAGTAGCCCCGTCCGGCGCCTCAGCGAATTCACCGTTCATTATACGGGGGTATATATCTACCTGTCAAGAGGGGGATGCCCCGTTGTTCCGGGACATCCCCCCCGCCTTGCGGCGGCAGATCATGTAAAAAAAATGAAACGGCGACAGCCGGAGGTGAGAAAGCCCTGGAAAGAGCGGGCGCACCTGTTCCGGATTTTTCCGTTAAGCCGCACTGACATTGAAAATGGCGGCCGGTTGCTTGAGACGTGACCCTTGAGGCGTGATCCCCTGGTTACCGACGTGGGGTCCGTCTTAGTCTTGACCTGAAGTCCCGGACCTGGCCGGGTCCTCAGGATGAGCCTTGAATCGTGATAATAAGAGTGTAAGGTCGTTTTCGCAATATGTGCTCGTCGTGACCCTGACGCGGGTCTTTCCATTTTTTTCCGTTTTCGTCGCCGTTTCATACTTTTTTCCTGCCGGTTCCCCGGTTTCGTTCAGGTCGCGGGGCGGGGAGAAGGTTCCCCGCGCGCGCCCTACTCCATTTCCACCAGGTCGGTGGTGGCGTTGATCACCTCGAGCCGTGAATCGATGGCGTCGGCCAGGTCCATCCACTTCCGGATATTGTCGAGTTTCTCCCGCTCTTCGTAGAGGATCTCCACCTTGGGGGACTCTCCGTCGAACTTCGGGGCGTTCCTGAGCCGGTACTGGGCCGTGCTGTCGTTCAAAGCACGGTAGGTGGCTATCATCATCGAGGCCAGCTTCCGCTTGATGATCAGGAGATCGGAGATGCTGTAGGCTTTCCCCTGGAACTCCATCATCACCTTCAGGTTGGTGTACTCGATGGAGCGTTTTATGCGCAGATACTCGGCGCACAGGTCGTTGTTCGACTGGATGAGGGAGGCCACTTCCCTGGCCTGGTCCTCCCTGGTGTGAAAACGGGGCATCTCGGTGGAGAGCTTCGAGGCATAATCGGTAATGGAACCGCGCTGCGACTCCATCCGTTTCTCGATGATCCTGAGACGCTTCATTCCTTCGATTATCTTCAAAAGTCGATTCCTCCCGCTGTTTAGGATGTCACTTCATTCCGGGAGCCGTCTGCGCGTCCCGGAATGGGCCATGAACCGCTTTTTTTGTTCCGTAGAAAAAATTGTCAAGGTTCGGGATCGGAGCAAGAACAGGATTAGCTGCACGCTGAAATGCTTTCGCCCCCGGCCGGGGCGACATGAAATGAATGAAAAATGGATCCGCAAAAGATGTGGACACGGGAAGTGAACCGCCATACTGCTGACGCCGCTGCACCACCCGGTATGGGGAGAAACTTCGGATGGGGGTTCCAATGAATTACAGAAGAATTATATACGGTATATATCTACCTGTCAAGGGCGGGTAGAAAAACTTTTTTCTCAATCGTGCCCTGAAGGATTCTGGAATTGTCGTAAGGAGCTTTTTCCCAGCTGTCGTTTGAGTAAATACGGATGAATCCCCTGTTGCCTGCTACTTTTTTCGGTATCTCATATACACTTATAAAAATAAGTGTTACACTGAAAGCGCCGGAGAGGAAGCGATGACGATCAAAAACAAAAGCTCGAAAGAGATGATCGAAATCATTGAAGCGGACGGATGGACTCTGGACCGGATCAGGGGAGACCACCACCAGTTCGTTCATAAGACAAAGCCGGGTATCGTCACCATTCCCCATCCGGAAAAGAATCTGGGGACCTGGCTTATCAACAGGATCCTGAAACAGGCAGGGCTGAAATAGGCCCGTTTCATCCACAGAAGGAGTGGTCCTTATGGCACCCAAAAAAGACCTGCGCATTTACGCGGCCATCTTCCACTATGAAGAGGAGGACAAGCTGTACTGTGTTGAATACCCTGACCTCCCAGGATGCGTGACCGCAGGCGAGAACATGGAAGTTGCCCTTCGCAGGGCAAAGGAAGCTCTTGAAGGGTTCATCTATTCTTCCGAGAAGAACGGCTGTCCGGTTCCTTCTCCTACGCCCCTGGAGAAGATGAAGGTTCCGGCCGGTCACATGCTCGTCCCTGTTTCCGTGCGCATGGATATCGTACGGGATGAAATGGCAAACAGGAGCGTTACAAAGAACGTGACCCTTCCTGCCTGGCTGAACCGGATGGCCATGGAGCACAAGATCAATTTCTCCAGCACCCTGCAGGAAGCACTGCGGGAGCGCCTGGGGGTATAAGGGGAGATCGTCCTCTAACTGCCGGCTGTTCCGGGACGATGTACCTTACAAGATCTTCATTGCGCCGGCCCTGATATAAAACGAACATCCTGAAACTTCTGACGCTGTCCTTTCTCCGTCTTTTCCGCAGCCCCGTTCCCCATGTGCAAATATGCTACACTTCTTTCGGATAGTTAGGAGGCGATCGCCCTGCTTATGCACACCTACCGCAATCCCGCGGATATTTCCCGTCTTCTGTCGGAACGGGCCGGGGACCCCGAGCGGGTCTTCCTGGTTCCGTCGAACCGCGACAGGCCCCTTCTCCTGGACATGCTCTCCGTTCCCGGGGAGCGGACCGTCTGGATCTGGGACGACCTCTACCGTGCCCTCCTCGACGCGGGTGCAGGCGAAAAACCCCGGGCCCAGATAGACCCCCCGGACCACTGGCTGCTTCTGCGGACCATGGTGAAATCCCTGCGGGAGCGGTTCGCCGATTCCCTGCCTCCGGGAACATTCTCCGACGGTTTCCTCGACCTGGCCGGGCAGGCGGTCCGCGAGCTGCTGCGGGAGGACGTTCCTCCCGACAGGCTGGCCGAGTCGCTCGGATGTCCGGGATGCCCTTCCGGGAACGGCTGTTCCAGGCTGGACGACGAGTCGGGGATCCTCTGCCGGATCTACCGGGACTACACGTCCCTCCTGGAAGAGCAGGGCCTGGCGGACAGCGCCCAGATCCCCTCCCTGGGGCGCGACCTCCTTGCGAGGTGCGGGAAAGCCAGGGAGCGGGCGAACGGGCTCCGCATCACGGCCTTGGGCTTCCTGAGCTTTGCCTCGGGGCAGCTCCGGTTTCTCCGGGAACTGCTCCAGGCCGGTGCGGAGATGGAGTTTTTCGTGCCCGACTGCGGCAGGGGCGACTTTTACACCGCCGTGGACCAGTTCCCCGAGGCATCCGCAGCGCCCGTAGCAGGAAGCGGCCCGGCACTCTCGTACTCCATCGGGGGCGGCGACCTGCGCCTGGCCTCGGACACCCTTGCACGGGAACTTCTTCTCTGGTCCTCCGGGGAGGGACATATACAGGAATCAACCAGCCTGGAATTTCCAGGCTGGTCCTCCATAGGGGTCTGCGGAGGCGACGAGGACCTGGCCTCCGCGACGGAGAGCTTTGCCCGGTACGGCCTGCCCTTTGTGCTGAAGGAGGGGATCCTGGTCTCGGAGACGGTCCTCTGGCAAAACGCCTTCCGGGCTGTCGACCTGGCATCCGAGGGATGGCCCTCCGCGGAGACGGCGGATTTCCTGTCGGGATTCCTTTTCTCCCCCTTCGATTTTCCCCGGGATGCCTTCGGCAGCGCCCTTCCCTTCGGGAGGGAGAAGTGGCTTGACTTCCTCGGGGCGGCGTCCGGAGGAAACTCCGGCCCCTGTTCTCCGCTGAACGCTTTCCGGCGGGCGCTCTCCTTCACCGACACCGTACGGGAAGGCGGACGGCCCGAGGAACTGCTCTCAGCCCTTGGAAAGCTGGCGCCGGGCAGGGAGGAGATGAAGCGACTTCTTGCCCGGGCCCGGGACGATATCTCCCTTGACGAAACGCTCCGGACGGTGAACGCTGCGATCCTTGAAGCTGGTGAAAAGGAGCGGGCTCTCCGGGACCTTCGGCGGGACCTGGGTCCGTCGGGCACTGATACCCTTCGGGGGGACGAGGCTATGGCGTTTCTTGCCCGGTGGGCCGAGACCGCCACCACGAGGACGTCTCCGCCGGTATCCCCCGCCCTGCCGTTGCATCCGGGGACGCCCCCGGTGCTCACGTCGGCGGCGGTATGGATTTTCCTGGGTGCGGATGCCCGGCACTGGCCGGGCCAGGTGCGAGAGTCGCCGCTGCTGAACGACGACCGGAAGGGCATCCTTCACGAAAGCCTGGGCCTGGAGCGGAGCCACCTTCCCCTGGTGCCGGAGAAGCGGAGCCAGCGGGAGGCCCTCTTCCGGAGGCTCGCTGCCTGTGCCCGGGAACTGTGCCTGTTCGTCCGTCCACTGGGCGACGACGGGGGGCGCCCCCTGCCCGCCTCTCCCTTTCTCGATGCGGCGGAGATCGGCCCGTCACCGTGGCTGGTCAATGGGGGGGAGCCTCTGGTCCGTTCCCTGGGAGAGATCCTTCCGGAGAACGGGGACATCATCGCCGGAGGAGTTGAGATCCCGGCGAACTGCAGCCCCCTGGCCGGGCTGTCCCGGGGCGATCCGCGGACCACTCCCCTTCCCCCGCTGCCGGAGAGGGTTTTTCATCTCAGCGGGCTTGACAGGTACACCGCATGCCCGTTCTTCTACTACTGCGGGAGGATGGGGCTGGAACCGCCAAGTGAGGAACTGTTCCGCAGGGACCTTGCGGGGAACGGGTTCCACAGACTGTGGGAGCTTGCCTGGAAAGACTGCCTGCGGAAGGGCGGGAGGCTTCAGGACCTGGCGGAACGGCTGTTCGACACCGCCTACGGGGAAAAATACCCCGGAATGCTCTCGGACCCCAGGCTTGCGCGCCAGAAGATGGACCACATGGAGAAGAACATACGCCTCGGGGCGCTGCAGGATGCCCTGGAAGACGGAGGACTCCGGGAAAACCGGAGGGAACAGCGGCTCGAATTTCCCCTCCGGGATCTGGAGATCGCGGGGACGATCTTTCGCGGACGGTGCGACCGGCTTGAAATTCTGAACGACGGCGTCGTTCTGCTCTTCGACTATAAGAGCGGCAAGGCCGAACGATATAAAAAAAGCCTCCAGCTCGCGGCGTACAGCATCGCCCTTCAGCGGGCCGGCGACGGACCGGGCGCCTCGGCCGCAGTCTTCCTGTCACTGGCGGACGGCTCTTCAACCGGGGCAGCGAATGACGCACCCTCCTGGCTCGGCCTCGGGAAGACCTCCCTTGAGAGTCTGGAAGTGCAGGCCTTCGAGGCAATGAACCGTGCGGCGGAGTCCATGGCGTCAGTGATCTTTCCGCCGGATTATGACTCGGACCAGTGCGCACGGTGCTCTTTTTCGCCCCTCTGCAGGCGCAGGGACTTCCGGGCCGAGGAAGAGGAAAACGGGGAGGAGGAATAGGCCATGTCCGATGCAGATATCCTGTCGCGGCGCCTGGGAGAAAAGATCGCGTCAGAGAGGTGCCTCCTTCCGGCCCAGGAGGAGGCGGTATTCTCCGACGCCCCCCTCACCCTTGTGGGGGCAGGGGCAGGGACGGGAAAGACCCACACCCTGTCGTGGCGTTTTGTCCGTGCACTCCTCCGGGAAGGGATGCGCCCCCGGGACATCCTGACCCTGACGTTCACCGAGAAGGCCGCCCGGGAGATGTCGGACCGGATCTCGACCCTCTTCGCCGAACTGAGACCCGTCCTCGACCCCGACGGCACCCTGCTGGCCGGGGCCGCGGAGGAGCTTGCCGAGGCCCCCATCTCCACCATCCACTCCTTCGCGCTGAACATCCTGCGGGAGGAGGCTCTTTTCCTTCCATCGGGATTGTCTGCCCGCCCCATTTCCACGCCGGAGGAGAAGCAGTTCATCAGCCGCGCGACGGCCGCCCTGGACGCCGTGGATCTCGCCTGGTTCCGGAACGCCCTTCCCCGGGAGCGGAAGCTTGAGGATTTCGTGGAAGAGGACCTGTCGGACCTTTCCCGGGTGCTGAATACCTATTCCCCCGAGAACACGGCCACCTTCGCCCTCTCCCTGGCGGGCATCCTGGAAAGCCGGGGGACGGGCCCGGACGGCCTGCTGAAGGCCGCCGGGGACACGGATTATTTTGCCCCCGTCGCTGCCGTGTTGAAATCAGTGTGCCTTCCCCGGGCGAGGGAAGCTGCGGAGATCTGGCTGGGACGGGTGCTTCCAGGACTGTCCTCCGAGCTGCCCGGTGGAGGGACCTACAAAGAGAAACTCGCCGCTTTCCGGAACGACTGGGGAGGAACGTCCCCCGAGGCCCTTGACGGCGAGGGAATCCTCGAGTTCGCCGCACAGCTCCACGGACGACTTCTGAAGAGCCTGAGCGGAGCAACTGGAGGCGCCGCGAAGGAAGCCGCCGCACTGGCTGGGGCCGCATCCCTGAAAGAGCACAGGGAACGGTTCGCCTTCCTGTGGACGGGGCTGGAGTTCCTGTCGTCGGGCCGGGAGGAGCACCACTTCCGCCTCCGGGGGGTACTGCTGCGCCTCACTGCACTGGTGTGGTGCTGTTACCGGGAGTTCCGCCGCAGGCGGGGGCTTCTCTCCTTCGACGACATGATCCGACTTGCGGCGGAGGCCGCGGCGCCGGGCGAGGGGGGACGGCAGGTGCGCACCTACCGGGAGATCCTGGTGGACGAGTTCCAGGACACAAACCCGCTCCAGGACAGGCTGATCCGCTCCGTTGCAGGGCCCGGGAGCAGGATGTTCCTTGTGGGCGACCTGAAGCAGTCAATCTACCGCTTCCGCCACGCGGACCCGACTCTCTTCGGCGGAATGATACGCCGGGGGAACGAGGGAGACAGCTATATTCCCCTCCAGGCGAGCTTCCGCACACGCTCCTCCCTGCTGCGGGAGATCAACGGGCTGTTCGGCAGGGTCTGGCGGGATGGACTCTCGTCTTCCCTGCCCCAGAAATACGAGGAACTGATCTTCCCCGGTGACCCGGAGGCCGGGGAAATGCGGGAACAGACGTCCATCCCTCCGGTGTCGTCGGTGATCCGGTACGCCCGGCCTCTCGGGAGCGACGGAGGAAGAGCAAAGACGGAGAAAACGGTCGAGGTGCGGGTGAGGGTCGCCCGGGGGCTCGCGAAAACCCTGGCCGGTTTCCACGGGAAGCCCGTGTGGGACAAGAAAGAGAAGGCCATGCGGCCTGCCCTGTGGAGGGACATGGC
>Ga0228535_1003643_pt1 | contig 10526 bp, 9 predicted proteins | sample SJ1metagenome_FD_168457 | JGI IMG/M metagenome (GOLD analysis project Ga0228535, IMG submission 168457) | Enriched culture of PCE-dechlorinating microbial communities from Ithaca, New York, USA - SJ1 | ecosystem: Engineered > Modeled > Simulated communities (microbial... > Unclassified | place... | reverse complement strand
TGCACTAACGGAAGCTACTATGCGGGTACTGCAGGAATTCCTACTGTAGGCTTCGGTGGCTCAGACGAGGAACTCGCCCATATCGCTGACGAGTACATAGAGATTTCCCAACTGGTTTCTGCCTGTAAAGGTTACTACGCCATAGCAAGGGAGGTCTTGGGCTAGGCTTAGAGCGCTTCTCCTTTCTTTTGAGATTCTCTCATGATAGAAATGTACTCTTTGGGGATTGGATTGAGTCCTTCGGCCAAAAGAGCTAGGTATGCTATTTGCGCTCCTTCCTCCAGATACACCGCGCAGCTAAGCGCTTTTTCTACGGTTTGGTCTACACAAACAGACCCATGGTTCTGAAGGAGGATCGCCTTTTTGTCCTCGGATAGGCACCGTACTGTTTCGTCACCGAGTTCTTTGGAACCGGGCAGACAAAAAGGCACGACACCGACGGGGCCGATTTCAACCATTGGCACCGTAACTACAGGTATTTCCCGGTTTAGAACCGCAAACACGGTTGCATAGATCGAATGTGTGTGAACTACTCCGTTTACATCTGTACGAGCCGCATAGATTGCTGTGTGCATAGGCATTTCAGATGATGGGCTCTTTTTTCCCCAGATGATCTCTCCGGATAAATCGACGATGGGTATGTCGTCGATTTGCAGGAGATCGTATGGCAGACTAGTCGGAGTAATGGCCAAAAGGCCTGTGGAAGGATCTCTTGCAGACACATTTCCAGAGGTGCCCTGAGCAAGGTGCAGACGGCTGATATCACGGGCTACATTAAGCACTCGATTTCTGAGCTCGACGAGCATTTTCGCATCTCCTTTGCGGTTTTTAGCCACGGTTTTGGTTGAATGTTTTTCTTTTTCAAATTCACTTTCCACATGGATGCGAATATCCCTCTTTGACTGCGCATAAGATTCTGAGAACGAATTTCTAGAGCGATTTCTATCGGTACCCGAAGGAATCTCCTGAGAAACGGCGAAAATCAAATGGTCACTACTCATACAGTTATTCTTGCGGATTGGATCAAGTGAGAAAACAGGAGGTGGTCACAGTGAGTCTATTCATCAAAAATGTAATGGTATTCGACGGTTCAGGAAATATGCCTATGGGTTCCGCAACTGTCATAGTCGAAGGAGACAAGATCAACAAGGTTGGGCCTTCAGACGAGATAGAAGTGCCTGATGAACCTAACTCATGTACACACGTAATCGATGGCGAAGGTAGGTTTCTTATGCCGGGAATGGTGGACTGCCATGTTCACATTACAGGTTCCTCGGATCCAGACCAACTCAGAGCACTCAAGGAATTGGTACCTCATGCGGCAATTAGATCAACCATTAATGCGAAAAATACCCTCGAAGCAGGTTTTACTGCAGTAAGGGATGCCGGCGGTGGGAATCTGGTCGATGTTGCACTGAAGCAAGCTATCGCCGAAGGATTAGTCCCCGGTCCCAGATTGCAGGTGGCACTAAGGGGTCTTTCAATTACAGGAGGTCATGGAGATAGCAGAAACGGTTGGCCCCCCGAGATCGAGTTCAAGGGGCGATATGTTGTAGATAGTCCAGATGAAGCCAGAAGGGCGGCCAGAGAACAACTCAGAGATGGGGCAGATCATATTAAACTGCATGCTACCGGCGGAGTTATGTCTGAGGGAGATGTTCCTACGGCCCGAGGACTTACCATCGAAGAAATGCGGGCAGCCATTGAAGAAGCTCACAACGTAGGCAAAAAGGCGATGGCGCATGCCCAGGGATCTGTAGGGATAAAAAACGCTATCTTAGCCGGAATCTCCTCAATTGAGCATGGTTTTTACCTCACTGATGAAATCATCGAATTGATGTTGAAAAACGACGTCTTCTTGGTACCTACGCTGTGTGCGGTTCATCACATAGTTGAAAAAGGGACGGAAGCGGGTATTCCTGAGTATGGGGTGAGAAAGGCTCGCGAGGCTCAGGCAGCTCATATAGCTAGTTTCTTTAGAGCCTACAAAGCCGGTGTGAAGATCGCTATGGGAACGGATGCGGCTACTCCTTTTAACCACCACGGCAAGAATGCCCTCGAATTGGAGCTCATGGTCAAAGCCGGTATGAAGCCTGTAGATGCTCTGGTTTCTACTACTTCCAGGGCCGCAGAACTTATGGGGTGCAAAGACAGGATGGGTCAGATTAGGCGCGGATTCTGGGCGGATCTCATCTTGGTTGATGGGAATCCTCTTGACGATATTAAGGTTCTTAAAGACAAGACTAACATCAAACTAGTGGTAAAAGCGGGAAAAATCGAGGTAGATAGGAGATAGTCTGCCTGCGGCCCGGCGATACTTGCGAGCATATTGGAATTTACCAGGCGCTTAAGTGTTAGAGAAAGACCGTGCAGGGTTTTTATTCCTTGCACGGTCTTTTTTTTATCTTTCAGCTGCTTTTACAGCGTGATTACGTGCAGCCAATCTTGAAGCAAGAAAGTGAGTCTCCCCAGTAGCAACGAAAACCTGCCTTGAACCGTATTGCCAAACGCGATGCCAAAGTAGATCATCATAGCGTAACGCGCGCTTTTGCTTGCTACTTGCATCGCCGGTTTCTCTTTTCCGAGTGTGAATATGAAGTAAAGAACCACGAGGCAGAACACGGCTAGGTATATCCAGTTATTTATGTGGGTTAGGTTCGAAAACGTCCCGCGCAACTGAACTAGGAAAGGCCTAGGATCGTACGCTAATGAGTAACCAATACCCGATCCAACCGAAAGCGCTATTGGATACCTTGATAGCCACTGTACTTCTGGCTTCATGTAACGCGTGTAATAGAGAAGGCCGATGACTGCAGCTGTAAGCAGGTAGTACTGACCTTCTTTGATGACGTAGTCTCTGAAAAACGGCTTGGTGTAATTGTCCCATTCCATGACCACTGAATGAGCTGCTGCCATTCCTACTACAGTGTATTCAAAGAAACGGTAAACCGGGTTTTCTTTGAGTAGGAATGAGAATATGCCCAAGGTAGCGATGGCGGCTACCCAGACTTGAAGTTCAGGAGTTAACATTTTGACACCCCCTCTAATATCCGGCATGCGCGTTTTGGCGCTTGCCGACTAGGTATCCGATGTTGCCTAGGATGATAAACAATATGACAAGAAGGTGGGACAGGGTTTGAGCATCCATGAGCTTTGTTGCAACATCGAGGTGGCCTATGAGTTGTTCATATTCGGCCGCTCCTCTCATGCCGGCAAGGAGGCCTTTCATTTGCCCTGTCTGTAGATATCGAATCCTCGATGCCACCTGTACCGACACTTGTCCCGTTAGGAGCGGAATGTCAGGGAAATAAGTTATCCAAGTGCCGTCTCCCGGAGAGCCGGAGGTAAAGCATATGATTGCTGCGAAGGTTTCAGGATCTAGCCCTTGTATTCTGTGCATAAGTGGCAGATCCTCAAAAGAGACGTCGTTAATGTCTCTGCCCATGGCACCTTCCCAGAACTTAGTCCTCATGAGTCGCCAGGTTGCGGTCTCTCCCGCCTTAAAACCGATGTTTACCCAGTCTTCACCGTATATAAGTCCTAGTTCCTCTGCTTTCTTCTCAATGATGGATTCGGTAAAGTAGATCCCTGATTCCCATTGGCCCGCTACTACGATTTTCACGCCTTTTTTAGCGCAGTGCTCCATGACGGCCTTAACCATTGGGGTGAGTTCAGTATCATTAGATGCGCTATAGGCTATGTCAAACAAGACAATGTCGCCTTCGGAAAGGGAGTCTATGAACTCGTAGAATGGGAGTGTAAGGTCTTCGTTTATGCTAACAGGCATGCCTATAGGTTTGATTATAGGGATTATCAAGCATAGGACGACGAAAAGGTAGAGTATTCGATTATCAATGTTTGCGAGTTTTTCCCACATAGTTGCACCTCCCCTAATTGCTCATGCCAAGATGTCTGCGTTCGATACCTAGGAAGATTCGGAGTTGTGTAGCCATTGCTCCAAAGAAGGTACCTACGCTTATGGCTCGAGACACGGCTGAATTTGGAACGTTGGCAAGCCAGTTAGCTACTCCTTGCATTCCACCCAGCCATCCTTGTGAGGACCAGATGAAATCGCCTATTGGTACGTTTGCCAGCATGACCCATACTGCACAGATCATCATTATTGCGGCTTCGCTGTTTCGGACTCTGAAAGCTCTGTACGCGCCTGAAACTATGTAGAAAGCTACGGTTGCGAACATGGTGGAGCTAATCGGTACTATAAGTGCGTCATAGAACCATCTGTATATGGTATTTTGATTGCCTTGAGTCATGCCGAGTATCATGTATCCGTACATGACAATAAGTAGCCAGATTGAGAACAACCAGTTCGTTCTCTTCTTTTTGATCGTCGACATATGCATTCTGGTTAGGTTCCAGATGCCCATGAAAAGAGCGACCGTTCCCATCATCTGAAACCATCTGTTTATAGAAGCTTCGGCTCCCATCTCTTGCAGGGGCTGGAGCATTATGACTAGGAACATGATTATGGCCATTACTGTAGTCAAAATGGCAGGTACTTGCTGTTTCATTTGCTATCCCCCCTATTTAGAATTTCAAGGCCTTGACCATGAAATTGGCTTCGGGATTTATAAGTTGGCCGATCACGCCCAGCAGTACTACTCCGAGTACCACCAGTTTGCCGATGTCTGCTGCCACTATAGTGGCTGTGAGCACAGGTTCCTTTGAAAGATAGGCGCTAGCCGCATACTCTTCTTCACCTATGAGAACATAGTCGCATGCTGCAATGAAGAACGGGATTTGCGCGGTGTTTGTGGTTGCGGCGATTTGAATGGAACCTATCTGAGCTGCTACTTCTGCCAGAAGCATGGACTCGGCGTACCAATAACCTATCCACATTGTGGTGGCGGGTTGTTCTCGTCGTACAAGTCCTGCGACAGCAGCGGTCCAAGGCCACTGATCACCCGGAATGTACCTTACATCATCGGGGTTAAACGCGTCCGGCCGACCTGCTTGCAGGTAAGCCTGTCGGATTACTTCTTCGTTGACCGCTACCGATAGATAAGAGCCGGCTACGTTGATGAGTCTCGTGTCGTACATGGCGCAGATGTTTGCTACGTAGGATAGATAGCCCCAGAGTGCGAACGAGTGGACGCTGCTCACGCCATCGGATCTGTTAGCCAACAAGACGGGACGTCCCATTTCTGTTGCTCTACCTATGGATTCATCGATTGAGTCCAGCCCGGGCAGTTTGCGAATCTCAGGCAATGGTCTACCGGAACGCGCAAGATTAATCATCACATAAGTCAAAATCATGAGGAATATAGACACGATTAGTCCTGAAATTGCACCGTCTACATTTACGAAAATACCGAGTTTGGGCTCTTTTGGCGCTGATTCAGCTGCCAAGATTAACGTTTGTAACATTATTTTGGTTCACCTCCAAAGGGAGTTCGTTTGGTCGCATTGATTGGACAAGCAGCCAACCAAGATCCCAGTGACAGAGCGATATGTGCTTCGGCGGATTTGATAAGGGACATACACGTGAGGCATAAAACATGCTATAAGCCAATTCCCCCTTTCTGCGCCTGTGCTTGTTCCCGAATCCGATTCTTGGGCAACGTACAAGAACAAAGACCGGCAGAAAGCCTATCCTATACAAAGTCGGTAAAGAAACTTGACTATTGCCGCGACTCAATGCTCCGTACGTTGCCTCTTAGCACGATTAATGTTTGATTTTGTGTAATCTACTGGGATACTGGCTATCGCTTGCATCCAACATGCCAATACGACAGATGTGTTGCTATACTGATTCAATTCAACACAAGCTAGGAATGTCCTTCCATTTCTGGGTAGTGACTTTATGACAAAGAACTATGTTACTCAAGCACAATGAAGCAAGGGGGACGGTACTTTTTGCTTCACAGACGAAAGACGAGATCAGAGGCATGCAGAGCGCAGAGCAGGAGCGCCAGACCGTCTTCTTCGCATCTGCATCTGGTCCCCCTGCTCCGCTTCAGCCTATGTTTTGTTTTTTCTGATTTCTTTTCGCCCAGACCTTATCGTTTCTTGAGCCATTCTTTCAGCCCTTCTTCGAATTCGGTTAGCGTAACTCCGAGTTCCTTCTTCATCGCATCTGAAAAAGAGAATTCTTTGCTTTTCATAAGCGATGCTATTTTGTCGTGACCGTACTCTGAATTCATGTAACGCAATGCCCAAGCGCCACCCGAATATGCATCGACGCTGGATAGCCCCTCATCGATGATTTTTTGAATGGCCGGATCGTATTGCTCAGCTTGCTTGGCGTCGAACTTGCTTTCACCAAGGACTGTGAGTCGGGCGTATTCGCCTACGCCTTCGTTGAACCACATGGGAACGTCTCTATCTGAAAGCGACTTACCTGTAGCAGCCAGGCTGTATTTTTCGTAAAGGCAGTGCATGAATTCATGGGCGATATTGCCGATGTACCAATCTTTATCGTAGTAGGGATTTTCTTTAACCGCCAAAGAAGGGGCGATGAAAGTGATCTTCGGTGGATTTGAGGCAGTGTGAGCGAAGGCGGTTCCATATTGGAGTTTCCCGCTAGGCACTGTCACCGAAATACTGACGTAAGGGACTGTTTCCAACGCATCCGGAAATACAGTCAGTAGTTTGTCCATTGTCTCTTCCGCCCATGTCAGCATGATGGGACCATCGTCAACGCAGGAGTGATGTGTGACTACTTCAAAATGCTCACTTGATACAACAGTGGGTTGCTGAGGGATGGTCGACGGATTTAGCGGTTCTGCGGCCATGGCATAAGTATCAACTTGCGGGGTTACCGGACGATCGATAGGAACTTTCCCCGAAGCCACAAGATTGGCCAAAGCAGCAATATCTCCCTGCACATCTTCGCTACTTCCTACTACGGCAATGCCTCTTTGCCGGCCCCAGGTGTCTAGCCTAAACCATATGTAAGGAGGAGCATACTCGGACAATTCTTCGGGTGTAAAGGGTAGAATTTGATCCATGCATGCAGGTGCCTTTTTTAGTATGTCGAAACCGACCTCGTGGTCTACGTCGTAGACCAGTATGGAGTCCCGCCCACGGACAGAGTCTATGTGCTTCGGTATGTTATCATAAATGTACGTCATGCTTCCTCCAAGCATGCCTCCTTTCCCAAATTTATCTACAAAAGAGCAATCAGGCGATACGCCCAACGAAAGAAGTACATATGGGCAGTTAAGTTTGACTGGTCTTGAAGGAATGGGTACTTTTCCCTCAGAGGCAGATTGAAGGGCGTATTTGGATAGCTGCTCTTGAGCGCTGGCCAATTGTCTCCGGAATTCTCCGAGCGGGCTCAAGTCTATTGAAATTTCTCGAGGATCGGTTGAAGAGTCGCGGGTTTCTTGGATGGAAACGCCCAGGGTTTCTTCGATAAGCTCCCGTGGGATCATGATGTGACCTTTGACGTCTATGGCAGGGGTTTCGGTCTTTATTGCTTCGCCTTCTAGGCGTACTTCGACAGTTGGGAATCCTGCAAAGGTATCGCTTTTTTGGCAGCCTGATGCGCCAAAGATGCAGACGGCGCAGATAGCGCAGATGATAATTCCGGCAACCATTGACTCGGCGAGTGATAGTGTGGACTTCATTTCTGGCATCCTCCTGCTGTTTGTTCTTGTGATTCCTTTATTACGCAAGAGTATCTGGTTTTCCTTCGATGTGAATGACTGTGTCTTCATTAGCGTGCTAAGCTGAGGTCGGGTGTTGGCTCTTTGGGTTCTACTTTGCGTTCTACTTTGCGTTTCATAATTCGGGAGGATTTTGATAGACTGAAAGTGCAGGAGATAAGTGTTAAGCCGTGAGTTATCGGGGCATATTGCAGCATATCGTCTGATAGATGCAGAAAAAGCGCGAACATTTGATGAAACAAGAAGGCAGGTAGACACTCAAGCAAAAAGCGAAGCAAAAAGTACCGTCCCCGCTGCTTCTAATGCTTTGGAGGTGAAATTAGAGATGAAGAAGACTGATTGGATGGCGGTTCTCGTTGGAATTGTGATGATTCTACTTAGTATCTTGGTTCTGTCTCATCCTGGTTCTACGATTACTACTCTGGCCGCGATCGTGGGAGTAGTGGCGCTTGTACGAGGCATAATGTTTCTCGTCGAATACAACAGCGTAAAAGATCTGAGCCATGGTCGCGCAACTCTGTCTCTGTTTTTGGGGATACTGCTAATCGTGCTCGGCGCGTTGTTTCTGATAGGTCCTGAGTTTGTTCTAGATGTTTTTGTTTACATCGCGGCGATTTGGTTTATTGCTGAAGCTATCCAGAACTTGATGGCGACCGGCCCGTACAAGAACGTGAGCAACTCTCTTTATGTGTTTAGCGTTACGCTTAACGTATTGCTCCTAATTGGTGCGGTGGTCCTTTTATTTAGACCGGATATTGTCTGGTTATCGGTATCTGTGATCATAGGTATCTTGCTCATGATCGCCGGCTTAGGTTATCTGGTCAACGGTTTTATAGATTAGGCTGGGATCGAATCTATCACCAGCCAACCGTGTATTAGGACGAGGTAGATTTAGAGAATCCTTATGGAGGAGGGAAGGGCCGCCCAGTCTGAGCATCCGTGTATTAGGTTATCGCCAGGAATCGAAAACAGTGAGCGGCCATGTACTATGGATTCGTATGTGGTCGAATCGGGTGTACCTGCATATTTGTACCTCACCGAAAATCAGTGGGATGAAAAGGAGTCCCAGTCCAAGCGGCTCTCATCTCCATGCGCTCTGTGCGGAAGAAGGTGCGGGGCTGCAAGGACAGAGGGCTGTATAGGTGTGTGCAAGACCGGAAATAGGGCCGTAGTTTCCAGCTTCGGACCTCACTTTGGCGAAGAACCTCCTCTTTCAGGCAAGAAAGGTTCCGGGACTATATTCTTCACCTGGTGCAATCTTAAGTGCTGCTTCTGCCAGAATTACGAGATAGCGCATCTTGGCAGGGGAACAGAAGTAAGTGATGAAGAGCTCAGTCAACTAATGTTGAGCGTTCAAGCTATGGGTTGTCACAATGTGAACTTAGTTACGCCAACCCACGTTGTGCCCAATATTGTTTCCGCTCTTCGCTTAGCTGCGCGACAAGGTCTTAGAATCCCTATCGTATACAATACAGGGGGATACGATTCTCTGGAAACCATCCGAGTGTTGGATGGAATTGTTGACATATACATGCCTGACATGAAGTACGGGGACTCTGGGCCAGCCGAAGAATTCTCCAATGCACCTGATTATCCTCGAGTTAACTTTGCCGCCGTCAAGGAGATGCACAGGCAAGTAGGTGAATTAGTGACCACAATCGATGGTATTGCTGTACGGGGGCTTTTGGTTAGGCACTTAGTATTGCCGGAGGGTATGGCGGGGACCAAAAGGGTTGCAGAGTTTGTATCCCGGGATATATCCAAAGATACGTATATGAACATAATGGCCCAGTACCGGCCATATTATAAGGCTGTGGGACACCCGTCAATCGGTCGCAGGATCACTATGACCGAGTATCGGGAAGCATTGGCCATCGCCCGTGCGGCGGGCCTCAGACGAGTTTTGAGCGGAACTTAAAACTGGAAATGAAGCAGAAAGTGCCGTCCCCGGTGCTTCAATGAAGCAGAAAGTGCCGTCCCCGGTGCTTCACTGGAATTTTGGATGAAACTAGGCTAGAATAGATCTGGTTAGCATGGCTGTTCGTGCTAGAAATGTTCGGACAATTGAATATGGAGTGCGGTTATTGAGGACGTTCAGGTGCCCGCTAAGGGAGAATAGGGAAGTCCGGTGAAGCGTTGATGCGCAAAGCCGGCGCGGTGCCGCCACTGTAACCGGGGAGCTACCTGCATAATGCCACTTAAGTCATGTGATTTAACGGAAGGCGCAGGGGCGATGAGCCGGAAGCCAGGAGACCTGCCTGGATGTGTACGTTGCCTAACTTCGAGCGAAAGGAGGGGACGTTTTTATATTAAGGGAACTCCCCCGACTAGATGTCGGGCTTTTGTATATAAGACTAGATAACGGCAGAATAGGGTAGGAGGCAGATGCACTTTGAAAAGAAGAGATTTACATAACAAGAAAATTTCAAGAAACAAAATTACCCCTGCATTAGCGTTGGTGTTACTGATTGCCAGCATAGGGATGCTGGTGGCTGGCTGCAAATCTAAGCCCGCCACCTTTACAGACGGTGTGGGCAGGACAATATCTTTGGAAAAAATCCCGGAAAAGATAGTATCTCTTTCGCCGGCGCATACGGAGATTTTGTTTGCTTTGGGTTTAGGCGACAAAGTGATCGGGGTCAGCAACTGGTGCAACAAACCCGAAGAAGCGCTTGACAAAGAGAAGGTTGGAGATGCATTTAGCCTGGACAAGGAAAAACTTGTGAGCCTACAGCCTGACATAGTGTTCATACCCGGGAGCAAAGACTCGCCTCAGGTAAAAGAGATTGAGGATTTGGGTATTCCCGTATACGTTTCTAACCCTGCAAGCGTCTCGGAAGTCTTCGATGAGATAAAGAGGGTTGCAGAAGTAACAGGCGTAAAAGATAAGGGACAGCA
>Ga0228535_1003641_pt1 | contig 10530 bp, 10 predicted proteins | sample SJ1metagenome_FD_168457 | JGI IMG/M metagenome (GOLD analysis project Ga0228535, IMG submission 168457) | Enriched culture of PCE-dechlorinating microbial communities from Ithaca, New York, USA - SJ1 | ecosystem: Engineered > Modeled > Simulated communities (microbial... > Unclassified | place... | reverse complement strand
ATGGATTGGACCACACATAAATATTTTGTAATCAATATTGATAACAATATAATATACTTAAAATTCAATTATTTGACGTTGGCAAAGTGTCAGGTTGAATTTTGCAACAAGGCCTATCTATATACAATTCTCGTAGTTCCAACTAATATTATACACCTCTCCCAACTTATCTTTCTCCAACATCTAGCGTCGGTAAATAGTATCTTTTCGTGTGCGCTAGGTCCTCAATGGTAATGGTGGCTAGTTGGTGCCTCAGGAATGTAGGAGGAGACCATCTCGGACACCTTGATGAATATCATAATGAGCTACCGTCACAGGGATTGGGTGATAAAGAAAGGCAACGCAATAGCCATTAGATCAATTAATTGCGGCATTCCATCCAGAATGGTCCTGAGCAGAAAAATAATATTAGAACATTGATTAGCCCAACGAGCGAAATCCTATGACCTCCCCTTTAGTAAGTATAATAATTCCCGTTTTTAACGGTTCTAAATACCTAAGCGAGGCTATTGACAGCGCTCTGGCCCAAACATATCCCAACATCGAGGTCATTGTTGTCAATGACGGATCCAAGGATCAGGGAAAAACCAGGGAAATCGCTTTATCCTACGGTGCTCGCATCACATACTTGGAAAAGGAGAACGGTGGAGTGGCCACCGCACTGAACGAAGGCATCAGAGCATCTCGAGGGAGGTATATATCGTGGTTAAGCCACGATGATGCTTATGAACCCAATAAAGTCGAGGTTGATGTTCAATTTATGGAAAAGTTAGAAACCGAAGGGAGGAAGATGGTGATCTATTCATCCTATGTTATTATGGATGAGAATTCTGTCGTCTATCGAAAAATCGAAATGCCTGAGATCCCTCCCGAAAAGTTTTTCGAAGCGCTGCTAGGTAATATGATCTTCCAGACAGCGTTCAAAAGAGTGCCTTTCAGCATTCATGGCTGCACCCTCCTCATTCCTAGGGCTCTCTTTGATGAGGTGGGTTTTTTTAATGAAGCCTTAAGAACAACACAGGATTACGATCTTTGGTTCAAGGCTATCGAGAAATATGATTTCGTTGGTATAAGGGAATATCTAGTACGATCGCGAGTCCATAAAGGACAGAGTTCTTATGTAATGAGAAAGGAACGAATCGAGGAGGTCGAGGACCTCTACCTCGGGGCGTTTAACCTCTACAGGTCCGGGAGCAGCAGATATGCCCTGGACCTCCCCCGCTCCATGCTGGCATTGAGGCTTAAAAACAGGCAGAAGGCATATAGGGCAGCTAGAATTTTGTTGAAGAAGGAAGGATTCTCAATGCGGTCCCTGTCTTATACGATCAGAGCGATTCTGGCCCCTCCGCTGGTCTTCAAGGGCAAGGCGGCCTTTGGAAAATTATTATTTAGGATACAAAAGATAGGAAAATAGGCCAGGCATGACCCGGCTCAGCGTTTGCCTACGATGTCCCTTATTGCCTTGCAAATATATTCAACCTCGGCCTTGCTCAGGCATACCCCAGACGCCAGGTTGATTGCGCTGTCCCCAATCTTTTTGGCCACTGGACAAGGGTCGATCCGCTCATTCCATATTGGGTACTGGCTGATTGCAGGGAACACAGAACGGCTGTCAATATTGCGTTTTAACAGCTCCGCTCTCATCTCGTCCCGGTCTATCCCCGCCTCCTCCCCCACAATGATACTGGTCATCCAGCAAATGCTCCTGGCCCACGGGGCCTCCTGATTGACCATGATGCCCGGCATTCCGTCCAAACCTTCTCTATACCAATCATAGATGCGCCTCTTGGCAGCCACCATCTCCTCGGTCCGCTGTAGCTGCCCCAGCCCAAGCGCTGCCTGAACGTTGGACATCTTGTACTTAAGGCCGTTGGACACGATCATGAACGTTCCCGGCTTCCGTCCCTGGTCCCAGATGACATAGGCCTTCTTGTATAGTTCCTCATCGCTGGTCACAAGCATTCCACCTTCACCTGTCACGGCCAGTTTTGCCCCCTGGAAGCTGAAAGTGGCGAAATGGCCAAAGGACCCTGTCCTGCGGCCTTTGTACGTAGCGCCGAGGGATGGGGCGGCATCTTCCACAACATACAATCCCCTCTTCCCGGCGATCTCCATAATAGTGTCCATATCGCAGGGATGCCCATATAGATGCACGGGGATGACGGCCCTGGTCCTAGGAGTTATCTTGGATTCCATGGAGGAGGGGTCCATACACCAGGTGACGGGATCAATATCTGCGAAAACGGGCTTGGCCCCCACGTAGTGAACGGCGTTGGCTGTAGCAACCCAAGTTATCTCTGGGACTATAACCTCATCCCCCGGCCCGATTCCCAAGGCCATAAGTGCTATGTGGAGCGCACCGGTGCAAGATGATGTAGACATGGCAAATTTAGTGCCAACATATGCGGAGAACTCCTCCTCGAAACGCTTGATGTACTTGCTCCACTCGTGATTCCATCCGTTCCGGACCGCATCCCCTACATATACCTGCTCCCGGAACCCGATGGAGGGGCCAGCGGTTAAAATCATGGTCTTCCCATCCCATTCGACCTTGACTGGAACCATCCGAACGAACTCATCGTCTACTCTCTGTCCGGCTTTAGCGGGCACTAAACTAGAACCTCCCTTTTCCTCAACCATGGTCAGATTTTGTCTTCCCGTTTCTACGAACCCGTTGGAACGATAGAAATTCAAAGCCCTCTGGTTAGACGAAAGCACCCTCAGGTAGAACCCTTCGGCAAAGAGGACTGTCCTGCCCCAATTGAGCAGAGCGGAAAGCGCTTCGGACATCAGCCCCTTCCTAGATACCTTTTCCCCCCGCAATACGTTGTCTATCTCCAGCAATCCCTCATCATTTATAGCGTTGGCGAAACCGAGATGGCCAACGAGCTGCCCGTTTGTATCGAACAGAAGGAACAATATGCGGTCCTCTTTGTCTAAAACACTCAACCGGGCCCATTTCTTGGTTCCCTCCAAAGTGACATCGAACCTAGTGGGATAGGCATATGCAGCGGCCCTCCGCCACGCAGCCAGCTTGGACATCAGTCCATCATCCTCCAGGTGCAGATAGCTTAAAGGCACCATGCATCCCCCATTGGGGACTCGTATGTCCCTCTGCCACAGCTCTGACAGATCCTTTGCGTTCTTAGCAAACTCAAACTCCTTCTTGATCGTCCGTTTATTAATATCAGCATCCATGGAAATCACTTCTATTAGAATTGATAATTCAATGCATGTCCTTCTCAATCCGTTCCTACATACCCGGGCATCATTTATTTGTACCCTCTACATAGTCAATGATGGACCCAACGATGTGTTCCATCATGATCTCATTGAGTCCGGGATACACCCCGACCCAGAACGTATTGTTCATGATCATATCGGTATTGGTGAGTTCCCCCGACACCCTGTACCTACGCCCCATCATGTATGGCTGTCTGGTTATATTACCTCCGAAGAGAAGGCGGGTGCCCACTCTGCACCTCTCAAGGTGCTTGAGCAGTTCCACCCTCCTAATCCCCGATTCCTCTTTAATGGTCAGCGGGAACCCGAACCAAGAGGGATCACTCCGCTCAGTGGCCTCTGGAAGGTAGAAAATATCTGTGAATGGCTTGAGCTTCCTCTTGAGATAGTTAAAATTGAGGCGACGCCGGGCAGCGAAATCATCAAGTCTATCCATCTGAGCCAAGCCAACGGCTGCCTGCATATCAGATATCTTCAGGTTGTAACCAAGGTTGGAGTAAACGTACTTATGATCATAACCTGGAGGAAGTTCTCCGTATATCCCATCATATCTCCTGCCGCAGGTGTTATCGGTACCTGGTTCGCAATGGCAGTCCCGGCCCCAATCGCGCACTGATGTGACTATGCGGTCCAGTCGCTCGTTGGCGGAAATGACTGCTCCGCCCTCGCCCGTAGTAATATGATGGGCAGGATAGAAGCTTAGCGTGGCCAGGTCCCCAAACGTGCCTACCGGCCTCCCATCATATAGAGAACCAAAGGCGTCACAACAGTCCTCGATGAGCCAGAGGTCATGCTCCTCTGCGATTCGACACACTTCGTTCAGATCAAAAGGATTGCCTAGGGTGTGGGCAACGAATATCCCTTTCGACCGAGGCCCAATGGCATCTTCCAATTGCTCGGTACTGATGTTGTACGTCGGGATAGTGACGTCGACGAAGACGGGCATCAGGCCGTTCTGGATAATGGGATTGATGGTGGTAGGGAAGGATGCGGCCGTTGTTACGATCTCATCCCCTTGCTTTAAAGCCGTCCTCCCTAGGCTTACTGAGGTCAGCGAACTAAGGGCCACAAGGTTGGCCGAGGAACCTGAATTGACGGTACGCACCCGCCTCTTTGCAAATCGCGATGAAAGCGACGACTCCAGTCCTTTATTGAACCGCCCTATGGTGAGCCAAAAATCAAGGGAGGACGATACGAGATAGCACATTTCCTTCTCTCCAAGCACCTTACCGGAGACCGGAACAACGTCCTTCCTCGGCTCGAATCCCCGCTGACAATGAGCAAGCTCAAAATACCTCCCTGCCAGATCGATAATGGTCTGACGCAGTTCGGCCAACTCTTCCGTCTTATCTAGCGCCGAATTCTCCAAGAACCCGTCCTTCCTATCCTCCTTCACTTACTCACCTCATTCAACAGGTTCCTCTTCCTTAGAGTTTACAAGTTCGCGCAGGTATTCAATAATCTGTTCGTCAGTGAAGTGTTTCATATCATTCCGACCGGAGTAATAGGCCTTGTACCATGAGACGACAGTATCGATGGTCTTCGTCAGGCTGTATCGGCTCCTCCAACCGAGCCTGTTCCTAGCCTTGGTGCTGTCCAGACGGAGAACACTCGCCTCGTGGACCGCACTGTGTTGCTCAACCGTCTTCCAGGAACCACCTCCCCAAGATTTGATCATCATCTTCACGATTTTAGCTACATTGGCGTTCGAACCCATGGTTGGACCGAAGTTCCAAGGCCCGGCGTAATCTTCCCCTTCAGTGCTCGCTTTGGCCCCCAGCAAGAGATATCCGTATAGTGGTTCCAGTACGAACTGCCAAGGCCTAATAGAGTCAGGGTTGCGTATTTCAATCTGGCGCCCTTCTGATAAAGCCCTTGCGCAATCGGGCACAAGGCGATCGCTTGCCCAATCTCCCCCTCCTATGACATTGCCAGCACGAACTGAAGAGACGACAGTGCGCCCGCCCTTCCCCCGCTGAAAAATCGAACGGGCGTAAGAGGCGATAACGATCTCAGCGGCCCCTTTGCTTGCGCTATATGGATCCTCTCCCCCGAGTGCGTCATTCTCCCGGTATGGAAACTCCCACTCTCGGTTTTCATAGCACTTATCACTTGTTATACAGATGCATGCTCTCACACTGCCATTGGCCCGCACAGCCTCTAAGACATTCACGGTTCCCATAATATTGGTCTCCATGGTCTCCAATGGGTCTGCATAGGATGCTCGGACGATAGGCTGGGCGGCCATATGAAAGACCACATCAATGGCGCTTCCTGAAAGCACGCGTTTAAGGTTGGGCAAGTCCCGGACATCCCCCCTATGATGTTCAATGATATTTTCCAGATTCACGATTTCGAACAGAGAGGGGTCGGTCGGAGGGTCCAGGGAATAACCTATGACATCAGCGCCCAATCTCTTGAGCATCAGGGACATCCAGCAACCCTTGAATCCGCTGTCACCTGTAACAAGCACGGTCTTATCCTTGAAAAAATCTAGGTCGTCTGCCCCCATCTATTCCCACACCTTCCAAGGAGCCTTCCCCGTTTTCCATTGCTCTTCTAGGTAGAGCTTGTCCCTGAGCGTGTCCATGGCATACCAAAAACCATTATGCTTGAATGCCATCAACTCTCCATCTTTGGAAAGGTTCTGCATGGGTGCCCTTTCCCATATGGTCTGATCACCTTCCAGATATGAAAAGACCCCCGATTCCAGGACAAAAAACCCGCCATTGACATAGCCTCCGTCCCCGCGCGGCTTCTCGATGAAGGAACGGACCTGTTTCTTCTCGCTTATGTCCATGGCCCCGAACCTTCCCGGCGGTTGTACCGCGGTAACTGTAGCGATCTTGCCATGCTTCTTATGAAATGCCAGGAGCATATTGATATCCACATCCGTTAGTCCATCTCCATAGGTCAGCATGAACCGCTCATCGCCTATGTACTTGCGAATCCTAGCTATGCGCCCTCCAGTCATGGTCTGCTCCCCAGTGTCCACCAAGGTAATCCTCCAGGGCTCTGACTTGTTCTGATGGACCTCGGTAGTATTCTTACCAAGATCTATGGTGATGTCAGACATATGCATATAATAGTTCATGAAGAACTCCCGGATCATGTATCCCTTATATCCCAGGCAGATCACGAAGTCATTGAACCCATATTTCGAGTAAATCTTCATGATATGCCACAGGATGGGCATGCCCCCAATCTCGACCATCGGTTTGGGCTTGGTGACCGTCTCCTCGCTTATTCTTGTCCCCATCCCTCCAGCCAAGATTACGACCTTCATGGGGGTTCCTATATCTTCTCTCGATAAAAATATTATTCTTAAATGCGCAAATTTGAAAAGGTATGCTTCTCTTCGCGAAAGCTACTAAATTTTTATTCTCTCGAGCGGCGGGATGGCCGCCCTTCCTTAAAAAACATCCTTCTATAGGCGAAGCGGAAGGCTGAAAACACGTTCCTATCAATCTTGCCATTATAATACGCCACACAGAAACTCCGTACGAACCCATACGCGAATTGCACAGTTATCCCGTACCTTCTGAAAAATGATTTTACCGAGAAGTATTCTCTACCGCAGGATGTTTCGTTAAAGAAAAGGTCAAAGAAGCTACCTCCGCACATGATTTGCAGGTACTTTCTGCAATACCGTATCCTAGACGCATCCACCCCCATGCTCTGATACAGGTCAAGAGCTTCGTTGAGACGGACCAATACTATGATGGGGATGAAACCGATCCATTCCCTAGCCCCGTCCACTACGATGATCTGAGGTTTACCGAGATAGTAAGCCTTACTGCCAACCAGCCCTTTGGCGTACACAATAATGTGGGGGTAGGTGGAGTCCAGGTTTGAATACACCTTGCCCACATTGATGAACGGTATCCCATCCTTCCAGACAGACCTTCTGGTCACCCCAAGCTGGATGGCACCTAAGAATACGGCATTGACCCTGGGATCGATCAGCTGTTCCCATCTCTCTACCCGATATTCCTCATTAATATTGTTCCCGCGCCGGAGCTCTTCCTTAATATCGAAGCTCGAAACTGGCTGGGGTTTACTGATGAGACGGTCCAGCTCCATATGCATGCAATTTACAAATACGAAATCAACGTCGGGATTGGATCGAAGTACCTCCAGTACCTTGGCAACTCCTCCTGGAATGATAAGGTCGTCGTCACCCATTACCCAGCAATACTCTCCCCTCGCCAATTCCTCGGTTAAAATGAGCACATTCTTGATGGCCCCAATGTTCTCACTGTTCTTGTGATACCTAATGGGGAAACGTGAGCTGGCTTCCTTGACGACATCCTCCGTATCATCCGGAGAGCAATTATCCGAAACTATTAGCTCCACATCGTCTTCCAGGCCAATGACCTGTGGCCCGACAGATAACAGCGCAGAACGAAGCAGGTTCGCCCTGTTGTATGTCGGGATGCAAATGGAGAGGAGCGGGCCGTCCTCACTCATTCAGCACGCTCCTGATCTTAGCCTCCAGGTCGTACATCCCGCATTTCCTACGAAGGTATTCCTGCCCTCCTACCCAGCTAACAAATATATCCCGGACACCGGCGCGGTGAAACCTGACGCTCCTTCCAGCCTCGGCAATTACCTCGGCCACAGCGCTTCCCAATCCACCAATAATGCTGTGCTCTTCCAAAGTGAATATCGGAATGTCCTCATCAATAAGGTCACGTATACAATCCTCATCCAGCGGCTTCACCGTTGGCATGGACACCAGACGTACTCCAATCCCTTCCTTTCGGAGACGATCGATCATATCCCTAGCCATCTCCAATGTATTACCGGTAGTGATGATGGCAGCGTCCTTTCCGCCACTCACTTGGATGGCCTTACCAATCTCGATATGTGTTCCCTCAGGATGTATGCGGCGCTCCCCGCTCTTCCCTAGGCGAATATACATAGGCCCTTGGATCTCAAAGCTCCTCCGCATAATCTCCATCACCTCGATGGGGTCTCCGGGACAGCACACCGTCATGTTGGGTAACGATCTCATTATCGCAATATCCTCGAGCGAATGATGGGTGGGTCCAGCCGGTCCATAAGCCAACCCGCTTCCTATACCTACCAAGCGCACAGGCGTGTACATATAGGCGACATCGTTGCGCACCTGCTCGAAGCAACGCATGGTGACGAAAGGAACAATACTATACACATAGACCAGGTGACCAGATAAGGCTAGTCCGCTGGCCATACCGATAGCGTTCTGCTCAGCGATGCCCGCGTTCAAGAACCGTTCCGGATATCGGTCACGAAACCTTTCCAGGACCGAATAGCCCATATCGGGCGTAAGGAGGAATATACGCTCATCCATAGCGGCTCTCTCGATCAGGGCATCAACGAAGGTGTTCCTCATCTCTTTTCCTCCAATTCCTTAAACGCCTGTGCGAGCTGCTCATCGGTAGGGGATCTATAATGCCATTCCAGACGGTTCTCCATGAAGGATACCCCCTTTCCTTTCACCGTGCGCGCCACTACAAGCCGGGGGCGGTCCTGCGACACATTGAACGCTCTGTCAAGAGCTTCGACATCATGTCCATCCACATCGAACACCTCCCAGCCCATGGCCTTCCATATATTGACCACGTTGCTTTGGTCAACAACCTCGTTGGTCTTGCCAAAGCTCTGAAAATTATTGAAGTCGATTATCGCCACTAGATTTCTAAGTTTGTGGGTGGGGGCGACCATGGCCGCTTCCATAACCGAACCTTCATTACATTCGCCATCCCCCATGAGCACGAAGACCCTCCCGGGTTTCCCTCTCACTATATTGGACAGGGCCATGCCCAGGCCGATGGGAAGCCCGTGGCCCAAGGAACCTCCGGATGTCTCCACACCGGGGGTTGCGTGCTTGTCTAGGTGTCCAGGCAATATCCCTCCATCCACGTAATAATGGTTCAGGAGTTCCTTGTCGAAGAAGCCTCTTTCAGCAAGCGTAGAATAGAGGGCGGAACTGGCATGCGCCTTGCTCAATATGAAGCGGTCCCTGTCAGGCAGATCTGGGGCATCCGGCCTAATGTTCATAACTCGGAAATAAAGTGTATATAAAATCTCCACCGATGATAGGCTGCTTCCCACATGTGAGGCCTTGGAATAATGGGCCATGCGAAGGATAGATTTCCTGATGTTTCTGATAATAAGCTCTTGGTAGTCAGCACCAATCGCAGACATATGTCCCGAATGCCTGAACCTCATTAATAAAGTATGGCCAGGTAGTAACAATATGAATAGAATATTTAGGCCTTGTTGCAAAATTCAACCCGACACTTTGCCAACGCCAAATAATTGAATTATAATTGTTTTATATTGTTATCTATATTAATTACAAAATATTTAAGTGTGGTCCAATCCATTCGCCAGCTGTCCAAAGAAGGTGACTGGATTGGTTGCCACGGTCATAGAAATAACATCCGACATATTCAAGTTTGACGGTCAATCGCGCCTCGACACCTTCAGCATCGACCTCGGTCGATGCTCCGAGGTCGAGGCGCACCGGTTGCAACTGGCCCTTGAAGCGATACGGAAGAACGTCAACGGATTCCCGTTCTGGCAACGCAGGAAGAGGGTCGGCCGACCCTCTTCCGAAGAACGGACGATCATGATAGGTTTCCTCATCCAGCAGCTCTTCCGCACGACCTTCCGCGATGCGGAAGGGCTGTTGAACATGCTGAGCTGGTACTTCCAGATCGATAAGGTTCCAGATCATTCAGTGCTCTGCAGAGCGATGTCCAGTCGACACTAGACATCGCTGCTGGAGCGGTTCTTCTCGTTCGTAATAGGGAGTCTACCGAAGAGAGAGGTCGTAGTCGCCACAGATGCGACCGGCTACTCCGGTCGCAAGCGCGGATGGCGCGAGACGCCATACGCGCACCATCCGAACGAGGACTGGGTTAAGACGCACGCCGCCATTGAGGTGGATTGGTTCTTGATCCTCAGCTACGAATTGACCGCCTCGAACGTGCATGACAGCCGGGTGTTTTCGAAGGTCTGGGAACGATTGCCGAAGAACGTCGTTCCCGTACGCAGCCTGGCCGTGATAACCGGAGCGGCCAGGCTACACGGGGCGACGCTTCTGCACAAGATCAAGAAGAACGCCAAGGGCATGCTCGAACATCGGGTCAACTACAACAAGCTGGCGTTCTTCGCGAAACAGTTCCCGCAGCGCTTCGCCGCCCTGACGGCGAAGCGCAATCATGCTGAAACGGTGTTCAGCATGATTGGCAATCTGTTCGGGCATCGTATCCGATGCCGGAAAAGTGACGCACG
>Ga0228535_1003640_pt1 | contig 10532 bp, 8 predicted proteins | sample SJ1metagenome_FD_168457 | JGI IMG/M metagenome (GOLD analysis project Ga0228535, IMG submission 168457) | Enriched culture of PCE-dechlorinating microbial communities from Ithaca, New York, USA - SJ1 | ecosystem: Engineered > Modeled > Simulated communities (microbial... > Unclassified | place... | reverse complement strand
GGTCTGACGAACGTTTCCTATGGGCTTCCCGCGAGAAAACTGGTCAACCGGGCCTTTCTGGCGGCGGCGATCACCATGGGGTTGGACTCGGCGATCATCGATCCTACAGACAAGCAACTCTACGCCATGCTCAAGGCCGTCACCATGGTTGCCGGCAAGGACGACTTCTGCATGGAGTACATCGGCGCATTCCGGGAAGGTCGCATCGAATAGAATCAACGACAGACCCTCGTCTGACCGATAAAGAGGAACGGGAGGCAAGGATGGGTAGAGAACCGAAGCCGGATTTCGAGAGGTACATGACGGCCCTCCACTGCGAGGAGCCCGACCGGGTGCCCCTGGGAGACTGGCACGTGGACCAGAGACCCAAAGAGGCGTTCCTGGGAAGGCCGATCAAGACCCTGCAGGACTACGTGGATTTCTGGTATACGGCGGGCTTTGATTTTGTGACATCTTCCTCTGGCATCCTGGAACCGGTCCGGCCGCCCGAAGGGATGACGCTGAAGGGCGAAGGGGTACGCACCGAGTATGGGGACAGGGTTTCCCGGGAGTGGGCGTATACCCATGAAGGGGTCATCACGAGCTGGGAGCGGTTCGAGAAGTTCAAATGGCCCAGGGCGGACGATTTTGAGCTGTCGAAGTGGGGCGTCTTCGACCGAATCCTTCCCAAGGGGATGAAGGCGATTCTCCTCCTGGGGAAGATCTATACCCCGGCCTGGATGTACATGGGGGCCGAAACCTTTTTCAACGCCTTGGAGCAGGATGAGGAACTGGTGGGGGCGATCATCAACAAGATCGGCGAGATCCAGTATCAGACCTTCCTGCGGGTCATCGAACACCCCTGCGTGGGCGCCGTGATCAACCCCGACGACATCGCCTTCAATACGGGGCTTCTGGTCCATCCCAAATATCTGCGCAAGTATGTTTTCCCCTGGTACAAGAAGATGGGCCAGATCTGCCGGGAGAAGGGCATTGGTTTTGTTTTGCACAGCGACGGCGACTGCACCGAGGTGATGGATGACCTGATCGACTGCGGGTTCCACGGATTCAATCCCGTCCAGCCCAACGCCATGGACATCGTTGAGGTGAAGAGACGGTGGGGGAAGAAGCTCTGCCTCATCGGCAACATCAACCTCGATTCGACCCTGACGCTGGGGACGCCCGAGGACGTCCGGGCCGAGGTCTATGAGCGGATCCGGACGATCGCTCCGGGCGGCGGCTACATGGTGGCCTCTTCAAACTCCATCACCGACTATGTCCCCGTGAAAAACATGCGGGCCCTGCTCGATGCCGCCTATGAATTCGGAAAGTACCCGATTCGTCTCGAGGAGGGGGGGGTCAAGGGGAAGATCTGGACCTCCCAGACGAAGACCCGCAGGAGCGAAACGACGAAGGTAAAGACAGGCCTGGATGTGGAGGCCTACGTGGAGGCCCTGATCGCCAACGATGTCCCCAGGCTGATCCACATGATGCAGCGGGAGATCGACGGCGGCGTGGCGGTGCAGGAGGTGGTGTCTCGGGGGATGATCCCTGCGATCACGATCGCCGGAGAAATGTTCCAGAACGGTCAGATCTACATTCCCGAGATGATGTTTGCGGCGCGGGCCATGGCAAAGGCATTGGACCACTTCAAGGTGATCCTGGCCGGGAAAGGGGAGGCCCGGCCGCTGCGAAAGGTCGTGATCGGGACCGTGTATGGGGACCTGCACGACATCGGCAAGAACCTGGTGTTGATGATCCTCCAGGGGCAGGGGTTCCAGGTGGAGGACCTGGGGGTATCGGTGAGTACGGAGAAGTTCATTCAGGCGGTCAGGGACGGGAAGCCCGATATCCTGGCAATGAGCGCCCTGCTGACTACGACGATGGTCGAGATGAAGAACACAATCGATGCCCTCAAGTCAGAAGGCCTTCGGGGTGACGTCAAGATCATCGTGGGCGGCGCTCCCGTGACGCCGGCATTTGCCGCGCAGATCGGCGCCGACGGCAATTCCTATGATGCTCCGGGTGCGGCAAAGCTCTGCCTGGAGCTGCTTCGTTAAGTTGTACGACGCGACCGGAGCGGCCTGCAGGCCCTTTTCCGGATCGCGCTGGAATTTCATCGGTTGCGATGAAGACCAAGGGGTGACCCGGCAGCGGTTGCCGGATCAGAAATGTTTCTCACAGAATGAAGGAGGATGTGGCATGAGAAAGAAAGGGTTGTTTCTAGTGGCTTTACTGACGGCGCTTTGCTTTGCTTCGGTCGCTTGGTCGGCGTCGCCCCAGTGGACGTGGCGGATGCAGGTCATCCACAGCACCGCCCATTCCGATTTCGCCCAGAACGTGCAGACGGCCGAAGACATCATGAAGGCCACGGGCGGAAAGCTCCAGATCAAGGTCAGCCCGAACGGCACCTTTGCCCCCAGCCTGGAGGCCTTCCAGGCCTGCGGCGACGGCGTCTTCGAGATGCACTCGAGCTGGCCGATATACGCCAAAGGGGTGGAGTACGCCTTCATGCCCCTGTCCACCATGGGGCTTGGGCTTGACGCCCATGACCGGTGGGTCTGGGTCTACGAGTTCGGCGGATGGAACCTGCTTCAGAAGGCCTTCGACAAGATGAACCTCAAGCTCCTGGCCGTTGAGATCTGGGGGACCGAGGTCATGATGGCGAACAAGCCCTACAAGAGCGTTGCCGAGATGAAGGGCCGCAAGATGCGGACCTCCGATCCCCGGCTCCTGGCCAAGTACGGCGTGGCCGGCATCACGCTGCCGCTTGAGGAGGTGTTCACGGGCCTCCAGACCGGCACGGTCGACGCGGCAGAGTTTGGACATCTCAAATACAACGAGGGCCTCGGCCTGACCGATATCTCCAAGTACGGGATCTTCCCGGACTTCTGGAACGGCCACTTCATCACGACCGTCGTGGTGAACAAGAGCGCCTGGGCCAAACTGCCCCCGGACGTCCAGACCATCGTGGAACTGGCCTTCAAGGCCCGCGAACACCAGCACTGGACCAAGAGCCAGTACCTGAGCGCCGTGGCCATGCGCGATCTGGCGGCAAAGAAGAAGATGACCTTCATACGGATGGACAAGGCCCCCTTCATCGAACTGCGCAAGAAGATGTACGCCATCGAGCAGGAGGACGTCAAGAAGTACGGCGGCCTCACCGCGGAAACCTACAATTCGATCTACAAATTCATGGAAATCTGGTACCCCTACAAAACCACGGCTGCCTGGTGGGGTGACGGCTTGACGCCAGAGCAACAGATGGGATTCAAGCCCGGAACGTACAAATAATCTTCCGGATCAGAAGATCTGCGGGTAAACCGGTGCAGCCGTCGCGTCGCGACCGGCGTGCGGCTGCACCCCTTTTGAACGGCAAGAGGAGCGGTAAAACATGATTGCGAAAATCGATAAGTTGCTAAAGGGGATTGACTCCCTGAGCGTCTGGGCCGGGAAGATCTTCAGCATGCTCGTTCTTCCCATCATCGTCCTGGAAGCCGTGGAGTCGGTCCTCAGGTACATCTTCCAGCGCCCCACCGACTGGAGCTGGGAACTGGCGGCCATGCTCTTCGGCGCCTGCTTCATGATGGGCGGGGCCTGGGTGCTCAAGGAGAACAACCACGTCCGCACGGACGTCTTCTACAACAACTTTTCCAGGAAGGGAAAGGCCTATATCGATCTATTCTTCTTCACGACGGTCTTTTTCGTCTTCGGCGGCGTCATGGTTTGGAAGATGGGGGCGAACGCGATCTACTCGGTCAGCATCAAGGAGACCACCTTCAGCATGTGGGCGCCACCCCTGTATCCCCTGAAGGTCATCTTCGCAGTCAGCTATATCCTTTTGCTCCTGCAGGGACTGGCCAAATGGATCCGTGACCTCGTCTACGTCACCAAGGGGGTGGAACTATGACACCGCTGGAAACTCTTGCCATTGTCGGCATCCTTTTCATGATCATCCTGCTGAGCGGCCATCCGCTGGCCTTCACTCTGGGCGGCCTGGCCTGCATCTCCGCGGCGACGGTGTGGGGAAACCCCGCGGCCCTGAACCTCTTCGTCCGGACAACCACGAGCATCGGGACGAACATCGTCTACACATCGATTCCCCTGTTCATCTTCATGGGGGCGATGCTGGAGCGCTCCGGCGCGGCCGACGACCTCTTCAGTTCCATGTACATCATCTTCGGCCCCCTGCGGGGCGGGATCGCGATCACGACCATCGTCATCTGCACCCTTCTGGCCGCAGCCAGCGGGATCATCGGCGCTTCGATCACCCTGATGACGATCCTGGCTCTCCCGGCCATGTACAAGTGCAAGTACGACTCAAGGCTCGCGGCCGGCACGATCATGGCGGCCGGATGCCTGGGAACCCTGATTCCCCCGAGCATCATCCTGGTCATCTACGGGGCCCAGGCCCAGCTCTCGATCGGCAAACTCTTCGCCGGCGGCATCGGCTCCGGCCTTCTGCTGTCGATCCTCTATCTGGCCTACATCATCTGGATGATCATCACCAAGCCCGACTATGCCCCGGCCATTGATCCGGCCGAGGCGGCCAAATACTCCTCGGCCCAGAAATGGCTCATGTTCTTCAGGTCGGTCCTGCCGACCTCGATCCTGATCCTGCTGGTCCTGGGGACGATCCTCATGGGCGCCGCGACGCCGACAGAGGCGGCGGGCCTGGGCTGCTGCGGCGCCACGGCGGTCGCCATCTACAACAAAAAATTCAACTGGACGGTGATCAAGGACTGCTGCTACCTGACGGTCAAGACCACCTCGATGATCATGTTCATCATCCTGGGCGCCACGATGTTCACCGCGGTCTTTCTGGGGCTCGGCGGCGGCGATGCGATCAACAGCATCGTCAGCGGCCTGAATGTCAACCCCTGGATCGTCATTGCCCTGATCCTTTTCATCCTCTACATCATGGGGATGTTCATCGACTGTTACGGGATGCTCCTGATCGGCATCCCCATTTTCACCCCCATCATCGATGCAATGGGGTTTGATCCCCTGTGGTTCGGGGTCATGTTCGCCGTGATGATCCAGATCTCCTACCTGTCGCCGCCCTTCGCCTATGCGGCCTTCTACGTGAAGGGGGTGGCGGCGGAGCAGAAGATCCCGATCCCCATCAGCGATCTTTATTGGGCCACCATCCCCTTCATGGTGATGCAGGTCATCGGGGTGGTTCTCATGTGTCTCTTCCCCGATATTGTTCTGTGGATACCGAGCCATGTGTTCTGATGTCCGGGGGATTCCATCCCCTGGCGTTCATGACCCGGGGGATGGAGAGCCTTGGAATCCGGATAGGGGGGAAAGGCAATGGAGGATGTGAATATCGACAGAAGGGTCGTTATCGCATGCCGAGTCATGGAACCGGAGCTGGAGCGGGTTCGGGCGGAGGCGGAGGAAGAGGTGGAGATCCTTTATCTCGACCAGGCCCTCCATCGGACGCCGACGCGGCTTCTGGGGCAGCTCCAAGAGAAGATCGACCAGGCGGCGCAGAGGGCATCCCGGATCATCCTGGGGTATGGCCTCTGTTCCAACGGCGTGGTCGGCGTCACAGCGCGCCAGCAGGGGCTCATCATCCCCCGCTGCCACGACTGTATCGCCCTGTTTCTGGGGTCGCCCTCCCGCTACCAGGAGGTATTCCGCCAGAAGCCGGGGACCTACTACCTGACTCCCGGCTGGATCGCGGAGAAGAAGGATCCTTTGGGCATTCTCGAAGAGAATACCGCCAAGTTCGATCGTGAGACGGCGGAGTGGGTGATGGAGGAGGAGCTCAAACATTACACCCATATCGCCCTGATCGATACGGGCGTGGAAGCAATGGCGCCGCTGAGGGCGCGGGCGATTCAGAACGCCGAGGTCCTGAAGAAGCAGTACGAAGAAATCCAGGGCAGCCTCGAATACTTCCGCGAGATTGTGCGGGGACCCTATGAGGAGGATAAATTTATCTGCCTCAAGTCGGGCGAGGCCTTCAAACAGGAGATGTTTTTCTAAATGTGTGCGGCATCCTCGGGATGTTGCCCGTTCATGCCAGGGCCGGGGGGTCTCGAGGATAGCCACCCATAACCACTCAACGGAGAAAGGGAGAAGAGACAGATGTCTAAAATTCAGGAGATTGGTGCAGCCATTGAATCTGGCAAGGGGAAGAATGTTCAGGACCTTATTGGGGCGGCCATCGGCGGCGGCTTGAAGCCCATGGAGGTTTTGCAGGGGATGATCGACACCATGGGGGCCGTCGGCGAAAAATTCAAGGACGGTCAGATTTACGTGCCGGAAATGCTCGTTGCAGCCCGGGCCATGAAGAAGGGTCTGGAGACATTGAAGCCGCATCTGGTTGGCGAAACCGGTGCCACGATCGGCAAATTCATCATCGGAACCGTGGCGGGCGACCTGCACGACATCGGCAAGAATCTCGTGGCCATGATGGTCGAGAGCCAGGGGTTCGAGGTGATCGACCTGGGCGTCGACGTGAAGGCCGAAAAGTTCATCGAGGCGATCAAGGCCAATCCCGATTGCAAGGTCTTGGGAATTTCGGCGCTCCTGACCACGACCATGCCGGCCGTGAAAGAGACGCTCAATGCCTTCGTTGCCGCAGGGGTGAGGAACCAGGTGAAGGTCATGGTGGGCGGGGCCCCCGTCACCCAGGGCTTTGTCGATTCCGTCGGCGCCGACGGATATGCGGCGGACGCGGCCACGGCCGCGAGCAAGGCCAAAGAACTGAATAAACGTCTCAACTAGGAGGACCGTTCATGAATTCACGTGAAAGAGTGTTGTGCACCCTGAACCACAAGGAACCCGACCGCATCCCCCTGGATCTCGGGTCCGGACACTGCTGCAAGTTCACCAAGTATTTCTATGTGAATTTGCTGGATTACTTCGGTATCAAGGAGGACAAGCTGGAAATCTGCAGCCTGCCCTACCAGGTCGTCTATGCCTCGGATCGGGTGCTGGATCTGCTGAAATGTGACGTGCGCAACCCCAGGCTCAAACCCATCAAGCCCCCCAACCCCTATTCCAAGAAATGGGAGGATGACGAGAGCTACTACGCGAGAAACGAATGGGGCACCCTCTACCGGATGCCCAAAAAGAAGGCCCTTTACTTCGATCTCTACGACACGGTCCTTAAGAATTCGGAGAGCGCCGAAGAGGACCAGAAGTTCGTTTGGCCCGTGCCGGAGAAGTTCGCCAAGGAGGACCGCAAGGAGCTCGAGGACTACCGCAAGGCCGGTTATGCCACCATGATCACCGAGGTCTTCGGCAACGGTTTCCTCCAGACCGGCCCCCTCGTCTGGGGGTTCGAGAACTGGCTGGCCATGCTCGTGGCCGAACCGGAGCGGTGCATCCCCTTCATGGAAAAGCTGCTTGAGAAGAAGATGGAGTACTACGACAATATCTTCGAGGTCTATGGCGGCCTGGTCGACACCACCGCCGAGCCCGACGATTTCGGCACCCAGCGGGGCACCTTCGTCTCTCCCAAGCTGATCCGGGAGATGATGATGCCCTGCCACAAGAAGCTCAACGCCCACATCAAATCCAAACAGGACGTCAAGATCATGCTCCATACCTGCGGGTCGGTCTACGACATCTTGCCGGACATCATCGATGCGGGCTACGACATCCTCAACCCCGTCCAGATCGCGGCGGCGAAGATGGAACCCGAGCGGCTCAAGAAGGAGTTCGGCAAGGACATCGTCTTCTGGGGCGGCGGGATCAACACCCAGGCGACCCTGCCCAACGGCACGCCCCAGCAGGTGCGCGACGAAACCAAGCGGCTCATCGACACCTTCGCCCCTGGCGGCGGGTTCGTCTTCTCCACCGTCCACAACGTCCAGGACGACGTGCCCGTGGAGAACTTCATCGCGATGTGGGAGACCTTCCAGGACAACTGCAAATACTGACGAGTGCCCACTGTCGGGAAATTGCGGGCCGAAGCCTCGCCAGCGGGGAGGCTTCGGCCGCCTGTGTAACGGCCTGAAAACGAGGATGGTCAGGCAGGACGGGAAGAATGTCGGTGGGACCGGAATGACCCCCCGGCATCCTTCCCGTTTTCTCCGTTCGTCTCGGTTTTCCCTTCCGGAATCTGGAGGTGGGGGAAGGCATCCTCCATGTGGGGGATGAACATGGCCGCCATGAACTCCTCCTGGAATTCCTCGGACAGGGTCAGTTCGAGGTATTCGACCCGCCGGGCCATCTGCTCGGCCTCTTGACGCTTGTCACGGTCGAGCAGGGCGATCCTTGCCCCGTCGCCGGCGGCATTGCCCACGGAAGAGATCCGGTCGGGATCGCAGTCTGGAAACATTCCCAGGAGCATCGCCGACCCCTTGTCGATGTAACTCCCGAAGGCTCCTGCGAGGGTCACTCTCTCGATCGTTTCGATCCCCCTTTTTTTCATCAGCAGTTTCGCACCGGCGTAGAGGGCGCCCTTGGCCAACTGAACGTTCCGGACGTCCTGCTGGGTGATCGTGATCGCCTCAGACAGGGTGGTTTCATCCGGCCAAGCGATGACGAACTCCGCTTTCCCGTCGGTCGAACGGAGACGCGGCGTCACGGGATCGGAACGGAAGCGGCCGCTTTCATCAAGGACGCCTGCCCTGTAGAGTTCCGCCACGGCGTCGATGATTCCCGAGCCGCAGATCCCCCGGGCACTGGCGAGTCTGGACTCGGGATGCCAACGCTCCTCGCCGATGACCTTGAAGGAGACCTCCCGCGTTTCCGGATCGATTCGGATCCTCTCGATGGCCCCGGGAGCCGCCCGCATGCCGAAGCGGATGTGCGCCCCCTCCAGGGCCGGGCCAGTGGCGCAGGAGGCGCAGAGGAGTTTCTCCCGGTTTCCCAGGATCATCTCCCCGTTGGTCCCCACGTCGATGATGAGGACCATCTCGTCCCGGCGGTAGGGTTCCTCCGCGATCAGGACGCCGACGTTGTCAGCCCCGACAAAGCCCGCCTCGATCGGCAGGACGTGGACGTTGGCCGCGGGGTGGGCCGCAAGCCCCAGATCCCGCGCCTTGACGTCAAGGCTGCGGTGGATGACCGGAGAGAAGGGGGCGACCCCGAGCGAACGGGGGTCGATGCCGAGAAAGAAATGATGCATGGCCGTGTTTCCAACGACCGTGATTTCGAGGATGTCCGTCGGGGAAAGGCCGGCGTCCGCAGTGACGTTTCGGATGAGCTCGTTCAGGCATTCGATGATGACCCCCCGCATCTTTTCCATGCCGTCGGGGTGGTCCATCACATAGGTGATGCGCGCGATCACGTCGTCGCCATAGGCGACCTGGGGGTTCATGAGCGATTGGGTGGCCACGAGCCTTCCGGTCTTCAGGCTGCACAGGTATCCGGCCACGGTGGTCGAACCGATGTCGACCGCGAGCCCATAGGTCTCCTCTGCCTCTCCTGGAAAGACGGCCAGAATCTCTTTTTCCATCCAGACCGCCGCGGTGACGGTCCCCTCGCCTTCGCGGAGGGCACCGGGGAGGCCGATCAAGGCGGAACGGTCGATCTCGGGGCGCTGAAGGCCGAACCGTTCCCCAAGGGCCGCGGCCAGGCGTTCGTAGTCCCCCAGGGGGCGATTCAGCGTGGGAGGGACAGGGGTTACCGGGAAGAGGCGGACGGCAGGGTTCAGGGAGATGACCTTCTTGGCAGCCTCCTTCCGGACGATCTGCGTGCCCGTCCGGCTCTTCTCCGGAACGAAGATGATCAGGTCGCCGCGGATGACGGCCGCACAGGCCAGGCGGTAACCTTCCGCCCGTTCTCTTTCCCCGGTAAACCTCGCCTCTTCTTCCGTGAAGGGGGAAAGGTGGTCGGAACCCGAGGTGATGCCGTAGCGCTCGAAGGTCCCGGTCTCGACGCGGATGAGGCACTTTCCGCAGGATTTCTTTCCGCCACAGACGGATTCGATCCCCACGCCAAGCAGGTGTGAGGCCTCCAGAACGGTTGTGCCCTCCGGGACCTCTCCCCGTCTGCCGGAGGGCTGAAAAATCACCTGATGCGTCTTCATCTGTCTCAAATGTCCTTTCCCCGAGGTCAGGCGCGCAGCCTGTTCCTGCAGTCAAGGACCAACATTAACCATAGGCGGGGGCTTCCTGTCAAAGGTTTGATGACATCTTTTTGGGGTTATCATCCGTCTGCCTTTCTCGCTCTCCATCAGCAGGCAGATGAGGCTGTGGCATCGGCGCCGGATGAACGGCCCGAACGGTTGGGGGCCGCCGCGTACAAAAGACGGCGCCCCTGGATTTTGCCATCCAGGGGCGCCGCAGGGAGGGCTTTGGAGCTCTCCGACCGTGTTCTTATTCATGACCTGTTCATGACCTGCCAGTGAGGCTCATCAGGCCGTTAATCCGGCCACCGTGTCAACGGCGCTGGCCGCATCGGCGGCATAGCCGTTCGCGCCAATCTCCCGGGCAAATTTCTCACTCACCGGAGCCCCACCCACGATCACTTTGGTTTTGCCGTTGTGAGCATGCAACTTTTCAACGGTGTCCTGCATCTGCGTCATGGTGGTCGTCAACAGCGCCGATACCCCAACCACATCGGGCTTATGTTCCTCGACGACC
>Ga0228535_1003639_pt1 | contig 10544 bp, 9 predicted proteins | sample SJ1metagenome_FD_168457 | JGI IMG/M metagenome (GOLD analysis project Ga0228535, IMG submission 168457) | Enriched culture of PCE-dechlorinating microbial communities from Ithaca, New York, USA - SJ1 | ecosystem: Engineered > Modeled > Simulated communities (microbial... > Unclassified | place... | reverse complement strand
ATTACTTGATACCAGGGGAAAACACATCACACCCTATTTTCTGGGATGATTGGATATCCTAATTACTATCCTAGATAATATTCCGTCCGATCATACAACTGGATTATCTATATAGCAGATACCCCTTGAAAATACTGCAAAGAATGGGAAAGCTGGAAGATTTACTGAAACACTGAAAAACAAAAGCTTACAGAATCGATCCTAAGCCACTTTCATTCCTTCATAGGGGTAAATACACCACCACAAGTGAGAAAATGCAGCAGAAAGCAATATACAAAGAGCGGTGTTAAGCTAATGAAGCTAGTTACAGGATATTGGGCATCATATACCAAAATTGCTGAATTGCAGACCGTGTCAGCAGCAACACAGACATTTTCGCAAAATTGATATTGATAAAGTTATATTTATCCACGAGAGTTTTAATTAATAACCTTGAATTGAATAGCATCAGCCCCTTTACTTCCCTTCAGGCTTCAAAGTTTCTTGACCACCAGCAAATGAACTTCTCTGTGTTGACTGCATCCAAACACCTGTAAAGCTTTGTGAAGCTCACAAGCTCTTTTGCATGGTAGATTCCCACAAAAGCTTTGATTATTGCCTTCTCACTGTCTGAATACTTTTCTATCAGCTTATCCAGCATCTCAAAGCTTTTGATGCTGCCATCGGTGTTGTAAACTGGACTGACTTTCAACCAAAGGCCAAAGCTGGATAGAATGATCTTCAGATCTGTAAATTCCACTGCACCACCTTCTATATAGGAAGCCCTTCCTTCAGGGAAGAAAGGCCACCGCTGAATTTTCATGTATCTCCAAAGTCTTCAGATAGTTCATGAATGAGTGAGACTTCATTTGATCTTACCAACTATATTCGGAAAGAATGTATCCTAAAATCTTCTCTTCTATAGTAATAAATCAACCTATATATCCATCAAATCCTCCTACTAAATATCAACCTTACTGTATACATCGTCTATCTCCTTCTGTTCTAGGCCTATATATCTTTCGGTTATCCTTGTCGAGGAGTGATTGAATAGTTTCATCAGAACCTCGATACCAACGTTTTTATTTGTTCTTAGATACCAACCCATGGTTTTACGGAGTGAATGAGTTCCCAGTTTTTCTTCATCAAGTCCCACCCTTCTACCATACTCATTTATAATCTTGTGAATATATTGTCTTGTAAGGGGGTTATTAACTCTTCTATCTGAAAAGAATACATAGTTATCAGGTATTATCTGATAACCTTCTTTTTTCAAGCAATTCAAGTATTCTTCTACTCCATCCTTTACGCTATCATTCAGTATGAATGTTTTCTCTTTCGAGGTTTTCTTCTCCCTAATATATACTTTGTCTCTTACCTTACCATTCAGTATGTCTCCCCATCTTAAACTGAGAATATCACTGATTCTTAGACCAGTATTAAGCCCAAATACTACCACCAACCATTCCTTGATACCCTTCTCCTTCTTGATAAGTTTCTTCATTTTCTGGAGTTTTTCTATGTCTCTAATAGGTTCAACAGTATTCATAAAACTCATCTCCTTTCTATTTACAAAACGAAAATGATAGAATATGATGATTATGATTGCCTATAAATATGGCACAACAGTATTATATAATATTTAATCTCATTATGTCAATAGAAATAATGATAACTATGCCAATAAACTATCATTTATTTCTGTATCTCCTTTATATAAAGGATTATGCTCATTTTCGTCTATTTACATAATATCTATTATGTAAATAGAATTTCTATCCGTTGATAAATATACAACTCTTTGATCCAGGTTCCCAAAACGAAATTTCAAGAAGCCTTTCTTACGAAAAGAAGATACTGTTGTCTGTCTTTCTTGGGGAGACCTGCGGTGTTATTCAAGATTCTCTGCAAAATCTATGTTATTCTAGCATCGAGTTTATTTTTAAGATTCATACAGCAGGGTTTGTTAATGCGAATTCTGTGCGATTCATATATACATTGGAGGAGATTTCGTGGATCAAGAAAAAGCGACATTTCTTGACAGTGCGGGCTTTATTGACATTGGTTATGAAAGAACATGTGAATGCAAGCCAACACACATAAACTGTCTAGAAGCTAAAGAATGGATCAAACATCAAATTGGAGTTTGGCAGGTTTCATATGAAGGGAAAGATATAAGAGATAAGAAACTCCATCCTGCAACGTTTCCCATACAACTGGCAAGGAAAGTGATTTCATTATTCACTCACAAAGGCGAGCTGGTAATAGACCCTTTTGTTGGTAGTGGAACAACACTTGTTGCGGCACAAGATTTAGATAGAAATGCTGTGGGATTCGATCTTCAAGAAGAATACATACAGCTATGTAGAAAGAGAATAGGAACATCAAACCTATTTTCGTCAAGTAAGCAAATTGCAATAGCTGATGATGCTAGAAATATCTCTGGTTACTTCAAGCCAGCTTCAGCAAGTCTAATATGGACATCCCCTCCTTATTCAAATTTGCTTAATCGTAAGCGCAAGAACAAATCACGGCGTGACAGAAATAATGGTCAACTCGATAAAGTAGAACAATATTCACAAGACACCAGAGATCTTGGCATACTGTCGATTGAAGAGTATACAAAACAAATAGGTGATATTTTTGAGACCTTACTGCCTGTTTTGAAACCCAAGGGACATTGCGTGATTAACGTGCCTGACATGTGGTGGGAAAACAAACGAATAACTATACATATTAGCATTGTGGAAGAGTTGCGCAAAAGAGGTTACGAACTAAGAAACATAATCATCTGGGACAGAACAAATATTGTCAATGGGATAGGCATCTTTGGATGGCCTTCTAACTACATTACAATGGGTGTAACATTCGAATATCTTCTTGATTTCTGGAGACCTGAGCTAACGGAGGACTAAGTTGGAAATCTACACGAAAGATTCTTTGATTGCGCGATTAAAAGAGATTAGAGAAATCGGCTGGATTGAGAACAGAAGAACTAACAATGTTGGAGGAATAGGCAATACTCTTGAGGATCTTCTAGGTATTGAAGAAAATAACCTCCCAATACCTAATGCTGCCGAATGGGAGCTAAAATGCCAACGGGCTGAAACCAGCTCACTACTAACTCTTTTTCACATGGAGCCATCACCAAGAGCATTGAAGTGGGTTCCAACAATCTTTCTCAAGAAATACGGATGGCCTCATGCAACTCTCAACGAACAAAGTTTTCGCCAAACAATTACCGGAATGAATAGAAGCGATAGAGGTTTCAAGGTTGTAGTCGACAGAGAAGCCAGAAAGATTCTTATATCGTTTGATAGTGACTATATTGATCCTCGCCATACGAATTGGAAATCATCTGTTTTTGAACGCACAGGCACTTTAGAAGAACTGCACCCGCAACCATATTGGGGTTTTGATGACATTTTTCATAAAGCTGGGACAAAACTTCATAACTGCTTCTATATCCTTGCAAACACAAAAAGAGAAGGCGGAAAGCTCTATTTTGCTTATAATAAAATCCTTATGCTCAAGAAATTCGATTTGGAAGGATTCCTGGAAGGAATAGAACGTGGAAATATCTACGTTGACTTTGATGCAAGAACAAATCATAATCACGGAACGAAATTTCGCATTAAACCTTCAGCTTTTCCTATTCTTTATGATGAAGTGGTGGAAATATAGTGGATTCTAGTTCCGTTTTTCCGTTACCATAGGAACTAGAATATGCTATTTATACCGCTTTGAAGAAATCAATGATTTTTCTGGTATAATTCCAACAGAAAACAAAGAGTTGGTGGTGACTTTTTCGAGGGGTCTCCCACCAACTCCAGAACAGACAATTAACAGATAAATTATACCATCTCGGATTTAGTAGTTTCAACAAAATAAATAAGACCCCTCAAATGGGGTCTTTATTTATTGAAAAGGGAATTGGCAGTTAACTAAAATTTAACAGTATAGTAATATAAGTTTTTCCATGTTGTCTGTAATCCTCATCAAAGTATAGATGAATATAATCGTTTTATAATTAGGGTTTTAGATATTTTGTGTTGAAATTGATTAAATGATATTTACTTTAAGTTAAATGATTGGTTTACATATAGTAATGATTATGATACAATAAATTAGAGGTGATTTTTATGGATTTGGAAGAAAAAATATTGTTGAAATAGACTATAGTTAGAGAACTTTTGGGAATATCAATCTCTACCTTCTATGAGTGGGTTAGAGTAGGTATTCTAAATCCTATCAGGATCAACAATAGATATTACTTTCATATTGATGAGGTTGGTAATTTGATATAGAAACTATCACAAAAAACTGAAAGGAGTTCTGAAAAATGAATAGAAAAGGAAAAGGAGTTGTGTTTGGTGGACACAACTCCCAGATATCTACAAATAACTTAGGCAAAACTATTTTACCATGTTATACACCGCTTTTGAATACTGAAAAGTATCTACGAAAGGTATTCCCGAAGTCATTGATTACACTTGACTACAAGAAAATACCGTTATCAATTCCCAAAGAAGTATTAGCACCTATTGATTTAACTAAAATCGATGATTTAGAACTTACAGGGGATAAGGTAACTTGGGGATCGTTCTCCAGGATAAAAAGTGTATATCCTGAATTCCAACCAATTGATTTCCAACGTAAGAGTATAAAATCCTATAAAGGTTTAACCATAGGGATGATAATCCCCGATAAAGAATATCTTTGTATTGATTTTGATGTCCCTAACAAAGATATTGATATCCTACCAATACTAGAGAAAATGGGTATCAATACTAATAACACCATCATAGAACGAACTGTAAATGGGGGATACCATCTGTTTGCTGAGAATACCCCAGGGATAGATAGGGAAGTCACCTTGGATGAAAACCAATTGAATTATATTATTAGAGGATGGAATGAGGGATTCCCTGAGGTGGTTGAAGAGGTTTTTGGATCATCGATTACCTCAGTAAGTGACATTAAGCAGAAATTTGGTAATGACTGCAAATTTGGCATCGAGATAAAATCCAAACACGTTTCAGTCTACGGAAACTTTATTTGTGAAGATACGACCCTTAATCAATCAACCAAAACGTTGAACGACCTGATAAAAGCTATTGATACACTTAGTATATTAGGCAAATTTGATGATGAAAATCCTATACCCAAGAATTCTTACAAGAGATCGCACGTTTCCCTGAAAATGGTCGAAAAATATCTCCAATTGAAAGGTATTCACTACACCAATAGAAACGGATACATATCATTGAATTGTCCTTTCCACGATGATAATGACCCGTCAGGAGCTTTCACGGAAATAAATGGTGTGGTTATTTACAAGTGCTTTGTAGAGAATAAGTCCATGTCCTTCTGGACCTTCGTAAAAGAAATTGAGGGATCAACAGATAAGACAAAACAAGCCTTCAGAGAAATTAGATCCTCAATCACACGAGATAAACTAAAAGAATCAATCAAGAGTATGAAAGTTGATTATGATCGAACTATTGAATACTCGGGTAGGATATCCAAAAAGAGTTCTGAACTTTATCAAGAAATTCTTTCTGAAGAGGATCTTCTTATTGATGGTCCTACAGGTGGAGGGAAAACGACTTCTATAATCGATCTACTTAGATACAAAGAAGATAAATTCATTTTGTTGGTCCCTTATACCAGCATGACATCCCAGTTCTGCAAGAAATTTGAAATGAATAAAGTGGATGGATCAGTATCACAACATGAATTGATACCGATATTGAGAAAGGGTAAACCAATAGTCTCTACTTACGATGGTCTAAAGAAAATTCTAAAAGCTGGTGATCCAGGTGAATGGACAATAGTAATTGATGAAATCCACAATTTTATTCTCCAGGACAGCTTTAGAGACGAAACCATATCCTTCGTAATGAACCACCTTGAACATTTCAAAAGGAGAATATATCTATCGGGAACAATCGTTGACCCCATAGTATCTGGACTCCCAAACAAAGGGAAACTAAGGAAAATAAAGTTCATCGATAAAAATGGAACCAAAAAGAATTTCAAAATCTATACTTACGAAAGGAACACTAATAAACGTGTCCAGAAGCATATCATAGACTATTGTCTGAGCAACAGTAGTAATGACAATTTGATAATCATACAGTGGAACAACAAGAACATCCTCAACGAATTAAATCAAATACTAAAAGAATACAGAATCCAATCAATCATCACAAGCAGTGATGAAAAAGATATCCCTGAATACATCTCCATTACCGATAACGAAGTAATTCCTGACTCCGTAAATATACTTCTCACAACATCTGTTTTGAATGATGGGATAAATATCCAAAATGAAAACATCCATTCTGTCATCACGGTAAACGAGCATAATCTACTATCAATAGAGCAATTCTTCAACCGATTTAGAAGGTGCTCATCAGACACAAAATTCATAGCTATAAACAGATCTAAGAACAAGTGCAGAAACTTTGAAAATACCGTTATTCATGAAATTAAGCGTATTAAAGATGAGGTAATAGAAATATGTGATTATCTAAACTTAATGGTAGATAAACGTCCTGAACGGTGTAATCGCTTTCCAACGGAATACGGAATAGACCTACTGAATGATCGTTTCCCATTTAACGATAACCAAAATGATCCGCTCTTTAAGCTGCTAGATACTGGTGTATATGTTCCCAATATAGAGAGGATTGTTTTAAGTGTCCTCGCTAACTTCTACCAGTCCTTGGCTAATAATCCCGAGATTATCAGTAAATATATAGAAGAACTTTCATCAACTCTGATTTTCGGGGGGATTCAAACCATTGAAACCCTTACTAGTAAAGACGTTGAAGAGTATTTTGATGAACAAGTAAATGAAATCTCTAAATTGGAACAAAAACACAAGAGGGAGAGAGAAGCAAGTCTGAAAGAACATCTTGAACTACTTACTATACCAAAAGACGAACAATCACCAGTGTTTAGACTTGATGATGTCCTAAAAACATTGATAAGCCGCAAAAGAATGAATCCAACGTTTAGCCAGGATGTAGACAAAGAAGATAGGATCGCAATAGAAAGACTTACGGACTTTAGTAAGATAGATGGATCTATTCTCAGAAAGATATATGATAACTATCAAACCATCATAAAAACCCCTATCAAACTTGATTTCCAGAAAATAGAGAATCTTGATTTCCTATTCTCTAGTAGAAAGAAAGTTAAGGACTTCAACCTCACGACTTTAGTAATAGATACCTACACCAAATTGAAGAATGGAATATCAATAAAACCTCCACTTACTCCAAAGTTCCCATACATCAACCTGTTTATAAAATTCTTAAATGAATACATCGAGGAGAATAGATTCATCAATCCAGATAAGTTAAAAAGTATGTTCTCAAAATACCTAGAGAAAACCAACGCACCGAACAATTCCATAATTGATAAATGGTTACCGCCTAAAACTATGACGTTCATTTTGAACTCCCTATTAAAGACGAAGAGAACAACTAGAAGAGACAAGTATGATCACAGAATCCATGTTTACGAAATACTTGATACATACACATTAGATAATGTCATTGAAGAAAATAATCTCATTCCAAAGGGAAACTCGAATGATGATTATACACTTAAAGACTGGGAATACCACTTCTCACAAAATGTTGTATGAATTATCTGTATTTTTATATGCATACTATCTCTATAATACTTATAATAAGAGTGTTATATAAAATGATTACTTTACCGCTTTCGATTGCTCGTTTTCATACTCAATATCGAACCAACAGTTTGCATACATTTATCAGTAAACCTGCAATAGCTATCATAAAACTAAGTGGTGGTGACTAATGTATTCACTAAAGGAAGTCAGCAAAATAATTGGAGTTGAAGAAAAAGACCTAAGATATCTGGTCCAAAGATTCAACATATTCCTCTCTCCATCTAAATCACGAGGTAGTAAAAGGTTCAAAGATACTGATATAGAAATATTCAGGATCATAACTGAATTGAAAGACAAAAACAAGTCTTACGAAGAAATAGAAAGCATACTGAAATCATCCAATAGAGGTTATCAAGAGGATCTTGTTGAAATGGTTCCACGTGATAATTTCAATAGTTTCATAATTGGAATACAGAAATCAATGGCAGATACAATCCGAAGTCAAATACAAGGTGTGGGTAATGACTTAGACGAAAGAGTTGAAACATCTATAAATAAAGGAATCGAGAACTTTATAAGCAAAGTAGATAAGGACTTTGTTATAAAGAAAGTTATAGACGATATTGAAACTGAAGAAGAGTTGGATAGTTTTCTGAAATATCTAAAAACTTATTGGTCATTCAGACACCCAGATAAGAGAACAGGTGTATTCAACAAGATATACAACAAACTGATAAAACCAAAAAAAAGGGGAAGCAATAAATGACTACTAAAGACAGATTCAACGAATATATAAATGTTCTTCATTCCGAAGAGTAGAATCGATAAAGTCAAGAGATCATGGAAGAGACTTCCAGAACCACAAATACTGCTAGATAAATCAAAGGAACTATTTAACCAGGAATCATTAAGGATCTTCGAGGCGGTTGATAACGTGAAAGCAATCTCAGGAATAAGGCTCTTCTCGTTTTTCGGGTCTCAATCTCTTATTGAGTCTATCGAGATTCTTTTTGATAATTCGCAGATCCGTTTCAACGCTTGCTAGCGGTGTTATTACCTCTGAGAAAACTGAATCCTAGAATCCGAACATTAAATAAAAGGCGAATTCGAGTGAAAATAGGGTTGACCAATCCTCTGGCAATAAGTGTATTTCATACATCGGAAGAACTCTTGATAGTTCCATCTCTGTTATAAAGCTGGACTGTCCTCTACTGAAAAGGTATTTTGGATTATCTACTATAGATTTCGCAAAAGTTTTGATATCCGAAGATTGCATTGGCATAACACTTATTCTGTTCCAAACATCTTCATTAAAGAAAAACGGATCGATTTCTTTGCCTGAATTCATCAATGATTCAAAATAGAGTTTGTTCAGTTGAACGGTGAAGATATACGTATATTTGCTCTGATGAAGTTCGCTTAGATTATCAAAGTATTTAAATATCGGTTCTGAAACCACACGAAGCCATCCATCAATTTTCCAATCAGAAGCTTCTCTAAATAAACCCTCTTCGAAAGCTGTTTTGGCATCTTCTTTTGCAATATCAATTACTTGACCACTATTCATTGTCTGAGAAAAAGATGTTAGACCCATAAACAAAATGAACAAAGAAAGCAAAAACATTCTCTTTAACAAATCAAAACACCTCCAGTTTTTAATTGATACTCATCTCACAAACGGACTGTTAGAGATCTAGTCTCTCCCTCCCATTTCTCGTTATCAAGGGAAATAAGGTTAATTGTAAAACCGTGATTCTCTTACCTCCTGTTTCATCATAGAGGGGTCAAACAGGTAGTCCTAACTTGCTTATGCTTATGTGTTAGATCTTATATCTACTGGATTATAACTATTATTCCTGTCTCTGATTCTTTAACTAGCGTGGCTTCCATAAAGGGAGATACGAAGTATTCGGCAGCCAAATTATAACCAAATGGTGCATTTCCAAATGTGAAGTAAATTTTCACAGTGCCTGTTGCATCTACATCAGGCATTCTTAAATTAACCTCCTCAGCACAAAACTTTTCAACAAATTTCTTAATCCCCGGGAACTGATAGCAAACTAAACCATTTGGAATTTCTAAGCCCTGTTCATCATAAACTTGAGCACAGATGAAAGTGTTGCCAATACAACTCTCAATGAAGACACGGTTCACGGATCCGCTAAAAGTATAGACAGTATCCTTTAACACTTCGGAGGGACAAACAAGATCGAACCATATAATCTCTTCCAAAACTACAGATGCTTCAGTAACTTGATTAGGGATTACTTCCAGCTGATTAGAGATCCCTGCAGCAAGTATAGAATTAACACTGGGCATAATCAGAGCCTTTGTTGCAAAGACTGCAACCTTGTAATTGCCAGCCCCAATTTCTATTTTAACCTCTTTGGTTTCGCCCGGCTCACCAGAAACTTCCACGTGTTTTGGATTAACATCCGGATAATCAACTTGCTGCACGAAGATCGAGAATCTGTCCGTCCCTTGAGGTATTGCACTGGGCTGATAATTATCACTAGGAAAAGTGATGGCAAATCTAATGATACCGTCAGACTTTTCGCCCAAAAAATTACAAGCCGTCAAAAAGACAAAAAAGGATATTGCAACAATCAATATATACCTTTTAAAGTTCTTCATATCAAATAATTCCTCCCTTCATATATTTGATACGACCTAATTATATCAAATCATTTTGCAAATCCATATAAATAATATTTAAAGGTGTGTCCCCACGTTTAGACAAATGGGATTCAGCTCTGGCAACCAAATTCAACATAGTAAATATTTTTCCCGATCATACAACTGGATTATCTATATAGCAGATACCCCTTAACCATTAAGTATGATTGGACGATTTTAAGCAGGATATTACTTGATACCAGGGGAAAACACATCACACCCTATTTTCTGGGATGAT
>Ga0228535_1003638_pt1 | contig 10545 bp, 8 predicted proteins | sample SJ1metagenome_FD_168457 | JGI IMG/M metagenome (GOLD analysis project Ga0228535, IMG submission 168457) | Enriched culture of PCE-dechlorinating microbial communities from Ithaca, New York, USA - SJ1 | ecosystem: Engineered > Modeled > Simulated communities (microbial... > Unclassified | place... | reverse complement strand
AGACAGGGGTACGGTTACCCGGATGACGATTATTTCTTCCTCAAGCTCTTCGATGCCAGTAGGAAAGTCTATGTCAGGAACCCTGCGGCTGAGAAAATCCCACAAGATTTATGATTGAGCCTTATTTTGCTAGAAATCCAGACAAAATCCTCAGGCATTGCCTCGGATGGAGGCTCACGTTGTACATCTTCCTGATATGCTCGCTGAGCAGCTGCCCTGTCCAGGAGGACTTGCCGTAGCCAAAGTCAGAGGGTGCATGGTTGATGTCGTAGCGGATTTGCTCCATCTGGGAAATATTCAGTTTCGGGTGTTTGCCCTGGTGGAGCATCAGTGCATCAGGTCCTGACTCGATGAATGACCGTATCCAGAGATTGATGGAGGGTTTCGATTTGCCGGAAAGCCTGGCCAGTTCCTCTACGGGAAGTCCTGCCAGGGCGAGCCTGACGTAAGCCAGCCGGGCATGGTACTGGGAAACCCCATCCTTATCAAGCTCCCTGGATAGTAGATCAAGCAAAAGCTCCCTGTTCTCAACCTGTCTGGTATTCATGAATGTCTCCCATAGAACATCTTCATGATACAACAATAGGGCAATTTTACACAGAAAGCAAGATAAGGATTATATATAGTCTAAAATGGGTAAGTTATTCTTTATGCGTCCCTTAGCTCACAAACAAAACAGGGAGTGTCATCACAACACTCCCCCAATACAAACACATGATGCTTAGCGCTGCACGCGTCCGCTTCCATCCCCTTTGAGCAGGGCTTCCACCTCTGCCTTGGTGGACAGGTTGAAATCACCGTCGATGGAGTGCTTCAAAGCGGAAGCTGCAACTGCGAAGTTGATGGCATACTGCTCGTCGTCGCCATACTCGCTGAGTGCATAGATCAGGCCGGCGGAGAAGGAGTCACCCCCACCGACACGGTCGATGATATCGGTGATCTCATAGCGCTTGGAGAGATAGAACCCACTCTTTCCGCTGAGTGCTGCACTCCAACCGTTGTGATCCGCGCTCTTGCTCTCTCTCAGGGTGACGGCAACCACGCTGATGTTGGGGAACTGGGCCTTGACTTCTGCCGTCAGAGCCTTGTATTCCTCGATATCGAGCTTGCCGGTGGTCACATCCACCTTGGCCTCGATGGCCAGGCACTTCTGGATGTCTTCCTCGTTGGCCACGATTACATCGGCAAACTTGACCAGTTCGCGCATTACCTCAGGGGCCTTCTTGCCGTAATTCCAAAGCTTCTTGCGATAGTTCAGGTCAATGGAGACTGTTGCCCCGGCCTTCTTTGCCTGCTGCATCGCAACAAGGCAGCTGTCGGCTGCATCCTGGCTGATAGCCGGGGTGATGCCGGTCACATGCAACCAGTGCGCGTCTGCCATAATTGAGGCAAAATCAAAATCGGAGGGCTTGCTCAAAGCAATTGAAGACTCCGCGCGGTCGTACACTACGCTGCTCGGCCTCTGGTTTGCACCGGTCTCCAAGAAGTAGATACCGACGCGGCCGCCTTTGGTCATCTTGATCGAAGAGGTGTCGACTCCATACTTTCTCACCTCGCGGACGGCGGCTTCGCCAATTGCATTGGCAGGAAGAGCAGTTACGAACTTTGCGTCCTTGCCCAGCAGGGAGAGGGAAACCGCAACGTTTGCCTCGCCGCCTCCAAACGTCGCTTCCAAGAGAGGAGATTGGAAGAAGCGCTCATGTCCAGGACTCTTGAGCCGCAACATAATCTCACCAAACGTTACATATTTCTTACCCATACAAGCCTCCTAGATTTTTTTGACAGGAATACTGACAGCCTCTTGCTATTTGGAATCATAGAGGGTATGCTTGGGTCTGTCAATATTATTTTGAAACAACGTTTCATAATTGAAATAAAGGAGTGAAACCATGCACGAAGCACTGTTTGAACAAATTCACAAAATCGGTCTGGTACCTGTAGTAAAAATCGATGATGCAGGCAAGGCTGTAGGGCTTGCCAAAGCCATGGTAAAGGGTGGGCTCCCCTGCGCTGAAGTCACATTCCGCACTGCAGCCGCCGAAGACGCCATCAAGCAAATCACTGCAGCAGTTCCTGAGATGCTGGTGGGAGCCGGAACGGTTACCAATCTCGACTTTGCAAAGAAAGCTGTTGCAGCCGGTGCCAAATTCATTGTCTCTCCGGGTTTCAACCCAACCGTTGTCGATTGGTGCCTTGAGAATAATGTACCCATCGTTCCCGGTGTCTGCACGCCCAGCGATATCGAGGCAGGCCTCTCACGCGGCCTCTCCACCCTCAAGTTCTTCCCTGCTGAAGTAAGCGGCGGCGTCGAGATGCTCAAGAATCTTGCAGGCCCCTTCCCCAACCTGATGTTCATGCCCACCGGCGGTATCAGCCCGGCAAATCTCGCTTCCTATGCAAAGCAGCCCAACGTGCTGGCAGTCGGCGGCTCCTGGATGGTAAAGCCCGAGCTCATCGAAGCAGAAAACTGGGATGCAATTTCAGCACTGTGCAGTGAAGCGGTAGTCACCCTGCAGGGTCTTGAGTTTGCCCACCTTGGCATCAACAACGAAAATGCCGCCGAAGCTGAGAAAACCATTGCAGCCCTCGAGGCCTTCGGCATGGTCAAGAAAGTCGGCAACAGTTCCACATTCCTGAATACCACCATCGAGGTCCTGCCCAAGATGTACTATGGAAGGCTCGGACACCTCGGTTTCAAGTGCTTCGATATCGAGCGCACCCTTGCCTACCTGGGTCGCCATGGGTTTACGGTCAATGAAGAGACCATCACCCGTGATGCAAAGGGCAAGATCAAGGTCTGCTACATCCAGCAGGAGTTCAGCGGTTTTGCGGTACACTTGATCAAGGCCTGATTCCTGAAAAACGTAAGTCAAACGCCGGTTCTCATCTAGCAGAGCCGGCGTTTTCTTGTTTACAGTAAGCACATGAAAATTATACAAAGCCATACGCTTACCGACGAGCAAGTCACAGAGATTGAAACGTTGCAGGACGTCTCCTACCTTCCCGAAGGTTTGGGAAATCGTGTATTCCTCTCCTCTGCAATGAATGTATACAATGGCCTGGATTGTTTTTTCCTCGGGTATGAAGACAACACACTCATCAGCTTCCTCTGTGCGTTTTTTCCCGGCCGCAAGGAAGTGGAGTTCAATGGCTTCACCCACCCCGAGCATCGCAGACAAGGGCATTTCACCCTCCTGGTGGAGCATGCCATCTGTGTATATACAGCATACCCATTCTCCCAAGCGCTCTTCCAACGGGAACAAAACAGCCAAAGCGGCCTCTCGTATCTGCAGAAACGATATCCCGAGCTCGACCGCAGCGAATATGTGATGGTCCTTGAAAAACAGCATTGGATGAATAAGGAGCATATTGGCACCCTTGAGTTGGTTGAAGCACAAAACAAAGAGGACACCATTGCAGTAATAAGCGATTCCTTTGAAGAAGATAGGGAGGAAAGCTCCCATACCTTGGAGTACCTGCTCTCCCAAGCAGACCGAAAAACGTTCCTGTATCGGTTTGAGGACAAAGCCCTCGGGGTGCTGAACGCAGCCATGGAAGATGGAGTGTGGGAACTTCACGGAGTAGGAATCATCCATGCCTATAGGAACAAAGGCATGGGAAGGCGGATGCTCAGTCTTGCCTTCGATTATCTCTTCAATGAGGCAGAAGCTATACAACTTGAAGTGGACTCTGAAAATCCTCCTGCGCTTGTCCTTTACCAGAAACTTGGGTTCAGAACCACCAGCCGAGTCGACTATCATAGATTGATTTTGTGATAATGTGAACCGTTTTGGCCCTTGGTTGCATTTAGCTTGACGGCTCTGTTGCGACGGCTTAGCATTATCTATCACGTTTTGTTTTTGACCGCATCCATGTGGATGACGGAATGCAATTTGGAGGAAAGAATGAAAAAAACACTTGCAATTCTGCTCGTACTTGTCATGCTCGTACCTGCTCTGTTTGCACAGGGCGGCCAGGAAGCTGCTCCTGCTGCTCCTGCTCCAGCAGCTGCCCCGGCTGCCGCCGGCACCGGCAGCGTCAACGCCTATACAACCCTTGAGGAACCCCTTGCTGCAAAGCTTTTTCAGCTCTTCGAGGCTGAGACCGGCATAAAGGTGAACTTTGTCCGCTTAAGCGGTGGTGAAGCTGTCGCCCGTTTGGAAGCTGAATCTGCCAATCCCCAGGCATCCATCTGGGTCGGCGGTGTAGGCCTGGACCACATCACTGCAAAGAGCAAGGGTTTGACCACTCCGTACGTAAGCCGCTATACCAGCAAGACTCCTGCTCAGTTCCGCGATGCAGAGAACTACTTCATCGGACTGTATGTTGGTCCCCTCACCTTCGTAACCAACATCGACCGTGCCAAGGAACTTGGTTTTGAGGCTCCCAAGAGCTGGGCAGACCTGCTCAAGCCCCAGTACAAGGGTTACATCCGCATGGCAAACCCCAACTCCTCCGGTACCGCTTACAACGTGTTGACCACAATCCTTGATATCTTCGGCACCGAGGACAAGATGATCGAGTACATGAAAGAGCTGGACAAGAACATCGACCAGTATACCAAGAGCGGCTCTGCACCAGGCAAGAGCGTAGCAACCGGAGAGATCCCCATCGCCATCGGCTATGCACACGATCAGGTCAAGCTCAAGGCTGCCGGATCTCCTGTTGTCATCACCGCTCCCAGCGAAGGAACCGGTTATGAGCTGGCTTCCATGTCCCTGGTAAAGGGCGGCAAGGATACTGTCAATGCCAAGAGGCTGTATGACTGGATCCTCTCCAGCCCCGTTGCACAAGCAACATTCACCGAGTGGTATGTGGTACTGGTGGCAGAAGGTGCAGTAAAGCATCCTGATGCCCTCTCCATCACCGAGATTAAAACCGTCAATCAGGATATGGCTTGGGACGGAGACAATGTAAACAAGACCAGGTTGCTTGACCGCTGGACCAACGAAATCGGCAACAAGAGATAATTACCTTCAGGTAATTTGGCTTTTCCTACCACCCTGCAAGCAACCCTTGCAGGGTGTGTAGTCCCAACGGAATGATTCGATGTTTACAAAAAAACGCATCCTTCAGTTCTGTGCTGCGGCACTGATATTCCTGCTGGCGGATTTCTGGATGTACAGTACGCTCTCTTCCAACTTCAGGAGCTATGAAGAGCAGCGGAACTTCAATGAAATCGAACTGTTCGCCCAAACAGTACCCGAAGAGAGCACCAATGAGGCGTATGAGGCGTGGATTCCCACAGTCAAGGACATCATCCCCGGCTCTCGTGCCCTCTATCTGACCTTTGATGAACTCACCTTCGATTTTGTCCCTCTTACCGGTTCACAAACAACCCGTGCACTATTTGATGCCAACAAACCCAATGCTGAATTCCAGAAAGCCCTGGAGAGTGTGTATTATCTCGAGCCCATGCGCCTTAGCTCCACCTACAAAGCAGATTACAGCATCGATCCGGATGCCAACAGCTTTGAGGTGGCCGACAGCCATGTCTACTTTGTCCCGGTCATCGATGAAACCGGCTACCAAGTCTCCGGAGCAGTCATGATCCTGGTCCCCACCAGCACAGCCACCGGGTTCAACAACCTGCTTAAGACCCTCTTCATTGCGGCAGCTGTTGTTTTCTTGGGAATCCTGCTGGTTCTCACCTTCACCCGAGACCCGATGACAGGCTTCATGGTCCTCGGTCTTTTTGCCATCGTACTAGTTTTCATTGCATATCCCCTGATCGAGGCACTACGCCTCTCATTCATGAAGGACGGCGTCTTCAGCCTGCAAACTTGGAAGGAAAGCCTCTCTCCCACCTATTTGGTTGCCCTATGGGGTTCTCTCAGACTGGGCATCCTCACCGCTACCATCTCTACCTTGGTGGGATACATGTTCGCCTTCCTCATCGAACGAACAAGCTTCAGGCAGAAGAAACTGATGACCACCTTGGCCACCATGCCGGTCATCTCTCCTCCCTTCTCCCTGTCGCTCTCCATCATTCTGCTCTTTGGAAACAATGGCTTGATCAGCAAGCAGCTGCTCCATCTGAACACCTCCATCTATGGATTGGGCGGGCTGACTCTTGTACAAGTCATCGGCATGTTCCCCATCGCATTCATGACGATCAGCGGAGTGCTCAGGCAGATCGACTCCACCGTCGAGGATGCCTCGCTGGACCTCAGCGCCACCAGATGGCAAACCTTCAAGTCAATCACCCTGCCCCTTTCATCCCCCGGCATTCTCTCTGCCTGGCTGCTGGTGTTCACCAACTCCCTGGCCGACTTTGCCAACCCCTTGCTGCTCAGCGGCGACTACCGGGTGCTCTCGACTGAAGCCTATATGTTGGTAACAGGGCGCAGCAACCTCGGAGCAGGATCGGCCCTTTCATTCATCCTGTTGATGCCCACCCTTACGGCCTTTCTCATCCAGCGCAACTGGGTGTCGAAGAAGAGTTTCGTAACGGTTACCGGCAAGCCATCCACCAACCTCACCGAGCTGACCAACAAACCGGTGCGCATGGCTCTCCAGATCGGCTCATGGGTGTTCATTGGCTTCATTGGAGCCCTCTATCTAACCATCGTTGCAGGATGCTTTGTCGTAAACTGGGGCATCGATTACTCCTTCACCCTGGCAAACTGGGGGGAAGCCCTCTCTCGAGGGTGGACATCCATCCGCGATACCGTCACCCTGGCGGCCATCGCCACCCCGATTGCAGGCTTGCTTGCCATGCTCAGCGCCATGCTGATAGTCCGAAAAAAGTTCCCGGGAAAACGGTTCTTGGAGATGCTGATCATGACTCCATACGCCATCCCGGGCACCTTGATCGGCATCAGTTATGTGTTGGCTTTCAACAAGCAGCCGCTGCTTTTGGTGGGTACCGGAGCAATCATCGTCATCAACTACATCATCCGGGAATTGCCTGTCGGCCTTGAGAACGGCATCACAGCCCTTCATCAGATCGACCCGGCCATCGAGGAGTCGGCCGCAGACCTGGGAGCCGATGTTCCCACCGTCTTCCGCACGATTGTTCTCCCGTTGATCCGACCAGCCTTCCTGAGCAGTATGTCGTACACCTTCGTACGCTCCATGACTGCAGTCAGCGCCATCATTTTCTTGATATCGGCCCGCTGGAATCACCTGACCGTCTTGATTTTCAACTTCTCTGAAAACCTCAGATTCGGTCTTGCCAGCGTCTTGTCAACCATCCTGATCTTCATCGTCCTCTCTGTTTGGGCCCTGATGCAGGTCGTGGTCCGTGATGACAAGCTCACCCAGAAAACTATCTCAACCCGCTAAGGTGGTGATTCATGGAAAAGAAAAGTGTATCGGTAACCCTTGAGCATGTAACCAAGAAATTCAAGGATGTAAAAGGAAAGGCTGACGTAATTGCAGTCAATGATTCTCACTTTGTCATCGAGCCCGGCGAGTTGGTAACCCTTCTTGGTCCCTCTGGTTGCGGCAAGACCACCACCTTGCGCATGATTGCAGGCTTTGAGCTTCCCACCGAGGGTAAGATTTATATCGGCAATGAGGAAGTGACCATGCTGCCTCCGAACAAGCGTGACACCGCCACCATGTTCCAAAGCTATGGCCTGTTCCCTCACATGACGGTCTTCGACAACGTCGCCTACGGCCTCAGGCTGAGAAAAGTCCCTCATGAGGAGATTACCAAACGGGTGAACGAAACACTGGCTCTGGTTGGCCTTGCCACCTATGGAGACCGTGCTCCTTCCAAGCTTTCAGGAGGACAGCAGCAGCGTGTCGCCCTGGCCCGCAGCCTCATCGTCACCCCATCGGTTCTCTTGCTTGATGAGCCTTTGTCCAATCTTGATGCACTGTTGCGTGAGCAGATGCGCGTTGAAATCCGGAAAATTCAGAAGGAGTTGGGCATCACCGCTGTGTACGTCACCCACGACCGGGTTGAAGCCATGAGCCTTTCAGACCGTGTCGTGGTCATGAAGGACGGGTATATCCGTCAAATCGGATCGCCCAGTGAGGTCTACGAGGATCCTAACTCCCGCTTCGTTGCAGGCTTTGTAGGAAAGGCAGCCTTCTTTCCGGTACAGGTCAAGAAGCATGAGAAGAAGACCTGGGTGTGCGAGCTTGGAGGAAAGGATGTTCTGGTGGAACGGTCTGCCGACAATGTTGAGGTGGGTTCTGAGGCTGTGTTGATGGCCAGGCCGGAATCGCTGCGCATTGTCGAGAGCGGGCAGGGCAAGATTGAAGGCAAGGTACGGATGAATGTCTACCTCGGGCACAGCCTGGAAGCGTTTGTCAGCACCAGTTTTGGAGAGGTTCTTGTCCAGATCGACGATCCCCATGCAAAGAAGGTCTTCAAGGAAGGAGAGGATGTTTCCATCGACTTCACAGCAGATCGTGTACGATTGCTTAACAAGGATGAAGCGTAAGAGCTCTCCTCTTGAAACAGGCTGCCATCGGCAGCCTGTTTTCTTAGTACAAAACCATGCAATACACGGCTCCTGTTAGCTCTTGAGCTCAACCCCATCCTCGACAACCAAGGCAGTCTCAACCCCTTTTACCTGCACATTCTCAACAGATAGCTCTACATTCCTCAGCCTGATACCCCGCCCTTCAGGCTCGCTAAGACCTTCATACATCTCGCTCTCATCAACCGGTGTGAGTCCGGTTTTTGCTACGGTAAAGCTGCAGTTGCGGATCACCAAGTCCCTGATCGGGGACTCCGGCAACCCTACGATGAAGGCGGCCGAAGAGGTGGAATCCTCGCTGGTGCAGTTTTCAATGACAATGCGTTCAATACTGGGCGTTGTAGAAGTGATTTCTCTCTTTTCCAAGGAGAAATCCTCCCTATCGAGACTGCCGCAGCGATAGTACATATTCAAGGTGAGGGGACAGAGATTATTCCTCATGCGAACCGAATCGAAGTGTAGATTGGAAATCACCCCCCCGCGGCCTCTTCGGGTCTTGATCCTGATCCCCCGGTCGGTTCCATCAAACAAGCAATTCCTTACCCTCACATCCCTGATGCCTGCAGCCGTCTCGCTGCCGATGACAGCCCCTCCATGGGCGCTCTTGACGGTGCAATCCTCGATGAGAATATCGGTTGTAGGCGCATTGGTGGCAACCCCATCAGGGCCGCTGCCGCTCTTCAGCGCAATGCCGTCATCACCGACATCCACAAGGCAGTCCTTGATGGTGACAAACCGGCAGGAATCGACATCGATGCCATCGGTATTGGGTGCATCCTTGGGATTGAGCACCTTCAAGCCCATGAACACCAAATTGGTACTGTATAACGGATGCAGCGTCCAGAATGGACTGTTCTGTAGTGTCAGCCCTTCAAGTTTCACATTGTTGCTGTGCAGGATCTGCACCAAGGGAGGACGCAGGAATTGGCTCTGCCGCCCTCCTCCGCCTCCGCTCTGGCTCTCATAGCCTGGGTTGAGGCGGGCAAGTTCATGCTCCAAGGGCGATACCGGCCCTTTCTGGGTATTTCGCTTCCTATTCGCTGCTTCCCACCACCGGCGGCCGTTTCCATCAAGGATTCCTTCGCCGCGGATGAGAAGTCCGTCGGACTGCTCAATGAGCAGGCAGGGATGCATGCAATAACAGTTCACCCCCTCCCACCGTGAGTAGACCGGCCTATACAGGGTTTCATCATCGATGAATTGGATGACTGCACCTCTTTCCATCTCGACAACCAGATTCTTGGCCCTGATATGCAAGGGTCCGGTCAGATAGGTCCCCGCCTCGATGCGAAGAACACCCCCATCGGCCAGCGCATGAAAAGCCTTTGCAAAGGCTTCACTATCATTATTCAGGCCATCGCCTACGGCTTTGAAGCTTCTCAACGTGAACTCTCTCATCTCATTTCATTCCTTTACTTTTCCGATTCTAGCACCTACAATTCGAACCATGAAACAAATAGGACTCAGAGCCCATGATCTGGGCACATTCAACACCATCGAGGAACTCGCCGTCGAGGTCGGCAGGTACGGAAGCTCCGTTCCCATCCAGCTGGCCCTCAAGAAGGTCCTCAAGCAAGCCCCCAACGCCGATGCATACACCCAGGATTTCATCGTATCAATCCGCGAAGCACTCGCTGCACACGGCTCCTACGTCGGTGTCTTCGGTTGCTACATCAACCCAGTACACCCGGACAAGGCGGTACGGGACGAGCATCTGCGTCGGTTTGAAAACCACCTCAAGTACGCAAAGCTTCTTGGCTGCCCCTTGGTCGGAACAGAAACAGGATCGCTGACACCCGACTGCTCCTACAATCACGGTACCGCCGATCCCAAGGTGCTTGATGTCTTCTACCGAAGTATCGAGCGCCTTTTGGAGGCAGCTGTCAAATACGATGCCATCGTCGGGGTGGAGGCAGTAAGCAAACAGCACACCATCAGCACCATCAAGCGTATGGCGAATTTGGTGGAAAAGTTCGACACACCCCACTTGAGAGTCATCTACGACCCTACCAACCTGGTTCCCTGGATCGGCATTCCTGAACAGGATGGAAGTTGTCGCGCAACACCTTCCCTTGAGGCACAGAAGGACTTCTTCTGCAGCGCCCTT
>Ga0228535_1003637_pt1 | contig 10552 bp, 8 predicted proteins | sample SJ1metagenome_FD_168457 | JGI IMG/M metagenome (GOLD analysis project Ga0228535, IMG submission 168457) | Enriched culture of PCE-dechlorinating microbial communities from Ithaca, New York, USA - SJ1 | ecosystem: Engineered > Modeled > Simulated communities (microbial... > Unclassified | place... | reverse complement strand
AGAAACAGCCCTCGCGGCCGTCTATTACGTCCTCAAGGAGGAGGCGGAGCGCCTCCTCCTCGTCCATTTCCGTCAGTCTCGTCTGGTAATCATAACGCACGTCCACCAGCGGATTGTTGATGCGGAATCGCTTGGGCAGTTTCCTTCCGTTGTCCAGACTTTTCTGAATAGCGACCGCCTCGGCAAGAAGTCGCTCCGCCTTGCGGCGGCGCGACTTGAGGTGGTCATTCTTAAGCTTCTCGGAGAAAAAGTAGTAGTTCACTCGGCTGGGGAACGTACGTTTCAGTGCATAGACGCCGTCCTCGGCGTCTATGCGCTCCCAGCCGTTCTCGGAGAATGAATGGAACACCACGTCATCGGACGAGTTCAGCTTCTTCGCCGTGAGATAATCGTTACCGTCCAGTTCGATGCGGTCTATGTTCTCCTTGTCGTTCGCTCCCCGGTCGAACACGACCAGGGAGCCCGGTTCAAGGAGCCTTCTTACCTGGCCATATGTTGCTCTCATGTGTGCCTGATCGTTGATGTTCCCCGCCTCGACCGTAAGGCCGATAGGAACGTCGTAAGGCGGCGCCAGTTGCGCCGCCCCGAGCGTCAGCTGACGCTCGCCCGGATGATGATCGCGCGAGTAACCGTACTTCGCCAATTTCGCCATGTCGCCGTAATAGACGATGGACGTCCAATCCAGCAGGACGTCCGTCTTAGGGCGTCCCAGAAGCTCCAGGACGTTGTCCTGGAGCTCGCGAATGATACGTTCCCTGTTCCGCCCAAGCGTCTCCACCGCCCGGTACAGCGTCTTCGCGTTGAACGCTTTGATGCCGTAATGATCCCGAACCTCCATACGGTTTAACCACTCGCTGGCCTGCAGAACGCTGAAGTGATCGCCTAATTGATCGACGAGCATCCCACGGACAAGGGCATCGAGCGCGATGCCCTTGCTCTTGTGCCGTCCGATGATCTCGTTCAACCCCAATCTCTCGTACCAATCATCGACCATCAGGGCGGTGCCTATGGAAAACGATCTATTGTCATTCGGCTTAAGCTGAGATGTCCTCAGCTTTGACCGTTTTTGCACAATCCAGAAAAGGTTGAGGGCATCTTTAATTTCTACTAGTTCAACTGGACACTGCCGTGTCCAGCATAGACAATGTCTGCGACCTCTCTACAAATCAGCCACATCAAGTGTCAAGCTCAGGGAGTATAGTAATTTTATACTTCGTTACTCTATTATCCGTTGTCAATGAGTGATAAGTCGATTAACAAAGTGTTTAGCTTTTCGCAGAGATGGCGCAAAATAAAAAAAGCCAAGGGGATAAAAAGGGGGATTTGAGAATCGACCGATTAGATAGTCCAACAAAAGAAGCAATCAGGTGTCTCCTTCAAGCCCTAATTATTGATTTAAAGACAATGGAAAACGAATCCGAACCTAACCTGGGCTGGAGACTACTAGATGAATTAAATTTTGATATGATTACTCAATCAAAGTTGAAGCAAATTGGGGCGATTCAGATTGATAATAATAAAATTAGAATAAATAAAATTGATTATCGTTTATCAGAATTAATTAGAGATCATTTTAAAATTGAACATTTACAAATTGAATATCTCATTAACCTAAGGAAGGATAGAGTGGCATATAATGATGCGTTATTTTTAGTACAATCATTATCAGAAAAAATTAATGTAGATAATCAAATGCACGATTGTGCGATTATTATCGGCATCTGGAAAATGCTGGAATCATCCGGAATGCCAGGTCCAATCAATGAAATATTAAAGGAGGGCTTTAGTCCAGAGGATTGGACCCGCAAATCACTTCAGGCCTCACCATTTCTAGCATTGAGAATGGTTAATAGCTCTGGTAAAAATTATGATATTTCCGATATTGCAGATGGTTTAATTAGTTTCGGTCTTCCCAATTTATTAGTGGATAATCAAACAATCAGCCAAGCAGATTTAATTAAAATCATTAAGGTTCTAAAATGGGAACAAATTGAGAATGGTTTGGATAGAGATCTTATTAAAACACTTGGTATTTTTTGGTTTTTCTTAACTAGTTTAAGTGAATTAAACGTTTTTCCAGTATCTGATGAATTATTAATCAAACTTTATGAAGATGTTTGGAAAACAACTGAATCAATATCCAAGCTCTCACATCTTCAGACATTGGATATTATTAAAATTTTAATCAATGATTTTGAGAATGACCAAATTATTTGGATTGCTGACATCGTCCGAATACCCGAGGTATTATAATGGTTGCTGCACGAGAGCCACTTTCCAAATGGAGATTTCCAAATAGTAATTGCCTTAAAGGAAATGAATTTCCTTCCGGAAGGCCGCCGTTTGCGCCTTTTCCAACGATTACTAATATTTTGAATGCCAGCCTCTGTCCATTGGCTATTTATCATGATATGATGCATGGCATTGATAATGCTCTCATCCCTCAATTCGGGGAGGAAAAGGATAGGGGAGATTTATTTCACAGTTTTGTGGCCTTTTTAAAAAATTCCTTAAAAAATCAAACTTTTATTCTAACTGGATTTGATGTCAGATCCCAAATTGGTATGGTTCAAGATTTATTTTTAAGATTTTCCCATAAACGTGGGTATAATACGAGCGAAGCATCTGCATTAATGATTGATTTTGTTGAACCCTGGGTACGAAGAAAACTTGAAAATGGAGAACTAGCCAATATAAAAAAGGATGATTCGACAATTTTTGAGCTATCCATCGCTAATGCATATGTACCATTTCCATTGGATGAAGGCGTTCGTCGCTACCCTCTTAGGGGGAGGGTGGATGAAATTGACATTAAAAGAAAATGTATAATTGAAAGGACCATAAAGGGAACTCCATTAGACAAACAACCACCCGTTCTTAAGGATTATCAAGTGTGGTTGGAATGGAAGGTTTTGTGCTCATTAAATTCTAATCAGCTACCAAAAGAATGGGAGTCTGTTGATTTTAATGATTACCGTTTAATTGTTGAAACGCCATACTGCGATTTCCAAGTAGATAAGGAAAATATTGATTTTGTTAAGGATACCCATAGTTGCTATGCCTGGATTAATGATATTAGTATTTCCGAATCGAATGCTGTATCACAAGAAGTTTACAACAATGTGGCTTGCAGTCCTATACTGCCTCATCCCTATTGTGGACACCCTTTTTTAAATTGCTTCCCTAGAGATATGCCATATCCAATGTGCCGAAGTGATATTAAAAAAACTTTCAAACCCTGGTATAGGTTATTATTGTGGGAAAAAATGTGGGAAGGGGATCTATATCAGTATCAACTTGTTTTATTAACCCGTTCTGATTTAATCGAACAGGGTTTAATATCGGAAGGAGATATAATATCTGTAAAAGATAATAAAATTAATATTCAAGTGGATGAAGGGAAGGTGGGGTCTATCAGAGGGTTTGACCGGTATACAATCATACCATTTGGTACTCTAAATTGCGGTAAGAGGGAAACTGCAACCCTAGTTGATGTATCAAAGAACCAGGTGACAATGGAATTATTTGACGATGGCGAAGAACAGTCCAAGGTTGCTATTCTTTTACCTCAGCAATCAGAGTCATCTCCAGCAATAATGCAAGATCCGCCAATTTACCTCAAATCACAAATGCAAAAGAATCTCTTAAGACTTCAATATAGTGGGGTGATTAAACCCGAACGAGCAATGGAACAATCGCAAGTCCAACTCCTGGAGGGTGTGTTTGGTAGAAGGCCTATACGGAGGGGATCAAAATAACTGTAACTGAAAATGTGGACTCACGTATTCGTAAAACTAATCCTAAGCAGTCTGCAGCAGTTGATTCAATTCTTGAAGGATGGGAGAATGATTCAGGGGATTTTGTTTTTCCGATAGTAGAGGGTCCCCCGGGTACCGGTAAAACAACAGTAGGGGTTTTATCTGCGGCAAAATACGTATTAGAAAATTCAAAGGCCCAGGTGGTTTACCTTTCATATACTAATTTTGCTGCTGAAAAAGCTAGGGAGGATTTTTCCAGGTTAGGATTTACTCAAGGCGATGTCATCAGAATTACTTCCAATCCAAAAGAGAAGGATTGGAAAAAGGGCGTAGTTGGTTGCACCAGTTTTCTTAGTGATTTATCACCAGATGAAAAACGGCGTTTGAAAAATGCTAAAATTTTAGTAAGTACTTTACACGGATCTGGAAGGGCATTTACCGTTTTTAAAAAACCCTTGATTATTGTAGACGAATTTAGTCAAGTATCACCAGCCTTATATTTCTCAACGCTTTCAAAAATTAGGTCAACGGGAACACATAATCCGGCAGGTTATGTACTCCTGGGCGATCCTAATCAACTGCCTGTAATTACATCTCAACCTCTTCTCAGACCAAATATTGGATCGTTCATTTTTGCTCGAAAAAGTTATCAACCACATCAATTGCAGACCCAATATCGAATGAACCTGGGAATATGCAATGTAGTGAATTCTCTCCGAGCAGCGTTAAATACGTACCCTCTAAAAACTCATGAGGATAACGAAAAACGGTCATTATTGAATATGGGTTATCACTGGCAAAAAGAAAAAGCCTCACAAGATTATTGTGAAATTCTTGACCCCAAGAATCCGTTTGTTATGATAGATACGGATGGCTTAAATGGTGAAGAACAGGTGGGTTTCGGCAATTCAGTTTTTTATCCCGAAGAGGCGAGATTAGCAGCAAATATGGCATCAATCTTCAAACAATCATTTATCAATGACTATTCACAGCACCTCATTCCGACAGTATTATCCCCCTATACAGCTCAAATCGGTAATATTCAATCAAATATGGTTGATCCGGATTTACAGGCTCAATGTACAACCATATACAAATCTCAAGGTAGAGAATATCCCTGTGTAATTATCTCTTTTACTAGAAAAAATATCAGTGGGTGGATAGGATTCTTGGGAAAAGAAGAATTGAGAGCCCAAACCTATGTAGCATGCTCAAGGGCTCAAGTTAAATTAATTTTGCTTATATCATTTTCTACTTTCTTTGGACATGGATATAGAGACTTTGAATATCTTTGGGATCACTGTAATAATCGGGCGCTTCTGATAAAAGCAAATCCAGAATGGGGTGAAAGAAAATGATAAAAAATTGTATTATCTACCTTGGAAAAAACGATATTAGAATTAATACCAATATTAATGAAAATTTTTCTGATAGCAGTCTAAAAAATTGTGTAAACGTTGCGGAAAAAAACAAAAAGAAAAGATTAGAAGACTTATCAAAAATAGCTAAGAATGAATCATTATCATTCGATAAAAAAGGGGAAGATTATTACCAGCTAATTTCATCATGTGAGTTTATTGCCCCCCGGCTAACAGCCTCGGGAACAACACCATTTATACGTGTTAACCACAAACTCTGGTTATGTCCCGAGGAACGATCCGCAATTTCCTTTGATGCAGGAAGAAAATTATCTGAAGTGGGGATTGCTCTGTTGTCGTATGGTGTAAATAAGAATCCTACTGAATATAATGGTGTTAAAATATTAAAAGAAGGATTTATAAATTTAAAGGAATGGATATTAAAAGATGGGGAAGGCCAGATAAGACAAATAAATTTAAAAAATATTTCAAAGGATGGAGTGATCTATAAACAAGTGCAACTTAGTGCAGGAAATTTAGAGGAATCTAATATTTTTATTGAGCTATTAGAAGAAGCACACTCTGTATCTAGTATGAGTTTTTTATCTCCCAAACTTCAATCAACTGAGCGGTCCATTAGTTGTCGTATTAATAATTGGGGTTGCGTTTCAATTTTTACTCCGAATATGTTAGATATTGAAATTATGGAATTAATAAAAATGTTAATCGAGCACGCTAATCCACAAAGGAGGGGTTAATTAATATTTTATTCATAATTTATTAGTTAATGTGGAATCAATCGCGTATTTTATCCCAGATTCACCCCATGCCCTGATAAAAACAATGATTTCATTTGCTCTATGCCTCCAATTATTCTCCATCGGTTCCACTAATTGATCTGACTTTTTTATTCATAGAAAATTCGCCGAAACACCCGTTAATATGATATTGGTGTCAGTCTATTTCATACTACTGGCTATGTTATATGTAAATAAAATAATAAATATAATTTGTTATGCCGTGCTATAGTGTGTCAATGACAAAATTATCTGTTATCTACTACCCCTTGGATGGAGGTGCGGGGGAAGGGATTCGAACCCTTGAACCACTAAGGACAGGATCTTAAGTCCTGCGCCGTTGGCCAAGCTTGGCTACCCCCGCGCGCTTCGGCCATGGTCGATACAGCATAATAAGTTTGTCAAAAGAGCGACAGATGAACGCCCCGAGGGGCTTCGTCGAACTCCCCGGTCCATCATATCCAGGGGCGTATCATGAAGGAAAGAGAAAGGCGCCGTTAAGGTCGCTCAGCCTCCGGATGGATGGCGAAGCGGCGTGCATCATACTATCCCGGCGAGAGGGAGGTGCTGCCCACCCCCCGCCCTCCGGCCAAGGACCGGGGTATTGGGGACGCTCACATCACCTTGCAGGAATCGCCGTGGCAGGCGAAGAGCACCGGTCCCAGCCTCTCGTCCAGGATGTCCTCCAGAGTAGGTTTGCCTATCTCCTCCAGCTCGTAGCGCACGCGGACGATGGGCTTGTTCACCGTCATCACCCTCCGGAGGTCAACGGGCGTCCCCGCCACCACGACATCGCACTCCGCCCTGTTGATCGTCTCCTCCATGTCCCTGATCTGCTCGTCCGTATAGCCCATGGCCGGGAGGATCGGACCCAGGTGCCGGTATGTGGAGTAAAGCTCCTTGATGGAGCCGACCGCGTACGGCCTCGGGTCCACTATGTCCAGGGCGCCGTTGTCCTCCGCCGCGATCGTCCCGGCGCCGAAGGCCATCTCCCCGTGGGTGAGCGTGGGGCCGTCCTCCACGACCAAGGCCCTCTTCCCCCTGACCATGGCCGGGTCGTCGATCTTGATGGGCGAGGCGGCCTCGATGACCAGCGCCCGGGGGTTGTACTTCAGCACGTTCTCCTTGACCCTGAGGATGTTCCTGCGGTCCGCGGTCTGCACCTTGTTGATGATCACGACGTCCGCCAGGCGCAGGTTCACCTCGCCCGGGTGATAGGCGATCTCATGACCGGCGCGATGCGGGTCCACCATCACGATGTGCAGATTGCTCTCGAAGAACGGCAGGTCGTTGTTCCCCCCGTCCCAGACGATGACATCCGCCTCCTTCTCCGCCTCCCGCAGGATGCGCTCGTAATCCACGCCCGCATACACGATGATACCGTTGTCGAGCAGCGGCTCGTACTCCTCCCTCTCCTCTATGGTGCAATCGTACCTGTCCAGGTCGGCGTGCTCGCCGAAACGTTGCACCACCTGTTTTGTCAGGTCGCCGTAGGGCATGGGATGGCGGACCGCGACCACCTTCAGACCGCGCCCGTGCAGGATGCGGCACAGCTTCCTGGTGGTCTGGGATTTGCCCGCCCCGGTGCGCACCGCGCAGACGGAGATGACGGGCTTGTTGCTGCGGAGGGTTATCGCGCTGTTGCCCATGAGTACGAAGTCCGCCCCGAGGGACAGCACAAGCGAGGCTTTGTGCATGAGCTCGGTGTGCGCTATGTCGCTGTAGGCGAACACCACCTGGTCCACCTTGTGCCTGCGGACGATCGATCGAAGGTCGTCCTCCGCCAGTATAGGGATGCCGGAGGGGTACAGCGCCCCCGCCAGGGTGGCCGGGTAGCACCGCCCCTCTATGTTAGGGATCTGGGCGGCGGTGAAGGCGACCACGTCATACCTGTCGTTGTCACGGAAATAGGTGTTGAAGTTGTGGAAGTCGCGCCCAGCGGCGCCCATGATCACTACCTTTGTCCTTTTCATGTGCATGGACCTTTACCCGAATCAATGCCATCTCTATTACATTTTCCGCGGGAGCCCATCAGAGGGGGCGAACCTCGATAGCGGTCCTTTCCAATGCCCGCAGCGCCTGGTTCTCGATCCGGAAGGGGAACCGCCCGAACAGCAGGGTGTCCAGCGGCCCCCACATGGCCACCCAGGCCACGATGAACAACCCCTCGCTGAGCACCTGCGCCCACACCGAGGGGATGCCCGGGATGATCTCGGTGCCGAAAAGGGCTCCCAGGCCCACCGAGCCGATCAGGAACACCATGGCGTAGGGGATCATCAGCAGGCCCCGGCGGCGGATCGCGGCCATGGCGTTCTGGTTGTCCCTGATCTTCGTGGCGGTGAAGCGGTCCAGGGCCGCCTCGCACTCCTTGGACAGTCCCGGGGTGATCTTCTCCCCGGGCATCAAAAGAACCAGCCGGTGCTTCTTATTGATGAGGCCCTTCTCATGGCGATAGTGCTCCAAGAGCCGATCGACCACCGATTCGCCCATGTACACGTAGGACAGCTTGGAGAAGATGTCCCTGGGAGGGGCCATGAGCATGTAGCTGATGTCCTTGACCTCCACGTAGAACGTCTCCGTCCCGTCCTCCTCTATGACGATTCGTTCCCCTTCCATGCCCCTTCCACATCGCGTTCTGAAATAAATGATGTTGCTGCCCCTTTTGCTGCCGGGCATAGCAAAGCTTTGAGTACGCACGCACCGATTCAGCACGGATGGCCTACCGCATCCCCTCGGCCAAGGTCCTCGAGGACTCGATAAGAAGGGTCATCCGGGAGCAGCAGAGCATTCCTTCGCAGCGCCGCTTCGCCGAGCTTGTGCTGGAGGACCTCCACAGGAAGAACCCCGAATACAAGGTGGGGGAGGTGCGGTTGAGGAGGATGGCCTTGCACCGCAACCTGGCCAGGGTCACCATAGCCTATCGGGAGACGAAGGAGCCCAGCCGCAAGGGGCGCTGCCCCGTCTGCTCCTCCCCCACCGAGGAGCTGCACAACCTCACCCTTGACGACAAGCGGGTGGAGCTGGGGTTCAAGTGCACCAAATGCCCCTATTGGACCGGCCCGAGGAAACGGGTGCCTGTGCGCTATACCTTCACCATGCTTGGCTCTATCGTCCCTCCGACCAGGAAGAAAGGCCGGTACTCCCAATGGAAGTTCGCGTAGGCCTGGATGACCTTCATGATGCCGCGGGAAGCGCTTACGCCCACATTACCGCCCAGCCCTGAAAGTTGATGCTGCGCTCCGGGGTGGACCCACCCTTTGCCTGGATGAACAGGGCATAGTGACGGACAGGCCCTCCGAGGGGTTCGAATCGGCGGGGTTGGGAGGCGTCATCCTTCCAGGTACCGGGGCTTCGGCCTACTGCAGCAATCGGCTGGCCTCCCCCTCGCCCATCCTGAGCATCCCGACCGTTCGCAGACGCGGGACCATGACCTTCCAATTGGGCTCCGCTTCGAACGCCCGGCGGAACAGGGGGACCGCCTCCTCGAAGCGATCGATGTTAGCAAGGCCGACCGCGTGCCAGAAGGCCACCTCCGCGTTCCCCGGCAGCATGGCCTCTGCCTTTGAATAATGGTGCAGGGCCTCCTCCATCCTTCCCGCACCCATGGCCGCGTCCCCGGCGTCCATGCTCTCATAGGCCCTGTGGACCCCGAGCAGGCGGCGGAGTTCCTGCAGGGGCTCGGGATGGTCGTCCACCCTCAGGTCGATCGAGCGGTCCTTCCACACCTTGCCCGTGCTCTCCCCCCTCACCACCACCAGCGCCGCGCTCTGCCTTCCCCTGGCATCTCCACCCTCGCCCTCCGCCGCCTCCAACGCCGCCAGCATCCGCTCCGCCAGGGGCCCCTCCGCCCTCCGGAAGGCCGAGGCCATTGCATCCCAGACGGTGGCCCGCAGCATCATATTGGCCTGTACTGAGAGGTCCCTTTCGCTCGCGTGCCCGGCGCAGGCCACGCACCTTTTGCCTGTGTACGCGTAGGAATCGCCCTTCGCGTCGATGAGCGCCAGCTGCCTATGCTCCCGGCCTTCGTCCTCTCCGACCATCCTTTCCACCGCCTCGCGCGGGGGGACCCCCTTGGACATCAGCTCCAGCCCTTTATGCCCGAAGGCCGGGTTGGTGAGGGCCTGCGTCGCCACGGCGCCCACGCCCGCCTGCGCCCATGGGACGACGGTGCCGACCGCGAACCAGTGCGATTGGACGGCCACACCGATCTCCCCCGTCGTGCGGTCCCGGGCGATGATGGAGTAGGTGTGGGCGAACGGGGAATCCCTGAGGGGCGCGGAGGAGGGAGCGGCCATGCGCCTTGGATGCGGCTGTCAGGAATTAAGGATTGGGGGGACGTCCTTCCTGAACGGAACGGACGTCCCCGGGCGATATGCACCGTTCGAACATGGGGGGCTCAGTCGCACCCCTCGAACTGGCTGTTGTAGAGGTCGCTGTAGAACCCTTTCTGCTTCAGCAGTTCCTCGTGCCTTCCGCTCTCCACGATGCTCCCGTCCCTCATCACCAGGATGAGGTCGGCGTCCTTGATGGTCGAGAGGCGGTGGGCGATGACGAAGGACGTCCGCCCGAGCGTGAGCTCGTCCATCGCTCTCTGGATCAGCTTCTCCGTCCTTGTGTCCACGGAGCTTGTGGCCTCGTC
>Ga0228535_1003636_pt1 | contig 10553 bp, 13 predicted proteins | sample SJ1metagenome_FD_168457 | JGI IMG/M metagenome (GOLD analysis project Ga0228535, IMG submission 168457) | Enriched culture of PCE-dechlorinating microbial communities from Ithaca, New York, USA - SJ1 | ecosystem: Engineered > Modeled > Simulated communities (microbial... > Unclassified | place... | reverse complement strand
TACACTGTCACGGAGAGCATCCGGGACGGGAAGGCAAAAGTTCGTCATGATGAATGGTCAAGAAGACCGGGAAGGAGAATGAAGAGCTTTCGCCGCATCATTCAATGACCTGCGAGGTCGGATAGGAGAATGGAGCTTCATCGCCGAAACGACCCGACTCCGGATGGAGGAGAGGGAATGAGGATAGATATCGGAGTGGATCTGCATACGACGCAGTTCACGGTGTACGCGCGAGGTGAAGAGAAGTCAGGGGTCAATGGACAGTATCTGACCAACGAAGAAGGGTACAGGACGTTTTTACGGAAGCTGGGAGCGTGGACGCGGAGCGGTCATGATATTCGAATCGGCGTTGAGTCGACAGGGACCACGAGGTACTTCAAGCACCGGATGGAAGAGAAGGGGTATCCGGTCATCGTCATCAACACGATGAAGTTCAAAGTGATCCACGAGTCGGTGAAGAAGACGGACAGGCATGACGCGGCGACCATCGCTGAGTTTCTGTCGAAGGATATGCTGCCGGAATCGAGATTGTGTTCGGAGGCAAGTGAGCACCTGAGGCGGCTTTTGAAAGTGCGGAGCACCTTGGTGAGGGCACGGGTGACGGTGAAGAACCAGATTCATGGATTGCTGGTATCCATGGGGATGGAAGACACGAAGGCGAGCCTGCAAAGCAAGCGAGGGCGCCAGAGGATTCTGGACACCCTCGCAGGAGCGGGAAACGGACTCGTAGTCCAACCGCTGTGTGCAACGATAGATCGGCTGAGTGAAAACGTCAAGGCGATCGAGGGTGAGATAGAAAAGCTGGTGGCAGGAGATAGGGTAGTAGAGTTATTACAGACGATTCCCGGCTGCGGACCGGTGACGGCATGCACCATTCGTGCGTACACGGATGACATAGGGCGTTTTTCGAGCGACAAGAAGTATGCCTCCTATGCGGGGTTAGCTCCTTGGGTCCAGTGTTCGAACGAGACAGAGCACTACGGACGGATAACGAAGCGGGGGCCGGAAGAGCTGAGGACTGCCTTTGTGCAGCTGGTGATGGGCATTAAGCGAAGTCGACAGAGTGCCTCATGGCGACTGATGGAACGGTATGAAGCGATGAAGAGGGTGAAGGGATCGGGGAAGTCGATCATTGCGACGGCGCGGAAGCTGTCGAGGATAGTGTGGGTAATGTTGACGAGGGGAGAGGAATTTAATGTGAGCTTGATGACTGACAGGACGCTGGAGAGGCTCTCGAACTCCATGCGGGCCGCGGTTGTCTCGTTGAGCGCATAATCTCGGCCTGGCCGAGTGAACAATATTTGATCTGGAGTCAACCTGAGGGTTGATGTTTTATAGGAGGAGAACAGTATGGAGTTTACAGAGGAATTCATCGTCAATAAAGCACTGACGGAGTTTAAAGACGGTAATGCGGCGTTCAATATCGATAAAAATGACTGCGTTCTCATGGTAATCGATATGCAGGATGAGTTTGTCAAACCAGGATGGACTTCCTCATGGATCCCCGAGGCTACGCGCCAGGTCCCAACAATCAGGAAGATTATCGAAAAGTGCCGGAATCTGAATGTTCCCGTTATATATACGGTTTTCAGCGCAACAAATATGTTTTTGGACCGACCGAAATACGGCAGCGCAATGCCGAATCGATTCCATGATATAGAGTCTGAAAGGGAGTGGTTCAGTGAAGGCAATGTTTGGAATGAATTAGCCCCTAGAAAAGATGAGATAGTGATTCATAAATGCTCATATGGAGCTTTTTATGATACTCCATTGGAAACAATCCTGAAGAACATGGGGAAAAACACAATAATCATTTCGGGGACCTTAACGAACTGCTGTTGTGGGACAACTGCAAGACAGGGATATGAAAGAGGATTCAAAGTAGTATTTGGATCCGATATTACATCGACATATACACAGGAAATGCAGGATGCAGAATTGGGAATATTACGATTTGCATTCACCAAGGTGATGAGCTGCCAAGAGATAATCGATGCATTAGAAAAATGTATATAGCAGGAGAAATTATATGAATAAGAAAATGTTGGTTTTTATCGCGTTCCTTTTTACCGGGATAATCGTGTTCGCCCAGGTTGATATTGGGCAGGATTGTGACCAAGACACCATGAATCTGCTTGCCACCGCCGACACACTGATCGCCGAGAGAAAATATGAATCGGCTTTCAAATCGCTTGGAACAAATGATACCAATGCGTATATTGTGGCGAAAAAAGTAGAAATATGCCTCAACTTTTTTGTACAGAGTGTTAATCATCAGTTTTTCGCCCTAAAGGACCTCTCTCCAGAAGAGGACTTAGAGACACTGCGAAAGGGATCCGGTACCTATAAGCTGTATTCCTTCGATCCGGTTGAGGTCATCAATAAGTTCCCACCTGAAAATCGCCCCATTATCCTATTTAAATCTCTGGGTGATTATTATTACGAGGTGAGCCTGAGATATCGCGGGCGTTGGCTCGAAGATGACAGAACTATTGCCCAAAAAGCGATAGAGAACTATCGGATCGCATATCAAAATAATCTCTATACCGTGGACATGCTTTTAAACTATGCAGAGAAAGAGATGGAACTCGGGGATTTTCACAATGCAATAGAACTGTATGAGAAAGCGTTCTCCGAAGATACGACCCTGGACAATGCACATTACAATCTTGCGTATGCGTACCTGATGACTGAGGACTTCGACCGCTCAATCAAAAATGCAGAAATTGCGATAGAGAAATACAAAGACAATCCCAATTACTTAATGGATGCACTTCTGTTGTGCGCCGATGCATATTATTACAATGGGCAATCTGCTGAGGCAATAGAATGTCTGAAACGTTCGCTCGATATTTCCGATGCCGACTATAGAGTGTATCGGAAACTTGGATATGTATATTTATCGCAAGGGGACATCAATAATGCCGACAACAGCTTCGATGCGCTTTTCTCTTTTGCGCCGGCCTACCCTTCAGTGTCGCAAATGGTGATGCAGGCATACATGTCATTCGACAGGAAAGACGATTTGGTATCCTTCTTTTTGAGGAATCTGGAAAAATATAGCGGCCAGAATGAAATAAGCGGAAATCTGTATTTCCATCTCGCATTACTGTATCATCAGGAGAAAGACAGCACGGATGCAAGTAAGTATGCATCACAAGCCAAAGACTGTTTCATCAAGGCCGGGGAATATAGTGGTGATATACAGGAATCGATAGAGACGTTATTGGGAGAGAATCAAATCTGACTATACGGGCACATAGAGTGTATGGTGTGATAAAATTATTCCCATGGGGATGCGCAGATATTGTATTCTTTCATTATTCTTTTGTGCTCTCATGAATTCTTGTGAAATTGCATATACTCCCTCGACCCCTGAATTAGCTCCGGAATCGGTGAGAAACGCTGCATTAATGTATGCTCAGAAATATGCCGAATTAGGCGCAGTTTATGAATGGGGTGCGCAGGACCCGTTGCCTAAAATAATAAAAGTGGATTGCTCGGGATTAGTTGTTCGCTGTTATCAGTATGCATGCAGCGATTTTGGTTATTCTCTGCCGTTTACCGACATGAATGCTGCAGGGATGGCAGAATATTGTGACACTGTCTCCCCTCCTGAAGCCGGGGATCTGATTTTCATGGGAGACAACAATAGTATTTCTCATGTTGCGCTATTCGAAAAATTCGAAAATCAAAAAGTCTATTTCATCGATTCAACAGACTTGACAGGTGGGGTTAGCGAAAGAAGTTATCCTCTTGATTCAGATAAAATCATACAGTATGGCAGGCTTCATCTATATCATTAAATGACAAAACCCTACGAATTAGAAATATAAAAACAAATAAAAATACCGTATGATGAACTTAAAAGTAGTTGGAAGCCGCTGAGGCGGCAGGCATGCAAAGGAGGACGCCATGAACCCCTATTCCAAGGAATGGTATCTTGCGGTCTGCGGGCTTGATTGCAGCACATGCAGCATTCATACACGGGAGGGACATATATTAAAATATTTCGAAGAAAAGGGCATCGATCCCCAAACGATCAAATGTGATGGCTGCCGATCGGAAAGAAATGAGAATCATTGGAGTAAAGACTGTGAGTTGCTGCTGTGTTGTATTGATAAGAAAAACAAGGAGTTCTGTGGCGAATGCGATGACTTTCCCTGTGATAAAATAATTGAATGGGCAAAAGGTGATGAGGGATATCAAGAAGCTATGGCAAAAATGCAAAGAATGAAGCAAATCGGCAAGGCTGAATGGCTGGGTGCCCTGCGGAGTTGAAAAATGCAAGAAAGAACAATGTATGAAGGCGCAGACATCTACGATATCGAAAACTCGGGAAATCGAGACGATATCGATTTCTTTGTCAAATGTTCCCAAAAGTATAAAGGCCCCATCCTCGAGCTGGCATGCGGTACGGGAATTCTCACACTTCCCATCGCGAAAGAGGGAATAGCCATTGAGGGGCTCGATCTTTCATCAGCCATGCTGCGACGTGCAAAGATCAAGGCAAAAGGATATAAAAACGTTCACTTTTATAGAAAAAATATGATGAAGTTCAATCTCAACAAAAAGTACAGGATGATATTCATCGGCTTTAACAGCATCTTTCATCTTAAAAGTTCGCAGGAAATAAGTGCAATGCTCGATAGTGTGAAAGCACACCTTGAACCGGAAGGGGTTTTTATTGTTGATTGTTTTATCCCTGATTCGAAGTATCTTATCCGAGATATAAATAAGACATATCCTGTTCATAATGAGGATGGATTAACGATTGTCGAGAGAAACGAGTACGATACTATCTTGCAAGTGAATCATATAGAATGGTTTTACAGCTATAAAAATGAGGAATGGATAGAGAAATTTGATCTGCGGATGTATTACCCGCAGGAACTTCAAACCATTATAGAGATGAATGGTTTTACGATTCATAAAGCTTATGGGGATCATGACTTCAGTACGCTGGAGAGTGGATCACGCTTTCAAATATATGAATGTAAGATAAAGAAATAAATATAAAGAAGAGTCATATGGACAAAAGCAGTTACGCATGGAACCCAAAACAGAAACAATTGACAACACTCTTTAAAGACAAAAACACCTTCAGTGAAGGAATATCATTGTGTCTGGAGATGCACACTCAAGTTCATGATTTGAAAAAAGAGGCGCAAAAAACGCTCTATCAACTTCTCCTCACAGACCTCAATGAACAGTTGGTCAAGTTCAGGCCGGAGCAGCAATTCAGTTCCATTGCGTGGAACATATGGCATATCACGAGAATAGAAGATGCCATCGCAAACATTTTGATTGCCGATACCGACCAGGTATTCAATAAAGCATGGCAGGAGAGCATCGGAGTAGAAAGAACGGATACCGGGAATGCCATGAAATGGAGTGATGTCGACAGTTTCGACACTATGATGAACGTAGAGGCATTATACCGATATCGCATGGCCGTAGGGGAACGGACTCAAAAGATTCTTCCACAGATAGGGATAGAAGCCTGGTCAAAGAAGCCAGGGGATGAACAACTTACACGTCTGTTGAATGAAGGTGTGCTCGTCAATGATCCTGAATCACTGTGGCTGCTCGATTATTGGAAAGGAAAGACAATAGTGGGTTTGCTGTTGATGCCCATAACCAGGCATCAAATTGTGCATATCAATGACTGCTTTAAGATCAAGCAGAGGTATAGTAAATATTATCAAGGTGAGACATAACCTATTGCGGCGCTGCTGAGGAGCCGATTCGATGAAAGCTGCCAAGATTGGACCCAGAAATTCCTGTAAGGCCATCATTATCAATGGCAACAATGAGCTATTGACTGTACAGAAGAGAGATCAAGACGAAATATATTTCGTCCTTCCCGGAGGAGGGCAAAGGCACGGCGAAACCTTCATAGAAACCATTAAACGGGAATGTCGCGAAGAAATTGGGGTCGAACCCAAGGTTCATGAGGAGATACTGTTTATCAGAGAATACATAGGGAAACATCACATGTTCCCTCATAAGCATACCCATGTCCATCAGATAGAGTATATGTTCCTCTGCGAAATAGGCACTGCGGAACTCGGGAAAGGCACAGAATGGGATAAAGGGCAGGAAGGCATAGTGTGGATAAAGATAGACGAGCTCCATACCTGCAACTTTTATCCCAAAAAGCTCATACCGGAAATAGAAAAGTATAGTAAGGGAGAGCATAGTAAAATCTATCTGGGAGATATAAACTAGCACCATTCTTTTACCTACAGGACATATCCATGATTATCAGGCCAATGACTATTCAGGACTACGACGATGTCTACTCACTGTGGATACAGACTCCCGGCGTGGGATTGAACTCTCTGGACGATTCAAAAGAAGGGATAGCAAGCTACCTCAAAAGGAATCCCCGGACATGTTTCGTCGCTACAGAAGGTCCAAAAGTAATAGGAGTGATCCTAAGCGGCCACGATGGCCGGAGAGGCTTTATCTACCATACCGCTGTGGCGGCATCAGAGAGGAAGAAAGGGATAGGGAATGCGTTGGTAGAGAGGGCGATTGAGGCTTTACGGAACGAGGGAATACATAAAGTAGCCCTGGTGGTGTTTACCAAGAATGAACGGGGGAATGGTTTCTGGGAGAAGATAGGCTTTGAGAGAAGAGAGGATCTGGTATATCGGAATAAGGTAATATCATGACAAAAGAAGCGCATTCATTGATAACCAAAGCGATCCTTAGGTTTATCGCCGGAATGGGTATTCTGTCGCTCGCTGTTTTCCTGTCGGCGGGAAGTATTCGATACTGGCATGGGTGGGTCTACATTGTCACCTTCATTATTTTGATGCTTCTGAGCTTTACATGGCTCCATAGGCACGATAAAGCTCTTTTGGAACGACGACTGCATTCCAGAGAAGGGGAAAACGAGCAGAGAGTATTTGTCGCACTATCGTCAGTACTTACTATCGCAATATATGCTGTACCCGGCCTTGATTATCGGTATGGATGGTCTTCTGTACCACTGTTTGTCGTACTGCCCGCTGAAGTGCTCTTTGTCGTGAGTTACTTGCTGTTCTTTCGGGTTATGCAGGAGAACAGCTATGCATCACGGGTGGTAGAAGTGCAGGAAGACCAAAAAGTAATCGATACCGGGATGTACAGAATAGTGCGGCATCCGATGTATATGGCAATGAGCCTGTTCTATATAAGTACGCCGCTCGTATTGGGCTCATATGCAGGATTGATACCGGCAATACTCTTTCCAAGAGTATTATCGTTGAGGATAAAGAACGAAGAAAAAGTATTGGAGGAAAGATTAAAAGGTTATAGAGAATATAAAGAAAGAGTACGGTATAGGATGATACCCTATATATGGTAAATCAATACGCCTGGCAGATGGTCCACAAAATGATGCCATGAAAAAGAATATAGGTATCTCTGTAGTATTGGCTGTAATCGCGATATTGATATGTGCAGGATGCCGTTCTTTTCAAGAGCAAGCGGAGACCTCTTTTCTTTATGATGACAGTGTCCAGAAACTCAAAATGATTGAACCGGTGGGTGCCACTGCCATACTGTTTGACAAAAATGGGATATTGACGGAGATAAATGCAGGATATGCCAACATAGAGCACAAAACCCCGTTTAATGGATCGACGCGTGTTTCTATCGGAGATCTTTCAGAAATCATTATTTCGATTTTGGTCATGCAGTTGGCAGAACAGGGGAAAATAGATATTGATACGCCGTTCCGGAATTATTCCAATATTGGAGGTACGCGGCCGGAGAGTCTCTCGGAGCTTCGCATTCAAGAAAGCACAATCAGAGAAATGCTGTATCATGGTACGGGGATTCGCGCAAACTATGCGTTGATGTTAAAGGGATATAATCCAGCAACACAGTTGAATCTGCTCTTAAGACAGGCGCCAGTCATACGGGAAACCGGAACCGCGAGAATTCAGTCCAGCGCATTGTTTGATATGCTCGGATTATTTCTTGCTTCACTTGAACAAGACGATCTGGGGACATACTCAAAACGCCATCTGTTTGATTTTCTTTGCATGAGGTCCGCTTCGTATGGACCGACGGACAATGATGTATTGTACGCGGCTCATTACAAATATGGTGCGCCGCTTTCCGAACCGGAGGACCCTCCTGCCCCTTCAAAAGCATTTGTTGCTGACTCGTATGATTTGGTCAGACTTTTTTCGATCTTTTTTGAAAAGGACGACGATGAAATAAGAAAAAGCATACTTAGCCGTAGTTCTATTGAGGATATGATATCCTCACAGTCCGCGACGATCGAGAGAAATCAGGGATATCGGGTCGGACTGCCATGGCTTTTGGGCCCCTCCGAATTGTCATATATTGGTCAAGGGGTCTGGTACTCTGGAAAGTATATAGCACACAGAGCGTGTGTTATTCTTCTTCCCGAGAAAGGAATTGGTGCGTTGGCGGTTACCAATTCCTGGGCATGGGATGCCAATGAAACACTCTATGCGGTGTGCACTTCTCTATTGGCCCAATATGCAAAAAAAGTTCTTGGAATATATAGGCCATCTTCCAGTCCATTATTGCAGGAAAGTGAAATCCCCGAAAACATTCAATCATGGATTGAAGGAAATTATGCAAGTGACTTGGGGCTTATAAAAATACGAGTTGCCGGCAAAAAACTCTTAGCAACATACTCCGGGATCACGAGTGAATTTTCATATATTCCGAATGAAGGATTTGTTGCAGGAAACAGAATGTTCGATATCAGGAGGATTCAACCTGCGGGGAATAGTCTCATTGATCTACAGTTTTCTTCTGGTTTTATAAGTTTTTCGTGCAATAAAATCCCGGAGTATTCATACCCCACCGCATGGAGGTCTCTTCCTGGAACATATCGGAGGAATACCGCAGACACTGCGTTGCCTTATGCGCTTACAATTCGAGTCGAAGATGGAATATATTTAGTCTCCGGTGATGATGGCAGGGAATATGTGCTGCTTCCCGAGATCGATGGTAGAGCAAAGATAGTCTGTAATGAATCTTCTGTATTTTGGGGAAACGCGCTGATTCCCTGCGGACCTGAAAGTATCAAGGTCGGTGAGTGTCAATATAATCAGTGACACAGGAGAGGCGCGTATGGCTACGTCAGATACTCTTACTCATTCGTTTGGCTGGGTCAAAATTGAAATATTTATTCCTGAAAATTATGTAAAAATATTGAGTGATGAATTGAGTAACATCGATGTGGGGCATATAGGCAATTACGATCACTGTATGTCGGTCACCTCGGTAAAAGGCTATTGGAGGCCACTCGCTGAAGCGCATCCTTTTCAGGGAAAGGCTGGGGAACTCTGCGAAGGGACAGAATGCAAGGTCGAGGTAAACTGTAAATTCGAACAAGCAAGAGCAGCCTTAAAGGTCATACATAAAGTCCATCCGTATGAAGAGCCGGTGATCAATGTCATTCCATTGATCAGTGATATGGTAGAATAACATTGCACAAATGAGCAAAAAAATATTGCTGATACCGCCGACCAGAGATGATTGGACTAAAGTGAAAGAAATCTGGGAAGACCCCGAAACCATGGAAGCGGTGGGAGGGGGGCATCCCTTATCCAAAGAACAATACGACGCGTGGTATATGAAGCTTTTTAAGGCAAACGCAGACAAGAATCAATACTTCTTGGTAATACAAGAGGATGACCGTCAATGTATTGGAGAAGTGAGCTTTCATGGCTACGACAGCATGAGCAAAAGGGCCCATCTCAACATAAAGATTAAAAAGGAATACCGGAAGAAAGGCCTTGGGAAGAAGGCTCTTGATGGTCTACTGCAGTACTACTTCAATGAGTGGGGCGGAGAGGTCATGGAAGACCACATCTGGACAAAGAATAAAGAAGGATATGAAAGCTTAACCAAATATGGTTTTCAAGAAGTGCAACGGGACAGCCACGAAATTTTGGTAGAGATGACAAAAGAGGAATGGCGAAAGAGGCAAAAAACCTGACGACCGCAGTGGCCGCAAGCTCACAGAAATTATTGAAGCTGAACAGCAGGCAAATAAAAAGATGTGCTTATATTGAATATAAGCTTGCAGATAAATAGTCTATTGTCCATCTATAAGATTGGCCTGGTCAACAATGAATATTACAGACTGGTAGTGGATTACTACGAAAAGCGGTATAAAGACTCGACACATCACAAAAACCGTACCCTCATTCGAAGCGATATCATCGGTTGTATGAAAGCGCTTTTTGATTTCTACAAGGATAACGAGCTTAAGGACAAAGCTAAGGCATTAATAGATATGGAGACAGATGAGAAATACAAGAAAAAAATATGTGGAAATACTGAAAAAGTTTGGCTGACGGCCTGTGATAATATGTTATTCAGAATTGAATGCGCTTTTTGTGATTGGGAGGTCATATATGGAAAAGGGGAAACAAGTCAAAAGAATATCCATAATGTTGATTGCGGCCATCCTAGTGTTCTGTCTTATACAAAATGCCTAATCAACTTTTGCCTTCGCGATGCTCTCAACGATCTGATCAGCCGACTTCACCCACTTAAATATGCGGCCA
>Ga0228535_1003635_pt1 | contig 10561 bp, 7 predicted proteins | sample SJ1metagenome_FD_168457 | JGI IMG/M metagenome (GOLD analysis project Ga0228535, IMG submission 168457) | Enriched culture of PCE-dechlorinating microbial communities from Ithaca, New York, USA - SJ1 | ecosystem: Engineered > Modeled > Simulated communities (microbial... > Unclassified | place... | reverse complement strand
CAACTATAGCTACAGTTTCCGCAGCGCTTCAAACGGTCTGCCCAGCACAAACGGCTGGGAGGTGCCCGGCGTCTACGGCTTCTGGGATACCACCTTAAAAATCTATACATGCCCTGATCCGACCGAGGTGTGGGTAATTGCCGATAATGTCAAGTATGAGCCGGCCGGCCGGGACGGGCGTTATTACATCTTTCATCTAGGGCAGGCCCATGACGTTATCATCCATGTGAGCTGCGAGGAAAGCGAGAAGCCTGTTGAATCCGGCGGCGTGGTGCTCATCGACCCGGACGGATTTGTGTACAAGGTGACCGAAGGCTTGAACAACGTGGTGCCCGGCGCCAAGGTTACCTGCATGGAATACGACCCCGCAACCGATTCCTGGGGCTCATGGCCGGCGCATCTCGATATTTACGAGAATCAGGTCAACCCGCAGATCGTTGGCGAGGACGGCTATTTCGCCTTCTTCACCCCGCCGGGCAGGTATTATATCCAGGTGGAGAACCCCGCCCCCTATCAGAGCTGGCGCAGCCACGACCTCTTTGTCATTACGGATATCGTACATCGCAACGTGCCCTACACACCGCTGCCGGCAGGTTCTCCGGCTGTTACCGTTTATGCTTCTCCCGATGGGATTTTCGACGAAAACGGCTTAACGCTGGCCAATGTAACTGTAAACCAGGGGGAGATCGTGCAGTGGATTTCCGATACGGCTCCGGACGTGACCATGGAGGAAATGCTTGACTTAACGGAAAACCCGGTTATCCATATCGAAAGCCTGCTCGATCCTGAAACCGACAACCGGGGCTTTGACTCCGGGATGCTGGCGCCTCTCGCTGCATACAGTTACCGATTTGCCGCTTCCGGCGATTATGAGTATTACTACAAACACGGGGATAACGTGAATAAGGGCAGGGTCACCGTGCTGGCTGCCGACGCCCCTTCGGGCGGGAGCCAAAGTGATGACGATTCCTCGCGGCCGCCGGCAATCACAGCCGGGTGGATCGGCGCCGGGGAGATGAAGGTTCTCGAAAAGACCGCACAGCAGACCCGCCTGACGATCCCTGATGAGCTGCTTTTGGCTCAGATCAAAGCCGGGCAAAAAAAGCTCGAAATCAACCTGACGGAGTTTGACAACACCCTCGCTTTGCAATTCAGCAGCGGGCAGCTGGCCCTGCTTTCCGGAAGGTTTACGGAGATCAAACTGCTTACAGGGTATGGACATTTGACGATCCCATCAGGTGTGCTTCCGCAGGGGGAAGAGCTGACGCTCACACTGGGGCTGCTGTCCCAGGAAGCGGAGTTGCCTGAAGGCACAAGGAATCTCACAGAACCGGCGGAATTTACGGCCACGAAGCCGCTCCTCGGCCCGGCCTTATTGAGGCTGAGCTATGATACGTCCGAGGCAGGCGCGCTTGAGGATATCTTCCTTTTTGCCTCGACGAGCCCCTGGAAGCCGCTCTCTATATCTGCGCAGGACGGAATTTTTGCCATGGGGATCACCGGCTCCGTCAAATACCTGCTGGCCGCCGTCAAAACAGATTTTACGGATATTGACGATCATTGGGCTAGGCGGGATATCCTTAACCTGAGCCTGCAGGGGCTCGCAGCCGGGGTGGCCAAGGATAAGTTTGATCCCGACCGGGAAATCACGAGGGCGGAATTTGCGGCCCTTTTGGTCAAGACCCTCGGGCTTCAATCCGGAACAGGGGAAAATCCTTTTGGCGACGTCGAAGAAAACGACTGGTTCTATCAGGCCGTCCTAACCGCTTATGAAAAGGGTCTCACCTCCGGCTGCGGAGCGGGCAGGTTTGGCCCGCGGGATAAAATTACGCGGGAACAGGCCGCGGCTATGCTCGTCAGGGCTATGGGCCTGCTGGGAATAAATACGGAACTGCAAGCCGGTGAAGCGGAAACGGTGCTTGCAGCTTTTTGTGATTTGGCGCACATCTCCCCCTGGGCGAAAAGCAGCCTGGCTGTGTGCGTAAAGACCGGCCTGCTTGCGGGAAAGGGCAATAACGAGCTTGCTCCTGCGGCTGACACGACAAGAGCGGAGATGGTCGTCCTTATAAGACGGCTGCTGGATATGGGGTAGTTCATCAGAAAAGTAAAAGGCGAACAACATTTTTAAGCTCTCATCCGAAAAAAGGTGGGAGCTCTTTTGTCTAATGAAAGGGCTGTTGCACAACAGACTGGAAAGTGTGCAAGGTGAATAGCCCCTTTTACAGATAAAAAGCAACCAGCAGAATCTGGTGGGGGGCAAGGGATACGCACGGTCTGAATATTTAATTAGCATATATTATAACTATATAAAAAACTAATATTTCTATATAAAACAGAATGTATATAAAATTAAAGAAAAAGCAGCTATAAGCTGAGAGGGAGGTTGGTTTTATGTTTAGGAAAAAAATTATTTCCGGCATTATAGCAATCAGTATGCTCCTAATAGCCCCAGTCACTGCTTTTGGGGCTGCCAATGCTATAGGCAGTGGTGGAGCAGCAGCTACGGAGGATCCGCTGTCAACTCAAGTTGCTATCGATATCCTGGATGCAGGTGGAAACGCAGTCGATGCGGCTATCGCCGCTTCAGCTGTGCAGGGCGTTGTCAGGCCGTTTTCCGGAGGGATTGGCGGCGGAGGATACATGTTGATCTACTTGGCAGATACAGAAGATTTTGTCGTTCTGGATCACCGTAGCGAGGCACCGAGCACATTCGATGAAACTACGTTTCTTGATCAGTATGGAAACGAATACGCTGATGAAACTAGGCAGATGAGCGGGTTAGCCGTTGGGGTTCCCGGCTTAGTGAAGGCATGGGAACAAGCTCTGAATAATTATGGTTCGGGATTGTTTACACTGGGCGATCTTCTACAGCCAGCTATTGACATAGCTGAAAACGGCTTCTATGCCGATCAACAGTTTATCGATGAGCTGACGGCGAATGCGCCTCGTTTTCGTTGCTATCAGTCCACGATTGATACATATCTTGAACCCGATGGTGACGTGCCTCCGGTCAATACGCTCATGATAAACCAAGATTTAGCCGACACGTACAGTCTTATTGCTCAATATGGAAGCAGCATATTTTATAACGGCGCGATTGGACAAGCTGTTGTAAGTACAGTGAATACTCCCCCCGCTGTTCAGAATCCTCCTTTAACAGTTCTTGCCGGTGATATTTCCTTATCTGATTTGCAAGGTTACACTGTTCCGGAATATGATGCTGTCAGCGTAAATTACCGAGGCTATGATGTGTACGGCGCTCCACCTTCTTCGTCCGGAGGGGTAACTCTTGGTCTGGCCTTGAATATTCTTGAAGGATACGATATGAGTTCCCTTTCCAGGGAAGAAGCTCTCCACTACTATATCGAAGCATGTCGGTATGCATATGCCGATCGCTACGCCTATTTGGGAGATCCTTTGACTTACCAAGGCGATCTGCCTATTACAGGGTTGTTATCAAAGAACTATGCGGAAAGTGTTAGACAGAAGATTGCCGAGTACGGTACACAATATATTGTGGATGCGGGAGATCCGTGGCCGTATGATTCTAATCCCAACCTCTGGTCAGACCCGCTGCCGAGTGCCGGAAGGGAAGCTTTTTCTTGTGATTTTACCGGAGTATCGAATGGGGCTTCCTGGGATTCCACCGGAGAATTTACAACTCAAAAGAAAAGCGCCGCGGAGACCATTGACGTACAGAGTGAAGCGGGGAATATATACCTTGATAGTGCCCAATATTCATATGCCCGGGCTGAATCGGACATGGAACCCGTTCCTGACAGCGAGCTCCTAGTTCGGTTTAAGGTGGACCAGCTTACAGATGATCGCAGGTTGAGGTTCTGGTTGAGGGCTGACGCATGGAATAGTACAACATCCCCGCATAACGGATACGGGGTTGAAATCAGCACCTCAGCTGATACCGTTAGGTTCATTCGCACGCGGGACAGCAACCCAGTTTACGGTTTAGCCACATTTAGCCATACACGTACTACGGATTGGCAGTGGCTTCGTTTTCGGGTTGAAGGTGATCAGCTCAAGGTACGTATTTGGAATGATGGGGAATATGAGCCGCGGGATACCTGGACATATACATTGCAAGATACTACCGTCAGCGGTGAAGGGAAATTATTAATCAGCGCGCTCGAGTTGACAGGCGGTACGTATGGTGGAAGTTTCAAAGTGGACGACATTTATGTATCGGAAGTTAATCCGTTGGCGTTTGATGAGGATTTTACAGGTGTTTCAAACGGCTCCTCATGGGATTCAACCGGTAGCTTTACAACTGCATATAGTTCTGGAAGCGCCATCATTGATGTTCAGAGCGAAAACGGCAGAATGTATCTGGACGACACTCAATATGCTTATGCACGGGCTACTTCTGATATGGATAATCTTTATGATAGTGAATTACTTGTCAAATTTAAGATGACCGATCTGACCCAAAACCGCAAGTTGCGGTTTTGGTTAAGGGCAGATAGCTTTAACTCGTCAACTTGCCCGTATAACGGTTATGGCGTGGAATTTCAAACACTCGATGACGAAATAAGACTTATTCGTACAAGAGACGGTAACGCATTATACTCGCTCAAAGAGCTCAATCATACCCGCACTACGGACTGGCAGTGGCTCCGTTTCCGGGTCGAAGACGAAGCGATCAAAGTTAAAGTTTGGACAGACGGTTCCTCTGAGCCTGTCGATTGGTTGCATATGCGCACTAGTGATACGGTTGCTGGTCCGGGGAAATTACTGATCGGCGCGGTTGAATTAACCGGAGGGGGAGGAGCAGGAGGGTCTTTCCTATTGGATGATATCCAGGTTTATGATCTGGATGTAGTTAAACCGCAAACCTCCACGATACATCTAACCACTTCTGACAGTGACGGAAATATTGTATCTTATACCCATACACTTAATGCGATCGGTGGGAATGCCATGGTTGTGCCAGGTTATGGATTCCTGTTAAACGACACCTTGGCCCCAAGGGTACCTTCAGCTGCTCCAGTCGGTCATCCCGACGGGCCCCGTGCGGGGATGCGACCTCTTAGCAGCATGACTCCTACAATCGTAATGCATAACGGGGCTCCGGTATTGGCATTGGGATCACCTGGGGGTCAGCCGATTATTAATAACGTCTTACAAGTGCTGATTAATTACCTTGATTTTGGAATGAGTCTACCGGATGCAATTGCAGCAGATCGATTGTCGCAGACCAATAACAGTTTGCTAGGTAATACCTTGATTGAACCCGATTTTGTTTATGAAACTGAATATAATGCTCTGAAGGCGCTCGGACAGCTGTTATACGTAACTGAACAGACCCAGGGCATCGGTATGATAAACGCGATCGAATTCTTGCCGAATGACAGGGTGCAAGCATGCTCCGAAACGTGGCGAAGAGGCGGAGGAAGCGCTATGGTACAGATACCAGACTAGGAGTGATGGGTCTTTCGTATGGTCAGGAATGACGACAGAACCAGCAGTTTATTCATAAAGTAAACCGCAAATCCGAAAAAGAGGTGGGGCAAAGCAGCCCGCCTCTTTTTCGGATTTAATAAGTGAAAGCTTAAGAGATGAGTTTGGTAGGGCATTTTTGCCTATCAAGGAAGAATAGGAAAATATATGTTTACAAAGAGAAAACTAGGATGTAGTATACAATTAACTGAATAATTACCATATTTTCTCAAGGGGGTAATTATAAATGAATTGCAATTATTTATCATTGAGATACTTCCTTGAAATTGCGCATTATTTGAATTTTAGCCATGCCGCTGAAAAATTGTACGTTTCCCAGCCGGGATTGAGCCAACAAATCAAAACGCTTGAACAAGAACTGGGCATTAAACTATTTATACGTTCTACTCGAAATGTAACACTCACAGAGGAAGGTGAATACTTCTATAGAAATCTGCTTCCGTTATTCGAAAATATAGATAGTATAATTATGGAATTAAAAGAAGTTGGTATGGTTCCGAAAAAGACTATTCGAATTGCGACCATACCTTCTGCGGCGAGTTACCTGGTACCAATTTTAATAAAGAGATTGCAGGAAAAATATCCGGATATATCATTTTGTATTAAGGAAACAACTTCAATTAATTGTATTGAGCTTGTTCAAAAAAGTGAATACCACCTTGCCTTTATTCGGGTACCTATAGGTAATAAAGTGGTAACACAGAGACCCTTGAGGTGTCTGGAATTAAAAAAATACCCGTTACAAGTAGCTGTTTCCAGTCAACACCAAGCCGCGCAGAAGCAAGAGATTGATCTGCGAGAATTAAAAGACGAAAAATTTTTACATTACGATCCCAAACAAGCGCCGTCGCTTTATTATTTATTAGAACTCGCATGTTTTATTGCAGGTTTTATTCCAAAAACCATTGGCGCAGGGCCGGAGCTTTTAACCAGAGCCAATTTGATATCAAACGGAATCGGTATTTCATTAATGTCGCAAGACATGTTAAATCTACTGGTTCCTTTTAATATCAAAGGAATAAACTTGAAGAACATCCCATTAACCAGTTCCATTTCAGTAATCTGGAACAACATGAATGTAACAGCCATTATTGAAGATGCTATTGACATTCTTGAGGATTCTAAGCAAAAAATGTGATCTAATAAATATTGTACGGGACTTCGATGCTATGGCGGAAGCGACAGCTGCGCGCGCAAGAAAAGGCTATTGGCGCATTGCCAATAGCCTTTTTCTTACGGTACTGTCAGAAACATTGGGCGGGCGGAGTCGGCGGACAGACTCCGGGTATGGCGACACAGGGAGCGGGTATGCAGAAGCCGTAGCTGGGAATAAGGAGCTGTACTGTCAGGATACACTTGACAACAACGCAAACCTGGAGCGTAACCGAAATTGTGATGCCGGGGTTGTAAGCATTGGTGACAGCGGTTACAACGCCGCTGCAGAATAGCACCGTACTCTCGGTGCAATCGGGATCAACGCCTTCGGGGCAGCAAAGGGTTACAACCTTGGTGAAGGAAATGAGCCGCTCTGCCGTTTCGGTAGGATCGTTAGGGTTAGTGAGGGTTATCGGAACAGTGACCAAAATGGTGATAGTAAAGAAACCGCCGCCCACATCGACCCGGGAAATTTCCATACAGGTGATGGCAGACCCGATCGTCAGTTCGCAAGGAGTAACAGTGCCTATCGCAAACGGCCCTGTAGTAAACTCGGTAGCGGTAGAGACAGAGATATCACGCGAAATATCATTGATCTGGAAACAACTGTCATAGACCTTGTCTACGACAATACACTCTATTCTGGTCGGGGGCGGGCATCCTTCGGGGGGGCAGAGGCCCGGGGTAACTTCTTGGGCTATTTTGGCAGACATAATTTAATAACCTCCAGTTTAATATATTGGGCTTGGTAGACACACTCGCGATGGTATATGACAGCTGGTTAAAGATTGTAAGAATGCTCTGGGTTACGAGGGCCTTCTAGACCGACTCATTTTGGGGTTCCTCCTTAGCGGATAGCTGCTCTAGTTTTTGTGTTTTCTTGCGAAAGCTGTTGGGGGTCTCGTTTTTCTGTTGCCGGGAAAATCTAACACAAGGCATTTTTGATGATTCAAGATTAAACTCGTGTTTTTTCAGAAGATTATTCAGCGACTCGTTATACCAGCTCATTTTAATCCTCCTTTCTATCAGGTCACGTCTGTTTCCTTAAAAATCAGCTCTTATCATTCCTAAAAACTATATTTTTTTGTGAAAGACAGTATTTTATGAAACTCAGACTAACACGTGCAGGGGTGACGTACTCCCACCACCTAAAGAGGTGGGGGCTTCTTGGGACGTACCGACTAACGTCAGTATAATAACCAAGCTATCCCCGTTCGCCCAACGGTTCATATATTGTATTAGGCTATACCAAGTATCCGGCAACCTTCCTTTTTGATATTGATGGCAGCATTGTTGCCCCTTTCAAGTTCTCTTCCGCAATGGGGGCAGAGCCAGTTTCTATCTGCCAATGTCAGTTCTTTGTTTTCATGCTTACAAAAGTGGCATAGTTTACTGGATGGGTACCATTTATCAATGGTGACAAGCTGTTTGCCCTGTTCCACTAATTTGTAAGCTAAGAACGTTTTCAGCATACCAAATCCATTATCGTTTGTTGATTTTGCCAGTTTTAAGCCTTGCGCCATTCTCCTCATATTCAGGTTTTCTATGGCAACTGCGTCATAGGCGTTGGTTATCTGCCTTGACAACTTATGCAAAAAGTCCTTTCTTTGATTGGCTGCTTTTTCATGGAGTTTGGCTACTTTTTGACGTTGCTTTTCGCGATTTTTACTACCCTTTTTGCGTTTGGATAATTTACGTTGGGCTTTCTTTAGTTTTGCTTCTGCTTGTCGATAAAAGCGGGGGTACTCCGCACTGTTTTCTTCGCTATCAATATACAGCGATTTCGAGGAGTAGTCCAACCCCAGCGTTGTCTCATATTTTGCTGTTATCGGTGTGATTTTGGTGTCATACTCAACCAGTATAGATATATAATATTTCCCTGTTGGTGTTTGACTTATGGTGGCTGATTTTATGACAGCATCGTGTGGTAGTTGTCTATGCAGCTTAATTCGTACATCCTTTAGCTTAGGCAGTCGAATTGTTTTAGCATCTATCAGCCGGATTGTTCCTTTTTGGTTGTTGGTGGTGTAGGATTTTTTGTCATGGCGCTTACTTTTGAATTTTGGGAACCCGCTTGCTTTATCACGGAAAAAATTCCTGTAAGCTGTATTCAGGTTTAGCTGGGCGTTTGCCAAAGCCAGACTATCCACTTCGTTTAGCCATGGATATTCTTTTTTGTACTTTGCAGGCGTTGGTGTTTTTATTTTTCGCAGAGCTTCTTTATCTTCTTGGTATTTTTCATATTGCTCTTTGCGTTCTGCTAGCATTTGATTGTAAACAAATCTTACACAGCCGAATGTTTTTTTGATTAGCCCTTCCTGTTCAGAGCTTGGCATTAGACGGTACTTACATGCTTTGTTTCCCATAGGATATCACCTTCATACGAACGTGTGTTCTGACTCCAGTTTATCCTATCCGGGTATGTTTCTCAAGCTTTTTGTTACATCGATGTGGTTATCACCGATTATTAGGGCAAAGAGAAGCAGGCAATTCATCTCCCCCCTACGCTCTCACTCGCGTGAGCACGGTGGCTTAGAGGAGGGAGACTTCTTGCTATACGTGGTTAAACGTAATCTTTACGGCGTTGGGGGGAGATTCGAGATATATAATTTCTTGTACAAACGGAAATAGGGTGTCGAACAGCAGCTTTATTGTTTCTTCCTGATCTAAATCATTGATTATAAATACTTCTTCGGAATGTTGGTTATAGTCAAGCATCTCATTTTTAGCATCAATCCACATGCGGATATGAGGCTTTTTCATGTCTGCCTCCATTTTCATATACTCTCTTCTTTTTATGGTATTCATAGAAGTATATAGATGTTCTTGCATAATTGGTAAATATAAACATGTACAAGAAAATTTATAAATTTTGGAGAATGACGGTGCAATCTCGGCGAGGGTCAGTGAAAAAAGCCTCCAACTCGTAATTCCTGATTTGTTTTCTGCTTCCCCATCAACTATAGTAGAAACATCATAAAAAGAGGGGGAGAGCTATGCGTTCAAAAATTGCGAAAATAGCTGCAGCTCTGAGTATTACCGTGTTATTAGGGTCTCAAGTCTTTATTGGTGAGGCTTACGCATCCTGGGGAGCTGCCAAGCTGATAAATGCGACTCCTTCTCGTGTCATCAGTGAACCGGCGCCTAGTCCGACACCTAATCCGGCGCCCAGTCCGGCGCCAAATCCGGTTCAGCCTCCTGAAGTTGTTACGCCTGTACCCACAGAAATGAACGCTGAGGAAGCCTTATTGCTGAAGTTAGTAAACGAAGAACGGGCTAAGAATGGTATTAAGCCCCTGGAGCCCATGGGGCAATTAAACCAATTAGCCAGGATGAAGTCCCAGGATATTATAGATAAGAACTATTTTTCCCATACCTCGCCTACGTATGGACCTTTTACCAATATGGTCTACAATGCGGGGATAAGGTATCGTTCGGTAGGCGAAAACCTGGCCAAAGCCAGAAACGCCAAACATGCTTTTATACTCTTTATGGCCAGCCCGGGGCATAAAGCCAACATTTTAAACCGAAACTTCACCCATCTGGGGCTGGGGGTAATCAAGGATAAATATGGCGTTGTGGTCACTCAATTATTTATTATGAAATAAAGCGCTGGCAGCCCTGACGTATAAACTTCATACTGAGTTGATCGAGCCCGCAGGTCCTTTTCTGATCTGCGGGCTTTGCTTTTCTCCTGCTCGACTGTTTTTGTCCGGCCGGCAATAACACAATCCGGCTAGTCTACATATCATGATAGCAAACGAGGAGGAGATAGAATGTCCGATAGATTAAAGCTATTGATTCTGGCAATTGACGGGGCTACCCCTCATTTTATCAAGAATCACAGAACCGAACTCCCTCATTTCCATGCTTTGCTTAATGAAGGAGTAAATGGTGTTGTTGCCGGTCCGCCTTTCTCATGCGACCGCTGGTT
>Ga0228535_1003634_pt1 | contig 10563 bp, 10 predicted proteins | sample SJ1metagenome_FD_168457 | JGI IMG/M metagenome (GOLD analysis project Ga0228535, IMG submission 168457) | Enriched culture of PCE-dechlorinating microbial communities from Ithaca, New York, USA - SJ1 | ecosystem: Engineered > Modeled > Simulated communities (microbial... > Unclassified | place... | reverse complement strand
TTAAATCTAATTTTTTATGATAAAGTAATATCGTCTCATATTTTTGACTATTTTTGCAGCACAGTTCAGCACAGATGAATTTTCTTTACTTAGTTTTCATCAGAATATAATTTATTTTTTAAAGGTCTGATGGAACCCACATGTCTAAATATTATATTCATTCGTGTTTGTGTATGCAATACATGTGGGTTTCATATCAAGAGTAGAAGGAGAGAAAAAGTGAAAATTGAATATCGTAAATAACAACCAGATTTTTAATTTTATATTTTCTTAATAATGAACAAATTATGAATAATAAATCAGGATATCCGGTGAAAAAATTTTCACAGCCGGTAAAACGGTATTGTCAGACTTTAAAATTAAAGGATGATGCAACTTTAATTGAAGAATATAAATTCTGGCATGCGGCTGAAAATCGCTGGCCTGAAATATCGGAAGGAATAAAAGCGGTTGGGATCCTCGATATGGAATTATATATACATGGCAATTTGCTTTTTATGATTGTGGAGACTCCTCTAGATTTTGATTGGGATAAAGCTTTCGGAAAACTTGCCAACTTACCACGGCAAGCAGAATGGGAGGCATTTATGGCAAAATTTCAGATGGCAGACCCGAATGCAGGTTCAGCAGAAAAATGGACTTTGATGGAACGGATTTTTAGCTTGTGAATTACCATTTACCATTTACCATTTACCATTTAATCATTTACTATTTACAAATTATAGACAAAAATGTAAAACATGCACAGATGCAATGTGTTGTGTCTGTATCAAAAAATACAAACAAATAAAATATCATGAAATCAGACACTAAAATTCCTTTATTGAAAGGCAGCGATGGTACAAATTATTTAATTCCTTTTATTTTAGTTACTTCTCTTTTCTTTTTTTGGGGGGTTGCTAACAACATGACTGACACACTTCTGTCTGCGTTTAAAAACATTATGGAGATGTCCGATTTTCAGACATCGTTCATACAAATGGCATTTTATGGCTCTTATGCATGTTTTGCGATACCGGCAGCTTTGCTAATCAGAAAATATACATTTAAACATGGAATAGTTGTAGGGCTCTCGCTTTATGTGGTTGGAACTTTCCTGTTTTATCCGGCTGCGCAACTTGCATCCTACGGCTTTTATTTGTTTGCATTGTATGTTTTAGCCGGAGGTTGCTCAATCCTCGAAACTGCTGCCAATCCTTATATTTTAACCATGGGTCGGAAAGAAAACATGACCCGCAGGTTAAATTTTGCCCAATCTTTTAATCCGATTGGTTCAATTTCAGGAATTATCATCAGTCAGATATTTATTTTATCACAGTTAAGCCAGAATAAAAGCACAATGAACGATGCCGAATTGCTTGCCGTTCAGCACAAAGAATTATCAGCAGTTACACTTACGTACATGGGCTTGGGTGTAGTTCTTGTAGCATTACTTCTAATTATAATTTTTTACAAAAAAATGCCTGCCACCAAAGATACTACAGGATTAAGTTTTGGCGCTACAGTTGGCAAATTGCTAAAAAGAAAACATTATACACTTGGTGTGGTTGCTCAGTTTTTTTATGTCGGAGCTCAAATCGGCGTTTGGTCTTACACCATTCGTTACGTAATGCTTGCACTCGGGCTTGTCGATCCTGCAACTTCTGAAATTTTTCCGGCAAAAGTGCAGGGATTTATTGCTGAACATAATTTATGGAGCAGTATCTGGCAACTCGATGAAAACTCTACTGCCGAAAATATTGGCAATTCCTTTTATCTTTTCTCGCTGATTTTATTCACTGTTTCAAGATTTATTTTCACTGCTTTAATGCGTTATTTCCGTCCCGGAATTTTACTGTCAGTAGCTGCGACAGGTGCAATAATTTCTGCTGCAATCGCAATTTTTGCAACCGGAATGACAGGTGTTATCGGTTTGGTTGCTATTTCATTTTTTATGTCGCTTATGTTCCCGACAATTTACGGTATTGCGCTCGAAGGCATAAGCGAAGCAGAAGCAAAAGTAGGCGGGTCGTTTTTGGTAATGGCTATTTTGGGTGGCGCTATACTCACTGCGATTCAGGGTTATGTTTCGACTACTCTAAACAGTATAAATTTTGCTTATTGGATACCTGTAGTATGTTTTATAGTTGTTGGTGTTTATGGAATTATTGCCAATAAGGAAGAAAAGGAATTCGGGTATGAATAAAATTAGAATTAAAAACAAAGAGCAAAGACAGCATAAAGAGAATAATAATGAAAGTAAATTTCTCTCACTCTAAATCGAAAATCAACACGCTGATTGATGCAATATCGAATGATATTGCATCGGGTGTGTTGAAGTTGGGAGATAATTTACCATCGATCAATGAAACGAGCTTAAAGTTTAAAATTTCTCGAGACACGGTTTTCAAGGCGTATAAAGAATTAAAAAGAAGAAATCTGATTGATTCGAACCCGATGAAAGGTTATTTTGTAAAGGGTGAAGTAAATCATGTTTTATTGCTGCTCGATACATATTCACCTTTTAAACAAAATCTATACAATCGTTTTGCACAGAATTTACCCAAATCGTGGAAAGTTGATTTAATTTTTCATCAGTATAACAAAAATTTATTTGATACAATTATCAGGGAAAGCATCGGACGTTACAGCATGTATGTGGTGATGAATTTTTCGAATACTGAATTTTCTGAATCACTTAAATCCATACCCGAAGGAAAATTGCTATTGCTTGATTTTGGAGATTTCGATAAAAAACAGTATCCGTATTTATGTCAGAATTTTGATCAAGCTTTATATGATTGTTTATCTGAACAAAAGCCAATAATTTCAAAGTACAAGAAAATTGTAATGATTTTTCCAACTGAAAACAATCATCCTAAAAGTTCAATCAAATTTGTGAAAGAATTTTGTTCAGACTCAAATATAGCATTTGAATTAATCGAGGATATTTATCTTTTAAACAATATAGAAGAAAATGTATTGTACTTTATAATGTCGCATACCGATTTGGTGAGCATAATTTTAGCAAGTAAAAATAAAAATCTGAAAATAGGACAGGATATTGGTATTTTGGTGTATAACGATGAACCTCTTTTGGAGGTAATTCAGGAAGGAATTGCCGCTATTTCGATTGATTTTGGATTGCTGGGCGAAAAAGCAGCTCAGTTTATAAAAGACAAAATGTTCGTTCAGGAATTTTTACCTACAAGATTTATTTTCAGACCATCGATATAATTTTTTTTAGCAAATAATCTGCATAGAATAGGACAGAAGAATTTAATGATTTACCATTTACCATTTACCATTTTATATAAGTACCAAACAATATATTTAAAAATCAAATAAAAAATATCAGAATGAAAGCAACAATTACAGGGCAAGCGCAACAGATTGTGCAAACCAGAAAAGAGAAATCTGGACGTCTACAGGGCGATAATCCTAAAATAGGAATTCGTCCAACAATTGATGGTCGGCAGGGCGGAGTGCGTGAATCGCTCGAAGATCAGACTATGAGAATGGCATTGAATCTTGCTACTTTTTTATCGGCGAATTTAAAATACAGCGATGGCACTCCGGTTGAATGTGTTATTGCCGACACTACAATCGGAAGAGTGGACGAAGCCGCCGCTTGTGCCGAAAAATTTAAAAAAGAAGGTGTTTCAATTACCATAACTGTAACGCCCTGTTGGTGTTATGGCAGCGAAACCATCGATATGGATCCGCACACTATTAAAGCCGTCTGGGGTTTCAACGGAACAGAACGTCCGGGAGCTGTATATCTGGCAGCTGCTTTAGCCGGTTATAACCAAAAAGGACTACCTGCATTTGGTATTTACGGACGTGATGTGCAGGATGCTGGTGACACTTCAATTCCTGCAGATGTTCAGGAAAAATTACTACGTTTTTCAAAAGCCGCCATTGCTGCAGCTTCGATGAAAGGAAAATCTTATTTGTCTATCGGTTCGGTTTCGATGGGAATTGCAGGTTCAATTGTCGATCCCAATTTCTTTCAAGAATATCTTGGCATGCGCAATGAATATGTTGATATGAGCGAAATTAACCGTCGGGTTCAACTGGGAATTTTCGATCAGGAAGAATTTGCAAGAGCCATGGAATGGACATCAAAATACTGCAAAGTAAATGAAGGAGAAGATAAAAACGATGAGGATAAAAAGAAAACACGCGAGCAATTGGATAAAGAATGGGAATTTGTTGTAAAAATGACCATTATTATCCGCGATTTGATGATTGGCAATCCGAAACTGCGTGAAGCAGGATTTCTCGAAGAAGCTTTAGGACACAATGCCATTGCTTCAGGTTTTCAGGGTCAACGTCAATGGACAGATTTTATGCCCAATGGAGATTTCTCAGAAGCGATACTGAATACTTCATTCGACTGGAATGGTATTCGCGAACCTTTTGTAGTAGCTACTGAAAACGACTCACTGAACGGCGTAGCCATGCTTTTTGGAAAATTACTTACCAATACAGCACAGGTATTTGCCGATGTTCGTACGTACTGGAGTCCTGAAGCTGTTGAACGGGTAACCGGATATAAGCTGGAAGGTATCGCATCGAACGGTTTAATTCACCTGATTAATTCAGGTTCGGCGGCTTTAGATGGCAGCGGACAGCAAACCAAAGATGGAAAACCTGCCATGAAACCTTTCTGGGAAATAACCGATGAAGAAGTTCAGAAAATGTTAGATGCTACAACCTGGTATCCTGCAGATTGTGGTTATTTCCGTGGCGGAGGATTTTCTTCAAAATTTGTAACAAAAGGCGGAATGCCGGTAACTATGGCTCGTGTAAATCTTGTGAAAGGTCTTGGTCCTGTACTTCAATTGGCTGAAGGTTGGACGGTGGAAATTCCTGCCAAAGTTCACAAAATATTAGATGACCGTACCGATAAAACATGGCCTACAACTTGGTTTGTACCTCGATTGACCGGTAAAGGAAATTTCAAGGATGTTTATTCGGTAATGAACAACTGGGGTGCAAATCACGGTGCTTTCAGTTACGGACATATCGGAGCTGATTTAATTACACTGGCTTCGATATTACGTATTCCTGTTTGCATGCACAATGTGGAAGAAGATAAAATTTTCCGACCAAGCGCATGGGCTGCATTCGGGATGGATGCCGAAGGTTCAGACTATCGGGCATGTGCAACTTACGGTGCAATGTATAAGTAAATGACCCCAACCCTAAAGGGAGTCTCAGATAATTAATCAATCAATTTCTGAGAAAAAATTAATATCTGATTTGAAGGCATACTATTAATTATTGTTGCCTTCAAATCTTTTTTATATTAGTTGGATAATTATTCTTAAGTTAGTCAAAACTTAACCCACATTTTTTATCACTGCCGTACGAAAGTTTTTAAAAATGTTGTTCTTGAAAATTCATATATTTGTATTACAGCAAGTTAAGAAAATAATTTAGCTTGAACACAGAATTTATCTTGGTCAAATAGCGTTTTGTCGGGTAGTTTTTCTACTTTATGTACCCTCCCGTTAATACTGCACAAATACTCGAATGACAAATAATGAAGTAAGCATATCCGTACTTTCTCACAAAAGTTGCTGAAACCCGTTTTGTTTTTGCAATATACTCTTCGAATTAACTCTAAAAGCAGAAACACTATCATAGCCACATATATTTGCGACTTTACGGCATTTTCGCTTGTACCCAGAAATGTTTTTATTTGCAGGTTCTGTTTCATCAATTTGAAAAATATCTCAATATCCCAACGTTTCTTGTAAAGGTTGGCAATTGTTATTGCCTGCCAATCTACTTGATTGGTAATAAGGTGAATCACTTTATTCTCATCTTCTTTATATACGGTTACCTATCTGAATATCTGACTCTCAAGTCCGGCTTTCATTGCATCCTTACTTGTGAACTTTATCAGTTCATCTTTCCATATATTTTGATCTCTGTCATCCGGTAAATTCAACTCCTCGATACTTTCGTATAGTATATTATTTTTCAGACGCGTTACTTTGACTGATTAACCCTTTGCTGTCATGTAACTTGGCGTCAGTAATATTTATATAATCAGGCAATCCCAGTGCGTCGTCCCAAACTGTATGAATTTTTAAACCGCCTTTAGCTGTTCGGAACTTTGCCCAATTAAAGAGATTCAAACACAAGCTCACAGTAGAACTGTCAATTAGTTTTATGGTTTTGTTTTTTACTTCTTCAATTACTGTTCTTTTCCGTTTGTCAGTCAATGTGCGTCCATAATGCTTAATCAGCTGATAATAAATTTCTTCAAATACCCGATAATCCCTATTCCTGTTGCCATCGCTCATCGTTGATTTAACCGGATTCTGCTTTAATCCCAAATCAGCCATAAAAGTACTACTGATTGATAATTAGTAACTTATATCTGACAAAGTATAGCATTTACCAAGTTGTCCGAAACTTAATGCCACCAATTGGTCGTATGTCTTGTATTTATGGCAGGCAACCTTTGTCGCTTTGATATTTTTGTATAGAATTACGAAGTATAAATCTTGGGATTAAGTCTAAAACTTGTCGGATAACCGGTTTTTTGTTATTTTTACTGCGCCTGTGGAGTTTCATTATTCCTGTATGTTTTGTTTCACTACAAAAATATGAAATTCTCAGGCATTTTTAATTTCTAAAGTTTCGGATAGTAGTGCCTTTGACAATAATTCCCGGCTGTCCTTCTTATTAATTAATTCTCTCCGCGATAAAAATAAATCTAATTGTACTTCACTTTCTGTTTTCCTATTTCTCTCTCTTTATCGTATTTCATTCTATTAAGATACTGAAATATAACAATATATGCAAATTTTCAAAGAACTTTTTTGAATATTTTTTTACTCTTTTTTATCTCAATGTCTTTAAAAAACTAATTCTCTATGAGTAACTTTTTCTGAGGAGACTCATTATTTAATTTTTAAATTAACAGTATTTTGTTGTCTTATTTTTGCTTGTTCGGTAGTTTTGAGTTTTTTACCTATATAACGTAAATTTTCAATTGTGATGTTTGAAACATTCTTTTCGGCATCAAATCCATGAAAAACAGAGAAAGGTAACAGCCCGCCCGTTACATGAATGTTTTTGAAAGTAATGTTACTAACCTTTCCACGGAAACTGCTGTGATAAGCTTCCTTGCCTGCAGGAGCTTTTTGAACCCCATCCCAGGCTCCGTGCAAATAGTATTTGGTTATATATTCAGGGTCGCGAATACCATCAGGTCCCCACTGCGAGAAGAAAATGGCAACATCAAACAATTTCTGACGCGTATCTTCTATACGGATATTATCGAAAACCACATTATGAACATGTGCTTTACCGGCATTATGAATGCTCATGGCAGCTCCATCTTCCACATGTATAATGTCGATGTTTTCAAAACGGATATTTTTAACTTCATCGGAATACAATTCAAAACCTATTTCGATGGCATTTCCCCAAATTGAGTTCCAAAACACACAATTTTTCACTAAAATATTATCGGTAATGCGATGAGGCGGATAATCGCCATGCGATTTTATGGCAATACAATCGTCTTTAGTATGTGCAAATACGCCATCAATTACTACATTTGTACAGCGTACAATATCCATCCCGTCGTCGCCACCGTTTTCACTCACGATACGTATTCCATTGATTCGACTATTGTTACAATGCCGCAGATGTACTTGCCATGTAGTTCCATTATGGAGAGTTATATCGTTAATATCAATATTTTCACAATCGACTAACTTTATAAAACGATTGTCGTTTCCGGCGGTTTGGCGATTATATGTTCCATCTAAAATTCCTTTGCCGCAGATTTTAATATTTTTTTTGCCATTGGCAATAATAATACCCTGTACCACAGCGCCCCCTTCGATATAAACGGTTTGATTATCGTTCAATTCAAGATTTACATTTTTATAGAGTTTTCCACCTTCGAACCATATTACATTCGGATCTGACTTTGAAGGGATATCTGTTTCGGGCTTTCCTGCAAAAATAAATAATGGTTGCTGACGAATACGCCCGTTTAGCTCAAGGCTAAGATTTTGTGGCTTATCCAGGTTGAATCGAAAGGAGTTATCACTCGTGTAATGGGGTTTAATTTGTGTGCGGAGAGGTCGAATATCCACCCAACGAACATCAAACATGGTGCTTACTTCAACATCAACTTTTCCAGTAAAATCGAATATGGCGTATGATGCAATTGGCGTATCGTAAACGGGAACAGGGATTCCATTTACTTTTACCTCGTAGTATTTGGTAGATGAAAAACCAACCGGACCTTGCCATGTGATGACTTCACTAAACAAATTGATGCTTAAGCATAGAAGTGTGAATAATGCAATTTTTTTCATTTTTTTGTATTGTAAGATTTCTGATACAAAAATAAGTCATTTGTTTTTTAAAAAACTATTTTTTTTTCACATATCATGATACTTTTACGACTATTTTTTTTATTTATTTGTGTTGCTTTTTGTTGTTTTAGTATCATAATTTTCGGGTCTGATTACTGTATATTTCCTCTGCGAATTTCAGTCTTTTTTCTATAGAAGCTTATAATAGGCACTAAAGGATGGTTCAAGGACAAAGAGCCATTTAGCAGATGAGATAAGACTTTTGAAAATTATTTCTTACTCTTTACGCAACGAACTGAAAAAGCATTTTTTCAGATACGTATTTGTCAACATCAAATGGGAATTTCCACTCAAAACCGGATAAAAATTATCCATTTCAACACTCCATGCATAATGTTCTCCTGAGGAATTTGACGCCCAGAATATCGCCCAGTCGCCTTTACGCCCAAGCACATTATCGTAAGCCAATCCGGCTGGAAGTGCACTAAAACCCGTAGCATAATTTTTATTCCACGCAGAAAAATGATTTTTGTCAACTTTAAGTTGTTGCATCATGTCCAGATTGTCGTACAATTTGAAGAGCTCTTCCCAGTCTCTTTTGTAGCTACATGCCAGCAGTCAGGACAAATTCCCTGATTGGACAAACAGTCGTACATCATTACTTCGTCGAATGTATAAAGTCCACCATAAACGATACAGTTTGTTGAATCGTTATTGTAGCAGGTTTTTTCCACAATGCTGTTATTTTGTTGCTTGGTGTTTTGAACAGACCTACATTCATGTTTTTAGTCATCCACGAAGTTCCGTTTATTGTGACTGTAGGATATTTAATTCAAGTACGAGCATATAAGTAATCGTGTAGTCTTTTGTAATCTGGGCTTTAGTATATGACTAAAATTGAGACATTTATTATCTGTAAAACAGTACATATAAGTCAAGTTCTCGGGTTGACCTTCACTGGTGAACCGAAAAATCAGTGAAGTTGGCGTTAAAAAATCTTCTCTGTTTGAGCGACGGAGGAGCGGGTGTAGAAGATTTTAGCCAACAAACGTCCATTTTTCTTGTAGAAACTTTGCATGCAACGTCTCGCTGAAAACAATAAAAAAGAACATGAAGTTTAGAACAAAGTCCCGTTATTAAATATCTGAAAATAAAAAACATAAATGTTTCTACAATTTTTGTGTCATGTACTAAGAAAAATACTTTATTTTTGTTTGAAAATTAAATGTATTTTAGTTCTCATAAGCTAATATTTTTTGAAAAAAAGCGTGTATAAATAGTTTTAACGAGTAAAATAAATCTTTTTTATGGATACAGATGATTTATCGGGAGAAGCCTATTGGGCTATTTTAGGAGAAGCAGAAAAACTGACTGAAAATTTAACTTTGCGATATGGCTTACTGTCTTATGAATGCAAAAATGAAACCGAGTACCTTGAAAAGGCAAAAAAATTATCTTATCAAATAATGAAACTCAACGATAATGCATTGTATGATCTCTTTTTTGGGGATCCGCCGGAAAAAAAAGATTTGCAAGCCACCTTAAAAAAAAATTATTGACAACATAGAAAAAGTTCAAAAAACACCCATTCAAAATCGACATTATGACTTCTAAAGAAGAAATTAAACAAAAAGAGCAGCAATTGCTGGAAATGACGAAAGCATTTTGTTCGAAAAAATTAAATGGCGTGTACGCACAACTCTGCGAAAAACTGATTAAGAAAATGGGACGAAAAAGAGATGTCCCCTTTCAAAGAGGAAAACTCGAAATTTGGGCAGCCGCCGTGATTCAGGCCATCGGTTCCATCAATTTTCTGTTCGACAAGTCGTTTGAACCTTACCTGTCAACGGATGAAATCAATCAATACTTTGGAACGAAAAATTCAACGGTATCCAGCAAAGCTCGCGAAATAAAAGAGATGTTCCGCTTGCAATATTATGATCCGGAATTTTCTACAAAAAGCATGACAGACTCCAATCCGTTCAACAATATGGTTATGGTTAATGGTATGATTGTGCCATTGGATATATTGCCCGAGAACCTGCAGCAAGAAGTCAAAGCAGCCCGAGCCAGAGGCGAAGATATTGAATTTTATACGGAATAAAAAGGATAGGGATTCATAGTTTTATCGGCAGGTGTTGGGGTGTACAATAAGCGAATGTTTTCCTTTTTTACTTTCCAATATATCAATCAATTGATAACTTATAAATATTTTAGTGATTTGTTT